>Ga0209517_10001215_pt1 | contig 39940 bp, 43 predicted proteins | sample PeaSoiMetSII2010_FD_187695 | JGI IMG/M metagenome (GOLD analysis project Ga0209517, IMG submission 187695) | Peat soil microbial communities from Weissenstadt, Germany - SII-2010 (SPAdes) (version 2) | ecosystem: Environmental > Terrestrial > Soil > Wetlands > Peat | place: Germany...
TATTCTGAAGTGTTCGGCTTCAAGAAATCTGAAGGAACATCATCCATCTTCCTAAATGCGCAGCAGGGCAGGATTGAAGTCATGAAGGAACCAATCCAATCCGAATGTCACGTCGCAGTCAGAGTCTCCAACTTCGAGGAGGCATGCAAGTATCTAACTGAACATGGAATCGAATTGGAGGAACCAAAAATCAAGAAAGACGTCAAAGCGGTCTACCTCAAGAAACCTGACAAAGCAGGCAACAGGGTGCACATCGTATACATACCCTGAATAGCCTGAATCAGTCACGGTTCAGTACGTAAAAGATAACAAAATCACTGCGGTTGTGGTTGTGTTTGAGGCGGTTGTGGTTGTGTTTGTGTTTGTGTTTGTGGTGTCTCTGGTGCCTTAGCCACCGGTTCAGGGCCAGCACAGGCTGATAGGTGGTCCCGGTACTCGTCAAGTCGGATCATCTTGTGGCAGCGAATACATTCGACGGTCTTCATTTCAGTCCGTACGGATTTATTGCTGAATTTACGCCGCCCCAATTAGTTCACGCTCAATCCAATCATTGTATACGCCCCTATTGAATGTTAATTGTAGGTCGATGCGACATTCATTGTCTTGATGAGTGTGTGTTTGGATTGTTAATTGAACGGGCATCGACGAGTTGAGGAGCTGGCTGTACCATTTTCTGTATTCTGATGTTGGACATGCTTTGAATCCGTTTCAGTTCTGGCATTTCCCGACTTGAGACGAGTGTTACGGCTATGCCTGCTGCTCCTGCGCGACCGGTTCTGCCGATCCTATGGAAGTAGGAATTGGGATCTCTCGGCATATCATAGTTTACGACGTGTGATACACCTTCAATGTCCAATCCGCGTGATGCGACATCGGTCGCTACTAAGAATCGGACACGTCCGCGTCTGAAATCTTCCAATGCTCGGTCTCTTTGACCCTGGGATAGATCGCCGTGTATTACCGTGACATCGCGTCGTGTTTTTCGAAGTCGATACACTAGCCTGTCAGCGCCAATTTTGGTTGAACAGAAGATCAAGCCACGGTCTAGTGATTTGTCTGCCATTATGTTGCAGAGCGCTTGGAATTTGCGTTCTGGATCGACGAGATGGTAGAGTTGCTCTATTTCTTCCACTGCGATTTCATCACGACTGACCAGAAGTTTTTCAGGATTGTACATGTGTCTCGCAGCAAGTCCAAGAATTTCATCCGGCATCGTTGCTGAGAACATGGCAGTTAGTCTTTGAGTGGGGGTTCGACTGAGGATGAACCCAATATCATCTATGAATCCCATGTCGAGCATTCGGTCCGCTTCGTCCAGGACAACCATTCTCACGTCATCCAGAACGAGGGTTCCTCGTTTGAGATGGTCAATTATTCTTCCTGGCGTGCCAACTACTATGTGAATTGTGTTTTGGAGGGCTTCCATTTGTCCATATATTGGTTGGCCTCCGTAAACTGCCAAAGTTTTCACGTGTAGGTATTTACTATATTTCCTTAGGTCTGACGCTACTTGTTGAGCAAGTTCCCTTGTTGGAACCAAAACAATTGCTTGAACAGCGTCCAAGCCGCTATCGATCCTCTCAATCATCGGAACACCGAAGGCAGCTGTTTTTCCAGTACCTGTCTTCGCTTGACCGATCACATCTCTTCCGTCGAGAAGTGGGGTGATTGCAGCGACTTGTATCGGGAACATTTCTTGAAATCCAAGTTCCCTCAAAGCGCGAGTTATCTCTCCCTTTACCGGGAGGTCTTCAAACTGTTTCATTGATTTTTCACTTTTTGAAACCGCTTTACAGAAAAAGTAGAACGTCTGTGCTTCCTTTTTACGGAAAAACCGCGTTCTAGTTTCGCTGTGCAGAACTGTATTACGGTCCGCACGCGGTTTTCGTTAGCACGCTAATGGCAGGGGGACTTTTAAAGATGCTTACGGTGAGCACCAAAATGGAACCGTCATTCATGGCAATTACAGCTAACACATTATGGGAAAATGACGCTAACCACGTGTGCACATAAGATAAGTGGGTTGCATTGTTACGATTTCTTTATGGCCACAAAATGGGTCGATCGAATTTGCGTAAATAAAAAAATGGGAAAAAGGCGGAATTTTCCACGAACTTAAACTCGCGACTAATCGCCTTTGGTGAGTTTAATTTCGATCGTGGAAACGTTCCTTGTTTGACCCTCTTCACCTAGTACTTCTGTGCCAATGTTCACTTCTTTAATCGACAGCTTACCATCGAAGAAACGTCTACGGCACACTTCGACTACGTCAACAGCCTTCGATATGACGCGTCCTCGTGCCTTCACTGATAGTTCCTTGGATCCACTGTTGATTTGCATGACGATAGCGGTTGCGTAACTCATCAGAGGTTTCTGACCAATGAGAACGGTATTTGATGGTATGCCACTTCTAGAAGGGGGCCTTGGAGTCTCTGTCCTTTCTGTCAAGCATTGTTCACCTCCGTGTGGAAAGTATACTGGTAGTAGTGCGGAAAGTCAGAAATCGGCTTCAGTCAATAAAAGCCTTCCTACGTCGCTCGATCCATCACTAGAAACCATGCATGCGACCGTTCAGCTGGATTAAATAATATGCCCTAACGTTACAGACGCAAAGAGTACATGTGTAATGGCTGAGAACAATCCAGAAAATACATCACCGGCCACATCTGAGGTTGCGACACCTTCAGAGGAGCCCAAGAACTCAACAAAACTCCAAATTGATCGACCCACAGACTTCAAGTTTCATATAGCATACGAAGTTTACTCGAAAGCATGGGATCATAACTCGCTTGATTCAGTTCGAATAAAACTAAACGAACTCATATCTTCCCTAGCAAATGATGAAAACGGGTACACGGACTTCTACGGTCAAATGCAAGAATATCGCAGAGATGCAGGCGGCTTCAGGTCGGGCAAGTTTAGAATTGAGACATCCAGGAAACGTGATTACCAGAGGACTACGACACGGAACGATCGAAATCGCCGCCATAAATAACCGCAAACATACAAGAAAGAATAGGTAGAATTAATTAGGCCCAGTCCCCGTACTGCCAGCTAAGCTATGTGTACGGGCTGAAGCCGACCGTCTAATTCTAATTGTAATTAGATCGACGTGCCGTATTCACCCGAAGAACTAGCTGACCGAAATCGAGGTGAAACGCATGAGCGATCGTTCCTTCCATAAGCCAGTCGAAGAAGGGAAGGAGTACGAAGTCGAGATCAAGGAGACCAGCCGTCGTGGTGACGGAGTCGCAAGGATCGAAGGTTTCGTAGTCTTCGTCCCCCAAACTAAGCCTGGCGACAAAGTGAAGGTAAAAATTAACACCGTAGGCCCAAGATTTGCGACCGGTGAAGTAGTAGCCGCCCCATAGTAAGGACGGCTGACCTAGCAGCAAATCTCCCTTTTCTTATTTCATTTTTTTATTTCTAATTTAATCCCGGATATTCTGCACTTAATGTGTTCCAGGGGGGAAGATAATTTGCCTCGCTTCCCAGTAACGCGGCCAAAGATATCTCAGCATGTCAGGATTATTCCCACGTTTGACGCTTAGGTAATATGAGATCAGGTACAACGGGATTATGTTCAGGTAAGGTGACAGTGACTCGTTCCTTGCCGGCAGCTTAATTGAATTACAGAGTGAAGAAATGTCTCTATCGTCCTCGTCGACTATAGCGAGAACGGATGCTCCGTAAATCTTCGCGGCTTTCACCAGCGTACGATTTCTGTCGTAACATTTGCCTTTCGGAGCAAGAACGATAAGAAATGTATCTTGATCAATTGACGCCCACGGCCCATGCAGAATCTGTTCAGTATCAAATCCCTGTGCTGAAGTGTAGGAGGTTTCCATAATCTTCAACGCCGCTTCCAATGTGTTTGCGAAGTTCGGTCCTGACCCCGCAATATAGTAACGTGTCTTCGTGTAATTCTGGCCTGCCATTTGCTTACACGCATTATCGGTCGACTTCAATACTTCTGACGTTAGGCTAGGTAATTCGTCAAGAGAAGTTTCAAGGTCTCGAGCAACGCCAGCCTCGTCCTTACGACCCAGTAACCCGATTGAAATTTTCGCGCATGCAATCGCAGCTGCCACGTAACATTTCGTGTGACATCTGGACGGATCTGGACTATTGCCAACGATAAGCGTCTCATCTGCCGCTTCAGAGATAGGTCGATCAGGATAATGCGTAATCCCTACCCCGAAGGTACCCTTCGAATGCCCATACCTTAACGCGTCAACAGTTGCTTTCGTAATGCCACTGTGGGATACAGCGACCATACCCGTTTCCGAACTCAACGGATAGCCGTGTTGCTGCAGTTCCAGCGAAGAAACACACTCAGACCTAGACTTCGATGAATGAAGAGGGTATGCGCCCAACATGGCTGCAAAGAAAGCCGTACCGCAACCAGTAAAGTAGAGCGATTTCTTCTCACTAAGTTGTTCTGTTGCAGAAGAGATTTCAGCATTCTTCAAGGTTTCACGAATTGTAGCGGGGATCTCGTAAATCATATCATACGTTAGGAATGGATGCGAGGTACGATCCGGTACCAGCATGGGAGGAATCGGGTTCGACAAACGAATCAAGCGTAAAAGAAAAGCATCTTTTCCTTAAAGGTTCCCAAACCTCATCAGTTTCTCCAATCACTGTATTATTACCGAGCGGATCGAAGTGACTGATTATTATTCGTCGAAGCTCTCGGCGAAGCGACTAGAGCAGGCATATGATGTCGCTTCACCTAGAGTCAGGAAGTACCTCAACGCTGAATTGAATCATGTAATTGGTAAGATACGACACGACGATATTGTTCTCGAGTTGGGTTGTGGTTATGGTAGAGTTCTTTCGAATTTAGCCGGTAAAGCTCGAGAGGCAGTAGGAGTTGATGTATCCAGTTCCAGTCTGAATCATGGGCAAGAGAAGCTTGGTGGCACTAACAATACTGCTCTACTTCGGATGGATGCTGCTACAATGGGCTTCCGTGATCGAACCTTCGATACTGTGATCTGCATTCAGAACGGCATTTCAGCGTTTCATGTCGATCAACGCACTCTGATCACTGAAAGCGTCCGCGTAACGAAACCCGGAGGCATAGCACTTTTCTCGAGCTACTCAGACAAGTTCTGGGAACACCGACTGAACTGGTTCGAGTCTCAAGCAAAAGCCGGACTCATCGGAGAAATTGATCACGAAAAAACCGCTGACGGCATAATCGCGTGCAAAGACGGATTTACTGCATCAACAGTTCGACCTGATGACTTCCGTGCATTAACATCGCACCTCAACGTTGACGCGCAAATAGTTGAGGTAGATGAATCAAGCGTCTTCTGCGAAATAGTACGATTAGCACCTTAGAATCTCTCTACCTTGCATGCACCCGCATTCATAGGAAGAGTTTTGAAGTTCATAAGGTCTAAATGGATTTGGTGTTGGAATGAATTCTGCGGAAGTAGCAAGAAATCTTGACTCCGCACGCGAAGAACTCAACCTAAAAGAGAAAACCTTAGTCGAAAACAAAGAAGCTTTCCTACAAAAAGTTCAAACAACTTTACCCGATAAGATTGAAAACGCAATATCAGCAGTAATATCACGCAACGCAGAACTTGTCGAAAAGCTATCCACCGAAGAATTAGGAAAAATGAAGAAAGCCCTCGGAGAAGAAAAACCGAAGGCGATTGAAAAGGGCGTATCATCCCTACGCTCTTCAGACTGGACGTGGTGCCCATCATCCGGCACTGCAACTGGAAGAGCACCATTCAGTTGGCCTGGAATTAACGAAGAAGGGCCCATATGGCAATCCCTTCAAACCTACAGCAAAGACCTTGAAAACATTCTCAAGAAATATGGTTTCAAGCTTGAAGAGCAAATGAAATTTTCCATGTCACCCTTCAGAGTAATCCTTCCGAAAAGCACTGAAGGAAAAAAGGAAGAACTGGACGACCTAAACCATGCGGTTGGGAAAGCGAATAAGGAGTACTGCGACGCCAAACGCAAGGTGACTTATCTTGAGCAACTCCTTAAGGAAACCAAGGCTCGAGAGAAATATGAGTCGGCTTAGCCTACTGCCATGTGTGCCTGATTTTGCAGTCATACAAATGCCAATATCATCCAGACAATGATGCAGTCGGTTCTTGCCCTAAATGCGGTAGGCAGGTATGTTGGATCTGTTTGCCGCAGACCCACAAGCCATGTAGAGATTGTGTCGGTTATCGGCACGCGCAGACGCTAGCTGCGGTGGTTGCTGCAACAGTTTCGTTCTTCATAGGAATGATAAATCCGCTTCTCGGTCTTCTCGGCTTTGTGGTCTTATTCTATTGGTTCCGCTCGCTCTTCAGATCACGTACGAGAGCGACTCTTCGAGCGGCTGGTCAAGCAGAACCATCCCCATCCATGTCCCAAGGCCATCCCAGTCAGGGTCAGATAAGTAACCTCAATTTCTGTGATAATTGTCGCTTGTGGACTGGCGACTCTTACTGTAAAGAATGTGGAAAGAAGCTCATCTAGAGATAGGAATCCGCTAGTTGTCTTCCCAAGGCTAGACAACTGGAATTGCGGTATGTGAATGGAATAATGATTGAAACAATGATGACAACCTGGGAAGGGGAATTATTGACCGATTTGCAGGTACAAGTGACGTTCCTGGTTCGGGTTTGTGAGGCCATTTATTACTCGAAATTCATGGCAGTCCTGACTAAAATTTGCGCCCCCAGTTCTCTAAGAAATTGTTCACAGCGAGCTTACTGGTTATCGTTACAGTTGTCGGGTTGATCGCTGGCGTTTATCTGCTTCAGAATTCCACGCAAATAACGGATAAAGGGGCAGTTGCGTGGGTTACATCATTCGACTTCCAACGAGACCCTTCGTCGTACGATTCCATCATGATTCAAGTGAAGAATTTGGGTTCAAAACCGGCCGCCATCTGCTTCGCCATCTTTGACGTGACGGGTAATTTATGGAAATCAGCACTGATGGGTGAAGGTTCGGCTGCTTGGACGATGACTGGGTGCAGTGATAGCGGTGGATCAAACCCCTGGCAGACGAATGGCGCGGTTGGTTCATTGCAGGTATGGACGATTCGATTTCAACCCATCCTCCCTTCCAATTCAAACCCATGGTTGGGACAAGGCTCGGTGTTGGTTTACTCTAAAGATAGTGTTTCGCTGATTGCGGCTACTGGAGTGATGACGGTGATCGGAAGATCACGCACAGCCACACTTCAATGGCTTCCCGCAGAATACGTATCCATCATAATCAACACCATTACCAAACCTCTACTCGCTACAAGTATGTCCAACAGAGAAGAATGATTCTCAAGACAATCCGTTCATCCCTTACGATTCAAAGAGTGTTTCTGCTATGACGATTCCTGGAAGATCTGACGGTCCACGGGCCGTCCCACAGCCGGTAGTCGCGCCACTCACACGCGCCGCGATCTTTCTAGTGGTGACGATCAACCCTGGCGCGGAGAATACTGCGGTTGTCCGGTCATTCTGCGGTGACCTGGCGGCGCTCGTCCGTTCAGTGGGATTTCGCGTTCCCGAAGGTAGCCTTTCCTGCATCGCAGGGTTTGGGTCCGAAGCCTGGGACCAACTTTTCGGCAAACCACGACCGGCGGAACTGCATAAGTTTCGTGAGATCCTCGCTGGAGATCGCCACGCCGTCTCAACGCCGGGCGACATCCTCTTCCACATCCGAGCGCAACGAATGGACCTGTGCTTTGAACTGTCATCTCAAATCATGACTAGACTTGGAGCCGCAGTCTCCGCCGTGGATGAGGTGGACGGTTTTCGGTACTTCGACAACCGAGACCTACTTGGTTTCGTGGATGGGACGGAGAATCCTAAAGATCAGGCAGCGATCGACGCCACCCTCATAGGCGACGAGGACCCCGCCTTCACCGCCGGCAGCTATGTGATTGTGCAGAAATATCTCCACGACCTAGCCGGCTGGAACGCACTTCACACGGAAGAACAGGAGGCGATAGTCGGTCGGACGAAGTTGAATGACGTTGAACTCGACGACTCAATCAAACCCACCAACGCGCACAACGCGCTCACAACAATAGAGAAGGATGGGAGGGAAGTTAAGATACTGAGGGATAGCATGCCCTTCGGTCACGCGGGACAGAAAGAGTATGGGACCTACTTCATCGGCTACAGCCGCTCACCAACCACCACCGAACAGATGCTCCAAAACATGTTCATCGGCAAACCCCCCGGCAACTACGACAAAATACTGGACTTCAGCCGCGCCGTCACGGGGAACCTCTTCTTCGTACCCTCCGCCACCTTCCTCGAAAAAATTACTGATCACTGAACAGGAAGGCACTTAGAATACCAAATCCGAGTGCTGACACTACCTGCTTGGGGGGGAGCCCACTTTTGTGGGTACAGAATTGTTCTAGTGTCCACTAATTCGCATGGCTCCGCAACATTGACACCAAAACTGTTGGGAGGGAACTTATGTGATTAAGTCTCGATGGTTACTGCAATTGCGGTGTCGAGTTTCTTGTAATACTTCTTAAGATCACCATATTTTGAGCCAAACTGGTCGATCACGTCCGCCAGCTTTTGAGCATCGAACACCTGTCTAGCTTCACCGCGCGCCTTCTTTCCCCTTACTGATAGCTCGATTTCTGGATTGGTGGTAGCGTACTTGTACCATTTCGTGTCTTTACCATACATGGGCAACAGGTATATCGTGGCACCGTCTACGACAAACCACACTGGTCTTGTCGTCCATTTCTCTGATCTCTTGACGGTTAACTCAACCTCACCTGTGGATTTCAGTGTTTCAAGAAACTCCTTAGCCGCCATATTGAACCACCATCAGGCAAACACCCTATAGTTTAGAAAGCTAAAAGTATGATTAACTGACGGGTAACTTTTGCTACTATGCGTAGTGACCTAGAGTCAATTGGAACTGCTATTGTTATAGCAACTCTATTACTCACTGTAATTGTCTACGTTACTGGCAGTATCGTTTTAGGTTTAATTATTTTCACAATTTCTTTCCTCATCATGTTATTTGGTTCTGAGAGGAAAAATAGCTGACCAAAAGTTCCTGAATACAAAACATTAGGGTTTGATTTGTTTTGTGTGTGAGTCTAGTGATGCGCACCAGCATACCCACACACGAAAATTAAAACGGATGATTCCACACGATAATGATTCTTTTTGTCGGAACCAGTTTTTTTAAGTGGCCTAATGTAAGGAATGTTGGCGTTGATGACGCAGGCGAGAGAAATTATCCGAGTTGGGCAGACAGAAATTACATTTCTGCTCGAAGGGAAAGACACCGACGGACGATTGGCTATGTTTGAATTTACAGTTCCTGCTGGGGCTAAAGTTCCATTAGCACACTCCCATGAACGGAACGACGAAACCGTGTATGGCATTGAAGGAGTAATCACGTTTACTGTAAATGGGACTCGACACGATGTGGGTCCTGGCGAAACCTTCTTCATTCCACGCGGTGCCGTTCACGGGTATAATAATTTCGGACAAACACGTACGAAAGCACTCACCATAGTAACCCCCGCCCTTCTCAGCCCTGAATTCTTCAAAGAGATTGCGGCATTGGTGAACGTCGTTGGGCCGCCTGATATGGAGAAAATAAAAGTAGTTTACAGTAAATACGGTCTCAAGCTTGCACCTATGCCTCCCAAAGCCTAATCGCTAATAATTGGATCGAACGCAAAGCAGTTAGGTATCCTGTTGGGGATATGTGGAGCTGTGCTAGCTTTGGAATGTATTTCATGTAATGGGTCTGGGGAAGTTCCGTGTTGGAAATGTGAAGGGAACGCTGTCTTCTCTATACCTTGTGAAGATTGTCATGCAGCAGGTACTCTAGGATTAGATAACGAAGGTGAGCCTATAACCTGTGAGACTTGTGGAGGACACGGAAACCGAGAAGGAGTTTGTGAAGTATGCGAAGGGTTGGGAGTTTTGGATTGTGAACGTTGCGACGGCACAGGCAACGTAACGGACGCGTCCGAAGACGAACCAGATCTAGAAGATTAGAAGGAAACGGATCCTACGTTCTGAAGCAAAGAAAATTGACCGTAAGATCAAACTTTGTACTGTTCGTCGCTGACCTTTTCCATCCACTCCACGGTTTTGCCTTCGAGCTTTTCCTGAATGGCGATGTGCGTCATCGCAGTGGTTGCCTTGGCACCGTGCCAATGCTTCTCACCCGGTTGGAACCAGATCACGTCACCTGGCCGAATTTCTTCGATCGGACCTCCCCAGCGCTGCGCTAGGCCGCAGCCAGCAGTCACGATCAGAGTCTGGCCTAACGGGTGTGTATGCCATGCTGTTCGAGCGCCAGGTTCGAATGTGACACTGACGCCGACAGCACGTGCTGGATCAGGCGCCTCGAACAGCGAGTCAATACGTACGGTGCCGGTAAAATATTCGACCGGTCCTTTGCGGGAATCCTGTGAGCCAATCCTTCTAATGTCCATACGAACTTCTCTTTACATTCTCGGCTGAAGGCTCTTTAGATATATTCATTGAGGCTACTTCTGTGAAACAAAATCGAAGAAGCGGATGTAGGTTTCGATGCCGCGATAGTAAGTGGGCAGATGCTGTTTCTCGTTTGGGGCGTGGATGTTGTCGTCAGGTAGACCGAATCCCAACAGAACTGAGTCAACCCCAAGTCTATTTTTCATCATGCTCACAACGGGAACGCTGCCTCCTGACAACAGAAAGAATGGTTTAACACCAAAAGTGGCTTGTAGGGCTGATGCGGCCGCTCGCATAGCTGGCGTATTGCGATCAACTAGAACAGCCGGATCACTCGTAAGATTCTTCAACTCCCAGCTCACAGTTGGAGGCGCATTCTTACTCAAATACTCCTTCAACTGATCCTCAACAGCCCTATTGTCCTGTTCTGGAACAAGGCGCATGGAAATTTTCGCCATCGCTTTCGCCGGTAACACGGTTTTTGATCCCTCGCCAGTGAAACCGGAGAGGAAACCGTTTACTTCGAGAGTAGGTCGCGCCCCAACTTGTTCCATGGTCGTGAATCCTTTCTCTCCATACAACAACTTCGTCCCAGCCATCTTTCGCCAAGCCTCATCCGAAATTGGAATAGTCGCCAATTCGGCACGTTCTTCCTTTGAAAGAACGCGGACCTTATCGTAAAAGTTCGGCAAAGTGATATGTGCATTTGCGTCATGCATTCCCGCGATTAATTCACAAAGGACCTGCGCTGGGTTATGGACTGCTCCTCCAAAAAGGCCTGAATGCAGATCAGCCTTCGCTCCGTAAACATGGAGTTCGAAGTAAGTTATACCACGAAGCCCGTATACCAGAGCGGGCACGTCAGGCTTTAGGATACTTGAATCACAATTTAGGACAAAGTCGCATTTCAGTTTGCTCTTGTACTTTTCCACAAATGAGTCGAGATTTCGTGAACCAATCTCCTCTTCACCCTCGAAGAACATCTTCACGTTGACCGGCAAACCACCTGACCTCAACCATGCCTCCAACCCTTTCAGAACCGCATGCCCCTGCCCCTTCATGTCCGAGGCACCCCGAGCGTAAATGTTGTCTCCACGCACCGAAGGTTGGAAGGGTGGTGAAACCCACTCGTTCAGTGGATCAACTGGTTGAATATCGTAATGGCCGTAGACTACGACTGTAGGTTTGCCTGGAGCGTTAAGCCATTCGCCGTAGACGACTGGATGTCCGGCTGTGGGGAGAAGTTCAACATTCTTGAACCCCATCCCGTTCAACTGTTTCGCAATCCACTCACCGCAACGTTGAATGTCCGGTTTATGTTCGGAGAGGGTGGAGATGCTTGGAATTGAGAGGTACTCTCTGAATTCCGTTAAGTAACGATCATGATCACGTTTCGAGAAATCAACAACTTGCTCTACAGAGGTCATGGAGGCTCATTCAGAGTGGATAGGTTAATGGATATTTCATCTTTACATTCCTAGTCGTGGCTGACTGATCTGGGAACGAAGAGAAAAAAGAAATGAAGGGTGTCTCGTGGCGCGCACGAGACTTTAGTTTATTTTGCCTTTTGTATGCCTCGTTTAACGTCCTCGAGCGTCATCGCTGGATGGAACTCAACCTTTGCGTTCAAGCCTTGGAATAGTGGTTCAGCAAAAACCGGAATCATGTCTGCACTGGCCATATCAGCTATGAAGAGGAACGTTCTATCCCCATCCTCCTCATAGAAGTATGAGGCTTCAGCTTTGATCTTGCTAATGTAATCTTCCAGGATCTTCAAGCCGTTAGGATCTTTGACCATCCTATTACCTGCTTCCGTCGGAACCGTTGCGCGAATCAAGAATCTTATCGTCACTCACCTCTTCCAACAAACCATCCAGTCCTCAACCACTAATTAGTTTTCATAGGTGCGCGCACTATCCGGCCTTCCACCTCAACGCCATGGTTGGGAGAGGGCTCGGTGTTGGTTTATTCGAAAGATAGTGTTACGATTGATTTTCAAGGGTTTGGTTCTGGTTACGGCTCGCTGTCAGCTGTGATGATGCCAGTAGCCATAGTACCGTAGCCATTACTGTAGATTCTGATCTAGTAGCTTAGTAGAATGGCGTTCTTGTATGTGCGCGAGCACGCGCTGCCAAACAGTGATGTTACCGTTAAAATCAAAAGTCTTAATCGACGATACTAACTCCGCAAGGATCTGTGTGATCGTCGTCCTATGCATGTTACCGTTCTGATTCCCGTTTACAATCGGGAACGTTACATTGGGGAAGCCCTCGATTCTGTGATTGCGCAGGATTATCGTGATTGGGATGTTTTGGTCGTTGATGATGGTTCCACTGATGGAACCGTGGATGTTGTCAAGTCCAGAATGCCGGATGATCGAATTCAACTAGCCCAAATGAAGCATGGAGGTTGCGCTGCCGCTACCGCCATGGGTATTGAGAGGGCGCGTGGTCCTGTGATAACATGTTTGGATAGTGACGATAAGCTCATGCCTGACGCACTTTCCATTGTGATGCCCGCTTTCGAGCAGAATCCTCGTCTCGGCTACGTTTGGACGAACTATGTGGATTCGACGGGCGAGAAAGGCGTATCCGATTTTCTTCCCGAAGGGAAAACATTGTTGGAGGCGATGATTTATGGATGGTGGAAAGGTTTTGCTGAACGATTCTTCCGAAAAGAATTCTACTCGCAATCTAAAGGCTTGGATATTTCAATACAATATTCCGTGGACGCACAGCTCGCCTTACTTATCGCGAAAACCGGTTGCGATACCCTGCATATTCCTAAAGTAACCTATTGGCGCCGAATACACCCACACAGAATTACCAGTGAACATTACGATGAACAAATGGACGCTTGGCATCTGTTTAGACGAAGGTTTGCCACCGAAAACCTCGAGCTTACAGCCCTATACATTGCTGGATTAGAGAAAGAACTCGCCGCATGTAGAGAGCAAATCAAACAATTAGAAAACAGCTACACTTTACGTTTAGCACGAAGAATCCCCTTTGGACCTCAAATCCGAAAGCTGATTGCCTATGACAATATGTCTGACGATTGATGACGGGCCATCCGAGAAGGCCCGGGAACTTCTCGACTATTTGATGTCGAAACAGTTCGGTGCAATCTTGTTCTGCCGAGGGGATCACTTACAAGCTAGAGAAGAATTGGCTGTCCGTGCCATTCACGAGGGACATATCATTGGGAACCATTCGTATGATCATCCTCACTTCAGTACCCTGACCGAAGAACAGACGCGCTTGCAGATCGCAAGGACTGACGAATCAATAGATCAAATCTACATGAAGTCAGGAGTGCAGAGGCCTGCTCGATATTTCCGTTTTCCATATGGGGATGCAGGTGCAAATAATGAAGCGATCGCGACGAATCAGCAGCTCCTTCGAGAGTTTGGTTACTCGTCGCCTTATCACTCACCGCGAAGAGACTGGGGATGGAACGTAGACGTTATGGATTGGCGGGTAGAAGCTTCCAACGCTGTCCAGAAACTCGATTTTGCGAAGGAGAGGTTGAAGGCTCTTCACTCAGGCGCCATATTGGACTTGCACGATCACTCGATGAATTTGGACCTTGGATTATTCCAAAGCATATGCAACTGCGTATCGGATATGGGGTTTACCTTTCACACCAACAAGAATCTTCAAGACCAAATCATGAACCACCGTCGAAAAATCCCCTACGGAAATCAAATCCGAAAACTCATCGGAGTAACCCGGCGCTAGAAGACTGAATCAAAATTTGCGACTTAATTTGTCTAAGATCCTGCAGAGACATGAACTTTCTAAGAAATCCTCGTGGTGTACTGGATAAATACTTGGAGTAGTATTGGGTCGAAGGTCAACGGAATGTAATTGCAATGGTTTTCGACAATCCTCTTTTTCATACAGTTTACGGACGCAACCTGATCTCGTCTCTCCCGGAGACGGTTCCTCCACCGTATCTTGTTGTAACTTTGCCTGAACTCTGGCATCTTGCGAAGGACCAGTTGGATGGACCCAAACTTTCCGGCCTACATTTCGTGGAATCCTTGGAACTTGATGATCTGAACAGGTTGGTCGAAAGTCTTCCTAGATCTGCGAGTGTGATCGGTATCGGAGGCGGCAAGGCTCTCGACGTGGCGAAGTTCATCGCGTGGCGGCGAAACCTGCCTCTCTTCCAGGTCCCGACGATTATGTCGGTCGACGCACCTTTCGGCCATCGAAGTGCAGTTCGCATTAAGGGTGTGGTACGGTACGTTGGGTGGGCGATTCCTCAGGTTGTCTATGTGGATTATGACATCATCAAGAATGCTCCCCAACGTCTTAATCGTGCAGGAGTCGGAGACGTCTTCTGTTATCATACGAGTCTGTATGATTGGAAGCTTGCAAGCGAACATGGCAAAACGGGATACTGGCCGTACGACGCTGACGTTGCCTCACAGATGCAAGACATTCTGGACAGGGTGCGGCGAAAGACGAAAGAGATACATGACGTGACGGAGGAAGGAATTAAGATTCTGGCTGAGGCTCTTCGTTGGGGTGGCGCCGCTTATCATAACGCAGGTTGGAACGCGAGAGTAGAAGGAAGTGAACATTTCTTCTTCTATACACTGGAGTATTTGACACAGAAAGGGTTCGTTCATGGAGAAGCAGTCTCGCTAGGAATTCTGTTCATGTCCGCACTGCAAGAGAACGATCCTGAAGGGATATCGCGGAGTATTCAGGAAACTGGGGTGACGATTAAACCGGAAGATTTGAGCATAACGTGGAACGATGCTGTGCGCGCCTTCAAGCAAACGAAATCATTCAGCGAAGAAAACGGCCTCTTTTACACTGTCGTAAACGAAAAAGAAGCGAGCGACGAGATTATAGAAGATGTGAAGTCACGTCTAATGAAATGACGTGGGCCCCAACCAAATCCGAAAACTCCTCGACGAGCTGTGATGAAACCAGCCACTCTCGAGAATGACCTAGAATCTGCTGACATCATTCGTGTTTTCAGACGAACAACTCGTTTAGGAGTATGGATTTATGATTATTCGATGCTCTTTGTTTAATGATCCAAGCATCGAAATGGCCCCGGTTCCGGTTGTATTGAGCGATTAGAGAATCTATTCCTCCTTTTACTGGGTACCCGTAATGCAGTGCAAAGCTTTCGTTATCGAAGATTACTTTGTTAGGGTAATGTTTCATAACTGTCTCAATAAATTCAATGTCACTCTTCCTTTGATATCCTAGGTTAAATTTTTGAACCAATCTTCGACGTAGAGCGGATATAGTATAGGTTCGGATGTGTTCGCTAAGGATAATGAATCCCTCCGCGTCCACTAACGCTGGTTGAACCATCATGGTTTCTTGATTAGCGAAGAATTCATCGCAGCGATCCAGAAAATTTTTTGAAAGTTTCACATCGTCAGCCACTAAAATCACGATTTCACCATTGGCCTTTTCAGCAGCTTGGCGCCAGACGAAATACATTTCATTCGCCTTGGGTTGTATGAAGTGGTACACTCTTCCGATGTTAGTAGTAAAATCGGGGCTTGTAGTGGCTATCACTAGCTCGGTATCGTGTCGGTTCTCAATGAACCAATTGAAGTTGTTAAGACATTCTTGAAGCGTTTCCCTTTTACCTACGGTCGAGAGAATGAAGCTATATTTTATCGACCCTTCCCTCTCGATTCCGTTGAAATTCCGGAACCTGTTTGTGACGTTCCGCAAATAATCAGCAAGGTAGTTGGAGCCCCCAAAAGACGAGTCGAACTGATCGTTCGGATATAGGACTTTGTGGATGTGACGCCCCAGAGGGATCCTTCGTCCGATGCGAAGGGATAGACTATTTTCAAGTTGATCTATGTGGTTTTGGAGTTGAGCTATCTTCTCATTCGGATACCGGAGAGGGTTCCATGTTCCAAAGGAACCATCAAATGTTTTCGCAAGGTTCCAGTTTCCGTCTTCATCATATCTCGTTAGCCTACTTGAGTCTATAACAAAGTAATCTTTGTCGGTACCGTAATTGTTGTATTGCTTATGCCAACCCTTTCTTAGCTCGTCTGGTGAATATCGCGGTAGTCGCTCATTGAAGATTTTTCTCAGTCCATGTTCATATGAACGGATCTTGTAATGTCGCAGGATGAATTTGTTTGGAGAAATCTTAGTATCAACTTCGCCAGGCAACTTGGAATCATGGCCATGAGTTTCAAAAATTGGCATTTCAGGGTACATTTTCCAGCAACGAAATTGTTCATCATCCTGCCAACTGTAGTAGCGGAGCCGCTTTCGCACATCAACTTCTTTACTCTCGCAATCTTTCTCGGTAGGGAAAAATTCGAGATCGTTGAACTGAATCATATTAAACCCCCTCTCCTCCTCCAATTGGATGGCTCCGCTGAGAGTTAGGCCTCGATAGGGAGATTCAAGAAACTCATCCGCTCCAGTAATCAACAACCAGTCCGGCGAATACTCAATCGCCATAGCGCGCAGTAGTCTAACCATTGGCATGGCTTCAAATTTCTCGCTCTCCATACGTTGGACGGCGAGTGTGCCATTACCGATATGATCCTTGATGATCTGGTATGATCCGTCGTTTGATCCATTGTCCACCACAACAAGCTCGATTCCCTGTGAGAATAAATGGTCAATTACCTGTCCAACGATGTCGGCTTCGTTGTAGACGAACATCATTCCGACAATTCTCACCGAGCATCACGAACGATCTAGTGCATAGAGATGCATATATGGTAAAGTCAATGCAGATGAGTTAACATTCCAGCGTTGCGGCGTGGTTAGCGTTAACGTCTCATCGTTTCTTCATAGATGCGCAGTTGGTTCTTAGCAACCAATTTCATTTCACAATTCTCGAGGACCCATTGCCGGCCCTTTGCTCCGAGTTCATTCCGCAGTCCCTCATCTTCAAGAGCTACCATCTGTCGATATATTTCCTCAGCCGTCCTTGCGTTCGCAACTGGTGGAAGCTCCTTGTGATATGGAGCCCATAACCTGGGATCGACGAATGCTGCAACGGGTTTACCGCAGGCCATTGCTTCTGGCGCCAAAAGACCGAGAGCGCCGAGCTTAAACTGGTCAAATATGATGTCGGCAGCGTTGAAATGTCTGACGAGTAGGCGTTTATTCATCAAGGGCAACCATCGAATCCGTTTTTCAATACCCAATTTCTCGATCACAGCCAAATGTTTCGGGAGGTCCTCTTGTTTTGGCCCCCAATTCACTAGACGGAGAACAGCGTTTGGTTTGCGTTTCAAGTAACGTTGGAAAGCATAGAGCACAGATTCGTTTCCCTTAGTTGGGTCAGGTCTGGAGGGCATCAGGAAAACAGGTGATTCATCTGGGCTGACCGAGAGACCATGCTTCTCTAGCGGCCGATACATCTCTGTATCTATGGCAAAAGGTGTGTAGGCGAGCCTAAATGGATCATAGCCTTTTCTTACAAGTAGTCCGTATAAGTCCACGGTCGCAAACAGAATTTTGCTGGCATGCTTGTAGCCGACTTGTGCGAGTTGATTTGCAGGCGACGCGTAGATAGGATCGTGAAGATACCTGATCCAGCCAGCTTCATAGAGGATGTAGGGCTTCCGCACAATTGCCTTGTACCTAGGCGCGAGACTCGCGAAAGGAGTGTGCCCTACGACCAGGTCGTAGTCTTCAACCAGTCGTACGAATTGCCGCTCAGTCTCATCCCCCTGTCTTTCTCTTAGGGAGGTCCAGAACTTCAAAAAGTTGAATGAATAGGATCGAAGCAGATATGCGAAATTTGGATGTTCGTGCGTCATGCGGCTGATGACGGAGTCGACGTTATTGGCGTACCAAGGTCTCGACATTTTGTACATATCGAAGGTATGAACATAATTTGGAATTGACCAGTTCTCGTTGAGAATCTCCCAATTAGGATTGTAATCGTCTCCAACTTTACTGAGATCAATTTCTGCTTCTTCCCACTGGGGCAGGCTGGCAACGTGTGCTGGATACTGAAGAATGAGATGAGCGTCGGTACCGATTGCGCGAAGCCCTTTTACCACAGACCAGGCATCATTGGCCAAGTTGAATGCATGGGCGATTCTCAAAGACCTGTTGGGCCGGGTGAAATATGTTCACTTCTCGATGATTGTTCTTCGCAAGCCCTTCTTCAAACTGATTTTCGCTTTCCATCCCAGCTCCTTCTGAGCTAGTTGGGAGTCGTAACGCATTCGACGGATGTCCGCTGGTCGGGGTGGGCCGTGTTTTGGATGAAGTTTACTTTTTGTTATACTCGCCATCCCCTTCCATAGATCATTAATGCTGGTCTCTGTATTTGTTCCAAGGATGACTTTGCTTGAAGGGGCCGTACCATTCAGCAGAGCGTTCATGCCTGAGATCAATCCGTCTACGATGTCTGATACGTAAATGAAGTCTCTTGTTTGCTCTCCGTCGCCGTCAATCGTAGGTGGTTCCCGTCTTTTGATGAGTTTCAGGAAATGTGGGATGATCGGGTGCCAATTGATTTCTTCATGACATGATTGGCGCGGCCCATAAATTGATGCGAATCGTAACACGAGGCTTGGAATATCGAATTGTTCAGTGTAGATTCTTAGCAGGTTTTCGCTGCTGAGTTTATGCAGATCGTAAGGTGTTGATGGCATGTCGGGATACGTTTCATCAATCGGTAGCTTTCGTGGATGGCTTACAATTCCCGTATTAGAAGCAAACACAATTGATGTTCGCCTGGGTTTCGCGTACTCCAATGCATGTATAGTCGCGAGGTAATTTACCTGTAAATCTCGATACGGGTTTTGGAGGCTTGCTGATCGCGGAAAACAGGCCAAAGCAAAAATGAAATCGTGTTCCTTGAGATTTCCCCAAGTCTTTTGTACGGAAACGTCGCCGACAATCAGCTTAGCCGCTTTATTCACATTCTTCCTGGAGCCTGATGAAAAATCGTCCAGCACGGTGACAGAGTGGCCTTCATCACAAAGTCGGTCGACAAGGTGGCTGCCAACAAAACCTGCGCCACCCGTGCAAAGTACACGCAATTCACTGTCTAGCTCCGGTAAATGTATGGCTTCAGATTTTCTCCGTACCGTTTTCTCATGTGCAAGTTTACTTTATGTGCGGCATCGACAATTAGGGGGAGATACCCTAATTCTTTCGCGGCCCAATTCCTAAAAGCCTCAGTATCCTTCGGTAAACAAGATCCACCATACGCCTTGCCGTGAAAACGGTAGATGCTTCGCAAATGTGGGGAGGATAGGTCAATTGCGCGAGCGACCCTATCCGAATCAACCCGGTAGCCAAGTTTCTCTAGTTGTTTGGTGATTAGGAACAGTTCGTTCCAATAGGAAATCAAAACAGCGGAAAGCACATTGTCAGCATATTTGATCAATTCAACCGTTTCGTAGTCCCCGTAGAATATTGGCCCATCAAATTCACCGAAGATCCTGCTTACAGTATGGTTGGGTGAGCCGTCTTTTGTTCCAACTAAAATGCGGACAGGGTGAAGCGCGTCGTAATCTAATCTCGCCATACTGTAAAAGCTGGGGCAGACGACGTAGGGAGCTGCAAGTTTCCGACTCATTTTTCGGGCGGTTAACGGAGGGCACGTGGACGTTTGCACTACAACGCCCGAATAGTTGCCGTCCATGAGGTTGTCGACGACTTGTTTCAGAATTTCCAGATTGCAATCGCCATTGGATCTCCTTTCGGTGGGAACGCAGATGAACACTGCATCGGTACCCAGAAGTTTACTGAAATCCAAGGTTGTCTGGTATCCTCGTTTTCTGAGCGGCCGAAGTTCCTTGTCGACAATGTCGTGAAAGACTACTGTATGATTGTGGGCTACGAGGGCCTTACCCAGCGCTTTACCCACCTTACCTGAACCGATTATTCCAAGTTTCAATTTGCCTTTAGGCCGCAACATAATCCCTTACCTCTTTCGTGGCATTGTGCCTCAATGGTTTTTGTGTGTGTGGGTGCACCATTCATGCTAGGGATTGCGAACTATACTGGGAATCTTACCGGTTATTGGCAGGCTGATCTCCACGAAACCGGAGTACCTATTCTTCTTGTACCAAGGTGTTTGAAGTATGATCTTTCTTGTACGTCCTTTTTTGACGATATACACGTTGGTCTGACGGTTCCTCATCATGCGCTTCAATTTGCTTCGAGCCGGTTCGGGATGGCAATCCATTAGATTTGAGCCGATAAGCTTCCTCCCTCCTACGGTGTGAAAAGATTTCACCGCACTTTTGTTCAGCTCTAAAATTATACCCGTTCTATCGCAAACCGTTATTGCACCAGGATACTCTTCGATCCATCCATTCCTTTCAGTTGCCGCCAAACTGCTCGCCTTGGCTGCAGTGGCGTACCTGTATTATACACTTAATGGCATTTTCACGAACTTGCCGCACGAGCTGAAGAACCGTGCCGTTCTTTCAGGCTTTTCTCTTCAGTGATAAAACAGACTAAACAGCATCCGGTGCACTTGCAGATCCGCGTTAGTGCTGAGGGAACATGAACACCAAGACGTCAATTGCCACCTAACTTCCAGACATAATTGCTCATCCAGAATCAACGTATCTTCTGAACAGTTCATTCATTCGAATCATAAAGCCGAATATGATAACTACAGATGATCGTTAGCATATATGATGGTTAGTGTATATGATGGTTAGCATGTGTGGAGGTGAATGGATTGAAGCAAATACAGTCATACGTGAATACGGCAGCTGGTCTTGAGACCGAAATTGAAGCTCCCCGACCTCTCGTAGTCCACATAGTCAAAGAGCAAGGCATCATGGGACATCAAGTTAAGCAACTTCACACTTTAAGACGTCACACCAGACCTCGAGATTTAGAGAGTAAGATTGCGCAAAGTTGCCCGCATGATTATCAGGACGATTGGCTTTGCAGTAAATGCGGTTATACTTTGACAAAGCATCTTCGTGCACGCATAGACCAAGTCGCTCGACACATGACCCGATTTGTCAAGTGATGCGATACCTGCGTTCCACACTGTAGTCGGCATTGGCCTCGCATATCGAAGTTGCAGTTAATCACGCGTCTCCTTACACGCATTTGACGAGCCAATCCCGATTACACCTACCCTACCTTAACTCGAGATTTGTTGTTCACACACGCGAAGGCAGATGATCACTTGCTGATCACTTACCATGCTTTGGAATCTGAAAGTTGTGCACTAAACAGGATCGTGGCCGACTGATCTGGGAACGAAGAGAAAAAAGAAATGAGGAGCGTCTCGTGACGCGCACGAAACTTTAGTTTATTCTCCTACCCACCGCACCGTACGCCGAGAAAAGTCTCTCTTACGGGATTATCGATTAAGTCCAGTGTCCATCGTCGGTTATAATCCTAGATTCTCCGTCTTGCCCTAATTTGTCATTTGCAGTTTTGCAGTGCTAATACTCAAAATTCTTACTGCCACCAATCGGGAGGGGAGATCATATTCAACTCTCTCTTAGAACGATACGATATGTTCACCCACCTCTGAAGTCGCTTTACCCCCTATTACCCCACCACGGGAGTAAGTACATTGAGAAAATTGTAAGCCAAGGCATGAACCAGAAAATCTCTAGCAGAAAGGCACAAGCGGGGACGAATCGATGGCTGCCTTCAAGAGGTGACTCTGATCTATTCTATTTGGATTTTGAAGATCTTGGAGGCATAATCAAAAATAATTGGTCCATTTTCAAAGCCTATTTTCCAACGCAAGAATGGATAGCTTCGAAGATCGGGGAATTGTCTGATTGTCGCAATCTTGTCGCTCATAACAGCTACCTTGAGGAGACTCAGCGAACTCTTGTAAAACTTTACTACACCACCATCTTAACGCAATTAAACTCAACGATGAAGGAACTTGTTACGAAAAGTTAGGCTAAGCCTTGGCTTGGTTTGAGAAGTTATAGCTTGTCTTAATGCCACGCGACAGATTGGAATATGGATTGCTTGACGACATTTACTATTCCATTATTTTACGACATTTAGTATTCCATAAAACGACACGTACTCTTCCAATACGACACGTACTTCTCCAATCTACAGCCAAGCTGTCTAATTCATCATGGAGCCTCGGGCGGGGTTTGAACCCGCGACCTGCCGCTCTCCTGATAGGTGTTTACGAGGCGGCCGCTCTCCGGTCCTGTTTACGGATCTACCAGGCTGAGCCACCGAGGCACTCCGGGATCTAACGCAAACGAATCATGTCTTAAAGTATATTCTCTTCCTAGATCGCCTCTTTCCCAGGATTCATAATCCCCAACGGATCAACAGCATCTTTCATTCGCCGCATAACCTCCAACCCCAACCCATGCTCACGCTCCATCAAGTGAGCCAACTTCAAGCCCACGCCATGACAGAACTCCATGCACCCACCCAAATCTTGAACCAGTCTAAGGATCTCGTTTGAGGTCTCCCAGAGTCTCTTTCCAGCCAATTTCGGGTTCGAATCACTCGCGGAAAGCACCATTGAGAACAATTCCGGGCCCTGCCAAAGTCCCGCCTCAATTAATTCCACCTTACGCGCCCTCGTAATCCCGAGTAGCTCCGAATTGAACTCAAGTATCTTGGAGGTAGGCAGGGAGACGTTGAGGTAGTCAAATTTGGTTCGCGGTTCAGTTCGGTAATGTTTCTCTGCTACACGTTTAGCGAAGTTAAGGGCTATGTCATGTCGATGATCCCAAAACTCCTGAGCTGCACGTTCATCGGCTTTCGTTCCACCCACTTTCTCGATCGCGGAATCCGTACCCACCAGTTGTGCTTCCACTTCTCGAGATAATCCGTCGAATGTTAGGTTGAGTTCAGATTCAGTGTTCATATGTGGATTGGGTTGTCCGTAATCTATCATACTCGGTCTGATTCCCTTATTTCTCAACGCGCAGATTCCCTCGAATCCCTCCTCGAAGCTGTGGAAGCGGTAGGAGGCTAACGCTAGTCTTTCCGGTTTGGGGTAGGCTCTTACGGTTGCTGAGGTTACTAACCCGAACTGTCCTTCGGTTCCGATGAAGAGACGCTTCAAATCGAAACCGGTTGACGAGAATTCAGCTGGGCGGGTTTTCAAAAGGCGGCCGTCAGGTAGGACTGCTTCAATGGCTAAGATTTGATTTCCGAGTGATCCATATTTTGCGCCTAGATAGCCGAGACTATTTGTGGAAATTCCTCCACCTAACATTGCGATGGGGCGGGTCCACGGGTCATGAGCAAACAAGAATCCATGCTCATCCAGCGAATTGTAGAGATCCTCGAGAATTACGCCTGCTTGAGCATGAACCCAGTGATCTTCGTCGGAGACCTCAAACTCCCGTAACAGACTCGTATCAACCAGCAGACCGCCTCTGATTGCGATAGCAGCACCCATCAACCCAGTTCCAGCTCCGTACGGTACGATGGGGATCCGAGCGCGTCTCGCGATTTTCATGATCTGAATTATTTCTTCGACAGACTCCGGTCTGACCAGGAAGGTTGGTGGGTAGCCTTGTGTTCTTATGCCCGGATAAGGTCGGTATGGGCGTAGCGCGTCGAATCTGTAACGGTTCGGCATTTTATTGCCTGCGATAAGACGTTCAGGCGGGATTACCTTGAGCAACTGTTTGTGAATTTCTGTCGGGCGCATGCGCTGTCGTATCATGTTTGGATGATCGTTGACGTAAACGTTGTCTCGATTCTGTGCTTAGAAAAAGGGAAGAAAGGTAGAGGAGGAGGGTTTGTTTCTGGGTTCCGGCGTGCTGTCGGTTCCTTATGGTGATTTGTGATGGTAGTTGTGGTTGCTGTTACCGTTCCCGTTTCCGTTATTCACGTTGTTGTTACCGTTCCAGTTTCCGTGACTCCAGTTGCTGTTGCCGTTGCCGTGGTTCCAGTTACCGTTCCCGTTATTCCAGTTGCCGTTACCGTTTCCGTGATTCCAGTTACCATTACCGTTGCTAGTGCCGCCGTAGTAGTTGCTGGAGTAGTAATTGTTTGAGTAGCCTGGATAGCAACTGCTTGCGTAGTAGTAGGATCCATTATAGCAGTTACTGTTGTAGGTTGGAGGATAGCAGGTTCCTCCTATGCTTGAATAACCTGGTTGACAGTAGCTTTGGTTGTAGCTTGAACCTATCGTTATGGATTGGGAAGTAGTAGCCAACGGCGACCCGGATTGACCGTTGTAGTTATTGTAGATTGAGACGGAGAACTGCACCGTATGACCCAGGGCTGAGGCGGGAAGGCTGAACAGTAACTGCCCATTATAACTACCACCGCCCACTAAACTAAGCCCCGTACTCACCGTACCAAGACCCGTGCTTATCGATGTATCATACGCATCACCCACCGCGAAAAGCGGTCCAACAGTATACGAGCAGGAAGTTGAGACGGGTACTGTGACTGCAATGTTAGAATTATACTGGGCTGACGATACTACGGGATAGCTTGCCTGTGCTATGCAGGGGGTCTGTGCGAACACCGGACTGCTACTTGCCCCGAAAGCTGCGACAGCAAGGAAAAAGGCTAACGATAATATCACTAAATTACGTTTTTTCAAAACTCGACACCAACTATGTCTTGTAGTTCACATCCAACTACGTGCCATAGTTAGATATAAGCACGAAGGATGAATCATATAGATCAACATCAAGAGGTTACGGAAACCGTTAGACTAATCCTGAGTCGCCTAATCATGTGGAAATTAACGGTACTCACTCATCCTAATTTGTTACCGCATTTAACGCAGAACCCGTTGAGAGTAGGGTTCTGGGTTCCACATTTTCTGCAGTAAATCGTTCCGGGTGGTGTGCTCGGGGTAACTTGCCCTGATTGTTGAGTTGGTTTTCGGCCACGCAGCGCGACTGCAATTATGACGGCGGCTAACAAAATTATGCCTCCGAGTATGAGAAGTTGGTTTTGTTGGATCATGCTAATCAGATCGCTTGATGTTTGTGTTGAAGAGGTTTGCATTACTGAGGATGCGTTAACGGTTAGAACCAAGTTGGTAACGTGGCTTAATCCGCCGCCGCTCCCGGTCACTGTCAACGTAAATGAACCGGTCGATACATTCCCGGGTAATGTGACTGTTAGCGTCGAAGCAAAGTTTGGAGTTGCGGAGGGGGTGCTGAATGCTCCGTTGGCGCCTGAAGGTAATCCTGAGACGGATAATGATACCGGCGAGCTGAAGCCGTTGAGGGCGACAACGTTCACGGAATATGATGCCGTCTCTCCTTGAAGCGCAGTCTGAGAGGGGGGAGACGTGCTGAGTGTAAAGTCAGGTGCTGATTGGGTACTGTTCGTTGGTTGTGTTGTTGGTTGTTCGACTGTGAACGTGATGCTCATCACGTTATTACTGGGGTTCGGATCGTTATCCGTAGAAATCATCCAAGTCAAGGTATGGGTTCCGGGTGTTGCTTGCCATGGATGATGATTTGCGTTTACCGGGAATGGAACACCTAATGGACCGAGATATGAAATTGTGCCACGGCCGCAATTTGCACCGTCAAACACGCATCGCACGTAAACATTTTGCGGGAAGGAACCTGAAGACCAGACCGCGGTCATCACCATGCTAAAGGTCACTGTCTGACCAACAGCAGGAGTGGGAGGATTCATGGTCACAGACAAGATCGACCAGTCGGTCTCCACAATTGACGTCGAGACGGCAGGCGGCAAAGTCTGCGTCATTGTGATTGCAGGCGGTAGAGTGGAAGTCGTTGAGGTAGAGGAGATCACGGTTAAGGGGACATTAACGCTCGGCGTGGATGTTGGTTGCCCTCCCGATTCCGTGAATACTTGAACACAATATGATCCGGGTGAAAGTGGAGTGGAAAAGGTCAAAGGTCCAATGTTGTACGAACGATCGGATAAATTAGCCGAAGTACCAGAGTTCTCGAAAAGAGTAGATCCAGTTGAGTCCACCTGTGTGCCAGCGGGTGTTCCGGTTGGGGGACAAGAGCCTGTGAAGATCTGTATTACTACTTGCGCATATGGCGGGGAACAGGACGGACAGTCCGTGGGATCGCAGGTGTCAACTCCGGTAACGTAAAGCGAAGTCCCCGGACCTATGGTCGAAGAGGATAGCGCGGCTGTGAAGGTGCATGCGTATGCTGGTGAAAGCGAGAGTACCCCAGCAATCGTAAGGACTAGAATCGAAAGGAGAATCAAAACGAATATTCGAGTACTCTTCAAGTTCTACGACAGCCAACCACCATCAATACTCGCCACAGAAAGCCCGCTAAGGATTTACTGCGTTTAAAGTGATGCTAGACCAGACTAGACGTGAATTAAGCCCAGCTAGAACACGAAATTCTAGAATTACAAAAAAGACGCAAAGTCGTTGTCCGTTGAGCTAGAGGTCACTCGGTTAGGGTACTTGGGATCATATTCCCGTAGGCATCGGTCACGAGTTTTGTAGAGTTCTCGGGTTTTTTGAGTTGGTAGTTGACCTGAACAGGTAACGCATCTTTTACGTTAGGGTGAAGTTGCTGGGAATCCGTTATGATGCCTACGTTGATGTAAGCCGCTTGCAATTCTACGAATAGTTCCGCGGCGCTTCGTGACGGGAATCTTGCCATTAGGTACGGTTGCATAGGATTGAACATTAGCCTTCAAAGTAGAGTTGCGGCGAACTTGGTAAATAAGTTGACCTTTAAACTTCCTAAAGCCCGTTTAATGATGTACTGCGTTTAAAGTGATGCTAGACCAGACTTTCCGCACCGTTTCGTTGTTAGACTTTGCGGTGCTCTAGACTACGGCCGCTTCGTACCATGAAAACATCACGACGACGTATAAAACCATAATTTGTTCTTAGGTGCGTGTTGATTTCATCTTACTACTAGGACCGAGCATTCCGCATGGTTCACGACTCCAGAAGAAACACTTCCGATTAGGAGTCGTTTGAAATTGCTCAACCCACGGGTTCCAAGCACAATCAGATCAACCCTATCTTTCGCAGCATAGTCTAAGATAGCTTTCAAGATAGAATCAGACTCGAGGACTTGTCCAGATGCTTTCACGCCGTTAGATTCCGCTAATCTCACAGCGTCGTCCATCCACTCCTTCGACTCTTTTCGGACCTCGGCAAAGTAATCGCTAGCATCGATGCCTTCATTTCCAGCGATGGGGTAAGCAGGTCTTGTAATTACGTGCACTACGGTTAGTTCAGCGCCGCAGCGCTTAGCCAAACTAACTGCAATCCCTACTGCCTTCTTAGAGTTCTCAGATCCATCAGCACCTACTAGAATCCTCCCGAACGCACTCGTAGTTTCCATCACTTCTCAAGCGATCGTTGCCGCTCTTTAGCGCTTCGATCTTAGAAAACCCACTATCCACTTAGTAGACCAGACATTATTCGGTCTGAACTAACAGCTAAGTATCGTCCGAGGGCTATGAGTTACTCTGTCCTGTTAGTGAACTAAGTCGGGCTAGAACACGAAATTCTAGAATTACGAAAAGAGACGCTAATCCTGACTAGCACACTGAATTCTTATGAAAAACCTGGGATAAGAATACGGGCGGTTCATAGATAGATTAACTCTTAGAACGTAAGTAGTTAGCTCATATTGAGCGCTTGAACGCCACTGAGGCTAACGCCATCGTCACGCCTGCGAAGACTACGAGGAAGGCAAAATCGCCCATGACTGATGATATCGTTGATCCGTTGTACATCAATAGATGTAGCGCATGAACTGCATATGCTTCGGGGTTTATTATCGCTATTTCCTTCATCCAAGACGGGCACCCTTGTAGTGGGTATATTGCGCCGCTCGTGTAGTAGAGAATTAGATTGAATGGAAAGCAGCTAACCCTGTATAAATCGGCAGACGTGAATCTAACGGCGAAGGCCGTCATCATGGCGATAATGCCTAGTGACGTGAGAAATAGTGTGAAGAGGGTGAGCGTTATTCTTACTGGGTCTGGGATTGGCCGAACGCCCGCTACTACAAGGGCTAATGCGAATACAGCCAGGATTGATATGAGCGCTTTAATGACGCCTGAGAGGAGGACACCAAAGACGATTTCATATTGTTTCAAAGGTGTGCATAGATATCCTTCGATTATTCCTCTCTCTTTGTCATTTACTAGTTGAACGCCGCCTGCGATGATTGCGACGAACATAACTGATTGGCATAGTGTGCCGGGTGCCATGAATTCAATGTACAAGACGTTTCGGTACATGTCCTCTAAGTCGATTGATGACTTCGAACTAGTTGGGAGCACCTGAATGTTAGATGAGAACTGTCCATTTGCTTGCGCAAGTGAGGCGTCAATGGAAGCAGCACTCAACGGATCAGTATTGTCCAAATATGCTGTTATGGTGACGTTGGAGTTTTTGCCTAGTGACTGGTCAAAACCCGTGGGAATATAGACGATCCCCTTAACCAATCCATTTCGAAGCATTTCCTGCGCCGTATCCACACTGGCAACATCCATTAACTGAAATGAGTTCTGACAGTTTATTCCACCGAACTCGCAGGTCTGTTCATTCTGTAAAATGTCAACAAAATTTGATGAGAAGGGACCATAACTCTCTCGTACAACTGCGATTGGTACATGCGTAATTGCTCCTCCGTACGCACTACCGAGCAACATCAACGTTAGAAATGGGCCAAGAATGGTGGCCACCATTACTCTTGGTTCTCTTATGTATTTACGCATGTCCCGCTCGCATACTGCTAGAGTACCTCTCATTCCATCAAACTCCATTCCGTAAAGCGGCCGAGAATGCGATCACACTCGCTGGAAATCATGACAACGCATCCAATTAAATTGAACCAGCGTTTCTCAGTATGGGTAGGTGCTTTTGTTGAGTTCGAACGCGCCTGCGAAAACTTGGATTAAACGTATCCTTCTTCCAACTGATGGATCAGAATGCGCGGGTCGTGCCGCTAACGTGGCTATCGAGGTTGCGCGGAAATTTGACGCCGAACTGATAGTGTTATACGTAATTGCAGTTCCTGCGACGGCGGTGGCGAAAGCAGGGCTGAGCTATGGCCATGAGGTTGCTTTGAAAGAATATTTTGAGTCAGCTCATAAAGAGGCTGATAAGATCGTGGATAAAGTTATTCGATTAGCCAAGGCGAAAGATGTGAAAGCCACTCGCCTGATTCGAGATTACGCGGTCTCGGTTGTGGAAACAATTCTGGAAGAGGCAACCAAGAGCAACGTTGACCTAATCGTTCTGGGTACCAGAGGATTAACCAGATTCAAAAAACTACTCATCGGAAGCGTCTCCTCAGGAGTGGTCAACCATGCACACTGTTCCGTTCTAATAGTGAGATAAGAAGCAAAACGGTATGCTATGCTAGGTGACTGCTATCGGTACAATCTTTACAGGCCGAAAAACCGTCCTATCAACCTACAACGTACCGTTACCATAAATCGAAAGCAATAACTAGCAAGCATCTGAGATGCGTCCTTAGAGAATGCGCTATGCGGATGATTTACGATAGGCAGACGGACCGTCTAGTTATGGTGATGAAGGAAGACAAGGACATCACTCCACGACAATTGGATGAAGACGTTTCCATATCATACACCAAGAACGGAGACGTCGCCCAGATCAGCGTGAATAACGCCTTGCTGCGAATCTTCGATGGATTAGGAGTGAAGATGCCTAGTGAGCGACAGACAGACGCCGAGGGCCCTGAACAGCTCAAAGTGGTTGTTGACCCTGACAGGTGCCTCGGGTTCGGGAGCTGCGTTATCGTCTCCCCTGACGTGTTTAGACTCGATGAAAGGCCAGGGAAGGGAGTTTTCCGGAGCAGCGCTAAGCTAGACGTTCTCGACGAAACCGGAGGTAAGAGTTTCGATAATTTATTGATGGCTGCTCAGTCGTGTCCGACGCAGGCGATTAAAATCATCGACCGAACAACTGGAAAACAAATCTACCCGCCATAACAGGTTCAGCCTCTGATTTGGCCGACGTCTTTTGCGCCCTGCCGCAGCCCCAGGCCAGCGTAGTCTGTGAGGCTTTCGGGTACAGCGAGTAGTTTCAGTGAATTCTGTGCATGTTTTCTGACTCTGTCAACCACAATTTTGTAGAGTTTCGTTTTGTCTCTGGTTTCATGTTCGTCGAAGAATGCGGTGATAACATGCCGACCGGTTTGGAGTTGAACTAGCATTATTCCGTGTACCGCTTGATTCTCCACCTGCTTCTCGGCACCTTTCCTACTGACCATTCCAGTTGCGAGTACGATTCCACATTTTTCTCGTTCAATCAGAATCTTACAGGCCAACGGAATATCACGCAACCCTGGGACAGTATATCGCCTGATGGTTACTTGGTTGGCGAGACGTTTGATTTCCTTTATCGCTATTGAAGCCGTGTCAATGTTCGAGAAGGTTGTATCGATAACGCCGATTCTTCCTTTGCATTTTCGAATGGCCTCGAGGACCGGGAGACTCCGTCCCTGCTTAGTTGTCTTATCTTGACGCATCCCAACGCTCTCAGATTCCAATTCAATGCGTTCGAGGGCGTCAATGATCAACTTCGCATTATCATACGTCGGCACCACCCGCCCGGCTTCAATCTTCGAGATCAGGCTCTGTGAGACGCCGGATTCGATAGCAATCCGCTTCTGAGTAACCCCAAGCCTCCTCCTGAACGAGGCGATTTGGGAGATATCTGGGAGAGGAGACATTGAGTTTCAGTTACTCTTCAGTTAGAGGAAGGTTAGTTTGCTGAGTTTAACGTATCGCTAGGAATACGAAGCCCGGAATATGATTAATGGAATATCTTAATAGAAAGATCCGTTAGGGCTGAGGGTTCACGGAGGCGTTTGCCCTGCAGGTGCCTACACCGCCAATCGAACGTGATGAGTCTTTACAAGCAATTCTTAACGGTGGAGCATTAAAGCGGGAAGACGCGATTCGATTTCTATCATACTCCGATGACTCTGCAAGGCTGCTTTGGTCAGCCGCTGCTAAGCTGAGAACTTCAGGAAAGGGCAGAGTGGTTAGTTACTCGAGGAAAGTGTTCATTCCGCTAACGAATCTTTGTCGTGATTATTGCGGTTATTGCACGTTCAAGAAGGATCCATGGGAGAACGATGCGCTGACGATGAGCCCGGAACAAGTCATCGCGGTGGCTGAAGCCGGTAGAAAAATGCGTTGCACCGAGGCATTATTCACGTTAGGCGAACGGCCCGAGCAACGTTATGCTGAAGCACGTGACGCTCTTCGCAAATTGGGTTTTTCGACGACGCTGGAATACGTGAGATATGCCAGCGAGATGGTCATCAAAAAAACCGGACTCCTACCCCACGCCAATCCGGGAACGATGACGAAGAAGGAGATGGCTTCCTTACGTGATGTTAACGCGAGTATGGGTTTGATGCTGGAGAACGTGAGCGATCGACTCTGCAAGAAAGGTGGACCGCATGAGTACGCGCCGAGTAAACATCCGAAGCTCCGACTCGCCACAATCAAGAACGCTGGCGAGTTGAAGATAGCCTTCACAACCGGATTACTGATTGGGATCGGGGAGACGGTGGATGAAATAGTTGACTCGTTGTATGCGATTAAACAATTGAACGATGAATACGGCCACATTCAGGAGATTATAATTCAGAACTTCAGAGCGAAACCGGATACGCCGATGAAGGAGCACTCGGAACCTTCTCATGAGTTAATGCGTAACGTGGTCGCAGTGACGCGACTCCTGTTCGGGAAGGAGATGAACGTCCAGGTTCCACCAAATCTCACTCCATCCTCATACCCAGACTTCCTGATGTGCGGAATAAATGACTGGGGAGGAATCTCACCAGTAACCAAAGATTTCGTTAACCCTGAAGCGCCCTGGCCTGAAGTACAATTAGTTAACGGAGCTTGCGAGCAGCATGGGTTGAAGCTTAAGGCGAGACTTCCGGTCTATCCTGAATTCATCGTCGCAAAGAACGAATTCATTCCTGATCCAGTAAAACCACTGATTCAATCCATGATTGACAAAGACGGATACGTTTCTTGGAGTGACATGTGCAATTGATCACCACTGAAACACGTCTCCCCTCCAGCTTCGAACATCTCATCCGGAGCATCAATCCAGAAATAGCCTCGATACTCGACAACGCGCTTAGCGGAAACGACATTTCCGTTGAGGACGCGGTGAAACTGTTCGGTTGTTCAGGCATCGAAATGAACCTCCTCGTACTTGTGGCCGACGAACTTCGACGCAGAACAGTGGGCGACGTCGTCACCTACGTGGTGAATAGGAACATCAACTTCACAAATGTGTGCATCAAAGGATGCGGATTCTGCGCATTCAGCCGAGGATTCCGAGAAGAAGAAGGATACTACCTACCACTGGAAGAGGTTGTACGTCGAGCGAAAGAAGCACATTCACTCGGAGCGACCGAGGTTTGCATCCAAGCAGGCCTGCCCCCGAAAATGGAGGGCGATCTGTACATCAGAATATGTAAGGCGATTAAGAAGGAGATCCCGGACATTCACATTCACGGATTCTCTCCGGAAGAAGTGATTTACGGAGCCGTCCGATCAAAAACAACCGTCCGCGACTACTTAACCCAATTGAAGGAGGCGGGGGTTGGAAGCCTTCCGGGGACTTCAGCTGAAATTTTGGACGATGAGGTTCGCGATAAAATTTCTCCGGGAAGAATCAACACCGAGCAATGGATCGAAGTAATTACGACCGCGCATGCACTCGGCATCCCAACCACCTCAACAATCATGTATGGTCATATCGAAACTTCTTTACATAAAGCGAAACATTTGGAGTTGCTGAGAGACATCCAGAAGAAAACGCATGGCATAACAGAATTCGTCCCCTTGAGGTTCATCTACTGGGAAGCCCCAATGTACACGAAGAATCTTGTTAAGGGAATCAGAAAAGGTCCGAGCGGCGCTGATGTGGTTAAGATGTATGCGGTTTCGCGATTGATGCTGAACAATCACATAAGAAACCTTCAAGTCTCATGGGTTAAGGAGAGCCCGAAGTTCTCCCAATTCTGCCTTAGCGCGGGAGCAAATGATTTCGGTGGAACACTAATGAACGAAAGCATATCAACATCGGCCGGCGCAAGTCACGGACAACTCGTTCGCCCATCCGAATTCAGATCCATGATCAGAGAGATGGGACGAATCCCAGCCGAACGGAACACCAGATATAAAATTCTTAAGAAATTCGACGAAGGTAAAGAGGAATCGCATCCGCTCGACGTCACAGATGAACAAAAATTTGGATCATACAAGACTCTGATTAAACTAGACACTTTCAGATTCAAAGACCTGAACAAAGATCTCGATGCGAAGTAATCTGTTCGGTAACGTCAATCCATTAATCGGCCGCCATTAACGTTCAGTGTCTCTCCGGTGATGAAGGAGGACGATTCAGATGCTAGGAATAATACGGCGTTAGCAATATCGTCTGGTGTCCCAAGCCGCTTAATCACGTTCAAGTTAGCGGACGCCGCCCTCAGCTCGGGGGTATCCATCTCTAGATCCTTCAACAAGTGCGTTTCAACGAACGAAGGAGCAACAGCATTCACGGTGACACCGAACTCTCCGAATTCTCTGGCTAACCGTCGAGTCATTACGATGACTCCGGCCTTCGATACGTCATAATGAATACCAGTGTGCACGCCTCCGGTTTTCCCGGAGATACTCGCGATCATAACTACACGTCCAGCGCGCTGATTCTTCATCTGCTTAAGCACAGCACAGGACATGAAGAATGTGCCCTTCAAATTCACATTCAGAACTCGATCCCACTCTTCTTCACTCAAATCAAGAGTGGGCGTAGGCAGACCTATCCCTGCATTGTTAACTAAAACGTCAATTCTTGTAAAGTCACGTATAACCGAGCGAACTAACTCTTCTACCATTTTACGATTAGATATGTCGCCCACATACGTTTCCACTCGATTCCCTAAACCGCTAAGCATTTTCGCGGTATCGTCCAGGTCCGCGTTTTGGATATCGTTGAGTGCTAATTGCGCTCCCTCGCGGGCAAACCAGACAGCGATCATTTTCCCAATCCCACGACCAGCACCGGTCACTAGAACGACTTTATCCTGAAAACGGCCCAAATTTGCTTCCACTACTATTCGCAACGTCCGAGGATTTGATTGTTTCCAAGCGAACATCAAAAGGGTAGAGGAATAGGTCAAATACGACCGAGATACCAAAAGCAGGCAGTAGAAGCTTCGAGGCGTTTGAATTGAGTGATGCTTTCGTTAAAGTCGGACAGAAAGACGATTTCCCGTCAGGATCTATGAAGAAAGTGAACGTTGGAGGAGAAGACGTGCTCGTAGCAAACGTGGACGGGCAATTTTATGCGATTGCAAGCAGTTGTACTCATCAGGGCGGCCCATTAGACGAAGGCGAATTAGAAGGAACGATGGTCACCTGTCCATGGCATGGAGGACAATTCGACGTCACCACCGGTAAAGTTCTAGAACCTCCACCAAGAGCCGACGAATCTAGCTTCGAAGTCAAGATTCAAGGAACCGACGTACTCCTAAAGAAAAAGTAGCGATCATCAGAATCGAGTTAGGTCAACAACTCAGATGTCTCATTGAAAAACCCTAGACTGATCCTGGCCGCTCCAATGAGCGGGTCCGGCAAGACAACGATTTCACTAGCCTTGATGCTAGCTCTAAGGAAACGAGGATTCAAAATTCAACCGTTCAAAGTCGGTCCCGATTTCATCGACACCACGCTCCACAAACAAGTATGTGGCGTCCCTTCACGAAACTTGGACACGTGGCTACTCCCGTCAAGTCTCATTGCCGAAATCGTTGCCGATTCAGTACGTCCGCATTCCATAGCTGTCATTGAAGGAGTGATGGGTCTCTACGATGGGTTCGGAGGAACACGTGACGCGGCGTCAACAGCTCAGATTGCTAAACTCCTCAACAGCCCAGTCGTTTTGATTGTTGATGCAGAGAAGATGGCGCGCAGCGCGGCCGCAGTAGTATTAGGTTTCAAGAAATTTGATCCGAAAGTCAAGATTGCTGCTGTAATATTGAACAAGGTTGCTGGCCAAAAGCATGCAGCAATGTGTCGAGACGCAATCGAAAAGATCGGAATCCCTGTTGTTGGCGCAATACCCTACGATCAGTCGCTCAGTATGCGAGAGCGTCACCTGGGATTAGTACCAACTCCAGAACAGAAATTATCAAATGATCTTCTTTCGAAACTCGTTGAGATGCTTGAAGGTAACTGTGACGTGTCGGGGTTGATAAAAATCGCCTCCAAAACCAGTGAACTCCCGAACCCGAGTCGTCGCGTTCATAATCCAAAGACGAGATTTGCGTTGGGAGTTGCGTATGATGAAGCATTCAATTTCTACTATGAAGATGCATTAGATTATCTACGAAAGCTAGGGGCAGACATCACGTTCTTCAGCCCACTAAACGACCATCAACTCCCCGAGGTTTCAGGCCTCTACCTTGGCGGCGGTTTCCCAGAAGTATATGCTGAGCAATTGGAGACCGGGATGATACGGGACTCAATTCGATCTGCCGCTGAGTCAGGGATGCCGATCTATGCTGAATGCGGAGGCATGATGTACCTCTCACAATCGTTAACGACAATCCAAGGAAGTAAGCACAGGATGGTTGGCGTGCTACCCGGCAACACAGTGATGACTGGCCGATTCACACTCAATTATACAGAAGCGCACGCCACGAGGGCGCATCCATTCTTAAAAAGCGGGAAGCGGATTCGAGGTCAAGAATTCCATTACTCGACGATAACCGATCTCCCTAATGACATTCGATTTGCTTACAAATTGTCAATCGGGAGAGGAATGCGGAACGGGTTTGATGGAATCTCTGAGTATTCTACACTAGGATCGTACATGCACGCTCACCTACTTGGCTGCCCGGCATTCGCAAAATCTTTCGTTGAATCATGCTATCTGTACTCAAGGACTTAGCACAAATATCGTAGATACGTTAGTGTACCATTAACAGAACGTTGATATACTCCACCCCATGCCGCCTTTCACTGAGGAATGTGAAAAGCGATGAGAGAAAACAACGTGCACCTTTCTTCGCCTAACTCGAGGTGGATGCTTTGACTGAAACGATTTGCCTCCAGTGTTCAGGTCGATTCGAGATCGATGAGAACGTTACATCAACTGCGCAGGTCTTGTACTGCAAGCATTGCCGGTCTGAAGCGGTCACACTAAAGCCGATGATGAGTCTCGGCTAACGGATTGCGGAAACATCTTGAACGTCAGATGGCTGCTAAGGATGCGCCAACGCGTTCCTGTGCGCGTGGTCGAGCGAGTTGATCAAGGTCGACGCTTAGTACTGTTCAAAAAATTTGTGAACAGAACAATATTCATCGGAAAGCTACCTGTGCTCGGGATTCTACTGTTGGGGTTGTGGAGTTGCGTGTTCTACTTCAACGGACGCTTTAACACAATAATTGAAAATGAATTACGAACCATAATGAATCATGCAAGAGTCGACGATATGGGCTACCAAGTGGTCGATTTCTTTCAGAAAAAAGGGCAACTAATAGTCCATGTAACAAATCGGCTTGGAACAAAACCCGAAGAGAAGACATCAATATTCAGACGAATAGATCAATTCTAACGAATCGTAGGCAGAATCAATCAAACCTCAATATATTACTGTCACTTGTGGTACGAAAGCTGAGTGACGATACCCAGCAATATAATGTCACATGGACATCTGATGGTGTGCTAAGCTGAAAAACGGTGATTCGAGCCCGAAATCGGGAATAAATTTCGTTTGTTCCGACTGCGGCGCGTTACTCCATCATATTGGAGCTGATGCCGACGGCGCGAACTCTTCAGCTTACCCACGTCAGCCTGTATCAGAGATACTGAAGAACTGCCCTGAATGCGCGCGTGAACTGATCTTCGATATCGATCTAAGCTCAGTTAAGATTCACGGCCTCAAAGACACGAAGCTTGATTCAACCCTTACTACTAGCAAAATAATCTTCATTCCCAGGTCGGATTAGCTTTGACAACCTGCAAGTACTGCGGAAACGATCTGGGCATGCCGAAGAGAGAGTGGCTTATGACACCTCGAAGTGGTATGGCAAGAAAGATTCAGCACTTTCGCTGCGATAAGTGCGGCAAATCGATGAGGACCGCTAATCCGGCTCAGTAGGTTCTTCCGCAGCCACGGTAGGAAGAATAAAGAGGAGATTCTTTGAACCAAATTGTGGCGCAAGTCCGATATGGCTGAGTTTGCTTTTGGAACTTGTGGTTGGAGTTATGCTGAATGGGAAGGAATATTCTACCCTGAAAAATCAGGAAAGCTAACTCAATACTGCAAAATTTTCCCCACTGTCGAGATTGACTCCACCTTTTACGCTCTACCAAACGAGGGAACCGTACGAGGATGGGCTACCCGGACTCCATCGGAATTTGTGTTCTCAGCCAAACTCCCGCAGACAATAACCCATAAGAAAACACTGGAGCTCAATCGAGGAATCGAGAGCGATCTGAATCAGTTCATCAATACTATGCGTCCTTTGATAGAGGCAGGGAAATTGGCCGTAATTCTCGCACAGCTGCCTCCGAGCTTACAGTTTGATACTGAAAAACTTGAATCATTTTTTTCAATTCTCCCCAAACAGCCGCATTTCGCGGTTGAATTCAGAAATAATTCGTGGCTCAGAAATGAAACATTCAAAATTCTAGAGAACTACAACGTTTCGTTTACGATCGTTGACGAACCTCTACTACCACCAGACATACACGTCACGTCCGACATCGCGTATATCCGCTGGCATGGAAGAGGATCACAGCCGTGGTTCAATTACAAATATTCCGAACAAGAACTCGAGGCATGGGTGCCTAAGGTCAAGGAAGCAGCAAGTAAATCGAAGAAAGTTCTAGGATATTTTAACAACCATTTTCACGGATACGCTCCTGAAAATGCATTGCAAATGATGCAAACGCTGGGTATCGTGACCCCTCACGCAACCGCAGCCCTTCAACGCCTTGCCTTCCAACGAAAGTACGGCGGAAAAGGTAAGACTGAATCGGGAACACTCGACAGCTGGACGGGACAAGTTGGAGATCGAGTCAGAGGATTATCAGATTACGCAAGTCTTGAAGTCGTAGAAACTGCACGGGGCATATCGGATGATGATTTTTCGCTTCGAGAAAAAACAAAACATCACCTCGCAGCTTATGTTGGAAATACAACCGTTGACGTCGATTTAGACAATCGAACTATAATTCATCGATGTTCAATTTGGGGTAAATTAAGTTCGCAAAAGAAATTCTGTAAACATATTGTGAAACTCATCCTGAGTATCGATCCGAGTGAAGCCGCTCATCTACTCTCAACCCTCAATTCATCTCTCGATAGTTGGAAGTTCGAGTCACGCCTTTCGGTGGACTCTTCAAGCTAGGTTCCCGTATTCAAGCAGGTAGATCGAGTTGATGCTCTGAGGTCAGCGAATCACATGTTCTTCAGGGTATTCGTTAGAAGTTCCACCATTTCCTTATCTTCAGTATCGAGGATTTGGAAGTAGAATTTTTCGATTCCAGCTTCGGTGAGGTCGTTTAGTTGAGAAGTTACCTCCTCTACTGTGCCGCAGAGGCCGCCGTTTTTTCTGATCTCGTCAGGTTTGAGTGCTTCGAATCTTGCCTTGTAGAGTTCTGTGTGTTTTGCTATTTTCTTCTCGACTTGGTCTCTGGTTTCGGCGATTACGAATCCTCCCATTCTTGAAATCTGGATTTTCCTGTCACCTTTGTTCTTGCCGACGAGATTTTTGAGTTCCTTAAGATCAGCTATTCGGGGGGCGTAGATGTTCCATTCATCCGCATATTGTGCGATCGGTCGCATCATGCGGGGTTTTCTTCCACCGATTATCAATGGTACTTTCGTGTTTGGGTAGCAGCGTGCTTTTGCGCTGTAGTACTTGCCGTGGAAGTCAACGGGTTTTCCTTCGATCAGGGGTTTGATGATTTTTAGCGATTCTATGAACTGGTCATATCTTACTTGAAAGTTGGGGAATTCGTAGCCGAATGCGTGGTATTCTTCTTCGTACCAGCCTGCTCCGATGCCTAGTAGTAGTCTTCCGTGACTGTAGTCGTTTAGGTTGCAGGCCATGCGAGCTAGGAGTGCTGGGTTTCTGAAGCCTATTGGTGAAACTAGTGGTCCGAATTTTATTTTCTTCGTTGTTGCTGCTAGGACGCCTAGGCTTGACCAGCATTCTGCTGAATCTCGATCTTTACTATCCCAGATTGGGAGAAGGTGATCTGAGCGGAGTATGTATCCGTAGTTTTTTTGTTCTGCGATTGTGGCCCAGTCGACTACGTCTTGGATGCTCATTGCCTGTTGGGGTTCCAGCATCAGGCCGCAGTTGCCGATGGATACCATGGGGCCACGCTGCGTGGAGGGGGTGGGCGTTTAGTCGCCCTGGACTGAACGCACGCTGATGTATTCGAGTTTGGGTGCTACTGTCTTGTCTTCTGATGGTGGTCGTACTGCGAGTCGGATGAGTATGAGTCGGTTGGTGACTCCTGGGACGCTTCCTCTGATGGCTACGTAGTCTGAG
>Ga0209517_10001216_pt1 | contig 39921 bp, 35 predicted proteins | sample PeaSoiMetSII2010_FD_187695 | JGI IMG/M metagenome (GOLD analysis project Ga0209517, IMG submission 187695) | Peat soil microbial communities from Weissenstadt, Germany - SII-2010 (SPAdes) (version 2) | ecosystem: Environmental > Terrestrial > Soil > Wetlands > Peat | place: Germany...
TTTCCGGCGCGCTCTACCGGAATCACGACTGCCTGATCATCTGCTACGACAACGAGCAGTACGCGAACACCGGCATCCAGGCGTCGTCGCGCACGCCCTACGGCGGCATGACGACCTTCTCCCCTCCTGGCCCGATGGTTCCGGAGGGGAAGAAGCTGTTTCCCAAGGATCTCGCCCGCATGATGGCGGCTGGCCATCCCCACTGCTACGTGGCGACGGCGAGCGTGGGCTACCCCATCGACTTGATGAATAAGGTGCGCAAGGGACTCAATCATAAGGGCGCCGCGTACCTGATGGTCTACACGCCTTGCCAGAAGGGTTTTGTTTACGAGACACCGCGCTCGATCGATCTTGGACGTCTGGTCGTCGAATGCGGGCTGTATCCGATCTGGGAATGGCACCCCGAAAAGCGTGCGTATGATTACAGCTTCCGCCCGCAGAACATGCGGCCGGTATCGGAATACTTGAAATTGCAAGGACGCTTCGGCCATCTCCACGCCGAACACGTCGCCACGTTGCAGAGGTTTGCCAACGAGCAATGGCGAATGATGGGTGTCAAACTTCCCGAGGCGTTGATCCAGGCTGCTGATGCGAAAAATGTGGCCAATATGGCGTCGGCGGCAGAAGCGGAGGCTGTGGCACAAACTCTATGAATACCAAAGCAGCAACCCCACCGCCTGCTGCTCCCGAAGCGCAGGAAAGCTACATCGTCAGCGAAGGCAAGAAGCGCGGGTCGACGCGCGACGTGCGGCCGGAAGCGGCGTTCGACCGCTTCTACACCGTCCTGCGCCTGCACGCGGGTGACGCTATCCTCACCGACAACTGGCATACCAATGAAGTGCTGGAGCACGCGCGGAACAACTTTGAGGGATACACGTTCGCGATGCGCACGCTGGAGGCCTGGGGTGCGATGATCGAGAACGACCACCGCGCCTACTACACCGCCGGCGGGCGAGTCTGGGTTATGGATCTCGAGCCCTGCGAAGGCAAGAAGAAGCGGCTGCCTCGCGCCGAAGCCGGGAAGAAGTAGCGTACGGTTGCGCCGCATTCTGCTCATCGACGACACGCCGGAGATTGCCGAGCTCCTGACGTTTGCGCTGCGTGACCTCGGCTACGAAGTCTTCGCCACGGGATTTACCGACACGGTCAACGAGTTGGTCGCGGAGCAGCACGCCGACGCGCTCGTGCTGGACTGTTCCGCCTACGACATGAGCGAGTCGCTCTTCGACATGGTGCGTCAGGACCCGAATCACGCCGACCTTCCTGTCATCATCATCAGTGACACGCCGGAGCAGGCGGACGCGAGCCTCCGTTCGCGGAGCGCCCAAAAAGTCCTGCTGGTCTCGAAACCATTCACCGGAGCCCAAGTCGGCAACGCTCTCGATCGGTTGCTTGGATAAATATGCCGTTGTGGAGCATGGACGAATGGCAATACCTGGAGCGCGAGGTGGTCAGCGATCCGAAAGGTAAGCGATGGACTGTGGCGCTGATGGACGTGCTGGGACAGCAGGGTGATCCTGAGATGCCCAACAGGTTGCTCGAACTCCAGTACTCCTCGGGCCGGTATTTCACGCTGATCTACTCCGACGGCGGAGCGCTGCAGCGGGAACGTGGCTACGCCTCACTCGAAGAGGCCACAAGCGCGTACGGAGACCTGCTTGTCGCCGTCATCGAAGGCGGCGTCGATCCGTCACAACCAGTGTTCCGGCAGGATCTGGAAGATTGAGGGTGCGGCAAGCGCGCCGGCGATCCCAGATTTGACCGGTTACCTACCGACCGGGGTCCAGATCTCTCATCACAACATGCAGGACCTGCCCGGTCTGTCGCGCATCGCGCTCGGAAACCGTTGCCTTCGCGCCGCCTGTGTCGCTGTGATCTCGGTAGGTACGGGCGACTGCGGGGAGCCGGGCACAACCACCGTGAATAAGGCCCGCCCTCTCCGCGACGGCGAGGCGCGCCTCGAACGACCAATCGCTAATATCCCCTGGAGGCATGTCGGGGGCGACTAGCACTGCCAGGCCCTTGTGTTGCAGTGCGTCGGTCACAATGGCCTCCAGGATTCCGCAAGACGTGCGCAACGCCAAGTCATAGTCCTCCTGCTCGAGGGCGCGGCGGCTATCGGTGTATGCCTGCTCGACGACTGGTCGGAGGGCGGGGTCGTGAACAAATTCGAATCGACGCGGCGAGGGCGCCTCCGATGATGCAGAAATGAGGGGGCCGTCGTCCTGTCGAGAGAGCGAGGCAACGGCTTGCTCGAGGACGTTTAGCAGGCGATCGACGATCTCGGCCGGCGCTGCTGCTTCAACGGCATGGCCGGCCGCTGAGCGCATCAGGAACGCGTCGCTAAACGACCGGGCAAGCCAATGGGCCTTACTGCCTCCCGACAGTTGATTGACCGTTACCCCGCAGTCTTCCTGCCAGGCACGAGTAGCGCCGATCGCCGATCCGTCGGAAGGATCAGTTGCCAACCTCTCGCGAAGCTGCCGCCCGCGGCGGATCAGGCTATCGAGGTGGGACAGGTAAGTTTCAATCTGCGCTTGGAGGCTTTGATCCATGGGTCCCATCTCGCACTTGGTGGAGATGTGGCGGAGAAGGCTTGCGGGCCTGACTAACCCCGGCCCCCTTTGAGGATCTGTTCGCCCTTGACAGTCCGGGGAGACCAGTGTTAAATTGCCTGCCGCAAGTGGTTCGATGACTGGACCACTATATCACAGTTCGCTATGAGCTAAGGTTCTGGAGCGCAGGCGAACGGCAGGGCAGAGCAGGAAAACCGGCGGCCCTGGGGTACAAGACTACTTATTAACGCAAGGGTTGTTGCGCACTTTACCAACGATAATATCGATTATTTCCAAACAAAGTCGATGAGATATGGGAAAGTGGCTGGCTCCCAGTGTGATCTCTTTCCGGACAGCGGCTGGGCAAATTAGGTCGGGTCGTGCATCTGTGGAAGAGATCGCAGAGGGAACTGGCGATTTAGAGTGAGCCCGTAGAGTCTGACGAGACACCGAGGAGGTGTATCCATGGCTGAAGCCGCAGCCCCCCTTATTCACCCATCCCGCATAGTCAACCGTTGGGCCCAGTTGATCGCCGGTATTGTCGCCATGATGGCGATCGCGAACCTGCAATACGCCTGGACTATTTTCACCAAACCCATACAAGCCCATCTCCACGTGACGCTGGTCGCTGTCCAGTGGACCTTTACTTTGTTTGTCGCACTTGAAACCTGGCTCGTACCTTTTGAAGGATACCTGGTAGATCGGATCGGACCCCGATTTATGTTGGGTATTGGCGCGATCTTGGTTGGACTGGGCTGGATCGGATCTGGGCGGGCCGAGACCATAAATAGCCTCTACTTTTGGTACGGAGTGGGCGGTATCGGCGCCGGGGTTGTGTACGGGGGTGCCATTGGGAACGCGCTGAAGTGGTTCCCGGACCATCGCGGTCTGTGCGTAGGCCTGACGGCCGGAGCTTTCGGCATAGGCACAGCAACGACGATCGCTCCCATTGCCGCCATGCTGAAAGTCTCAGGCTACCAACACACGTTCATCGTATGGGGAATTATCCAGGGAGTCGTTGTTCTGGCTTCTTCCCTGTTTTTGGCGAGGCCACCCGTGGGATGGACCCCGCCAAACTGGAAAGAGAAAGAGGCGAAGATCAGAGCCAAAGTGAACACCTCGGTTGTCAACATGACGCCGTGGCAGATGCTATGTCAGCCATCCTTCTATGTCATCTATCTGATGATGACCATGTTAGCCTTCGGCGGTCTGGTTGTTACCGCACAACTCAACCCCATGGCTTCCTCTTACCATGTGGATAATGTGGTGGTGGCTTTCGGCATGACCGCCTTGGTGCTGGCCATCACGGTCGACCGGATCCTGAACGGGTTGACACGTCCCTTCTGGGGGTGGGTTTCGGACCATATCGGCCGGGAGAACGCCATCTTCATCGCTTTTGTCCTCGAGGCAATTGCGGTATTCGCGCTGCTCCAACTGATCAGCCATCCGGTCTGGTTCGTCGCCTTGTCAGGCCTGTGTTTCTTCGCGTGGGGCAACATTTTCTCTTTGTTCCCCGCGATCACCGGCGACCTTTACGGAAACAAGTGGGCCACCACTAACTATGGAGTCGTGTACACCGCCAAGGGAGTGGCTGCAGCGTTTGCTGGGCCCGGAGCCGCCTGGATGTTTGCCAAGACGGGCTCCTGGACGAAGGTCTTCTGGGCGATGATTGTCTGCGATCTGATTGCTGCGTTCATGGCTTTGCTGTGGCTGAAGCCTCTGGCCGCCCGCGTCGTCAAAGACTCGGAGCGCGCCGCCCCGCTTGTCAATGCTACTGAGCCGGTGAAAGCGCGAGGCGTGGCGTAGCAAACCCGCCGGCAGCAAAAACACCGAAGGCTCTCCTTTCGAGGGAGTGCCTTTGTTCCGGTCATGTTTGCTCTGACGGGGATGGCCCTACTGGCATGAACTGCTGGCCCGTGGAATCATTCATGCTGGCGGGACCAATCCACGTCTCTCCGCTGGTCGAGGCTTAGTGTTGGTTTGGGGCGCAACCACACGCCGTCTGCGGAAGTGTCGACCTAGGCTGGCAGGCGCTGCCCGCGCGTTTCCGCGCCGAACGGAATCAGAAGGAGTCCCAGAGCGAAGGCAATCGAAGTCAGTGCCACCGGAGTCCCGATCGATCCGAAATGGCGGACACCGGTTCCGACCAGAAACGTGATTCCTGCGCCGCCAAACCGAGCAAACGAAGTGGAAAAGGCGAAAGCGCTGGCGCGGCATTCCGTGGCGTATTGTTCGGGCAGCCAGAGGGTGTAGACGGCGAAGTTAGCGCCGCCAAAACCCAGGAAGAAAAGGCAAACGAAGAACCACGGAAGGGCGCTCGCCCCAAGATAGAAGACCTTGCCGAACGTCAGGCCAATGAACGCCATCATCAGGGTAAAGAAAACCGCAAGCGCGCCGCGACGGCCGAGGCGTTCCGCCAGCCACGGCATCGCCAGGCAACCGAGGATCGTAGCGAAGGAGACCAGCATGATGCCCCAGGAGGCCAGCTGCGCAGCTTGCGGCGTAGTGCGGCCACCGGCTTCTGCGAGCGCGGTAATCGCCGCGGGCACATACACGGTTCCGGACCACAGACCACAGATGGAGGCCAGCATAAATAGAGAATTCAGGATGGTGCGGCGGCGCCAGGTGGACGAAAACAGCGTGGCCAGCGGATGCCAAAGGGCCCACGATCGGACAATACTTTCTTTCTTGGTCCACGCGGCGGGCTCCGCCACTCCGTGTCGAACCCAGGCCAAGAAAAGCGCCGGCACCCCACCCACCACAAACATGGCGCGCCAGCCATAGCGGCTGCCGATGGCGTAATTCGCCAGCGCCGCGAGAAATATGCCGACGTAGTATCCCGTGTGCATGAACCCCGCACCCATGCGACGCCGATGCTCAGGCCACTCCTCGGCAACGAACGTCCCTCCCATGGCCCATTCTCCGCCAATGCCCACACCGGCAAGCAGGCGCAGAATGGCGAGTTGCCAGACGCTGGTGACGAAGGCGCTCAGAAAAGTGAAGACCGAATACCACACGATGGTCAACATCAGGGTTCGCACGCGGCCGAATTTGTCTCCAATCGGCCCCCATAAGAAGGCAAGTCCCCAACCGATAAGAAACAGCGCGAACAGCAATCCACCGTAGTGCCCAACGTTGCCTTTGGTTGCTGGAATACCCGAGCGGGGGAGCAGATCGCGCAGCGACGGCACAAGGACAAGGGCATAAATAAAGGAATCCATGCCGTCCAGCGTCCACCCACCCCACGATGCCCAGAAACCACGAATCTGATTTCTTGTGAGAGATGGAGACCAAGCCGCGGCAGCATGATTCCCTTCGTTCGCGGCGGAGCCCGGCATGACAGTCGGGAACTATACCAAAAACGTTCTTCTGTGATCGGAGAAAATATGCAGAAAGCAGTTGCGCCTCGAGCCAGACTCTCCTGACAAGCGCCTATCGACGCGCCGCTTGAAGACGCCGCTCCAGGGCGCTCACCTCCAGATTCAATTCCTCGGGAAGATGGCTGCCGAATTGGGCGAAATGCTCCTTGATCAACGGCACCTCAGCCAGCCAGCCCTCGATGTCAAGGCTGAGCAGTTCGTCCACGTGAGCGCTTCTGATATCCAACCCTGTCGTGTCGAGATCGGCTACATCGGGAATCCGTCCGATGGGGGTGTCTTTGGCATGCACTTTACCGTCGCACCGTTCAAAGATCCATTTCAAGACGCGGCTGTTCTCGCCATAGCCCGGCCACAGGAATTTGCCGTTCTGGTCCTGGCGAAACCAGTTCACGTAGCAGATCTTGGGCAGCTTGGAAGGGTCGGAACTGGCTCCAATCTGGAGCCAATGGGCAAAGTAGTCGCCCATGTGGTAGCCGCAAAACGGAAGCATTGCCATGGGATCGCGGCGCAGTTGGCCAACCTTGCCGGTGATCGCGGCGGTCGTCTCGCTGCTGGCGGTCGCGCCGAGGAAAGTGCCATGCTGCCAATTGAAGGCTTCGGTGACCAGAGGGACAATTCCGGCGCGGCGGCCACCGAAAAGGATGGCATCGATGGGCACACCTTTCGGATCTTCCCATTCGGGAGCGATGACGGGGCACTGTTTCGCGGGAGCAGTAAACCGCGCATTCGGGTGCGCCGCCTTCCGTCCGGAGTCCGGGGTCCATGGCCGCCGCAGCCAGTCCACCAGCTCGGACGGCTTCTGGTCGGTCATCCCCTCCCACCATACGTCACCGTCGAGCGTCATCGCGCAATTGGTAAAGATGGAATTGCGGGCGATGGTGAGCATGGCATTCGGATTTGATTTCACACCGGTGCCGGGCGCCACCCCAAAGAAACCGTACTCGGGGTTGATGGCGTAAAGCCGGCCATCCTCTCCGAACTTCATCCAGGCGATGTCGTCGCCGATGGCCTCAACTTTCCAACCGGGAATGGTTGGGATCAGCATGGCGAGGTTCGTCTTCCCACAGGCTGAAGGAAATGCGCCCGTGAAATATTTGACCCGACCCGAGGGGCTGATGAGCTTGAGGATCAGCATGTGTTCGGCCAGCCATCCCTCGTCGCGCGCCTGCACCGACGCGATGCGCAACGCATGGCACTTCTTGCCCAACAAGGCATTGCCTCCATAGCCGGAACCATACGACCAGATCTCGCGCGTTTCGGGAAAATGACAGATGTACTTGTGCTCTGCGTTGCAGCGCCAGGTCGCGTCTGGCTGGTGGGCGGCGAGCGGGAAGCCGACCGAGTGCAGTCCACGCACAAAAATGCCGTCATCTCCGAGCGCCGCGAGGACACCGCTTCCAACCCGGGACATGAGGTGCATGCTCGCGACCACGTAGGCCGAGTCCGTGATCTCTACCCCGATCTTCGCGATTGGCGACCCAATGGGGCCCATGCTGTAGGGCACCACGTACATCGTGCGACCCGTCATGGAGCCGGAGAACAGGTCGGCCAGCCTTTGCCTCATCGTCACTGGGTCCTCCCAGTTGTTGGTCGGGCCGGCCTCCTCCCTAGTTCGTGAGCAGATGAAAGTGCGATCTTCGACGCGGGCCACGTCAGCCGGATCCGACCGGACCAGCAAGCTGTTTGGACGTTTGGCCGGATCCAGCGGGATCGCCGTGCCGGTGAGGACCATCAAACGCATCATCTCCTGATATTCCTGGGGCGAGCCATCGCACCAGTGAACGCGATCGGGTTTGCACATCTGGGCTACTTCCTCCACCCATCGCGCCAGCCGCGGATGCCTGGGGTTTGCGGTGGCTGTCTCAACTATCGTGATACTGGCCATGGAAACTTGTCTCCCGTATAAACGAACTGCGGTTTGCAATACCGTTGCCGAGCATGGTTGAGGCAGGCAGAAAGGGGTCGCGAGGTTAACCCCACGCTGCAGCCAGGGCGCACACCGTGATAGAACGCCTGAAGTCTATTCGAGTCTGCCTCTCGGAGGTTTGAGTTGCCCACGGTAGTATCCTCGCCGGGAAGCACAAACCTAATATTCTCGCTTACTTGTGAACATTATTCCAGCTATTGATTCTACGAGCTTGAGTCCGAGACGCTGGGCGGCGGTGCAGCTTGGGGCAGACACCCATTGCTTATGATATTTTCGATGGTCCGCACAGTAGAGTGCCGCGAAAGAGTTCCAGTTCGACCGCGGTCATTCTCAAAAACTCATGGATAAGAAATTGCGCGTTTTTGCCACCTGCGATATTGGGGAAGCCATTGACCTGCTGCGCAACCGGGGATACGAGGTCGAAGTTTATCCTCAGCCCGAAGCGCCGCCGAAGAGTTTAATTCTTAATAAGGTCAAGTCCGGCGTTGACGGCCTGATCACCACGCTGCGCGACCCGATTGACGCGGAAGTCTTCGAAGCTGGAAAAAACACGCTGAAAGTGGTAGCGCAGATTGCCGTCGGGTTCGACAACATCAACCGTGCCGACGCCAATCGCTACAAAGTTCCCTTCACGCACACGGCGGATGTGTTGACGGAGGCCACCGCCGAGTTCGCTTTCTTCCTGCTGGGCTCGTTGGCGCGCAAGATGTGGTCCGCCGAACACCTTACCCGCGAAAACCAATGGGGCTATTGGCACCCATACCTGCCGTTCCTCGGCGATGAGGTGACCGGCAAGACGATCGCTGTGATCGGTACGGGCCGCATTGGGCTGGCACTGATCAAGAAGTGCTCCGGCTTCGACATGAACATCTTGTGCTACGACCCAGCGTATGAAAACCACGAGTATGCGAAGTCCATTCAGGAAATCATGGACTTGCGCCAGGCGCGCGGTCTATCGAAGGAAAAGTGCTGGATCAAGTACGTAAAATTTGAAGCAGCCCTGCGCCAGGCCGATTTCGTCAGCGTGCATGTACCGCTGCTGCGGCCAGAGGAAAGTTCCACGCCCACCTATCATCTGTTCAACGAACAAACCCTCGCGTTGATGAAGCCTACAGCGTACCTGGTCAACTCCTCGCGCGGTCCGGTGGTGGACGAAGCAGCGCTGGCGCGGGCGCTGCGGGAGAACTGGATCGCGGGCGCAGCACTCGACGTCTACGAGAAAGAACCGCTGCTCGCCGATTCGCCGTTGCGCGATCCTGCGATTGCCGACCGTTGCCGCCTGCTGCCGCACTTTGCCAGCGCGGGGCGGATCACGCGCCTTTCCACTGATCCCAACAAAGGCATGGCGGGACGCTGCGTCCAGGGACTGATCGACGTCCTGGAAGGCAATTACGGTGGAGATATCACCAAGATGCCGTACGTCGTGAACAAGGAAGCGTTCGCGAAGTGACTGCCCCACTACCTTGACATAGCCCGGGTTGCGGCATACGCTTCGAGGCAAAATGATCAAGCAATTCCTACTGCTGATTGCTGTGATAGCGGTGGTGCTGGCGGCACTGCTGGGAAGTCTCTACGTCCTCGACCTGCTGAAGATGGCCGATTTGCAGACCGACTTGCGGAAGTTATTTGGTGTCATGGGCATCGCCGCCGTGGCCGGCGTGGCGATCATGCTGCTCACCAAAGCCGGGCAGAACAAATAGCCAGTGCCTCTCCACCCCAGGATGTTCTCCTCCCGCACCAACTGGAAGCTGACGCGCAATCGCTTCACCGAAGCGCTGGAAGAGGTGCGCGCGGCCGGCGCCGAGATTCTCGATCTCACACTTTCAAATCCCACACGAGCCGGACTGCACTATGACGAGCAGGCGATTTTGTCGTCGCTGGCTTCGCCGCGGGCGCTGGACTACGATCCCCAGTCCAAGGGACTGCTGAGCGCGCGCGAGGCTGTGGCGGACTACTACCGCGGCCAGCTGGGAATTGCCGAGGCGAGCGCAGCGCAGTTGGTGTTGACCACCAGCACTAGTGAGGGCTATTCGCACGTGTTTCGTCTGCTGTGTAATCCGGGCGACGAGTTGGTCGTGCCTAAGCCCAGCTACCCGTTGTTTGAATTCCTGGCTGATCTGCAGGACGTAAAGCTCGCGTCTTATCCGCTGATCTACGATCACGGCTGGCAGATGGATTTTCCGTCGCTGGAGAAGGCGGTCACGCCGCGCACTCGGGGAGTGGTGGTGGTGCATCCCAACAATCCCACGGGTTCGTACGTTTCTCGGCAAGAGCAGGAGACGCTCAATCAGTTTTGCCGGGAGCACCGCTTGGCGCTGATCGCGGATGAAGTGTTTCTCGATTACGCTCATGATCGTGTTCCTCGGCCGAGCTTTGCCGCCAACCGGGACGTGTTGACGTTTACGCTGAGCGGCGTATCGAAGATTGCAGGCTTGCCGCAAATGAAAGTAGCGTGGATCGCAGTCAGCGGGACGCAGACCGATGTAGATGAGGCGCTGGCGCGGCTGGAGGTGATTGCCGATACGTATCTCTCGATGAATGCGCCCATCCAGTGGGCAACGCCGGTGTTGCTGGGACAGCGCCGGAGCATTCAGAAACAAATGCTCGATCGCGTGCTCGGCAATGTTGCCGAACTCGACCGCCAGCTTGCCGCTCAGAAAAGTTGCCAGCGCTTGAGCGTGGAAGGCGGATGGTACGCTGTGCTGCGTGTGCCGGTAACGCAGTCGGACGAAGATCTGGCTATTGCGTTGCTGCGACAGGAGTCTGTGCTCGTGCATCCAGGACATTTTTATGATTTTCCCAGCGATGGATTTCTGGTGCTGAGCCTGATCACGGGGAAGGAAGAGTTCGCCGAAGGTGTCGACCGAATCTTGAAGGTTCTGAATAGGTAGCTCGTAACAACTTGGCTTCAACCGTGGTCAGCGGCGGGCGGAGCCAGTCGAGCCAAGCGGCGGAGAAGGAGCGACGTGATGATCACAACCGTTCCCCATGGGCCTGTTCTTGAGCTGCGCCTGAGTCGTCCACCAGTGAACGCGCTGTCGCCGGAATTGATCGCGGAACTCAGGCGGCGGGTCGAAGCAGCGCCGGGTGAGGGTGCGCGGGCGCTGGTGCTTTCAGGATTACCGGGGATGTTCTCGGCAGGGCTGGATGTACCCCTTCTGCTTACGCTGGACCGCGCTGCCATGGCGGAGATGTGGCGCGATTTCTACGCACTGCTGCGAACCTTGGCGTTTTCCCCGATCCCGGTCCTGGCGGCCATCACAGGTCACGCTCCGGCAGGAGGAGCTGTCCTTGCGCTCTTCTGCGATTGGCGTGTGATGGCGCAGGGAGAATGGAAAATTGGGTTGAACGAAGTGCAGGTGGGGCTGATCCTGCCGCCGGTGATTTTTCAAGCTTTCAAGCGGCAGGTCGGGCCACGAGAGGCGGCGCGGGCTGTGCGTGGACTGCTATTTTCACCCGTGGAGGCCGAACGCATTGGTTTGGTTGAGGAGCTGATTGTCCCCGAACAAGTTATTGAGCGTGCGGTCGCATGGTGCCAGGAAATTGTGTCCCTTCCGCAACAAGCGATGTTGTCTACCCGCGAACAGTCGCGTGCTGACTTGTGCGGCCTTTTCAGCCAGGGAGTGGAGCGTGAAGTCGGCGAGGTCGCCGAGGTGTGGTGGAGTCCGGAAGTGCAGACGGCTCTGCGTGGCTTTGTTGAAAGATTGGGAAAGAAAAGGTAATCCACGGTCTGTCAGCGTTGATTTGCTTTGACCAGGAAAGGGTTCGATTCCCGCTCCTCGCCGATGGTAGTGAGCGGGCCATGGCCGGGGATAACGACGGTGTCATCGGGAAGCGCCAGGACCGTGCCGCGCAGCGATTGCATGATCTTTTCGAACGAGCCGCCGGGCAGATCGGTGCGGCCGATAGATCCTGCGAAGAGCGTGTCGCCGGCGATCAACTTCCTTTCGGCGGGGAAGTAGAGGCAGATGCTGCCCTCGGTATGGCCGGGCGTATGCAACACACTGGCGGCGTGCGAACCGGCTTTCACGGTATCACCGGGGCTGGGGCTATGATCGATCTCCACTTTGCCAGGCGCGGCCATACCGATCCAGGCGGCCTGCATGTCGAGCATCTGCAGCAAGGCATAGTCATTCTGGTTGAGCAGGATGGGCGCCCCTGTGGCCGCGCGCAGCTTCATGGCCCCGCCGACGTGGTCGATGTGGGCGTGGGTGATGACGATCTGCTTGACCTGCAGGTTATGCTTGCGGATCAGCGCCAAAACGTCTTGTACGTCGTCGCCCGGGTCGATGACCATGGCCTCGCGCGTAGTTTCATCCCCGATCACCGAGCAGTTGCATTGCAGCGGCCCCACGGGAAGGATTTCGTGGATCATGGTTCCATTGTAGCTAGCCGTGTGTATCGCGTACCGAGTACCGAGCGTGAGGCTTGGAAAGAACGAGGTTGAGACTTGTCGTAGGAGCGCCACTGGGGAGACAATACGCCAACGTGCTTGGGAGGGTCTGTGGCAGCCAAATACCGTCAGCATGGTTATCAGGATCGGGATCGCGACGAGCCGCATAAGGGATCGGGCGAGAGGCCCGCTTCCGCGCCGCCACCGAAACGAGACAACACCTTCGGCCCGCGGCCGGTGAATATGCCCGGCACGCATGCCGTTTCCCGCTGCGCTCAGTGCGGCACGGTGCTGCAAGGAACTCCCGGAGATAAGTGTCCGAAGTGCGGCTTCGAGCTGCACTCCTGCAAGCAGTGCATGTATTTCGATCCGGGAAGCCACTTCGAATGCATGCAGCCGGTGAAAGAGCGGGTAGCCAAGAAAGACACGCGGAACGAGTGCACGTTTTATGAGATTCGCGTGACGCGCGAGAAAGAAACCTCCACCCCGGCTACGCTACGGCCCAACGATGCGCGCCAGGCGTTTGAGAATTTGTTCAAGAAGTAGGTGAGGACGGAAAAGAACGCCCGGCGACCTCTGCGGCAGTTCTCAGCGTCCTCTGCGTTGAAGCTTCTTGCGTGTGCGCCCGAAAAACTCAAATCGCGGAGATCGCCAAGAAAGGCCGCAGAGAGCGCGGAGGATTCACGGTTTCTGCGTGGGCCGCAGAATGATCTCGCTGACAAAAGATTGCGGCGCCTGCGTCACCAGCATTTCCACCGCATGAGCAACATCCTCGGGCTGAAGCATTTTGCTCGTATCTTTGCCGGCGTGCGGGCTCAGGTCGGTGTTGGTGGAACCGGGACAGATCACGCTCACGCGGATGTTATGGCCGCGAAGCTCTTCCGCCACCGAATAGCTCAGTCCATTCAGTCCCCACTTGGATGCCGCATATGCCGCGCCGTTGGGGAGTGCGTTTTTTCCGGCGATGGAAGAGATGTTGATGATATGGCCGGCGCGGGCGCGAATCATCATGGGCGCGAAGGCTCGAATCGCGTAGTAGACACCGCGCAGGTTGGTATTCAGAATCTGGTCCCACGCGTCGGGAGGAAGCTGGTGCAGCGGGCCGCCAAAGCCGCCGATCCCGGCATTGTTCACCAGTATGTCTACCCGGCCAAGCGATGATTCGACCTGCTGGCTTGCTGCTTCCACCGAGTCTAGGTGCGTGACATCGCAGGGCAAGACTTCCGCTTTCCCTCCGGCCCCCGCGATCGCTTGCGCAGTCGATTCCAGCGCGGGACGCGCGCGTCCGCACAACACGGCCGTTGCGCCCAATCCCGCGAGCGTGCACGCGATGGCGGCCCCGATACCCCGGCCCGCGCCGGTGATCACGGCAACCTGTGCTGCGAGCGGCGAGTCGTTTCTCATTAGAATTTCCCCTTTTTCCGCGGCTGAAGCGCCTTTCCCGCTTGAATCATGGGCCATCCACGGGCGGTGCTACCGGCATCTTAACAATAAAGAGGAGGTTGATCGGGAAGCCGCTTGCCTTCGGGGGGAGAGGTACTTATAATCCGGCAAACCGGGAATCAAGGTGCAGTCGCCTTGGGTTCCACAGGTCGCCTCGCTTTTGCGGGGCCTGCCAGGAAGCTAACCATTCCGAAGCAGGAGGAACGCGCCGAGCGGTCCGGGCGGAGTGCAGCCTCAGTTGCAGCGGAGATGCCATTTTCCGAACAGACGATTTCCGAAGGGGCAAGGAGCCACACTGATGAAAAAGATTCTGGTCACGGTTGTGCTTGGTATAGCTGTCGCGGCAGCAGGGGCGCAGGATGCTGCTAAGCCAGCACAGGGACAGCCGGCCGCGTCGTCGCAGGCGCCGGTCATTAAGGACCCCGCCGAGTACAACGCCTACGTGGGCGCGATCGGGCAGAAAGACCCGGCGGCGCTGATAAGCGGCCTGGAAGCGTTTCTGACGACGTATCCCAACAGCGTGATGAAGACCACCGCGCTCGGTGTGCTGATGGGGGCGTACCAGCAGACGAACAACCCGGCCAAGACCACGGAGACGGCCACCAAGTTGGTGGCGGCGGATCCCTGCAACGAGCGAGCTCTGGCGCTGCTCGCCTATCTCGATCGTGTCCGGGCGCAGGGCGGCGACCCTAACGCGAGGCAGTTACTGGCTGACGCCAAGAAATACGGGCAGCAGGGCGAGGATTGCCTGCCCAAATTCACCAAGATTGACAATTCGCCGGATGCCGATTTCCAGAAGCTCAAAGACCAGATGCACGGAATCTTCAGCGCGGCGCTCGGTATCGCAGCTCTGACCGACAAGAATTACCCCGACGCCCGAAAGTATTTGCGCGCCGCCGTCGATATCAGCCCCGACTCGCAGAAGGATTTCAGTCTGGTTTATCCTCTCGCGTTGGCCTACGCAGGACCGACTCCGCCAGACCCCAATCTTGCGCCCGACCCTCTCAATTCGATCTGGTATGCCGCGCGCGCTTCTTCGATTGCGCCGACGCTGCAGTATCAGCAGGGGATCGAGAAATACGCGAAGAACCAGTACATGAAGTATCACGGGGGAGATGATGGCTGGACCGAAGTTCTGGCTCAGGCGAAGGCCAACCCAACCCCACCGGCAGGATTCGCCATCAAGCCCGCTCCCACTCCAGCGGAACAGGCCCACAAGATGGTGCAGGACACTCCGCCCGACAAGATGGACTTCGCGACTTGGGAGTTCGTGCTCGCCAATGGCTCACAGGAAGACCGCGATGTCGTCTGGAATGCCATCAAGGGTAAACCAGTGTATATGAACGGTACAGTCATCAAAGCCACGGCGACCGAGTTCGACATCGCCGCTAGCCAAGATGACATTGACGCGAAGAAGGCCGACATCACTCTTACCTTTGAGGACAAGGTTCCGCTGCGCCTTATCCCGAAAGAGGGAGGGAGCCTGGATTTCCAGGGCGAGCCCGCATCCTACACTCCAAACCCGTTCATGATGACAATGGAAAAGGGTATGCTGCCGAAACCGAAGGTTGCGCCCAAGCCGCCGGTCCACCACAAGCCAGCTTCGCAGTAGAGCAGGGAAGTTTGAAGAGAGCCGTTGGGCAGCCTGCGAGGGCTGCCCTTTTTTCTCGTGTGCCGAATCCAGGCTTCAGCCGGAAGCCAGGGCGTGTGGGGACAGCCGCCCCCGGGTGGGCCGAAAACCCAATTCCTATCCTTCAAGGGGATGCTGACGTCAATGCCAGTGGAGCCTCGCTCGACCGGACAGCCGAGAGCCTGCCCTGAGCGAAGTCGAAGGGGGCGGCTGTCCCTACATGGCCAAGTGCAGGATTCGGCTGCGTGCTTAGCGAACCGCTTTCTTCTCCATGGACATGGGGCGCGCGCTGCGAGGCGGACGCTTCACGCCATCGCGGAGCTGGCGCACGTCGATCTTCAGCTCGTGGATGGTGCGGCTGAGCGTATTGCGGTGCATGCCCAGTTCGCGCGCGGCGCGGCACTGGTTGCCCTTGTTTTCCTGGAGCACGGTGAGGATAAAGCGCTTCTTGAACTCACGCACGCCCTCGGAGTAGAGGATGTTGCTTTTGTACATCTGCAGGATAAGTGCTTCCAATTGATCTTTCACGATGCGTCTCTCTTCTCTCTTGGTTCAGTCTCTTAGTGCTTGCACCGCATCTATTTTTTTCCGGAAGCGGGAGCGCCCGTGAGTTCCTTCGGAGCGCGGCGCAGAAAATCCAGGCCCTGGTAAAAGCGTGCCCGCAGTTCGGACGGCGCCACCCAGATCGCGGCCCTGCCGACGACCAGGAAATATGGCGCCAGTTCCGAATTCTGCAGCATTTTCGAGGTGGGCGTGAACGCCGTCATACCCATAAGGATCACGGCCACCATGAAGACGCCTTTCACCAGGCCCAGCAGTGCTCCGAGAAAACGGTCAAACCCGCTCAGACCGGCTTCCTTCATCACCCAGCGCGCAATCCTGCCGGCAATGCTGAACAGGAGCAATACCGCAAAAAAAATGATGAGGAACCCGAAAATCTCAGCCAGCCATTCCGACTTCAAAAACGATCCCAACCACCCCGCGAGGCGGTGATATTGCCACGCAGCGATAACATAACCAATGACCAGCCCGGCCATGCTCAAGGCTTCCGCGAAGAAGCCCTGAAAGGCCGCTGAAACCACGTTCACCACAACGACGGCCGCGATGAGCCAGTCCGCAGCGCTCATCTCATTACTCTCCTGCCTACTCTCCCGCGGACGGCCAAGAGATCACACATCCAGCGTGCGCCCCGTGAGCTGGGTGTAGGCCTCGAGATACTTTTCGCTGGTCCGGCGCGCCACCTCCGGAGGGAGGGCCGGAGCGGGCGGTTGCTTGTTCCAGCGGATCTGTTCCAGGTAATCGCGAACGTACTGCTTGTCATACGATTCCTGCGACTGGCCCGGAGCGTACTTGTTGGCGGGCCAGAAGCGGGAGGAATCGGGTGTGAGTACCTCATCGGCCAGGGTTATGCCCTTGGCGGTCCGCCCAAACTCGAACTTGGTGTCGGCAATGATAATACCGCGCTGGCGGGCATAGCCGGCTGCCTTCTTGTAGATCCTCAGTGTAAGGTCCCGAAGATGACTGGCGGTCTCCGTGCCAACGATCTTGCACATCTCTTCAAACGAAATGTTTTCGTCGTGGCCACTGACCGCCTTGGTGGCAGGCGTGAAAATTGGTTCTGGGAGGGCATCCGATTCGCGGAGTCCGGCCGGCAGCGTGATGCCGCAAACCCTGCCGGTAGCCTGGTACTCTTTCCAGGCCGATCCAGAGATGTAGCCGCGAACGACGCACTCCACGGGAAACATATCGGCGCGCTGCACCAGCATGGACCGCCCGCGTAACTGATCGGCATACTTGCGCAGCGGTTGCGGATACTGGTCGACGTCGGCGGTCACCAGATGGTTGGGTACCGTGTCCGACAGAAAATCGAACCAGAACAGGGAAATCTGGCTTAGCACCCGACCCTTGTGCGGGATACCTGTTGCCAGGATGTAATCGAAGGCGGAAATGCGGTCGGTAGCGACGAAAAGCAACTGCTCGTCGTTTACCCGGTACACGTCCCGCACCTTGCCACTGGCGTGCAGTTGCAAGTCCGGAAAATCTGTTCGTAAAAGGACGGGATCGAGAAGTTCAGTGGTCATGAAGAAATTTTACAGGTAAGGAGCGACGGGTATTCTAGCCTGTCAGGAGATTTTGTCAACCGGTGAGAACAGGTGACGAGGCGGTGGCCTTATCCCATTGAGCCGGAGCAGGTTGAAGGAAAGTGACGGAGCGCACACGAAGGGGAGCCCCGGATTGCGGGCGGTGGCTTGTGGAAAAGCTGAGGATGGGCGTGGATATCGTGGCAGTGCGTTTCGCCTGGAGAGTCTTAAGTCTCCATTGAGAATCCGGGCTGGTTCGCTAGAGAATACCTCTTGTATCCCACTTCTAGAAAACCGCGAGGGGTGACACCCGGCCGCCTCACCTGACCGTGAATGCCGCTTCGCTTACGCCGCCCCGAAGCGTACCGAGACCAGCTTCGATACGCCAGGCTCCTGCATGGTGACGCCGTATAGCACGGGCGCGATGCTCATGGTGCGCTTGCTGTGGGTGATGAGCACGAACTGCGTCTGCACGCTCATCTCTTTCACCAGGTCAGTGAAGCGGCCGACATTGGCCTCGTCGAGCGGTGCGTCGACTTCGTCGAGGATGCAGAACGGGCTGGGCGTGTACTGGAAGATGCCGACCAGCAAGGCAAGGGCGGTCAGGGCCTTCTCGCCTCCTGACAGCAACAAAACGCTTTGCAGGCGCTTGCCCGGAGGCGAAGCCACCACGTCGATCCCACTTTCAGCGCTGTTTTCCTCGTCAGTGAGCTTCATGAAGGCGTGGCCGCCACCGAACAATTTCTTGAACGTGGTCTGGAAGTTTTCGTTGATCTTGGCGAAGGCTTCATCGAACTTCTGCCGCGAAAGCAGATCGATTTCGCGGATGGTTGCCGTAGTGTTCTCGATGGAAGAGATCAGGTCCTTGCGCTGGGTGTCGAGGAAGGTGTGGCGCTCGGCACTTTCTTTGTACTCTTCAAGCGCCATCATGTTCACCGGGCCCATGGCTTCGAGCTTGGCGCGCATCTCGCGATGAGATTGGTCTTCGGCGGCAAGCTGCTCGCCCGAGACGATCGTCAATGTAGAGTCGGCCAGCAACTGTTCTCGCTCAACCCCGAGCTCGTTCAAGCAGGTCTCGCCCATGTACTGGGCGTCGGCCTGCAGCTTGGCCGCGGTCGCCGACAATTCGCCTTTACGGTCGCGGGCCTGATCGAGCAGCTGGCGAGCTTCGCGGAGGACGTCGTCGATTTCCGCGAGACGGGCGCGGACCTGCTCGGTCTCAAACTGCAGCAGCCCTTCGCGCGCCTGACCGGCATTCCGTTCGGCTTCGAAGTCGGCGGCTTGCTGCTCCAATTGCAGGTTTTCCGTTTCGCGTTGCACCTTCTCGGCGGCTGCGGCGTCGATTTGGGACGCAAGGGCGTGCACACGCTCGCCCATCTCGTGAAACAGGGAGTCGATACGTTGCAACACGGCCGCGGCCGAGCGGTGACGCTCTTCCAGAGTGGCGACGCGCGCCACGCGTTGCGAGCTGATCTGGGCTGCCTCTTCCCGGCGCTGGCGTAGTGTGGCCAGAGAGTCCTGCGCCGCGGCGATTTGCCGTTCCAGGGCTTCGCGCTTTTCCTCGATGACGGCGATTTCGGATTGCAGGCTGGCCACAACGTTTTCTTGATCGGAGCGCTCGGACGCCAGCTGCCGCAATTCGTGCTGCGAAACGTTGAGCCGCTCGCTGACGCGTGTCATCTCTGAATCGAGTTGCTGCAGCATGTGGCTGGAGGTCATGGCCTGGTGTTCGGCCTCGCGCCGCTCGCTCTCGAGGCGGTCGAGCAGGGAAGTGAGGTCTTTGAGTTCGCGGCCGAGGGTGAGAACGCGCATCTCCTCGTCGCGCAGGGCGCGCTCGAGATCTTCCAGCTGCCGGAGAACCTCCCGCAACTCGCGCTTCATGGAGAGCGGGCCCTCGGCCCTCTGTTTGCCACCGGTAACAGTAACGTTGTGGAAGCACTCGCCGGCTTGCGAGAGGAAGAATGCGTCGGGATTCTCGAGCGCCAGCCCGCGGGCCGCGGCGCTTTCAGGGACGATGTAACCGTCGCGGAGCTTCGGCAGGATGACTTCCAGCGATTTGCCAAAGCCGTCGAGCACGCGAATAGTGTTCTTGAGCGGGACGATGGACACGGCGGGCGGCGCGCAATGCGCGGCCTCGTCCAGCACAAAAGAGAATTTCGCCTGCGAGTCTTCGGGATGGACGAGGAAAGTGGCGCGTCCATCGACATCGCCGCGCAGCACGCGCAAGCCTTCGTCGGCGGCGTCCCAGGACTTGACCACGATGTAGTTGAGTTCGTCGCGCAGGAAGTCTTCCACCACGCGCTCGTAGCGAGGCTCCACTTCGAGGAAGTCGGCGAGCACGCCCACGGGCGCGAGGCCTCCCTGCATCACGCCTGACTGAAACAGGCGCCGGACGGATTCGGTGGAGTAGCCGTGCTCGGCGATCACGGCTTCGAGGGAGCCCTTGCGGCCTATGTAGGTGGCATACTCGGCGCGCAGCAGGTCGAGGCGCGATTTGCCCTTGGTCTCATCCAGACGCTTGGATTCGATCAGACGGCGAAGCTGGCTGATTTCTTCCGTGATGCCATTCACGCGCTGGGAAACGGATTCAAACTCCAGGGCAAGTTGCCCGCGCTGGCCGCCGAAGGCTTCCACCTGAACGCTGGCGTTGGCGATTTCCGCTTCCAGACGCCGGGCTTCGCGGTCCGCGCCAGCGAGCCGCTCTTCGCCCTGGGCCAGCTGATTGCGCACGCGCGATGCCGAAGAAACGGTGTCGAAAATAGCGACGCGAGAGTCTTCTTGCTGGCGTTCAAGTTCAGCCAGACTTGTAGTCGCTGCAGTGACTTCCTGCTGCGAAAGCGCGAGATCGTTCTGGGCCGCGGCCAGATCGGCGGCGGCCGATTCCAGTACCTGACGGTTGGAATCGCGCTCCGCTTCCAGCGCAGTCAGCCGGTGACGAGCCTGCGCCAACTCCGCTTCAGCTGAGGCCGAGCGGACGAGTAGCTCAGCACAGCGCTCTTCGTTGTTGCGGCGGCGGGCGTGGGCACGGTCGATTTCGAGCGTGATCTGGCTGAGACGCTCGCGGTTCTCGCGCAACTCCGCTTCGATGGCGTAGCCGCGCTGGGTGCGCTCGCCGTGCTCGGATTCGAGCTGCTGCACTGCTTCCGTGCGATGCTGCATTTCCTCGGCCAGCGCGTTGAGCTGGCTGTCAATTTCTGCGCTTTCCTGCTCAATCGCGGCGAACTTGCTTGCCAGCACCACGCGCAGCTTGGCACGCATCTCGTCGCGCAGCTTCGCGTAGCGCTCGGCCTTCGCGGCCTGGCGCTTTAGCGAATTCATCTGGCGCGTGACTTCTTCGAAGATGTCGTTCACGCGGTTGAGGTTCAGCTTGGCATCTTCGAGGCGCGCCTCGGCGAGGCGTTTTTTGGTTTTGAACTTGGTGATGCCGGCGGCTTCTTCGAGAATGGCGCGGCGGTCCGTGGGACGGCTGCTGAGGATCTGGCCGATGCGGCCTTGCTCGATCAGGGCGTAGGACTCCGGCCCCAGGCCGGTGCCCATGAATAGTTCCTGAATGTCGCGCAGGCGGCAGAGCTTGCCGTTAAGCAGGTATTCGCTGTCGCCGGAGCGGAACAGGCGGCGCGTAACTACGATTTCGCCCTGACGAAACTGCTGCTGGTTGAACTTGCGGCGGCGAATCTTGAGCACAACGTGCGGACCGTGGGTTGCGCCGGAAGCCGGCGCGGTGACGGTGTGGATAGGCAGGGCGAATACGGGTTCGTCGTCGGGGAAAGCAACCGCGAGGGTGTTCACTTTCGAGCGGGGGATCTCAACTTCTTCGGTCTTGCCAGGCTGGGCGTCCTCGACAGTGCGCTCGGTCTCTTCCGCGGCGCGGGCGCGGATCGATGCTTCGTCCCAGTCGTCGGTGATGTGTCGGTCGGCCTCGGCGCTTTCCGGCATGTCGTCCTGGATATCGATTTCGGTTGGCGCGCTGACTTCGACGCCGGGATAGACCTCGGGATCGATCAGCGTCAGCGACACTTCGGCCATGCCGGTGGGCTTGCGGTCGCGAGTACCGGCGAAGATGACATCCTCCATGCGTGAACCACGTAGAGTCTTGGCCGATTGCTCGCCGAGCACCCAGGAGATGGCGTCGGCAATGTTGGACTTGCCGCAGCCGTTCGGTCCGATGATGGCCGCGATGCCGTCGCCGTGAAACTTGACTTCGGTACGGTCGCAGAACGACTTGAACCCGAGAATCTGAAGCCTTTTCAGTTTGAGCAACGCTTACTCCTTGGGAGAACCAGTTGCCAGCGGTCAGTTGCCGGTTTTTCTGGCGCCTGCTGCATCGGTGAACCGACAGGTCGGAACTGTTTACTAGACGGATTCCTCGCCGTCGAATAGCGATGCGCATCAACCGACATCGAACCGCAATTCACCCCGGGCTGGGCAGGGGCGCACACAAATTTAAGCTACTGTAACGGCGAAAACGGGGCGGGGTCAAGCAATATAACACTATATGTTGTATGGCCTTACGCTCGACCCCGCTGGGTTGCACACGCATTGCGGCACATGCCTGGTTTACGGGTATGGGAAGGACGAGGTGGGAGAACCGCGAGAGCACGATAAGGTTATCCCAATTGGGGCCAAGAAACAACGGGCGCTCTGAAGGATTGTCGCCGGTAAGCCATAGATTCCCCGCTTGCCGATCGACGCAAGCCATCAGCTCCCATCCGATCACAATTCAAGTGAGCCGCGCCGTGCTATAAATCGGTCACATGCCTACTCGCCAAGGATCGATACGCCTGTTTCGAGCTGCTGGAGTGGACGTTCACCTGCACTGGTGGTGGTTCCTGGTTGCCGTTTACGAGATCAACGGCCGCAGAGGAGGATATTCCTCCATTACGTTCAACGTTCTCGAGTATCTGGCACTTTTTCTGATCGTACTGCTGCACGAGTTTGGCCACGCTTTGGCCTGCCGCCAGGTTGGAGGAACGGCAAACAAGATCGTGTTGTGGCCCTTGGGTGGAGTGGCCTATGTCGATCCGCCGCCCCGTCCGGGCGCCACACTGTGGAGCATCGCTGCCGGGCCGCTGGTGAATGTGGCGTTGCTGCCGGCTTTGTACGGCCTCATGCTGGCGAGTGGATCGCTGGGCTGGGCACAGACCATGCCTGATGTCTACCACTTGGTGCGGGCGGTTTTGATTATCGATGCAGTTCTCTTGGTCTTCAATATTCTGCCTATCTATCCGCTGGATGGCGGCCAGATTCTTCGGGCGCTGCTGTGGTTTGTGCTGGGGCGGGCCCGCAGTTTGCTGGTCGCCACGATTGTTGGATTCATCGGAGTGGCCGGGATGATCGGCCTGGCGTTCTGGATGCGTTCCGTTTGGTACGGGGCGCTTGCGGTCTACATGCTGCTCAACTGCTGGGGAGGACTGCAACACGCTCTCGCCTTGTCTCGTCTGGCGAACTTGCCGCGGCGTGATGGGTTTGCGTGCCCTCGATGTTTCACAGCGCCGCCACTGGGTGAAAAGTGGAAGTGTGGCCGGTGCAGCCAGCCCTTCGACACTTTTCAGGCCGGCGCCGTCTGTCCCCACTGCGGGACCCGCTATGACATGACCAGGTGTCTTGACTGTGGCGCTTCGCATGCCATGACCGCGTGGACGGTGGCTGCGGTCTCGCCTGCTAAGCTGTGAGCAATCGAACCGACTACAACGTGACCGTTCGCCTCGCTTCGCACAGCGGGACGGGCGGGGCGCCCGTCCCCACACAAGCTTTGCCGACCGGCTACTATCCGCCCAGCTTCTCCAAGAACAGGCAGATGGTCTCGATCCCGTGATGGAAATTTGGGATGTGGAACTTCTCGTTAGGAGCGTGCAGGTTGTCGTCGGGTAGGCCGAAGCCCATCATGACGCTGGGAATCTTCAGGCCGTCCTGGAAGTCGGTGACGATGGGGATCGATCCGCCGCTGCGGATGAAGACCGTCTCCTTCTTGAATGTGTCGTGCAGAGCCTCGGTGGCGGCTTTGATGTAAGGGTTGTCGGTACCGACCACGCAGGCCGGGCCTTTGCTGTGCACTTTGATCTTGGTCTCGATACCCTTGGGCGTGAGTTTTTTCACGAAGTTCGTGTACCTCTTCAGGATGTCGTCGGGATCCTGATTGGGTACGAGGCGCATGGAAACTTTCGCCGCGGCTTTGGCCGGGATCACGGTCTTGGCGCCGGCCGCAATGAATCCGCCGGGCATGCCGTGAACTTCCAGCGTAGGACGGGCCCAGGTGCGATAGAGAACCGAATAACCGGGCTCGCCGGTGAGGACCTTTGAGCCGACTTCGGTTTTGCGGTAGGTCTCCTCGTTGAAGGGCAGGCGCTTCCAGGCTTTGAGTTCGTCTTTGCTGGGAGCTTTCACGTTCTTGTAGAAGCCGGGGATCAGGACTTTGCCCTTGGCATCCTTCAACTTGCTGATAATCTCGATGAGAGCGAAGAATGGGTTCGGAGCCGCGCCCCCGTACACTCCGGAGTGCAGATCAGTCTTGGCGCCGACAGCTTCGATTTCGGTATAGACCAGGCCGCGCAGGCCGACGCACAGCGTGGGGAGGTTGGGAGCAAACAGTTCGGTGTCGCAGACCAGGGCGAAGTCAGCTTTCAGCTTGGCTTTCTGCTTGTGGACATATTCGGCGATGGATTCGCCACCGACTTCTTCTTCACCTTCAAAGATCACTTTGACGTTGATGGGCAGCTTGCCGTTGCCAGACTTCATGAGCGACTCAAGAGCTTTGACTTCCATCCAGAGCTGGCCCTTGTCGTCGACTGCGCCCCGGGCGTAGATGTTGTTGTTGCGTTCGGTAGGCTCAAACGGCGGAGTATGCCATTCATCGAGAGGGTCGGGCGGCTGAACGTCGTAGTGGGCGTAGGCGAGGACGGTGGGCTTGCCGGCGGCATGCAGCCAGTCGGCGTAAATCAAAGGGTGACCCTTGGTGGGGATCACTTCAACATTTTCCATACCGATGCGGCGCAGTTCGTTGGCCACGAAGTCGGCGGCTTTCTGTACGTCGGATTTGTGCTCCTCGAGCGTACTGACGCTGGGGATGCGGAGTAGGTCTTTGAGTTCGCTAAGGAAACGCTGCTGGTTATTGCGGGCAAAAGCGACTGCCGGGGAAGCCATAAGTTCATCCTTTCTTCTGATCGCGACGGAGAAACGCGAGACTGCGGATGTGTCAATGACTGCTCAAACGCACCAGTATACCGCTAAGGAAGGAGGGGCGCAGTGGGCGGGAAGCCGTGAATTCAGGAGAATCTTGCTGGGGAGAAAGGTGTCAGGTCATACCCGGGTTTGCCTCCGGCGACTACGTCTGCCATCACTGCGGCGGTGATGGGGGCTAGCAGAATGCCATCGCGGAAGTGGCCTGTGGCCACATAGTAGCCGGGCGTGGGCGTCGCGCCAAGGATGGGCAGGGCATCGGGCGTTCCCGGGCGCAAGCCCGCCCAGTCTTCCAGAATCTTTGCGTTGCGCAGTTCTGGGACCATTGCCACTGCCGCTCGGTGCAGGCGTTGGATGGCGGCCGGTTCGGTACGCTTGTCGAAGCCTGCTTCCTCCACCGTGGTGCCAACGATGATTCTTCCGTCACTGCGCGGGATTAGGTAGACCTGGGGCGAGCGAAGTACGCGTTTCAGCAACGTACGCGAGGGTGCGGCCAGGCAGAGCATCTGTCCTTTCACGGGACGAGTTGGAAAGGCGTGCGGCGCGATTTGCCCCGACCACGCTCCGGCGCAGTTGACGATCTTGGAGGCGTGGAAGGTGGTTTTCGTAGTCGCAACGCCGCTGGCCCGGCCTTCGGTGAGATTCACGGCGGTGACCGGATCGGCGGAAGAAAAATCTACCCCGCGGTGTTTGGCGGCGTTCAGCGCGGCAGCGGTGAGAGCGCGCGGATCGACGCTGCGTTCCTTGAGGTAGAACGCCGCAGGATGCATTGCACCAACCGCCATCGCTATCTCTTGTGGATCGAGGCCGTTCTCTTTGAGGGTGAACTCCTGTTCCAGAGTTAATCTCGCCACAGCGGGTTCTACCTCCGCCACATCAACCGGATGCAAGGCTGCGGCCCTCAATTGCGGATGGCGAATTTGTTCGGAAGACAGAAAAAGAATGGTGCCGTGGTCCCGCAGATCGACATGCATGCCCGATTCCAATTCCAGCTCATGCACGAACTCGGGATACATGCGCGCGCTAGCCGTCGCGAGAGGCTGCAACGCGGCGGGAGTCTCGATGATGCAATCGACTAGCATTCCGCCGGCGGCATGAGAGGCCTCGCGGCCGGGTTCGCCGCGCTCGACGACCAGGACCGACGCTCCGCGCTTGCGCAAGGCGATGGCCAGCGACAGGCCGATAATGCCGCCACCGACGATGATGACGTCCCAGGTCTTCACGTGTCTCTGCACGTCCGCATTGTAAAAGAGTTAGGCCCGGCAAGAATTGGCTTCACAAGATTGTCCCCGAGGGAAGAGGATGTCCCTCTGGGGCTAAAGAGTGTGCGTGAGAACTCGTGCCGTCCCTGCGGGACTCCTTCAATGTTGCCACTTCTACCCGGCACTTACGTGCCGGGCTATCACATGCCGCCCCTTCGGGGCTGGAATCCGAGGATTCCATTCCACCTCTCGCCCCGAAATTCAGTTCTCACGCACACTCTGAGAGCCCGCATTTGTTCGTGCTTACGCGGCGCTGAAGCGCCGCTCTTCCACGTTACTGCCGGCGGCCTCTGAACCAATTCAGCGGAAGGATTTCTCCAATCGCGCAAACGCACAGTCCGAGTCACACGCCATTACTTTCGTTACCCCCGCGGGACACAGCTGGTTAAGTCTCAGCGCCTTTCCGCCGCCTATAATCCGGTCAAACCCACAAGACATGGCGGAAGGTGGCACTGCTGCGTTTGGGCACGGACAGTCGCAGGTTTGAGCAGAGATAAATTGATGGCGAGATTAAGGCAGAATCCGGGTGAGGCAGCAGCCGCACCGTCGCCATGGATCTACGGTCCGTGGCTGGATCTGATTGTTGGCTGCGGAGCGTGGTCAGCCCCGCTTCTGCTGGTCTCGTACCTCTCAATTGCCTCAAGCGCTCGGGCCTGGTCGATTACCTTTTACGCGCTGGCGCTTTTCTTCAACTACCCGCACTACATGGCGACAATCTATCGCGCGTACCATCGCGCTGAGGATTTTCATAAGTACCGCATCTTCACGGTGCACTTTACCGCGCTGATCGTGCTGACGCTGATCTTGTCGCATTCCTGGGTTCGAATTCTGCCGTGGATCTTTACCATCTATTTGACCTGGAGTCCCTGGCACTACAGCGGGCAGAACTATGGCTTGTTTATGATGTTCGCGCGGCGTGCAGGAGCGAAGCCGAGTGAGAATACCCGCCGAGCTCTTTACGGAGCCTTCGTGGTTTCGTACCTGATCTTATTTCTGAGCTTCCATACCGGGGCTTCGACCGATCCTCTTTTTATTTCCCTCGGAATTCCTACGATCATCAGCCGGTGGGAGCAAATCCTGCTCGCGGTAGTGTTTGTTCCGCTGGCAGCCTTCGGCCTTTCACGGCTGGCGAGGGAAACGGGCTGGCGCAGGCTGATTCCCTCACTCACGCTGTTCTCATCGCAATTCCTGTGGTTCCTGCTGCCGGCGGGGATTTCGCTGATCAGAGGCCTGGAAATCCCGCAGAGCCGTTACAGTTCGGGCGTGCTGGCCGTGATGCACTCGGCACAATATCTATGGATAACCAGCTACTACGCTCGCCGCGAGGCTGCGGGCGAGAGCGGCCGCAATTGGCGCGCGTGGGCTTACTTCGGTGTGCTGATGGCTGGCGGCATCGCGTTGTTCGTCCCCGGACCATGGTTGGCGAGCCGACTGTTCCACCACGACTTCACCACCAGCTTCCTGATCTTCACCGCGCTGGTGAACATCCACCACTTCATCCTGGATGGAGCGATCTGGAAGTTGCGCGATGGACGGATCGCAGCTCTATTGCTGAATTCACGCGATCGTATCTCCGATGCTGCCTCTGAAGCCGGCAGCCGCTTGTCCTACGCGTGGCGTTGGCTGAGCGGCGGCACTGCTGGCGCCCACCAATTGCGAATCAGCGCTGCGCTGTTGCTGCTGTTGTGGGGGACGGTCGATCAGATCCGCTATTATCTGGCGCTCCATGCCGACAATCTGCAGGATTTGCAGCGCGCAGCGAAACTGGATTCCTTCGACAGTTCGCTGCAGATGCGTCTGGCCCGGCGGGAGCTGCAGGAAGGTCACGCGCAGCCCGCGGAGGCTGCGTGGTGGAAGGCGATTGATGCCAGCCCTGCGGATCCCGCTCCACGTCAGGCGTTGCTGCGATTCCTGATCGACCAGAAACGGTTCGACGAGGCGTTCGAGTTGACCGACGCGTCTCTGAAGTACGCCCCTAAAGATGCCAGCCTGCTGGTGGACCGGGGGCTGCTCTCTCTGCAGAAGGGGCGGGCCGACGCGGCGGTGGCTGACTGGAATGCAGCGCTGGCCATCGATCCAACGCGGCCGACCGTTCACCTCTATCTGGCGTATGAATTGGATCGCGAGGGCAAGGCGCGAGACGCGGCAGCGCACTACGGAGCGTTCCTCGCGAAGGTCGCGCAGCAGTCTGCACAGAGCCAGAGCCGTCCGGCGCCGGACAAACTCATTGCGGTGGTGCTGCGTATGGCCGATTGTCAGGCGCGGGCAGCGCAGCCCGAGCAGGCGGTGAAGTCGTATGAGTTGGCCGAGAAACTTGCCGCGCAGACGAAGCAGAGCAAACTGGAGAGTGTCGCGGACGTGAACGAAGCCGCGCTCCAGGCCAAAGCCGGCAAGCTGAGCGAGGCGCTGGAGCTTTATCAGCACGCCTTGAGCCTGGACGATTCGATTGGCGACACGGCCTCGGCCGCCGCGGATTGGGCCGCCTACGGGCGCTTCCTGGACGATGCGGGATTCCCTCCTCGGCTGGCTTATGCCTGCCTGGTGAAGGCGGAGAACCTGGCGCAATCGGCTTCGGGTACTTCGCTGACGGAGCAGCTAGCGAGAGAGAAGAAACTGATTGAAGCGCAGATTGGCGGGGACGCTGCGAGCCTGCGCCGGAATCCTGAGGCAGCTTTGCGGGAGGCGTTGACCCTTCGCCGATAACCCGGGCTGAAAGTGCACCAGGCCGAGTCTTGGGGCATCCTGCTAGTTGATTGACACTGCGGTTGAACTACTGAACAATAACCGCATACCTGTAATCTGTTTTCTTCCTAAGGAGGAAGGACCATGTCCGATGAAGGCGGCGAACACATTGTAGTCGAGCATCAATCGAATACAGGGAAGTGGATTCTGGTGGTGTTGGCGATTGCGTTCGTCGCAGGGTCGGCGTTCGCGGATTACAAGATGTATACCCGCCAGGAGGCGCTGACCAAAGACCTCGGCCAGAGCCAGGCGCAGGTGGCCGAACTGAAGAATCGCATGCAGACGGCGGAGGCCTCCGAAGACGCGCTGGCTCACCAGGTTGGCATGACCAAGAAAGAGCTGGCGGAGCGAGCTCGCCAGCTGCAGGCCGAGCAAAAGGCCGCGGAAAGCCGGATCGAGAAAGAACAGAAAGAGCAGATCACCGCGGTCAGCGGGGAAGTGGCGGGCGTGAAGACCGACGTGGGCGGGGTGAAAACCGATGTCGCGTCCACCAAGGCCGACCTCGAAGCCACCAAGGCGAAGCTGCAGAGCACGATCGGCGATCTGGGCGTGCAGAGCGGGCTGATCGCAAACACGCGCGGCGATCTGGAAGTGCTCAAGCACAAGGGAGATCGCAACTACTACGAGTTCACCCTGCTGCGGGGCGCGAAGCCGCAGCCGGTGTCGACCGTGAGCCTGCAGGTGAAGAAGACCGACGCCAAACGTGGCAAGTTCACGATGAACGTGACCTCCGACGACAAGACCATCGAGAAAAAGGATCGTAACATCGCGGAACCGATCCAGTTCTATTCCGGCCGCGACCGCATGCTGTTTGAACTGGTGGTGTGGACCGTCGATAAGAACAAAGTGACGGGCTATCTGAGCACGCCGAAGAATGCGCCCGTCCCGGTGACCGCTAATTGAACGGAGTCCTGCTTCCCGGCGCCGGGCACGTGCTGTTGCAGATTATGCTGCGTACCGGGGTGATCTACCTCGTGGTGCTGATCGGGGTTCGCCTGAGCGGCAAGCGCGAGGTGGGGCAGATGACCCCGTTCGACCTCACGCTCCTGCTACTTCTTTCCAACTCCGTGCAAAATGCGATGACGGGACCGGATACGTCCCTCGCGGGCGGCGTGGTCGCAGCCTGCACTCTGCTGCTGATGAATTACCTGGTGGCTGACGTCTCTGGCGCCAACCGCCGCTTTCGCCGGTTCATTCAAGGCCAGCCAAGTCTTCTAATTCATGATGGGCAAATCATCGAATCCCACATGGCAAAAGAGCACGTCAGCATGGACGAACTGCAGCGCGCCCTGCGCGAGCACGGGATTGGCGACTGCCATCAGGTGGCGCTAGCCGTGCTGGAAGTCGATGGCTCGATAAGTTGCCTGAAATACGACGAGATCAAGCCGGATGCGAGTACCCACCTGGCCCGGCGGAGATTCATTCAGAAGAAGCAGTAGGTTGGTTAAGTTCCCGTTCGGTGTAGTTGATATATCGCCTGCTAGCGACAGCTATCTGGCGAAAGCCGATTCGGTCATTCTTGGCCGATAGCTCAGTTCCGCCTACTGTGCTAGTACCTCGGTCACTTTCGAATCCGCACGGCACACCGCTAGCATTCTCTTTGAACCCTCTGGGCTGTTAGGGATGCCGCCGAATAGGAGCAAAATCAGGCGGGGAGAAGCTCCGCTAGTCGGAGTGGCCTGCGAGAATCCTTTGCTCGACCGGAAACAGCCCACTCACTTTCTGAGAACCTTTGGTCCAGCGACCCCTACACTGGCTCGTTCATGAGCTCTGCTTCTTGAGCAACTTCCCCTCCGTAACCGAAAAGGCAACTCGATCGCAACTCTACTTGCTCAACACAATCGGCACCGGCTGATCGTAGGGTTGGATGACCAGGGCCACAGACTGGCGCCGGTTGAAGTCGTTCATATTGACCGCGAAGCTTAGAACCACAGTTCGCTGGACTTGCTGGCCGGGCTGCAGCTTGTCTTCTGGACTGAGCGCAGGTTGTGCGTTCATTTTCAAGGCCGGGAAAGCCTGGAAATACCGGTCGAAGTCAACGCCGGAGACCGCGTCGCCGCTCAACTGGCCATTCACAGTCTGCACCACGCCCCGAATGTCGCGGACCCACAATGGCTTCTCCGGAGAGTTGCGTAGGGTGAAGGTGAGCGCGACGAGAACCACGTTCTGATTGGGGATTTCCACGGCGGCGACGTTATCGAGCGAGCCTCCGCCTTGAGGCTTCGCGCGCTGGAGAAACGCGACGATCGCCACAATCACAAAGACGCCGATCGCCGTGACCACGACGATTCGGGCTGGAGGCAGGTTTCGTTTGGCGGTGCCGAACTCCTCGCCGATGTTGATGGTGGGGCCGGATGGGGCGGGAGTGCTTTGAGACTGGGTTGGAGCTTTCGGCGGAGGGCTGGGATTCTCGTCGGGCATGGTTTTTCTCTCCGCGAGATTCTACTCTCCACCGAGAGGACAGGTCGAAACAATGTGCGGTGTCGCTGGCGCCGAGGGCACGGGTGAAGAATCCTGACAGGCCGCTGTCGGTTCTGGGATTGCATGGGTCCTTCGCTCTGCTCAGGATGACAGGGCTTTCTTGCCTCTTGTAGGTTCGCGCTCGGCCTGATCTTCGATCTGGAATTCGGCGACGACCTCCATATCCCGGTCACCGCTGTTCCAGACTTCTTCTCTTGTAACGCGGGGCATGATGACACATCCATGAGAGGCACATCCTGGGGACTCGATGGAATCCCCGTGCATCAGGAAGCCGCTTCGTCCGAAGACGATGGTGCCCGGCGCGGGATGCAGGCGCAGGACGTAAGGGCCGTGATCTCGCGTGTTGGCGGGCGGACCGCCGATCGTCCACTTGCCTTGGGGGATGGGGCCAGCGTCGGCCACGGCCTGCATGGCCGGATCGTTCTTGCCTTCATTGCATCCGGAGTAACCGCTGGCCACCTGCTTGCCGTCGCGCCATAGGTTGCCGGCTTTCTGCGCGTAAATCCACATCGGGGGATGACTTGATCGTAGCGCCCCAGTTGGAGAAAAAAACAGGGGAATCGGGGAGGTTTTTGTGTCCGGTTCCAGAATGGCACTCGGCGGCCGGCCAGCTACCACGCATGCTTCATCGCCTTCGCGAATTTCGGTGCGGGCAGGGTATTGAGGACGTCGTCCTTGGTGAGCCAGGCGCGGCGGGCTTGCAGGACTCCGTAGCGGATTTTCTCCAGATGTGAGGTGTGGTGCGAGTCCGTGTTGATCGCGATCTTCACGCCGCGCTGTTTGGCTTGGCGCAAGTGGACGTCGTTGAGGTCGAGGCGGTCGGGATAGGAGTTCAGCTCCATCGCAACTTTGTGTCTTGCGGCGGCTGCCAGGATTGCGTCCATATCGAAGTGGTAGGCATCGCGGCGCAGTTGGATGCGTCCGGTCGGGTGTCCGATGAGCGATGTGTTGGCATTCTCGATCGCCTTCAGCAACCGGTCCGTCATCTTTGCCGGCTCCTGATTGAATACGGAATGCACACTGGCGATGACTACATCCATCTGTGCGAGCACGTTGTCGGAAAGATCGAGATCGCCGTCAGCGAGGATGTCGACTTCGATGCCAGCAAAGATCGTAATGCCCTCGATCTTCTCGTTGGCCTCGCGGATGCGCTGGATGTGGACGACGGCGCGCTTGTCGTCGAGTCCATTGGCAAAGGCCAGGTTCTTGGAGTGGTCGGTGATGGCCATGTATTTGTAGCCGCGGGCCTTGGCGGCCTCGGCCATTTCCTCAATGGTGTTCTTGCCATCGGTTTCGACGGTGTGCATGTGCACGTCGCCTTGGAGATCCTCCTCGGTGATCAGCACCGGCAGCGTGTGGTACTCGGCGGCTTCGATCTCGCCGAGATTTTCGCGCAGTTCGGGCGGGATGTAGTCGAGTTGGAGCTTGCGGTAGATCTCTTCCTCGGTCTTGCCGGCGACGGGCTTCTCGGTTTTGAGATCGGCGAGGCTGTACTCGTTGAGGGTGTAGCCCATCTTCAGCGCGCGCTGGCGGAGGGCCACGTTGTGCGCCTTGGAGCCGGTGAAATACTGCATGGCCGCGCCGAACGACTCAGGCGGCAAGAGACGCACGTCCACCTGCATGCCGCTGCGCAGACGGAAACTGATCTTGTTGTCGCCGCTCGCGATCACATCCATCAGGGGCGGATACTGTGCCACATATGCGATCGCCTCGGCTCGCTTCGTTTCAGATGAACAGCCTTTGCCGGTCACAAGCACGTCGAGGTCGCCTACGGTTTCGCGGCCGCGGCGCAGCGAACCGGCGGGAGTGATCTTGTCGAAGCCGGGAAACTTACTGAGATAGGCTGTGAGCTTTTCCGCTTCATTTTCGGCGGCATCGATGAGGAAGCGCCCGGCGATGCGGCGGTAATCTTCGATGGCCTTGAGCAGTTTTTGTTCGTGCTTCTCGCCCATGCGGGGCAGGATGCGAATCTTGCCTTCGCGCGCGAGTTTTTCCACGCCCTCCGGATCGCAGACCTGGTACGCGCTCCAGATCAGGGCGATGGTCTTCGGCCCCAGGCCTTGAATCTTCAGCAACTGCAGCATCGACGGGTGATACTTCTTCAGCAAGTCCGCGTGGACCGTGAGCTTGCCGTCTTTGAACAGTTCCTGCAGATTGACCAGCATGCCCTTGCCGATGCCGGAGATTTCAAGGACTTTCTTGGGCTCGGCGATGATGTCTTTAATCGGGTGAGGCAGGTTTTCGATGGCCTGCGCTGCGTTGCGATAGGAGCGGATGCGGAAGGAATCCTGGCCGTCGATTTCCAGCAGGTCAGCAGTTTCGTAAAGAATGTTGGCGATCGCCTTGTTGTCCATGGGTAAATGTAAGGGTAAACAAACTGAGAGGAGAGAGCTAGGCCGCCAGTCTATTTTCAGGCAACGGACGGGGAGGCGGAGTGTTGATTCTCGCTCCCCGCTTGGCTTCGTCGCACTTGAATCACCATCGAAACGACGGCTGCCAGCAGAGTGCAGTTTGAGAGGGCATGGACGACCAGGTTAGAGCCGACGAGGCCGCTGTTTACAACCACGACCGCGCTGGCAATCAATGCGTTGAGAAAAAACTCAGACCGCGGGACCAGGGACCTTCCCGGGGTGAACAGCACCATGAGGACCAGCCAGATGGGGAGAAAACCGTCCCGTCCGAAGGGGGAGTGCGGATTGGCAAGCCAAATAGACACAATAACCGGAATCATCGCGAGACACAGGAACGCATTGCGCCAATGCTCGCGGCGCAGGTGACCGGCTCCATATATCAGAGACCAGATGCCGTAAATGACGAGTAAAGCGAGAGAGTAGGGAAGAACCATTCCTGGGACGAGACGCTCGGCGAGCTGCCCGAGGGCCCAAAAGGCGAGGCCAAAGACAGCGAGAAAAACGAGGAAGAGCAAGAGCGCCGCCGTCAGGAGGAGCAATCCAAGCAGCGTGTTGACAACGATATCGCGTCGACTCATTAGCGATCTCCACTTCCGGCTTACAGCGTTGGACAATCACCTTAGCAACTGTCAGTATCATGCGCTCTTGGTAACATTCGCGGCCTGCGGCCCCTTTTGACCCTCGGTGATTTCGAACTCGACCGGATCGCCTTCCTGCAGGCTCTTATATCCCTCAGAGGTGATCGCACTGTAATGCACAAAAACGTCGGGACCGTCCGCGCGTCCGATAAACCCGTAGCCCTTTGCGTTATTGAACCACTTCACCGTTCCTTTCAGACGTTCCACGTAACCCCCACTTTCTGCACGTCCTTACTTCAGGGGGCCCAAGGACGTGCCCGCAACCTACTACGATGCATTTTGGAGCGGCATAGGTGGGCTGTCAAGGGAAACACGTGACGGAATGGGGTTTGGTTCGTGGAGGACGTCGGCGCGCACGGGTGTGCTCAGGCGAACTCACCCGCGGATCGAGTTGGTCTATTTTCGCTGGGAGAGACGCCCCCGGCTTTTCCCCAGATGGTGATCCAGCCAGAGAATGGAGGAGATGGTTTTGGAGTCGCGAACGGTTCCGCTAGTGACCATGCGAAGCGCCATGGACAACGGGACCAGGCGTTTGTAGATGATTTCGTCTTCTTCCGGCTGAGCCGTTCCGGCGCGCAACCCTGTGGCCAGGAAAACGGACATGGTCTCGGCGACGAATCCGGGGCTGGCATAGAAGTTGAGAACGCGGCGCCAGTGCCCAGCCGTGTAGCCCGTTTCCTCCAGCAGTTCACGCTGCGCGGCATGGAGTTCGTTTTCCCCTGGGTCGATGCGTCCGGCGGGCAGTTCCCACAGGAAGTCCTTTGCAGCATGGCGATATTGGCGTTCCAGCAGAACGCGCGGGGTAGAGCGTGATTCGTCGACGGCGAGGACGACAACCGAGCCGGAGTGGTGGATCACGTCGCGGCGAACGCGCACGCCGCCGGGCTCCTGTACCTGGTCGGTGGTCACCCAGAAGACCGGGCCGCGATACACGGTGCGCGAAGAGATGAGCCGGGCTTTCGCGCGTGAACCGGCTTTGCGTTTGCGGGAAGCTGGTCGGGAGTGCGAGATTTTCGCCATGCAGACAATATAAAGCACGGCCTCATGACGGCGGCTTCCGTCGTCCCGCGCCCGGCCTTTCAAGTCTGGCCCAAAGCCGAGAGCCGGGCCCGCTTCTGCTATCCTGCCGGTCATGGCGGGGAAGTCCGGAATTACGATTGTCGGAGCAGGCAATCTGGCGAGCGCTCTGGCCCTGTCCTTGGTCCGGGCAGGGTACAACGTCGACGGGATCGTGACGCGCGCGGGCGCTGCTTCGGCACGGAGAGCTGCGCGGCTCGCGCGCGAAGTTAAGGCGTCCGTCGTCTCCCCGGCGCAGATCAAATCCAAAGTTGTTTGGTTTTGCGTCCCAGACGGGGAAACTGCGCGCGTGGCGCGGTTGCTGGCAAACGCCATCGCATGGCGCGGCAGGGTGGCACTACATTCCAGCGGAGTCCTAACCAGCGACGAACTTGATTCTCTGCGGCGGCGTGGCGCTGGGGTGGCGTCCGTGCATCCGCTTATGACATTTGTCCGTGGGTCGCGACCGTCGCTGTCGGGAGTTCCATTCGCCATCGAAGGAGACGTTGAGGCGGTGCGGTGCGCGCGGGCGATCGTCAGAAAATTGCGCGGGCAAGCGTTTTCCATCCAGAAACGGGAGAAAGCCGCATACCACGCGTGGGGGATGTTCGCCTCGCCGTTGCTGACCGTTCTGCTGGCGCTTACCGAACGGGTCGCTGGCGCGGCAGGGGTCGGGCCTGAAGCAGCGCGGCAGAGGATGCTGCCAATTCTCGCGCAAACCATCGCGAATTATGCGGCCCTGGGCGCGCCGGGAACGCTCAGCGGTCCTATCGTTCGCGGAGACGTTGAGACGGTAAGGAAGCATCTCAGGGTTTTGTGTAAAGTCCCTGCGGCGCGCGATGTCTACGTTGCGCTGGCGCGGGCTTCGCTGCGCTATCTTCCGGTGAAGAACCGGGCGGCCATGAAAAAGATTCTCGAACGGTGATCTAATCCTGGCTGGCTCCCGTTGTCAGCACGACCTGATCGATGCTGGCAACCTTCTTCTTGTGCAGCCCGTGCCACATCATTAGGGCCAGAACCGCGAGTACTCCGAAAGGAATCGACCCGGCGGTGCGGATAGGAAGCGTGAGCACGGTTGAAACAAAGAGTTGCGGCGAAACAATCGGCCGCAGCGCAATCACCACCGGAGCGCAAATCCACTGCCAGAATAGAGCCAACGCGGTTGCGCCCAGGACCACACGAAACAGCCGGCTCGATGCCGCGAATGTGCGCCAAGACAAAGCAATGAAGATGATTCCCGGCAAGAGCACGACATGGTCATATACTGCGTGTCCGGGCAGCAGAGTGATTGTCGTGACAGCGAGCAGCAGGCTGACGGTTAATGTGAACTCGGTAGATGTGGAAGATGCATGACGCATGCGCCAAGCGACGGCAATTCCGCCGACCAGAAGCGCGGCGACCAGAAATGGACCCAGGCGCGAACCAATCTGATCGCCAAGCACGTAACTGACGAGCGGCGGCGTCGAGTATTGCCGGTAGCCGAACATTACATGTAGCCACTCCGGAATCCAGCGCGGCCATATCAGCAGCGGCAATCCGCCGAGCAGGACCGACGTGAGAAAGAAGCCGCCGACGAACCGCCGGCGTGAGCGCCATTGAGCCAAACTCCACAGCAGAAGATAAGCGGCGACCAACAGCACCATTTGCGGCTTTATGAGGGTCAACGCGAGCAGGCTTCCCGATAGAAAGAGTCTTCGCCTAATGAGCGCGGCGAGCGAAGCGGCGAGAAGAAATCCTACAAGCAAACCCATTTGTTCGGCGAACAGACCCTCGAGCACGGCATAGCTCGACAGAGTTAGAAGCACTAATGAGGCGAGCGTAACGGGACCAGCACGGACACGTAGAGCCCGGAGCCAGAGGACGATGCTGAGCAATGTCATAACGGAAAGAAGCGCGGCTAGTCCGACGCGAACCAGGGAAAAGGGCAGCAGGGCCAGAGGCCAGAACAGAACGTCAGCGAACGCCGGGTAGGCGAAGGCCCGGTAGTTGGCAGGCGCGGCCGAAGCCTCGACTGGCCGCCCGAAAAGGCCGATCTGGATTTGCCGGGTCATCTCCGGGCTGTAGGGATCGCAATGATGAAGTAGCCCCTCGCGCGAAGTCAACCAGATGGGATAGAAATCAGCGCCAAACGAATAGCCGTTGCCGAAGCCCTGAGCGGAGCGCACTTCCTGCGTTCTGGGGACGAAGACACCAAGATGGTAGTAGGTCATGCCAGCGGCGCCGAGAATGACCAGGAACAGGAAGCTACGTGATTGCCGGAAGACCGAAGGCGCGGACATGAAGGAAACCACCGTGCAGTCTATCTAAGCACGCGGCATGAAGGTAGGCGAAAGCGTGGGCGGATACGGCTCCGATTCCCGGTCCGGAGAATCGGCCGCAAATCCTTGTTTCTAGCAAATCTGTCTTACCGTTCCGAGAACAGGTGGCCGAGTTTCTCTTTCTTGGTCTTCAGATACTCTTCTGCGTACGGGCTGGGAGTCACCTCGCAAGGAATACGCTCGACCACTTTCACGCCCGCACGCTGCAGGGCCTCGAACTTATCGGGATTATTCGAGAGCAGACGCACCGCCGGCACTCCCAGGAGTTTGAGGATCTCTGCCGGAAGGGCAAACTCGCGTTCGTCGGCTTTGAAGCCGAGCCGCTCATTGGCTTCCACGGTGTCCAGTCCGGAATCCTGCAGTTCGTAGGCCTGCAGTTTGGCCATGAGGCCGATACCGCGTCCCTCCTGCTGTTCATAGATCAGTATGCCGGCTCCTTCTTCCGCGATCATGGAAAGGGCCAGTTCAAGCTGCTGGCGGCAATCGCAACGCAGGGAGTGAAAGACGTCGCCGGTCAGGCACTGCGAGTGGATCCGCACGAGCGGGGGAGCAGCGCGCACCTCGCCCATGACGAGAGCCACCGCCTCTTCCACCCTGCCCTCGCCATCGGCCCCAAACTCGCCGCGAAAACCATAGATGCGAAACTTTCCCCAGCGGCTGGGAAAGTCGGCGGAGGCGAGTTGTTTGACTTGTGAGGAAGTCACAACTTCATTATAGCTGCAAGAGGAGCGGAGCCGGGTCTGACGCGGTTCGGCTAACCGCGCGCTTTAAACGGAAAAATGGCGTCTTGCTTCGAAGGAATGGCGCTGCCGTTGTGAGTAGCCGGATGAAAGCGCCAGTTTTCCAACGCCGCCAGGCATTTGTTGTCAATCTCGGGGCCAAGGCTCTGCAACACTGTCTTCCGGACGATTTCTCCTCGCTCGTCGATGGTGATTTCAATAACCTCGTTGCCACCCGAGTCGGGCAGTTCCCACGGGTAGACAACGGGATCGGAAGTTGCAACGGGGAGCGCTGGGCGAATCTCATCTCCGAACGTGGGGCCGCGCCCGAGCGTGCCATAGGGAAGGCCTGCGGGCGCGCCGTGACCCAGATTCGAGATCGTGGATACCTGAGCCTTCTGCTGCGCGTCGGAAGGGGAGAGCGGAGACGGGGGAAGTTTCGCAAGGAGCGAGTCTTTCTTCCACACCAACCGCTGGTGTGCGAGACGCTGGCGCCGGTAGACTTCGGTCGCGCTGTCGGGGGAACTGCCGTTGCTGTCGTCCGCCTTGCGGCTAGGCCAGTAGAGGCGGGTCAGCGACGTTCCGTTTCGCCCGAGCCGCACCGAATATGGCGTGAGCAGCCGCGGTTCGGGTGGATACAGAATGCACGCCAGCAGCACAACGTGCAGCGCCGCAGAAGCGGATACCAGGCGGCGCTGCCTCCATGATCCTTGGGTGCCCAGTTGCGAGAACATGTTGGTTTGAGCGAAACGGCTTGTCGTGCCTACCTCCAGTTAGACGCAAGAAACTGGGTTTCGTCAAGACGGTTATTGCAGTGTAGGTTACCCAAGTCGGGGTCGCGCGTAGAGGTCCGCGTGGCGCGGTTCCCGATGATCCACAAGCAGATAACTGCGCTGGCAGGCTCGCGTTGCGAGGATTCACGCCCTGCGGAGCGGTTTGGTGCGGAGACCGGAAACACGATAAAATGACCGCGTACCGCAGACGAACCAACCCACCCGTGGGGCTATAGCTCAGCTGGGAGAGCGCATCGTTCGCAACGATGAGGTCGTCGGTTCGATCCCGACTAGCTCCACCATATATTTCCCAATAAAATAAAAATGAGAGTCTACGATGGGTACACAAGGAGATGTATGACATTTACCTCGTTCTGAGACGAAACCTGCCAACGATAATGAGACGAGCTGGCGCCGGAGACCCTTACGGCGCCCGAGTTTTCCGGGACCTCATCTTCGCTGCGAGAGCGGAACAGCTTGCATTACTTCGAAAATAGGAAGAGCGGCGCCGTGCGCCCAGCATTCCGTACGCGAGCAAACTGAGGTTGGTATCGATCTCAACTTCCGGTTTGCCGTCATCCTGGAAGAAACTCAAGAAATCCTTGCTGCCAGGGGTCTTTTCAACGAATCGCCGACTTATCGGTCAGTAGCCGACGGAAGCTCCATCGGGCTCACCCCTTGGTGCAGCAACTCGTTTTCTTGAGAAGCGAGTGACACAATCTTTTGCATTCCGATGATATAAGCTGCCATTTAGCAATGACCGGCCCGCTTAGACGTTCGGGAAAACTCCGAATGCTACTGCACGATGAGTTTTCGACCCCGCTCCGGTATTACAAGTAAGAATCGATGCTGATCCATCGGCAGCGCTGGAACGGAGGCACATAGTGAACGAGTTCGCTAGCAACGTCGAGCGTCATCGCCGCGAGCTGCTGCTCC
>Ga0209517_10001217_pt1 | contig 39879 bp, 28 predicted proteins | sample PeaSoiMetSII2010_FD_187695 | JGI IMG/M metagenome (GOLD analysis project Ga0209517, IMG submission 187695) | Peat soil microbial communities from Weissenstadt, Germany - SII-2010 (SPAdes) (version 2) | ecosystem: Environmental > Terrestrial > Soil > Wetlands > Peat | place: Germany...
TTATCCTCGGCGACGGCTACCCGCACGGACCCAATCTCTGGAAAGCAAAAACCGGCGACCCGGACTTTCGCACCGCCGGCGAATCTTTTGTCGCTCATTCCGCCAGACTTTTCACACGGCCTCGCGCGGTGTTAGGCATACGGATCATCGCAGTGGAGATAGCGTGGGATGAATGACGGACCCCGCTACAAATGTAATCAACGCTGCTGCAAACAAATATATCGCTACAAATGTGGTCAACCATGACTTATGAACGTAAAATGCAAAACCGGCCAAGAACATCACAGCGGCAAAAATCGGAATCCAAATCCAACCTGGTGGATTGCCCGCCGGGCTGATAAACCCCATCAACAGGCCAAATGGTGCGCAGAAAAATCTCGGCACCACAGATAAACCCTGAGCCGAAATGAAGTAAGAGCCTGATACGATAGTCACTGCTACTGCAACCACCAAAATAACGCGCTGTTTATTCATAAGGCGAAGTATGCCTAACATATAGGTATGCCACAGAATTGTTGCATAACACGGTTCATGGCATTATTAGATAACACGTTTTAACTTGCTCGTCCAGACCGAATTCCGTAATGAATCTCTTCAATATGGAAGCGGCAAAAACAACATTCCGCCCGACGGAAGGCCTTATTCCAAATCCCAAAGCCCGATTGCGTGAGCAAGTCCATGAGGTCATGCGGCTTAAGCATTTTTCGCCCCGTACCGAGTCGGCATACTGGAATTTCATCCGCCAGTTCATCTTTTTTTACAATAAACGCCACCCGCGCGAAATGGGCAAGGCCGAAGTGGAAGCTTTTTTGACGCACTTGGCCAAAGACAGGAACGTTGCGGTTTCGACCCAAAACCAAGCACTCAATGCACTCCTTTTCCTTTACCAAGAAGTGCTGCACATGCCTTTTGGGCAATTAGGGCCATTTGAACGTCCGCGCCGCCGACCAAAAGTCCCCACCGTGATGAGCCGAGCAGAAGTGAACCGTTTGCTTGCGGCAGTGGACGGCACATTTGCGCTCATCGCCCGGCTACTTTACGGCACTGGGATGCGTTTAATGGAAGGGTTGCGGCTGAGGGTAAAAGACATTGACTTTGATCGTGGGCAGATTGTCGTACACGACGGCAAGGGATTCAAAGATCGGGTGACCGTGTTACCCGATTCGCTACGCGAACCTCTGACGGCGCACTTGAAGCGCGTCGAGGGATTGCATCAGCAGGATTTGAAAGTCGGCTTGGGGCGGGTTTGGTTACCGGGGGCGTTGCGGGTAAAGTATCCGAGGGCGGAACGGGAATGGATCTGGCAGTGGGTGTTTCCATCCAAAATGATTTCCGTTGACCCGGAAAGCGGAATGCGTGGGCGGCACCACGTCAACAGCATGAGTGTGCAACGCGCAGTGAAGGAGGCGGCACGATTGGCCGGCCTCCGCAAACCCGTCACACCGCACACGTTGCGTCACTCCTTTGCAACACACCTACTGGAGAGCGGGGCGGACATTCGGACGGTGCAGGATTTGCTCGGACATAAGGATGTGACGACGACGCAGATTTATACGCATGTGATGCAGAAACCGGGGATTGGGGTCAAAAGTCCGCTCGATGGGTGAAAGATTCGGCACCTCACCTTGTTTTCAAGTGACTCGCTCGCCCCCGCTCGCTCATTTTCCCGAGAAGCTGGTTTGGTCAGTTTACGGATCAGCTGATTTGGGGAGGAGTTGGCCAGATCATCCAGAGTGGCGACCCTACCGGGAATCGAACCCGGGCTACCACCGTGAAAGGGTGGTGTCCTAACCGCTAGACCATAGGGTCACCGAGCGCGCCACTATAATCGTTGTTTCCCCGCTGTCACGCAAATTCCCTTTCCCCGTCCCGGCTTTTCCCGTAATCTGAACGGGTTCATGAAAGTTTTTATTGACGGCAAATACTATGACGAACGCGCGGCGAAGATTTCGGTCTTCGATCACGGCCTGCTTTATGGCGACGGGGTGTTTGAAGGCATCCGCGCCTACCATGGTTGCGTGTTCAAATTGCGCGAGCACATTGACCGGTTGTTCTGTTCGGCCAAGGCCATCCTGCTCAATATTCCGATGTCGCACGCCCATATCATGCGCGCGGTGGTCGAGTCCTGCCGCATCAATAAAATCCGTGACGGTTACATCCGGCTGGTGGTGACGCGCGGCGTCGGCACGCTCGGCTTGAATCCGAACCGGTGCAAAAATCCATCGGTCATCATCATCGCGGACAAAATCCAGCTTTATCCGCCGGCGTTGTACCAGAAGGGCATGGAAATCGTCACCGTGCCGACGGTGCGCAGTTTGCACAGCGCGCTGAATCCGGCCATCAAGTCGCTGAATTACCTCAACAACATCCTCGCCAAGATCGAGGCGAACCACGCCGGTTGCGAGGAGGCGGTGATGTTGAATGCCGAAGGTTATGTGGCCGAATGCACGGGTGACAATTTGTTCATCGTGAAGAACGGCGAACTGCTGACGCCGCCGCTCTCGGCGGGCGCGCTTTACGGCATCACGCGAGGGGTGGTCATGGAACTGGCCGAAGAGGAAGGGCTGGCGGTGTCCGAGCCGAATCTGACGCGCTACGATTTGTTCAATGCAGACGAATGTTTTTTGACGGGCACCGGCGCGGAAATCGTGCCGGTGGTGAAGATTGACGGCCGGGTGATTGGCACCGGCAAGCCGGGGCCGATTACGCGCAAACTGGTCACGGAATACCATGCCTTGACGAAAAACTCCGGTGAGCCGATATACAAGTGACGTGAGTGAAAATCCGGTGTATTATTAACCGGAAACGCCGAATTGACGGATTAATGATTCAACCAGTGACGTAACCATGCAGTGCTCCATTTGCAAGGAAAAGCCGGCCACCGTGCATCTCACCCAGATCGTGGGTGACAAGATGCAGAAGCTGGATTTGTGCGAGGACTGTGCCAAGGCCAAGGGCATCAATGACCCGACTTCCTTTTCACTGGCGGATGCGGATGTTCTGTTCGGCCTCGGTGCGTCGCAGGAAATCGAGCAGTCCGGCGGCGGCGTCGAAACGAAATGTCCGCGTTGCGGTTTTACGCAGGCGGATTTCAAAAAGTCGGGCCGGCTCGGCTGTCCGGAGTGTTACAAGACGTTTGCCGAGGGTTTGGAGGGACTGCTCAAAACGATGCACAAGGGCACTCACCATGCCGGGAAGGTGCCGGAGGCACTGCGCGCAAACCGTGAGCAGTCCGACCGCCTCAAATTGCTGCAAAAGAAACTGGCCCGGGCCATCGAGGACGAAAATTTTGAAGAGGCCGCACAATTGCGCGACGAAATCAAACAAATCACACCGCGCGGGACGGGCTTGAGCGTGACGTAAAATGAAATTGGATGAATTTCTCATTTCCCCCGCTGAGACAGCGCGCCGGCATGGCCCGCACGACCGGATTGTGATGTCCAGCCGCGTCCGGCTGGCGCGCAATTTACGGGACGCGGCCTTTCCCGGCTGGGCGAAAAAGCCGGAGCGGCTGAAGGTTCTGGAGACGATCCGGCCCGCGGTCGAAAGCCTCCCGGAAATGAAAGAGGCCTTTTCCGAGGTGATGGACAACCTCACCACGCTCGACAAACAGATTCTGGTGGAACGCCACCTCATCAGCCGCGAGCATGCCGCCAAAGGTTCCGGCAGCGGCCTGGTTTTCAACCGCGAGGAAAGTTTCTGTGTGATGATCAACGAGGAGGACCACTTGCGGATGCAGGCGCTGCGTCCGGGATTGCAATTGCGGCAGGCGTGGAGCGCGATTGATCATCTGGATTCCGAGTTGGAGCAGAGGCTCGATTATGCGTTCAACAATGAACTCGGTTATTTGACCGCTTGTCCGACCAATCTGGGCACGGCGGTGCGGGTCAGCGCCATGTTGCATCTGCCCGGACTGGTTCTGGCTGAGCAGATCAATCCCATCATTCAATCCGTCAACAAGTTGGGACTGGCTGTGCGCGGGCTTTACGGTGAGGGAACCGAGGCACTGGGCAACGTGTTCCAGGTTTCCAATCAAATGACGCTCGGTGAGACCGAGACGACGATAGTCGAGCGGTTGGACAAGGTTTTGTCCCAAATCATTGAGCACGAGGAAAATGCCCGGCAAATCCTTTTGGAAAAGAAGCCGAAGGTGGTCTTCAACCACATTGGCCGCGCCTATGGCATTCTGGCCAATGCCCATAGCATTTCGTCCAAGGAAACCATGAATTTGCTGTCGTTGATGCGGTTAGGGGTGGATTTGGGGCTGTTCCCCGCCGAGGAACGTCCGAAGGTGGACGAGCTGTTTATCGTGACGCAGCCGGCGCATTTGCAGAAGCAGTTTTCGGACAAACTGTCAGCCGAGGAACGCGACTTGCTGCGGGCAGACATGCTGCGTGACCGATTGAAGCACGTCAGCCGGCCGGACACAAAAAAGGGCGGCGCCGGATTGGACAAACCCGCCAATTCGTAGCACAATAAAGCGAGTATGAGCGATGAAGCCATGAGTAATTTTACGCCGCGCGCACAGCAGGTGCTCGCGCTGGCGCGGAAGGAAGCCGACCGGTTTAACCACAACTTCCTCGGCACCGAGCATCTTTTGCTCGGCCTGATTAAATTGGGACAGGGCGTGGCGGTGAACGTCCTCCAAAAAATGGGTCTCGACCTCGAAACCGTCCGCATGGAAGTCGAGAAACAAGTCGGCACCGGTCCTGACCAGAAGATGATCGGCAACATTCCCTACACGCCGCGCGTGAAAAAGGTTTTGGACCTGGCGAAACGCGAGGCCAAGAACCTGAATCATACCTACATCGGCACGGAGCACATTTTGCTCGGGCTCCTGCGCGAAGGCGACGGCGTGGCGGCGCGGATTTTGCGGAACCTGGACGTGGACATCGAGCAGACGCGGCAGGAAATCCTGAAGGAGTTGGATCCCAATTTCACCGGTGAAGAATCTTCCATTCCGGAGACCGGCGAGAAGGGGCCGGTGGAGAAAAAAGGCGAAATCAAGACTCCCGCCCTGAAGGCGTTTGGACGCGACCTCACGGACATTGCGCGCAAGGGCGACATGGACCCGGTGATCGGCCGCAAGGACGAAATCGAGCGCGTCATCCAAATCCTATGCCGCCGGACCAAGAACAATCCGGTGTTGCTTGGTGAAGCCGGCGTAGGCAAAACGGCCATCGTCGAAGGGCTGGCGCAGGAAATCGCCAAAGGCAACGTACCTGATTTGCTGCGCGACAAGCGCGTCGTTACCCTCGACCTGGCGCTGATGGTCGCGGGCACGAAATATCGCGGCCAGTTTGAAGAGCGCATCAAGGCGGTGATGGATGAAATCCGCCGCGCGAAGAACATCATTTTATTCATTGATGAACTGCACACCATCGTGGGCGCCGGTTCGGCGGAAGGCACGATGGACGCTTCGAATATCATCAAGCCGGCCTTGAGCCGCGGTGAGATGCAATGTGTCGGCGCAACCACGCTCAATGAATATCGCAAATACATCGAAAAAGACGCTGCCCTCGAACGCCGTTTTCAGGCCGTGAAGGTCGAGGCGCCTTCGATTGATGAGACCATCCAGATTTTGAGGGGACTCCGGCACAAATACGAGGAACACCACAAGGCCGAGTTTACCGACAAGGCGGTGGAAGCCTCCGTGAAGCTGTCCGACCGTTACATCACCGACCGGTTCCTGCCGGACAAGGCCATTGACGTGCTGGACGAGGCCGGTTCGCGCGCGCGCATCGGCACCATGACGCGCCCGCCGGAAATCAAGGCGATGGAAGCCGAGATTGAAGACATCAAGGGAAAGAAGGAACGCGCCATCAAGAATCAGGATTTCGAGGGCGCGGCCCAGATGCGCGACAAAGAAAAACAAGCCAAGGAAAAACTGGAGACCCACCTCCGGGACTGGCGTGCGGCGCGCGAGGAAAAGCACGTGGTCGTGGACGAAGAGGACATTTTGCACGTCGTCTCGAAATGGACGGGCATTCCGTTGCAACGGATGGAGCAGGGCGAGATGCAGCGGCTGCTGTCAGTCGAGCAGGAAATGGAGAAGGTTGTCATCGGCCAGAACGAGGCCGTTTCCGCGATCTGCAAGGCGTTGCGCCGGTCGCGCGCGGATTTGAAAGACCCGCGCCGGCCCATCGGCACCTTTTTGCTGCTCGGCCCGACGGGCGTGGGCAAGACGCTTCTGGCCAAGACCATGGCCGAACAGATGTTTGGCGATTCCAAGTCGCTCGTGCATCTCGACATGAGCGAATACATGGAGAAGTTCAATGTTTCACGGCTCATCGGGTCGCCACCCGGTTATGTCGGCTACGAGGAAGGCGGACAGCTCACCGAAAAGGTGCGCCGCAATCCGTATTCCGTTGTGCTGTTCGACGAAATCGAAAAGGCGCACCCGGACGTGTGGAACATGCTGTTGCAGATCCTTGAAGAGGGAAAACTGACCGACAACGTGGGCCGCGTGGTGAATTTCCGCAACACCATCGTGCTGATGACGTCGAACGTCGGCTCGGACCTGATCCGTCGGCAATCCACGCTTGGTTTTTCGCCCATCACCGACGAAAGCAGTTACGAAAAGATGCGTGAGAAAATCCTCGACGAATCGAAGAAGACTTTCCGGCCCGAGTTCCTGAACCGGCTGGACGACGTGATTGTGTTCCGTTCATTCACGAAGCCCGACCTCATCCAGATTCTGGATTTGGAGGTCAACAAGGTTTTGGAGCGGTTGCGCCACAAGAACCTCAAGCTCGAACTGGACGCCACGGCCAAGGATTTACTGGTCGAAAAAGGTTACGACCCGCAATACGGCGCGCGTCCGATGCGCCGGTCCGTGGAACGGTTCCTGGAAGACCCGCTGGCCGAGGAAATCCTCAAAGGCAACCTGCACGAAGGCGAGCCGATCCTCGTCACGGCGGCGAATGACAAGCTGGTTTTCAACCAGAAAGCCGCGGCGACGGGCGCGGTGGCGAGTTAACGGGATGAGTTTTTACCGCGCAACTGCGTTCATTTTTGGACGCAGTTTTTTTTGTTCGCGAACTTCGGCTTTTCATCACGCCGGAAAATCACTAGGTTCTGACCAATGAAAGGCATCATTCTGGCCGGAGGCGCCGGCTCACGGCTGTATCCGTTGACGCTGGTGGCGAGCAAGCAGCTCCAGCCGGTCTATGACAAGCCGATGGTGTACTATCCGCTGACGACGCTGATTGAAGGCGGTATCCGCGACTTGTGCCTCATTTCCACACCGCACGATTTGCCGCGATTCAAACAGATGCTTGGCGACGGCAGCCGGTTTGGCATTGCCATTGAATATCGCGAGCAGCCCAAACCCCAGGGAATTGCCCAGGCTTTTCTGATCGCCGAATCGTTCATTGGCAGGGACAACGTTGCGCTGATTCTGGGCGACAATATTTTCTATGGCAGCGACGTGTTCTACCGGAAGATCACCGAATTCAAAAACGGCGCGATGATTTTCGGCTATCACGTCAATGATCCGGAACGCTACGGTGTCGTTGAATTTGACGGCGAGGGCCGGGCCATTTCCATTGAAGAAAAACCGAAGCAGCCGAAAAGCGACTATGCCGTGCCGGGTCTCTACCTCTACGACGATCAGGTGGTGACTCTGGCCAAATCCTTGAAACCCTCCGCGCGCGGCGAGTTGGAAATCTCCGACTTGAACGTCGCATACCTGAAACGCGGGCAGTTGCATGTGCACCGGCTCAGCCGCGGTTTTGCGTGGCTGGACGCGGGCACCAGCAGCAGCCTCCACGACGCCTCGGCGTACGTGCAGGCAATTGAGAAACGGGCCGGCATCAAAATCGGCTGCCCGGAAGAAACCGCATTTCGCGCCGGCTTTCTCAAACTCGCCCAACTGGAGGAACTCACGGCCCGGATGCCGAACTGTGAATACCGCGCCTACCTGAACGAAGTCGTCGCGGAGGCAAAAAGGCTGGAAAAAGATTTATGATCTACGATTTATGATTTTTGCGCCACATCACTTACCACACTGCTTCCGACCGACCGGTCAATCATCAATTGCATGATCTTACTCCTGGGTGCATCGGGTTATATCGGTGGGGCGTTTGCGCGCGAACTGCAACGCCGCAAATCGGCCTTCCAGCCGCTGTCACGCAAGGAAGTGGATTACAGCCGGTTCGAGGTGTTGTTGGAGTATTTGAAAAGGCACCAGCCTGAGTTTCTCGTCAATGCTGCCGGTTTCACCGGCAAACCGAACGTGGACGCCTGTGAAATCGCCAGGGCTGACACGCTGGTGGGGAACGCGCTGTTGCCGCAAACCATCGCCCATGCCTGTGCCGTTTGCGGGATTCCGTGGGGGCATGTTTCCTCCGGTTGCGTTTTTTCCGGGGCCAAGGTGACACAAAACGAACAAACGCGCGCGGAGAAAGATTTAACCCGGCCCGATTTGCGCAACCTGGTCGATCAGTCGCCGGGAGCCATCCACGGTTTTACGGAAACCGACCCGCCGAATTTCACCTTTCGCGACCTGCCGTGCAGTTTTTACAGCGGGACCAAGGCGCTGGGCGAAGAAGCCATCGCCGGCGTCGGGCAGAGTTACATCTGGCGGTTGCGGATTCCGTTCGATGAATATGACAACGCGCGCAATTATCTCAGCAAGGTGCAGCGCTATGCCAAGGTGTATGAGAATGTGAATTCGATTTCGCACCGTAGCGATTTTGCGAGGGCATGTCTGGATTTGTGGGAATGCCGCGCGCCATTCGGCATTTACAACGTGACCAATCCGGGCTTTGTCACCACCCGGCAGGTGGTGGGCCTGGTGGAAAAGATTTTGAAACCGGCCAAGCGGTTCGAGTTTTGGCAGAATGACACGGAGTTTTACACAAAGGCGGCCAAAACCCCGCGTTCGAATTGCGTCCTCGACGTGTCAAAGCTGCTGGCCACCGGCGTGAAAATCCGCCCGGTGCTCCTAGCCATCGAAGATTCACTCCGAAACTGGAGACCCGAATGAGAATTTACGATTTACGATTTACGATTTATGATTTGACGGCTGAAGATGCGCTTTTCTGTCAGATCGCTGCGGCAATCATCAATCGTAAATCATAAATCAAAAATGAATTTACTCGTCACCGGCGGCGCAGGATTCATCGGATCAAACGTGATTCATCACGTCATTGACCGGCCGGAGGTCGCGCGTCTGGTGAATCTTGATTGCCTGACCTATGCCGGCCATCTGGAAAATCTGGAGAAGGCTGCCCGGCATCCCAAATATGTTTTTGAGCAGGTGGATTTGCGCGACAAGGCCGCCGTGTTGCGCGTTGTCAAGCAACACGGCATTACCCACGTCATGCATCTGGCGGCGGAGTCGCACGTGGACCGTTCCATCACCGGTCCGGGTGATTTCATCCACACCAACGTCGTCGGCACGTTCAACCTGCTCGAAACCTGCCGCGATTGCTGGTTGAACTCAAAGCCCGCCGCCGGCAGTCCACCGTCGGCAGTCCGTTTTCACCACGTCTCGACGGATGAAGTTTACGGCTCGCTCGGTCCGACGGGTTTTTTTCAGGAAACGACCCCGTACGCGCCGAACTCGCCTTACTCCTCCAGCAAAGCCGCCAGCGACATGCTAGTGCGCGCCTATCACCATACCTACGGTTTGCCGACGGTCATTACGAATTGCTCGAACAACTACGGTCCGTATCAGTTTCCCGAAAAGTTGATCCCGGTCGTCATTCAAAGCATCCTGGCGCGCCGGCCGGTTCCCGTCTATGGCGATGGCATGAACGTGCGCGACTGGCTCTACGTGCGCGACCACGCCGAAGCGCTCTGGCTGGTGCTCACGCGCGGGAAACCCGGCGAGACCTACAACATCGGCGGCCACAACGAGTGGGCAAACCTTCGCATCGTGGAGTTGATTTGCGATATAATTGACGAACTGGCGCCCCAGCTCGGCGGGAATTCGCGCCAGCTTATTTCCTTCGTCAAGGACCGGCCTGGCCATGACCGGCGTTACGCCATTGACGCCTCGAAAATTCAACGCGAACTGGGCTGGGCGCCCGCGCATAAATTTGAACAAGGCATCCGTGAAACCATCCAATGGTATCTGGACCATCAAGCGTGGGTGAAGGCCGTAACCGGCCATTGATGATTTACGATTTATGATTTATGATAGTAAGAAGGCTCTGGTTGATGATGATTTTCAATGAGATTTGAGCCTTGTTACCTCGGCTCCTACTGAAAATGAATTTTTATCGGGCTGTTAACCGGGTTTGGTTTCAAACCGTCATTCAGATTATGCGCAGTTTGGGATTTTGCCTGCTATTCACCGCGTTTTGGATGAACGCCTTCGCGGCGGAGACCAACTCGATTGTCTGGCACCAGGCCGCCGACCGCGTGGATGCGGACGTGCGTTCGTTGAGCCTGTCGGATCTGTTGAAAGAAATCACCGCTCAGACCGGCTGGCGGGTCTATGTCGAACCGGGCACGACGCATAGCGCCTCCACCAAATTCAAGAATCTTTCGACCGGGGAGGCGTTGCGAAGGTTGTTCGGCGATCTCAATTTCGCCCTGGTCCCGCAGACCAATGCGGCGCCGCATCTTTATGTTTTTACGACCAAAATGGAGAACGCCACGCAGTTGGTGCGCGTGCCCAGGACCGGCAAGGCCAAACATGTGCCCAATGAATTGCTCGTGAAACTCAAGTCGGGCGTGGATGCCGATGCCCTCGCCAAACTGTACGGCGCGAAAGTGGTCGGCCGCCTGGACAAACCCGGCATTTATCGCCTCCAATTCGCCGATGCCGCTTCCGCGGATGCTGCGTTGAATCAGCTTCAAAACAACAGCGACGTTTCCGACGTGGACTACAATTATTATTTTGATCCGCCGCCTGTGGTGCAGGCGCTCGCGTCCGCGTCCCTGCCACCGGTGAACCTGCAACTCAATCCACCGGGCAGTTCCGGCAAAGTCATCGTCGGCCTGGTGGACACGCCGGTACAATCGCTCGACGGCTCGCTCAACCAATTTTTGCTCAAACAGCTTTCCGTGGCTGGCGACGCTTCGGCGAGCAGCGGCGACATCACGCACGGCACGGCCATGGCGGAAACGATCTTGCGCGCGATGGGTATTGCGGGGCAGGGTGCCACGTCCGCGCAAATTTTGCCCGTGGACGTTTACGGTTCCAGCGCAACCACGACGAGTTGGAATGTCGCCCTCGGCATCCAGGCGGCAGTCAATGGCGGCGCGACCGTTTTGAATTTGAGCCTCGGCAGTTCCGGCGACAGTTCGATTCTGGACACCATGGTTCAGCAGGCGCTTAATGATGGCATTCAGATTTTTGCCGCAGCCGGCAACCAGCCGGTAGCCACTCCCACTTATCCCGCGGCGGACCCGGGGGTGATGGCGGTGACGGCCGTGGACCGGGGATTGATTGCGTGCTATGCGAATTACGGGAACTTTGTAGATTTTGGCGCGCCCGGAAACAGCGTCGTCTATCTGGGCAACCAGCCGTGGCTGGTTCAGGGCACCTCGGTCTCCACCGCTTATATGACCGGAATCGCTGCTGGAACAAAAACTGCCACGGGCCAAAGCTGGACGCAAATCGAGAACTCCCTTAAACACTCTTTCCCCGTCCCACAAAAATAAAATAGAAGTTGGGAGCTGGCAGTTGGCAGATGGGGAACTCCGAACTCCGGAAACTCCCAACTCCTATCTCCTGACTCCCATCTCCGAAATCAATGCGTCATGCAGCCGATTCGGCCGAAGGCGACCACGTAGACGATGACCGCGGCGATCAGGAACCACGGTTTGCCGGCGACCGTCAGCAAAATGCCCGCACCCAAAACCACGCCCATCAACACATAAACCAGGACTGCCAGAGCCAGTTTCATTACTGATGATTGTAAGATTATTTTGGAACAGCGCAAGCAGTTCAGTAAACCCGCCCGCACCGTCGTCGGCTCCACCGAATTTGAATCCACGAATTGCGCGAATTTGCGCGAAGGACAGACAAATTCGTGTCAATTCGCGCAATTCGCGGATAAATCAGTAAACTAACACCAGCACCGCCGCGTCCTGCGCCGACTTCACCACGTCCTCAAACTTCTCATCCTTCGTGTTGGGTGCTTTGAGATTGGCCGAAACGGCGGGCACGGATTCAAGGAAGCTCAACAGCAGACTGCTCTTGACCGCGTAATTAACATTCTCCGGCAGCGCCCCGCTTGCCGCCAGCACCGCCGACGCATCCAGCTTGGCTGACACGATGCCGATGACGTTGCCCCGGTCATCCACCAGCGCCCCACCCGAATTGCCCGGCTGCACTGGCACGCTGATTTGAAAATAGCGCGGGTCATCCGCCGCGCCGGACAGCGACGCGATTTCCCCCTTGGCCAGCTTGGGCGCGAACCCCTGCAAACCGATGTCGGGAAAACCGACCGTCGCCACCGTGCCGCCCAGAGCCACCGTGCGACTGGCGGCAATGGGCAGCGGCTTGAAAGCTTCTTCATTCTTCATTCTGCCTTCTGCATTTGCTTTGAGCAAAGCCAGATCATTGGCCGCATCCACCTGAACCACTTTGGCGTCAATCAAACCTGCGCTAGCGACCAGACGAAATTTCGTCGCACCCTTGACGACATGATAATTGGTAATCAAATAACCGTCATCTGTGATGAAGAATCCTGTGCCGCTGGCTTCTGGATTGGAACCAACAATGTCATTCTCTGAAACAAAAGAACTCGCTTCTGGTGCTTTGCGCGGTCTGAACTCACGGGTCAATTGCTGTCCTTCCGCTATTTGCTCTGGAGTCATTTCGGCTTTTAACTCATTGAATGCCTGCTCCCCCAGTTGACGAAGCTGTTCCCGAGGCGTTGGATCGGAAATACTGATTGGCTGGTCGGAGCCTTGAGCGAATGAAAGATTAAACCATTTGTATGCTTCGACATAATCTTGTGGCACGCCACGTCCTTGGGCGTAGGAATTGCCGAGCAACATTTCAGCTTGCATATATCCCTGTTCGGCAGCTTTGCGAAGCCAGCGTGCCGCCTCAACCTCGTCCTGATCACAACCCCTGCCACTGCCGTAAGAGACGCCAAGAACACACTGTGCTCCTGCCAGTCCTTGCTCCGCAGCCTTACGATACCAGTTGACAGCCTTCACCGCATCCTGTGGAACTCCTTCACCCGTCAAATAGCAGGTTGCAAGGTTGTTTTCGGCATACGCGTTTCCTCGTTCAGCAGCTTGTCGAAACCACCTGACTGCCTCCTTTGCGTCTTTATCCGTTCCATTGCCTTTTAAGTAGCAAATGCCAAGGTTGTTTTGTGCAGGGTCTCGCGCTCAATCAAGTCCCCTTGCTCAAGGGTTTGAAATTCGATGTCCATAGTCGTGAACTTTAGTTGCCTCCATCAAACGTCATTTATGCCCCAATCGTCCATCCCAAAATGAATTCAGGAAAAGAGTTCCCGTCCGCCTACGCTGCGCTGCGGCGCGACAAGTCCGCCGCCGTTACCTTTTGTAAATATCGTGCGTGCCTATATCCACTGTAACAATCCAATCCCCATCAATATAAAATGTGGAACGCAAATCTCCCTCGATGTCCGCCGCATAGATTGTCCGTCCGTAAAGCGCCGAAAGTTTGTGAATTTTGTGTGTTCGCAAGCGCGGGTCGAAGGGATTTTCATTGAAAATTTTCCAAGCCTTGCGCGTGGCTTCTTTTTGAGTGTTGTCCAAGCGGTAGAAACTCGTCCAGAATGGCTCGACCGCACGGTAGCGATATTTCATCGCAGATGCGGCGGCGGCGTTTCATTCAATGCCGTCTCCATGTCCACAAAACGGCCTTCTTCAGCGGCTTTCATTCCTTGCTTGAAAGATTCAGGCACCCATGAATCGTCCTGCTCCATGACAAACTTGGCGACTTGCGCCCGTTCGGCGGGCGGCAGTCCTTTGATTTGTTCAATGACCTCTGCTGCACTCATAATAACATTATCGCCGAAAATCTAATTCCAGCAACTCGAATCACTGCTTCCCCTTGACCAGCGCTTCCACCACCGCCGAGTCGGCCAGTGTGGTGATGTCGCCGATCTGGTCGGTCTGGTCCTCGGCGATTTTTCGGAGGATGCGGCGCATGATTTTGCCGGAGCGCGTTTTCGGCAGGCCAGGCGCGAATTGAATCTTGTCCGGCACGGCAATCGCCCCGATTTCCTTGCGAACATGCTGCGCCAGTTCCTTTTTCAACTCTTCACTGTCGGCGACGCCGTCCTTGAGCGTCACGAAGGCGTAGAGTGCCTGGCCTTTGATATCGTGCGGCATGGGCGCGACGGCGGCTTCGGCCACCTTCGCATGGCTGACCAGCGCGCTCTCGACTTCCGCCGTGCCAATGCGATGGCCGGAAACGTTTACCACGTCGTCCACGCGGCCCATCAGCCAATAATCGCCTTCAGTATCCACCCGGCAGCCGTCGCCGGTGAAGTACATATTTTTGTAAGTAGTGAAATAGGTGTTGATGAAACGGTCGTGGTCGCCCCAGGTGGTGCGCATCATGCCGGGCCACGGTTTTTTGATGCACAGCTTGCCCCCCTCGTTCGGCGCACATTCCGTGCCGTCATCACGCAGCACCACCGGCTCAACACCGGGGAACGGACGGTTTGCGCTGCCGGGCTTGAGCGTGTGGACGCCGGGCAGGGGAGTAATCATGAATCCGCCGGTTTCGGTCTGCCACCACGTGTCCATGATGGGGCGGCGGCCCTTGCCGATGACACGATGATACCACATCCAGGCTTCAGGATTGATGGGTTCGCCCACGGTGCCCAGCACGCGCAAGGAATCCAGGTTGTATTTATTCGGCCATTCATCGCCGAGCCGGATGAGCGCGCGGATCGCCGTCGGCGCGGTGTAAAACGCGGTGACTTTGAACTTCTCCACAATTTTCCAGAAACGCCCGGGGTCCGGCCACGTCGGCACGCCTTCGAACATCAGCGTCGTTGCCCCGTTGCAGAGCGGCCCATAAACGACATAGCTGTGGCCGGTCACCCAGCCAATGTCCGCCGTGCAGAAATAAATGTCGCCGTCGTGAATATCGAAAACGTATTTGTGCGTCAGCGCAATCCACAAGAGGTAACCGGCGGTGCTGTGGACGACGCCCTTGGGTTTCCCGGTGGAACCGGAGGTATAAAGGATGAACAGAAAATCCTCCGCATCCATTTTCTCCGGCGGGCAATCGGCCGAAGCCTTCGCCATCAAATCGTGATACCAGACGTCGCGGCTGGAATCGAAATGGCACGGCTCGTCGTTGCGCTTAATGACGACGACTTTTTGGATGCTGGCGGTTTTCTGCAAGGCGTCGTCGGCGATGGCCTTGAGCGGGATGCTTTTGCCGCCGCGCAATGACACGTTCGCAGTGATAAGGACCTTGCAGGTGGAATCATTGATGCGGTCGGCGAGCGAATCCGCGCTGAATCCGCCAAAGATGACCGAATGAATGGCGCCGATGCGCGCGCAGGCGAGCAGGGCGACGGCGGCTTCGGGAACCATCGGCAGGTAAATTGCCACGCGGTCCCCTTTCCGGATGCCCAGCGATTTCAGCGCGTTGGCAAATCTGCAGACCTCCGCGTGCAGTTCCGCGTAGGTGATTTTTTTCACCTCCTCCTCCGGCTCACCCTGCCAGAGGATGGCGATTTTATCGCGCGTTTTGGTCTTCAGATGGCGGTCGAGACAATTGACGGTCAAGTTGAGCCGGCCATCCTCGAACCAGGTGTGCCGGATGATTCGCGCGTCAGTGTCCCAGGTAAATTTTCGAGCGACGGTGGGTTTCTTGAACCAGTCCAAGGTATCGGCCTGTTCCAGCCAGAACGCCTCTGGTTCGCGGACGGAGCGTTCATACATCGCGTTGAACTGCACGGCGTTGAGGTGCACGCGCCGCAGGATTTCCGGCGGTGGCGGGAATGTGCGGCTTTCCTGAAGCAACGAATCGGTTGAAATAGCCTGGCCGCTCATATCGCGTTGTGAGCTGATTTGCCTACATTTCGTCAGAGTCGAACTCTCCTGTCAATCATGCTGATAGATTGAATTAAAAAATGTATTTGCAGTGGGTCAGTCCATGGCCCGGCGGCGAACAGGCGTAAACCGCGCCGGCACCTGGTCTGCGAGTGCGGACGGGATGGAGACCGGCTGTGGATGTATTCCAACCATGCTTTTCCACAAAAGACATAGACAGATTTCGCACGTTGCGTCACCCTGTCGGCATACCGTGGATCTGACCATCGTAATGCCTTGTTTGAATGAAGCGGAAACTCTTGCCGGATGCATCGAAAAAGCAAAACTCGGCATCCAGCGCGCCGGTCTGCGCGGGGAAATCGTTGTCGCTGATAACGGAAGCAAGGACGAGTCGGTCAATATTGCGCAACAGCATGGGGCCCGGGTCATCCGGGTCAAAGAAAAGGGCTACGGCAACGCATTGCGGGGAGGGATTGAAGCGGCTGTCAGCAAATGGATTTTGATCGGCGACGCTGATGGCAGCTACGATTTTTCGGCCATCGACGGCTTTGTGAAGAAATTGAAAGAGGGCCATGATTTGGTGATGGGTTGCCGATGGGAGGCTGGCGGGGGTGCTGTCCTGCCCGGCGCCATGCCCTGGAAAAATCGGTGGATTGGTAATCCGATCCTTTCATTTATCGGTCGCGTGTTCTTCCGTAGTCCGGTGCACGATTTTCATTGTGGTCTCCGAGCTTTCACCAGGGAGGCCATTGATCAAATGGAATTGAAAACAACCGGGATGGAATTTGCGTCGGAGATGATTATGAAAGCCACCTTCAAGTCCCTGCGCATTGCGGAGGTGCCGGTCACATTATATCCTGATGGACGGTCACGGGCCTCTCATTTAAAGCCGTGGCGCGATGGCTGGCGGCACCTGCGGTTCATGCTTATTTTCTCTCCGCTGTGGCTGTTTTTAATCCCCGGCCTTTTGATGGGCCTGTCCGGGATGGCCGCCGCCCTGGTGCTGACGATTACGCCGGTGGTATGGCGAAGCATCACTTTCGACACCGGAACATTGGCGATCGCCTGCATGATCGTGCTGGTCGGAGGGCAGCTCGTGGCCTTTGCGCTCTTCACCAAGGTGTTTGCAATCGCTGAAGGACTGCTCCCCCAGGATCCGTCGTTCGCAAATAAATTCAGGTTTTTCACGCTTGAAAAAGGGATCTTTCTGGGGACCTTCTTCCTGGCGCTTGGCCTGGTATTGTTATTGCACGCCGTGTGGATTTGGAGAAATGCGGACTACGCCACGTTGCCCTACGCCGACAATATGAGACGCCTGCTTCCGGCAGTGACGCTCTTCGTGGCCGGCATTCAAATCATATTTTCGAGTTTCTTCATGAGTGTGTTGGGATTGAAAACCAGCGGCCGGCAGCCTCCGAAACTGCCGGACGAGGCGACGGAGCAGGACCGGTCGTGAAGTTTTTTGATCGAGTATTGCAGGATTGGCGAATTGCCAAAGCGAGGCCTTTCATCCCCCGCGGAGCCAGAGTGCTCGATATCGGCTGCGCAGACGGGAAACTTTTCAAACGACTGCAGGGGGAGGTGGCTGATGATGGCCTGGGGATCGAGCCCACCTTGTCGCACAGCGGCACGGCCGGGTCGGTCCGGCTCATTGCCGGCCGCTTTCCCGACGATATGCCGCCGATCGAGGCTTTCGATGTGATTACCCTGCTGGCGGTCATCGAGCATTTTCCTTCTTCCCGATATGCAAACCTGAAGGAAGGATGTCTTCGCTTTTTAAAACCGGGAGGTTTTCTGATAATCACTGTTCCTTCACCCTGGGTCGATTACCTCCTCCCGGTGCTCAGGAGGTGCCATCTGGTGGATGGCATGTCGCTCGAAGAACACCACGGGTATGCGGTGCGCAAGACCGAAGACATTTTCTGTCCTCCCCACTTTGAGTTGATCAAACGCAAACATTTTCAACTTGGCCTGAATAATTTGTTTGTATTTACTCGGACCCATGCAACTTGAACGAGGTTACCGGCCGGCGGCAAACAAGGTTGAAGTGCCAGCCGAAGTCCGGTGCGGCAGTTGCCGGGTCTCGTCAATCCCGGCCATGCGGAAGGGAATCCCACCGACGCAGTTCACCCGTCCAATCGGAAATTAAATGGAAGCCAAACCGAAAGTCCGGCCAGAGCAACCGCTGACCACGTTGCCGGACGAGGAGTCGCGGACGCCGGCAACCGCGCTGGAAAGATATGTGCCCCTGGTTTGCTGGACGATGGTCCTGTTGAGCCTGCTCCTGATTCCGCTGAAGATCATCAGTTATGGTTTCATCCCCGGGGGAGACGCCCGGCGCCATTTCGCCAAGGTCTTTACGGACAAGCCGTATACCGACATTGTGGTGATGCGGCCGGAATATGCAATGGATCACAGTCCGGGCTGGGAATGGGTACTTCGGTTTTCCCACCGGCTGACCGGATTGAACAGCGACGGGTTGGTCAGTCTTTCGGTGGTTGCCTTGTTGCTTTTTCTTTTCGTTTTACCTTTGCTGTGGATACGTCGTCCGGAGGCCTGGCTGGCCGCCTTGCTCGCCGAGCTGGTGGCCATTCCGGAGTTGATGACACGATTTGTTCAAACGCGCCCTTATTTGATCAGCGAAGGAATTCTCATCGCTTTGCTTTTTGCCTGGTGGAAACCGGGTTTAAATGCCCCCTCCTGGCAGAAGCTACTGCTGACGAGTATCGCCTTTGCCGCTTCTGCCTGGATGCACGGCGCCTGGTATTTATGGGTGTTATTATTGGCCGCGTTTGTTCTGGCGGGACATTGGCGGACCGTGGGATGGCTGACGTTGTGCTGGATAGCGGGCACGTTCGCAGGCGCCCTGCTTACCGGCCAGCCGGTGGCTTTCCTGGAACAAGCGGTGGCCATTGCGCGTTTGATCGCGAACGAGCACGTCCCCTCGTGGCTGTTGGTGGGGGAGTTGTCACCGAGTGATGGCGAATTCGCAACCCTGGCGTTGATTGCCATCGTGTTTCTCTGGCGCAAAAACCAAAACCAGAATGAAGCGCGTCTTTATTGCACCCCGGTGCTTTGGCTGATCGCCATCGGCTGGATTTCAGGATTCTATGCGGACCGGTTCTGGGCCGATTGGGGAATGCCCGCCGTCCTGGTTTGGCTGGCCATGCAGTTCGAGGAGATCATGACGCGCAGCCTCAAAGCGGTTTCTCTTAAACGCCTGTTGGTAACGGGCATGATCGCTTTGCCCCTGTTTCTGGATTCCACCAATGACCTCGACGCCCGGTACACGCAGAACTTCCGTGAATCTTTCCTCGATGCCTCAGATCCAAATCTAAAAGGGTGGTTGCCCGGTTCCCAGGGGATCTTCTACTGCGCTCAAATGCAGTTTTTTTACAATACTTTTTATAAGAATCCACAGGCGGACTGGCGTTACATTCTGGGATTCGAACCTGCCCTGATGCGCGACGAGGATTTGAAGATTCTTCGCTCGATTCAAAGGAATCCGGGGGACCCCAGGACGTACGAACCCTGGATACAAAAGATGCTACCCGCCGACCGGCTGGTCGTTTACAGCCCGGTCCAACCCGCTCTTCCGGAGTTGGAATGGCATGATGCCATCAATAATATCTGGATTGGCCGTTTGCCGGGAGGTCATCCTTGAATTTCGCATGACCCCGCCTCTTTGCGGGCGGGAACGTGAACTGCACGCTCAACAACGGGAGGGCGCGCCGTCGGGTTGCATTTGACAAAAGAAATATTCTCCGCAAGGTTGCCGCGCAACAACGAATGGGTAAAACGCTTATTATTGCAGAAAAACCGTCAGTGGCCGGCGATATCGCCAGGGCGCTCGGCGGTTTTAAGAAAGACGGCGACTATTACGAAAGCGCCGATTATGTGCTTTCGTCGGCCGTCGGTCATTTGCTCACCATCGTCCCGCCCGCCGGGGTCGAGGCGGCGCGCGGTAAATGGACTTTCAAATGTCTCCCGGTCATTCCACCTCACTTTGATCTCCTGCCGATCGAGAAAAGCGAGGACCGGCTGAAGGTCCTGAAAAAGCTGATCAAGCGCGACGACGTGGACGCGCTGGTCAATGCCTGTGATGCCGGGCGCGAGGGTGAATTGATTTTCCGCAACATCGTCAAGTTCACCAAGGCAAAGCAGCCCATCAAACGCCTCTGGTTGCAATCCATGACGCCGGCGGCCATCCGCGAGGGGTTTGAACGGTTGCGCGAGGACAAGGACATGCTGCCGCTGGCGGACGCCGCATACAGCCGGTCGGAGGCCGACTGGCTGGTGGGCATCAACGGCACGCGGGCGATGACGGCGTTCAACTCCAAGCAGGGCGGATTTTTCAAGACGACGGTCGGCCGGGTCCAGACCCCGACCCTGGCCATCCTGGTCGAACGCGAGCAGAAGATCCGCAAGTTTGTGCCGCGCGATTTCTGGGAGGCAATCGGCACATTTGATGCGGCAGCGGGCCAATACACCGGACGCTGGTTCGATGAAAAGTTCGCCCGACCTGACAAGGACGGTGATGACCAGCTCAAGCCGGAACGGATTTGGGAAAAGGAAAAAGCCGAGGCCATCCGGGATAAATGTCTTGGCAAACCGGGCATGGTCGCCGAGGAAAGCAAGCCCAGCACGTCATTGTCACCGTTGCTGTACGATTTGACCAGTCTCCAGCGCGACGCGAACTCGCGGTTCGGGTTCAGCGCCAAGAACACGCTGGGCCTCGCGCAGGCGCTTTACGAACGGCAAAAGGTGCTGACGTATCCCCGAACCGATTCCCGCGCGTTGCCGGAGGATTACCTCGGCACGGTAAAAACGACTTTGGAGATTTTATCGGGCCGCATGCCCGGTGTGGGGACCGCCTTCCTGACCCGTTACGCGACCTTCGCCTCGAACATTCTTGGGAATGACTGGGTTCGCCCGAACAAACGCATTTTCAACAACGCCAAGGTCTCGGACCACTTCGCGATCATTCCCACAACGCAAATGCCGAAAGGCCTGTCGGAACCGGAGCAGAAACTTTACGACCTGGTGATGAAACGGTTCCTCGCGATTTTTTATCCCGCCGCCGAATTTCTGGAAACGACGCGCATCACCCGCGTCGAGGGCGAGCCGTTCAAGAGCACCGGCAAAGTCCTGGTGACCCCCGGCTGGCTGGCGGTGTATGGCAAGGAAGCACAGGACGAGGACGCGGCAAATCTGGCGCCGGTAAAACCGAACGAAACCGTCCAGACCAGCGCCGTCGAGGTGAAACCAAACGTCACCAAACCCCCGCCGCGTTACACGGAAGCGACACTGTTGTCGGCGATGGAAGGCGCGGGCAAACTGGTCGAGGACGATGAGCTGCGCGAGGCGATGCGCGAAAAAGGCCTCGGCACGCCGGCGACGCGCGCGGCCATCATTGAAGGATTGATTTACGAGCAGTATCTGCACCGCAACGGTCGCGAATTGCAGGCGACCGCCAAGGCCTTTTCATTGATGGAACTGCTCAACGGTCTGGACATTGCCGAATTGACCAGACCGGAGCTGACCGGCGATTGGGAATTCAAGCTGCACCAAATTCAACGCCGGCAGAAAAGCCGCGACGAGTTCATGTCGGAAATCGCCGACATGACACGGCACATTGTGGAGCGCGCCAAAAAGTACGAGCACGACACGATTCCCGGCGATTTTGGCATCCTGAAAACGCCTTGTCCCAGGTGTGGGGGCGAGGTCCACGAAAAATACAAACAGTTTCAATGCGAGAAATGCGACTTCGCTGTCTGGAAAACCGTGGCCGGTCGCATGTTCGAAATGGAGGAAGTGGAGCAACTCATTTCCGCAAAACAAATCGGCCCCTTGCAGGGGTTTCGCAGCAAGCTGGGCAGGCCGTTTGCGGCCGTGCTGAAAATGAACGGCGAATTCAAGGTGGAATTTGATTTTGGCAATGACCAGCAAAACGGGAACGGCGGAACCGCCGCACCGGTGGATTTTACCGGCAAGGAACCGCTGGGCAAATGTCCGAAGTGTGGCGCGCGGGTTTTCGATGCCGGGATGAATTACCTGTGCGAAAAGGCGACGGGCGCGGTCAAGACGTGCGATTTTCGCTCCGGCAAAATAATTCTGCAGCAGGAAATCGCGCCGGAGCAGATGAAAAAACTGCTGGAAACGGGCAAGACCGACTTGCTGACGAAGTTCATTTCCAAGCGGAACGGCCGCACGTTCAAGGCATTTCTGGCGGTTGGCCAGGATGGCAAAGTCGGGTTTGAATTTGCGCCGCGCGAATCCAAAGGCAAGGCGGGCGCGGAAAGGAAGCCAAAAGAGCCGGCGCCGAAGATTGATTTCACCGGCAAGACCGACATCGGCAAATGTCCCCGGTGTGGCGGACGGGTATTCGACACGGAAGCGGGGTATCTTTGCGAAAAATCCCAGGCGGAAAAAAGGCCGTGCAGGTTCAAGATCAGCCGGGAGATTTTGCAGCAGCCGATTGAACCGGTGCAGGCGCAGAAACTGCTGAACGCCCGCAAAACCGATCTGCTGGACAAATTCATTTCCAAGGCCGGCAAACCATTCCCGGCGTATCTGGTGATGGACGACAAGGGCAAGGTGACGTTTGAATTCCCCGAGCGCTGAGCGGACGGAAACAATCGCGAGTTTCGCAGATGACCCGGATTGAATGTTCTGCGTAATCCGCGTAATCTGCGGTTCAAGTGAAACCGGAATCCGACCGCTCGAACACTGAAACCCGCGACAAGTGGATTCACAAATTCCTCGTGCATCTGGCGACGGACCGGGGAGCGTCGGTTTACACGCAGCGGAACTATCGCCAGGCGCTGGAGGAATTTCTTCGCTGGCACGGCGAGGAGCGGCCGCAGCCGCCGGCGTGGGAAAAATTGCAGCGCGATGATTTCCGCAACTATTTGCGATACCTGGGACGGCACAATTTGAGCCGCGCGGCGACGCAGCTCCGTTTCTCGGCGTTGCGGACGTTTTACAAATTTCTCATGCGGCACGGCGTCGTGGAAATGCTGCCGATCAAAAATCTTTCGTTGCCGAAACTGAATAAGCGCCTGCCGAAATTCCTGACGGTGCAGCAAATGAAAGATTTGCTGGAGGCGCCGATGAAGTTGTTGGCGAGCCGGAAGCATCAGGCCGGACCGGGCCGCCCCATTTCCACCACCGCCTGCCTGCGGGACGTGGCGGTGCTGGAGACGATTTACTCCTGCGGCCTGCGCATCAGCGAACTCTGTGGCCTGCGCGCCGAGGACATTGACTGGAGCGAACGGCTCGTCCGCGTGCGCGGCAAGGGCAAAAAGGAACGGTTGTTGCCCATCGGCGAACCGGCGTGGAAGGCGATTCAAAATTATTGGGCCGGGTTGAAACAACCGCCGTCCGGTCCGGCGCCGGTTTTTCTCGCCGAGACCAGAAAGATTGCGCCGCTCCAGCCGCTGCAATTGTCCCGCCGCCTGAAGCAGTACCTGGTCATCGCCGGACTCGATCCGGCCCTGACGCCACACAAGCTGCGGCACAGTTACGCCACGCACCTGCTGGATGCGGGTGCGGACCTGCGGAGCGTGCAGGAGTTGCTCGGCCACGCCCACCTGGTCACCACGCAGGTTTACACGCACGTTACCACCGAACGATTAAAAAAGGCCTACGACGCAGCGCACCCACGGGCGTAAGTGCTTCTGTTTCTGATTGAAATTTCTTGAATTTCGAGCATGCTGGTTTGTCTAAGTAACCGAATGGTTAAGACGGTTAAATCAGCTGAATATGAAAATTAAAGTGAAAGTTCTGACTCTGGCGGCGGCGGTTTCGGCAGTGGTGTTGACCGGCTGCCAGTATCCCAACGGTGAACCCAACAACACAGCATCCGGCGCGTTGATTGGCGGCGCGATGGGCGCCATTGCCGGTGCGGCGATCGGTGGTCCACGGAATGGCGGCGCCGGCGCGCTGATCGGCGCGGCGGCGGGGGCGATTACGGGCGGTGTCATCGGCAATTCGATGGATCAGGAGCAGGCGGCGGAACTTCGCGCCCAGGCGCCCCAGACCTATGTGCGCGTCCAACAGGGACAGCCGCTGAGTGTCTCCGACATCAAGGCACTCGCCGCGGCGAATGTGAGTGATGACGTCATCATCAGCCAGATTCGCAATTCCCGCACCGTTTTCCATCTCAGCACGTCAGACATCATTGATCTGCACAACGCCGGCGTCAGCGAGAATGTCATCAATTTTATGATCAACTCGCCGAGCCTGGTCGGTGATGATTCAGCCGTCCAGACCACCACCGTCGTCACGGAAGCACCACCCCCGCCACTGGTGGAAACCGTGGTCCTTGCCCCCGGACCGGGCTATGTATGGATTGGAGGCGATTGGGTGTGGAACGGTCGCTGGGTTTGGCGGGCGGGTTATTGGGCTTACCCGCCGTATCCTCATGCGGTGTGGGTGGGCGGCTATTGGGGCAGGGGACCGCATGGCTGGTACCGGAGAACGGGACATTGGCGGTGACTTCGAACTGAACTTTCCGGTTTCGTAGCAAAACAAGTAACACGGTGATTGCTATTGAGCTTTTGGCGGCCTGAAGTTGGCCCTTTTATGTCAAAGCCTTCCGCAAAAGGTGCCGATGGCAGTGCGGTTCAGCTTCGGTGCAATGACTTAAAAGTGTCGCCGCGGAACCGGCCATTCCCGGAGAAGACACCACGTGAAGTTCTGACCGTGTCTTTTCTGGTCGGGTTGCGTTGATCAATAACCCGTTTTCCACAGATCCTTCCGGGAACAACGGGCAAAGTCGGACGAAACCTCACCCGGCACCGTGGTTCCAGCTTATCAATGCATCAATTCAAAATAAATTCATTTGCATTTAATAAAATAAATCTTATACTTCAGACCGCCAGGTTAAGGGTTCCTGACGTCAATAAAACACAATATTTGATTTTCGGTGTGAACCGGCCGCAACACCCGCGGGGATGTCAATTCGAAGCGGGATCAAGCAGTGCCTGCTTCCCTCAAGGAATGCCTGTAATCTCGACGCATCCTGTTTTCTCTGCGCCGGCATTCCGAATCCCCTCCCCATCGCCCTGACTCTCAATCCATCAGCCTATGAGACTCCCTGAAATGATTACGAAGTTGGCCATGGTTATGATGGCCATGAACTATCCGGCCACCGTCCTCAGTTTACCGAATTTGACTCCGTATCAACCCGCCGGTTGGTCGGACAAAATTGTCGTGGCGACGACCATGGGCACTACGACCGACAGCCCCTCATTCACCACCACGGATACTTTGTATCTGGACTGGGCGGTCATCAACCATGGCGATACGGGCACCGGCAGCAGTTTTTACTCCGCCCTCTACGTGGATGGGGTGCTGAAAACTTTCTGGACCATCAGCGCGTTGAGCGCAAACACTTACGCGGTGGTTACCAATTATGCCCTCGGCTCTCTCTCCGCGGGAACGCACACCCTGACCATCACCAACGATTGGATGGGAATGATTACGGAAAGCACCAAGGCCGACAACGCATACACCAAGACCATTGTGGTGAACCCGCCCGCCCAACCCAACCTGACTCCCTATCAGCCGCCTGGTTGGTCGGACAAGATTGTGGTTTCGACCGTCACCGGCACGATGACCAACAGTCCGCTGATTACCCCGTCCGACACGGTTTTTGTGGACTGGGCGGTCATTAACAACGGTTCTGCCCCCACCGCGGCGCGTTTCTACACGGCCCTTTATGTGGATGGAACCTTGCGAACGTCCTGGTACACCGACCCGCCCCTGGGAACCAATATCTACGTCAATGTGAACGATTACTCCATCGGCTCTTTCAGCCTGGGACCGCACACGCTCATGATCATTACCGATTCGACCGGGACCATTGTCGAGAGCAATGAGCTGGACAACACCTACACCCGCCAGTTTACGGTGAGCCCGCCGCCGCAACCCAATCTCGCGCCCTATCAGCCTCCCGGCTGGTCGGACAAAGTGGTGGTTTCAACCAACGCCGGGGCGACGACCGACACGCCATCGCCCACTACCGCCGATACGCTGTATGCGGCCTGGACGGTCGGCAACATCGGCACGGCGACGGTGTCGAACAGTTTCTCGACGACGCTGTCGGTGGATGGGATCCTGCGGAACACTTGGACCAACGCGCCGCCGCTGGTGCCCGCCAGCTACGTCTCCATAACGAATTTCCTCATCGGCTCGCTCAACGTCGGACTTCACACCGTCGTCCTGGCAACTGATACCGGTTCGACGGTCCCCGAAAGCAACGAAAGCGACAACTCGTACACCAAACTGCTTGCCATTCTGCAGGCTCCGCCCACCGTCCAAACTTTAGCGGCCACTTCCATCGTGGACACTTCGGCGCAACTACAAGCCTGGGTTGATCCCCATTCGGGCGCCGGGTACGCGTGGTTTGATTACGGAACCACCACCAACTACGGCAGCACCACGGCACAACAATCCCTGGGAACCTCAACCACGAACCTGCATTTCAATCTCACCGGTTTGACCGCCGAAACCTCCTATCATTACCGCGCCGTCGCTTATAATGGCGGTGGCACGAATCGTGGCGGAGACGTGGCTTTCATCACGTTGGGGCCGCAAATCCGGATTGAACCCCTCACGCTCACCTTTGCCGTTGCCGGTTCGGGCTCGGGATCTTCCATTTCCAGTTCCTCGTCCGGCGCACAGCCTGCCTCTTCCTCCGACCAGCCGGCGGCCCTCCCGGAGGAGCAAAAACTCCTCTATCCGGATGATATCACCAGCGGCTTCGCCAAGGGGCCGACCGTGGTGGTCACCGTCGATCTAAGCCTGCCCCAAAACATCCGTGCCGCGACGGATTTCGCTTCCGCCGCCTCATTAAAGGTGCTGCAAACCAACGTACACGCGGTCCAGCGCGAAGTGCTCGACAGCATTCCGGCCAAACACCTGAAGTTGCGCCATCGTTTCGAAAACATCGCCGGCTTCTCAGCTGAAGTCACCGCGGAAGGACTGAAAGCGCTGCAGGCGAACCCGCGCGTCGTTTCCATTGAGCCGGTTTACATATTGGAACCTCACCTGGCTCAGAGCATCCCGCTCGCTCATGGCATGACCTATCGCTCGACCTACAACGGGGCGGGAATGGCCATTGCCATTTGTGACACGGGCGTTGATTACAATCATCCGCGTCTCGGCGGCGGAGGTTTTCCCAACAGCAAGGTGATCGGAGGCTACGACTTTGGGGATAACGATGCCGATCCCATGCCGAATACCCAGGCGCACGGCACCTGCTGCGCCGGTATCGCCGCAGGCGACCTCGGGACGGTCGGCGACTACATCGGCGGCGTGGCTTACAACGCCAAGCTCTATGCCCTTAAAATAACTTCCGGTACCAGCAGCAGTTGCACCACCGACGCGGAAGAAGCGTCCTGGGATTGGTGTGTGACCCACCGCAACGATAATCCTGATTACCCCATCATGGTCATCAGCATGAGTTTTGGCGGCGGACGTTACCTCTCGCCCTGTGACAATGAGCTCCCATCCATGACCACCGTCGCCAGTAACGCTATTGCTGCGGGCATCACCATCCTGGTCTCCTCCGGCAATGACGGCTACTGCGATTCCATTGCCTTTCCGGCGTGCCTTTCGAGTGTGATTTCCGTGGGAGCAGTCTATGACGCGGCCTTCGGCCATACGACTCCTTGCGTCAATGCCGCATCCTGTGCGCCCAAAATCGCCAACAGCGGCTGTTCGAGCGGATATTACGTTGATGACGTGTCGGCCCCAGATAAAGTGACGGCTTATTCGAACATGGCGGACTTCCTTGCGTTGCTCGCGCCCGGAGATGAGATTTATACGACCGACATCGTTGGTTCCAGCGGGTACTCAAGTGGCGATTACGATGATTCCTTCAGCGGAACATCCGCCGCGTGTCCTTTCGCCGCCGGTACGGTGGCTTGCCTTCAGTCCGCCGCCAAAGCCCGGACGGGCAGTTACCTCACACCTCAGGAGGTCAAAAGCATTTTGGTGGCGAGCGGTGATCCAGTCACCGATACCAAGGTGGCGATTACCAAACCGCGCGTGAACCTGGAACGGGCTATTCAAAGCCTGCCCGATCGCAGCCAGACTTTCCGCATCTACAACGATGGCGCGGGAAAGTTGACGGTGACTTCGATTGCCCTGGAAACCAACGCCCCTTGGATCCACTTCGTGCCAGCCGTTCCGTTCGATATTCCGGCCCCGGGCTATCAGGACGTGAGCGTGGTGGTGGATACGAACCAGGCGCCGGCCGGCCAAACCGCGATCCGTCTCCTGGTTGCCTCCAACGATGCTGACAAAAGCCCGTATCCCAATGGCGTGTATGTGCAGACCGTTCGCCAGGCGCAGATCGTCCTGAGCGGCGTGGGCCTGAGCAATGGCATATTTCATTTTGTCCTCACCGCCCCGGCGGGGAGCAATTGCGTCGTGCAGGCCTCCTCCAACCTCTTCAACTGGTGGCCGATCCTGACCAACACCATTCCCGGCGGCGGTTCGCTGCTGGTTGCCGACCCGAGCATGACGAACCACACCCCGCGCTTTTATCGGGTAGTGATGCCGTAACGTCCTGAAAATCGAACCTTAATTTTCTGCCTTGTGCAGTGGGTGAGTAGTTTTCGTTTCCACTTTGTGCTTGCGCCCTGTCTGAATTGGGCGAGATTCTGCCCATGGAGACATCCACCAGCCTGCAACGCTCGTACCAGGCGGCCGCAATCTGCGGTGCCTTCATGTCATCGTTTCTTTTTCTGTTTCCGGTCGCGCCGGCTCAAGCCACCGACGTGCTGACTTATCACAACGACAATGGCCGCACGGGACAGAACCTCAAAGAGGAAATCCTGACTCCCGCCAATGTCAACGCCAACCACTTCGGCAAATTGTGGGTGCTGCCCGCGGATGGTCTGGTGGATGCCGAACCGCTGTATGCCGCGGGCGTTGCCATTCCTCAGCAAGGCCTGCGCAATGTGGTGTTTGTGGCCACCGAACATGACAGCGTCTATGCCTACGACGCCGACCGCACCAATTTGTTCTGGCAGGTTTCGCTGCTCGGCACCAACGAAGTACCGTCCGACGACCGGGGTTGCAGCCAGGTGACTCCCGAAATTGGCATCACCGCCACGCCGGTCATTGACCGGCAGCTCGGCCCCAACGGCACGATGTTCGTCGTCGCCATGAGCAAGCTGGTGACCAACAACACGACCAGCTATATCCAGCGCCTGCACGCGCTGGATCTGGCCACGGGCACCAACCGGTTGCCGGCGGTAACCATAGCCGCCCAGTATCCGGGCACAGGCGACAACCATGTCGGCACCAACGTCGTGTTTGATCCGGCCCAATACAAGGAACGGTGCGGGCTGCTGCTGTTGAACGGTTTGATTTACACCGCTTGGGCGTCGCATTGTGATATTCAACCCTACACCGGCTGGATCATCGGCTACGACGAACGCACGCTGGCCCAAACCAGCGTGTTGAATATCACACCGAATGGAAGCGAAGCTGCCATCTGGATGAGCGGCGCCGGCCTTGCCGCCGATAACGCCAGCAACATTTACTTTCTGGCCGGCAATGGCACTTTTGAGACCACGCTGACCACGAATGGATTTCCCAACCAGAGCGATTATGGCAATGCGTTCATCAAACTCTCCACCGTCAGCAATCAGCTCGCCGTGGCGGATTACTTCACGATGTTCAACACCGTGAGCGAGAGCGCTGCCGACACAGACCTCGGTTCGGGCGGTGCTCTCGTCTTGCCGGATATGATGGACGGGCAGGGGAACACACGCCAACTCGCCGTCGGGGCCGGCAAAGACAGTAATCTCTATCTCGTGGACCGTATGAACATGGGCAAGTTCAATCCGGCCAACGATAATGCCATTTACCAGGAACTCGACGGCGTACTGTCCGGTGGAGTGTGGGCCATGCCTGCGTACTTCAACGGTGTGCTTTATTACGGTTCCGTCGGCAACAATCTACAGGCGTTTCCGTTTGTGAACGCCCGGCTTGGCAATAGCTCCTCGCACACCGCCGTCGCGTTCGCTTATCCCGGCACGACCCCGAGTATTTCCGCCAATGGCAGTTCCAATGGCATCGTCTGGGCGACGGAAAACACTTCTCCAGCCATCTTGCACGCCTATGCTGCGACCAACCTTGCCACAGAGTACTATAACAGCACCCAGGACGGTAGCCGGGACAGTTTCGGCAACGGCAACAAATTCATCACTCCGATGATTGCCAGTGCACGGGTGTATGTCGGAACCGCCACCGGCGTCGGTGTGCTCGGCCTGCTCGACCAATCCACGTTAACGCCACTCCAAATCTGGCGGAACAGTTACTTCGGCAATCCGTCCAACGTGGGGGCGGGTGCCAATAATGCCAGCCCGGTCGGCGACGGCGTGCCGAACCTGATCAAATACGCCCTCGGTTTGAATCCAACCAATGCGGCTGCCGCCGCCCAGTTGCCGTCCGGCGGCATTCAACCATCTGGCGGTACAAATTATCTGACGCTAACCATCAACCGCGCGGCGGAACCGCCTGATGTTACTTACATTGTTGAGGTTTCCAGTAATCTGTTGAGCGGGTGGTTTTCCGGCCCGCCGAACACCGTAACTCTCACGAACACAGCCGCGCAACTGGTCGTGCGCGACAATACCCCCGTGCCGGCGGCGACCGCCCGGTTCATTCGTTTACGGGTCACGAGTCCATAACAGGCATGTAGAATACTTTGCGTTTTCTGTGTCCTCTGCGGTTTTTATATTTAACTGCAGGGGGCAAAGAGAAGAAGTAGAAGAAGCCAGTATGAGAAGCGGCGGGCGTGGGGAACATACTGTCAAAAACCACGTCCGCCGGACTTATAACTCTATGTTTTACTCAGCAACGATAAGTTAGCACACCTTAATTGATTTTCAAATCGTTTTAGATTTTTTAGCAACCAACCGGACTGGAAGAATCCTGTCCAAATCTGCTTCGGTAATTTGTGTTCTCCGGTTCGCCCGTGGTTAAATTACAGCCCTTGGCTTTGCTTTGCGGCTACCACGGCGAATTCAGATGGTCGAGAAATTCGTACCGGGCCCGGTCCGCGTCGGGCGTGGCCCCGGGGTCGGCGCTCAAATGCATCACCTGATAACCGTCGCCGCTGTGGTATTGCGGCCAGACCGGCAGACCCGGACCATTCGGGTTGCCCGTCTTCGCGAAATTGGTCCAGTAATCCGCCATCATTGCCGATACCTTCCGGTCCTCCGGTCGCCAAGGCAGATGCCTTGAGGGCAACATCTGAAAGACGTATTCGATGTCGGAAGCGTGTGGTGCAGCCGGTTCCGTACCCGGCCTGGCGTCGGCGGGCAACGGCAGCGTCTGCTCAAATTTGTACCGGAAGACCGGGGAATCACCGGTCAGCATCTGCATCTCCAGCCATTTCCAGGTGGAATAGGCAATAAACCGGTCCCCGGCAAAATCCTGCGCCGCCCGCTTCGCCTGGGCGTCCGTCGCCGCCGGGTAAACGGTTAGAAACGCTTCGGCGTTGGTGCCGAAAAACGCCCTGGCGCGCGTGACATAGTTTTTGAGGGTCGGTGCGTCGTTCGTAAAGTAAGACCAGTAACTCCCTTCGTCCCGGTTCCATCCCGCCAATAACGGGACATGGCTTTGCTGACCGGCAGTATAGATCGCCAGACAGTTGGTGGGTAGAAAGTATCCATCAATATCCGGTCGGAAATGTTCCCACGACCGTTTCAAGGCCGCCCGGAGCAGATATTTGGCAGGTAACGCCCGCAAATCTTTGAGCGAATGTGCGTCAAACGACGACTCCGCGAACAGCTCGCCGGCGTCTTCCGCCTTGGCCAGCGACGGGGCCGGCAGCGTCTTGCCGAAAAACGCGCCGCTCTCGCCGATGGCGCGTTTGAACAGACCTTGCGCCAGGGGCGAGGCCATGAGCGCACTGACCGAGAATGAGCCGGCTGATTCACCAAAGATGGTGACGTTGTCGGGATCGCCGCCGAACGCAGCAATGTTCGCCTTGACCCATTGGAGCGCGGCGGCCTGGTCCAAAAGACCGTAATTGCCGGACGCGTTCTGTTCCGATTCTTTGGTCAATTCGGGGAGCGCCAGGAACCCGAACACCCCCAAACGATAGCCGAAGCTGACCACCATCACGCCTTTCTTTGCCAGGTTCCCGCCGTCCTGGCGCGGCTCGGAAGTGGATCCCGCGGCGAAGCCGCCGCCATAAATCCAGACCATCACCGGCAATTTGCCTGGCGAACGGTGTTCCGGCATCCAGAGGTTGAGATACAGGCAGTCCTCGCTGGGCCCGTTGTCCCGGAAAACCATGTCGCTAAAAATGCGGCCCTGCATGGGGCGCGGTCCATAATCCATGGCCTTCCGCACACCGGTCCAGGATGGCGCCGGTTGCGGCGGTTTCCAGCGCAGCGGACCGACCGGCGGTGCGGCGTAGGGAATGCCTTTGAACGTGCGCACCATCCCGTCGGCACTGATGACACCTTCGAGCACGCCATTAGCGGTGCTGACCTGCACGGTGCGCAATGGTTGCGCCGGCGCGGCCTGCAGTCCGAGCAACAGCGCCAACAACACGGCCCAATTCTGTGATTGCGTTTTCATCGTTTCTCCCAGGTGAAGGCTTATCACTACCCAATCCGGCTCAATTTGCACAGAAGAAAACAAAAGAAACGAAGATTTGGGTCGTGGTGTCGCGGATTGTTGCCGTCCATGAAATCAGGCCGGCAGCACGCCACCTTCCAGGTTTTGTGCTAATTCGGTTGAAAACCGGAAAGAGCACAAAAACCGCCCACCCAAAGCAACAAAGGCCGGGAAAAAACCTCGTACTATGTGTACTCTGGGGCGGATTAACCGCCGAGAACGCAGAGAACACGCGGGTGAAATGACAAAACTGTCATGCCGCGTTCAAACAACGTTCATGGTTTTATGCTATGTTCTCCACAGGCTTCGGTAACCGGACGAAACCAAAAATAGTATGAAAATACGAAGCTGGAACAAAATGGCCGTCGCCGCGTTGGCAGTCCTGGGACTGTTCGTGGTACTGGCGGGTGATACCGAACGGATGCAGGCGGCGGGCGCAAATGCCACCGCTCCTGCCGCGGTGATTGCGCCGGCCCAGGTCAACCTGCCGCCGGTGCCGGCCGAAGTCCTCCGCATGTCCGAAGCGGGAATGAGCGATGACTTGATTACCGCTTATCTTCAGAAATCGGCCTATCCTTATACCCTGGATGCGGGCCAGATCATTTATCTCCACGATATGGGAGTTTCGTCCGTAGTGCTCGATGCCTTGGTGGCTCATGGTGGCATGGCCGCCAACGGCCAGGTGGCGGTCGTGAACGAGGCGGCGAACACGGACAATGTTTCTCCGGCCGCAACTCCGCCGGTGAGCGGTGCCGCAATCGACTTTTACTCTTCGCTGGCGCCGTACGGAACCTGGGTGAACGTGCCGACCTACGGCTGGTGCTGGCAGCCGACGGTCGTGGTGGTGGATCCCGCCTGGCAGCCGTACTGCAACAACGGGTACTGGCTCTGGTCGGACCAGGGCTGGTATTGGAACTCTTATTACTCGTGGGGTTGGGCGCCGTTCCATTACGGCCGATGGTGCCAGTCTCCAGGGTATGGCTGGTTGTGGTGTCCTGATAACACATGGGGACCGGCCTGGGTCTGCTGGCGGAATAATCCGGGTTACTGCGGCTGGGCGCCGCTGCCGCCGGGCGCGTGTTTCAGGGCGGGCATCGGCTGGACCTTCAATGGCCTCGCCGTTGGGTTTAATTTCGGTTTCGGCCTGGGACCGCGCTGCTTCACGTTTTGTGATTTTGATGGTTTCTGCCAGCGCCATCCCTTTGAGCATTTCCGGCATGGCCGCGACGCCGACCGTTTCTTCCGGGATTCACGAGTGGACAACGATTTTGCCCTGGACGCGCATCATCGCTCCATCAATCGCGGCATTGACCCGTCACGCATCGAAGCGGCCACGCACACGCGGCTCCAACCCGTGGCGGTGAACGACCTGCCGCACCGGGACGGACGTTCTGGCGGTTTTGCCATGAATGACCGGCGAGGCAGTTTCACAGCAACTCCGGGGTTCACGGGCGGACAGGAGATGGGCAACCCGCCGCGATTTCAACCAGGCCGCCCCAACGACTTTCGACCTTCTGCGCCGGGTGCTTCGTGGAATCATTCGTACCCGAGCACGTTCAACCGGTCATGGAGCGGAAATGGAAATTCTCAGGTAAGAAACTTCTCGCCCGCGCCGAGGTACAATCGGGATTACTCCGATGCCCGGCGATACACTCCCGTCGGGCAACCGGCCCAGGTCTGGCATTCGGCACCGACCTGGCAATCCGCGCCAGCCTGGCATTCTGCCCCTTCGCAATCTTGGAGTGGAGGAGGACATTCCGGCGGCGGAACATATTCCGGGGGAGGCAGGGCCAACTCCGGTGGCGGAAGGGCGTCCGGCGGCGGCGTTCACCGATAAGAAACAGCAACGCCTTCTTTCCTTTTGTTGCCTTCTGTTTATTTTTTACAGAAGCAAACGGAGGTAACAAAGAAAGGAGCCCGTTTACTTAACCGCAGAGATCGCAAAGATCGCAAAGCTTTGAGGATCATTGAATTTGCAATTTACGATTCACGATTTGCGATTGAGTGAAGGTGTGTGTTTTGCGGGTTCAGTGATTTAACCTGTGTGCACCGGTTGGCATTTCTCTCAGCGAAATTTGCGATCTCTGCGGTAAAATTTTGGCTTTTGGTCTTTATACCTCGACAGCAGTGGCTTACTGCGCAAGCATACGCCGGACGAGCCATGAATGCCTCGAAGGAAAAAATCCTGAAAATTGCCGTCGACCTTATGCTCGGCCGGGAACCACGCCCCGGCAGCGGCAGTCTGGACAATGTCAAGAGCCTGGCGCAGTGCATTGCCTTCGTTCTGGAAACCCGGCAGGGACGGAACCCGCTGCATGTGGTGGGCTGTCGTTTGAACGACGAAGAGCGCGCAATCTATCCCGAAGTCGTTTGGGACCTGTTTTGCGCCCGCGTCATCATACCCGCAAACGAAGGCGGCGGATTGGACCGGGTTCGCCCCCACTCTGACGCCGCGGCCAACTGGGAAAAGTTCAAGGCGGCGGCGGGCATTTCCGGCTGAAATCTAACGCCGGCCGGCCGGCAGGTATTTCAGCTGGTGAGGAAAGAAGTTTTTGGCGAGGGTAGCTTGATCGTCCGGCCCGGAATCACAAACACGCCTTCGCCCTGATGATGAATTGTCCGGGGCCGCTTTCGGCCTGGCGCCATCCACGCCTTGACCACCTCCAGCACGAAAAAGTTGTATTGAGTCACCAACGTTCGATCAACGACCTTGCATTCCAGATTGGCATAGCACTCGGCAACGAGCGGAGGCTTGACGACCGCCGCAGCCACCGGTGTAAGGCCGAAGGTTTTGAACTTGTCCACCGACTGGCCGGAGGCATTTCCGCAAGCCACCACCTTTTTCGCCAATTCCGCCGTCGGCACGTTGATGACGCATTCACCGGTCGTCCGCAACGTCTCAAACGTGTAATTCAGGTTGCTGATCACGCAGCCCACGAGCGGCGGCACAAACTCCATCATGGTATGCCACGACATGGGCATGATGTTTGCCCGTCCCGCGCCGGCCGTGGTGACGAGCACGACCGGGCCGGGTTCCAGCAATCCATAAACTTGCGCCAGTGGAAACTCTCTTTTCCGGGTCATGATAAAATCCGTCTTCTGTCCTCTGTTTCCTCGGTGCAAGCGCGGTCCTGGCGTCAATGCGTCTTGTGCAAATCGTAAGTGACCACGCTGCCGTCACAGTGAAGCGCCAAATTATTAATGGGATCAACGGCCAGAATCTCCGTTGGATGATCAGGGCTGACATTCGTTCCAGTTCGCAATTTGTAGCTGATATTATTTGTCGTAAGGCTCGCAAAGACAGCCGCTGCCTTCTTTGTCTTGTCGTTTGGGCAAACCAAAATCCTGGTATTTGGCAATTCATTTGCCATAACCATAAAAACAGGAACAGGATTCTCTTCAAAACCATCGTTATCTCGGTGGCATAGCTCACGAGTGCCGCCCATTGCTTGGCTTACGTTGAACGGAAATTGATGGTTGTGGCCGTCTGCCCACATTATAAACGCCAAACCAATCTGCTTCAGGTTGCGTTCGGAACGGGCAACGTCGGTCATCGAGCGATCGCCCACGGTCTTGATACAACCGGTTAAGAGCAACAGCACACAAACTGTAATTGGCAACAGTGCTATCTTCATAATTTCTCCCGGCAAACGATGCCTGACCTGATCTGCGGGTGAAAAAGTCCGGTTTCATTTTCCCCACCATTGGAATTGTATTTTATGCTTCTCGGCCTGTCCAGAAGATTTGATGATGCAGACACGGATTTTACGAAATAACTCGAATCTCTAAGCACGGACACCGCGCAACAGCGCCCGGTCATCGCAGCCCGTTCCTACAACGGCAGGGGATTAGACAGAGGAGTGGGACAACGGAATTGTTCTCAAAACTTTTTTCTGGTTCATCCGTGGTGGCGCTGGTGCTGGTGTGTTGGAGTTCGGAGTTCCGCGTTTACGCGGCTCCGTCGTCCGAACCGCCTGAAGGCGGGACGCCCAACACCTTTATTGCATGCTCCGCAACCCCGCTCGCCGGGCGCGCACGGCCAGTTGTCTGGCTTTTTTCGACCCGTATCGCCAAAACGAAAATTCTTTCCGCCGGCTGACATGCGGTCTTGGACTCCAGGTCGCCACCCAATATTTCCGGACCTCGCCGTGGCGCCGCACCTTTTTCAGTTGCAAGCCGACGATGCCGGACGACCCTTTGCGCCTTGGGATTTCAGCCCACTGCCGGCGCCGCTTTCGTGCCGGCGGCCCCAATTTCGCCAGCAATTTCCGATAATGCTTCTGCGCCGCGGCCAGCGCCCGTTTCCGTCCGCCGTACTTCTGGTCGGTGAAGAAGGCGGAATGGGTTTTGCCCCGGCGCTGCAACCGCACGAAAAACCCGTGAGTGCGTTTGGCATCCTGGTCAATGCGGCTGACGCCCGGAGTTCGCGAAGATCGGCTCATAAGTCTTGATGGAGAGTTTTGTCCAAAATGGCCGGAAGTAAAGCGTCGAGTTCGGCATGGTTTCGGCTGGATGCGTCTGAAACACGCCCGGAGCGCCGAGCACCGGCTCGGTACAAACGGGTGATTTCCTGCAAACCTCGCCGAGGCGGTGCTCGGCGCTTCAGACTTCCTTGCCGTCAAAGTTTGGTTCCGGCCCCGATTTCCGATTGTAACGCTCTGGTGCGCTTTTGCGCGGCTTTCAATTGTTGAGGCGTCAACTCTTTTTCCAGCAGGTCGCGGTTCCGGGCTGCCTCTGAATCGGTCCGGCCTGCCAGGCTGAACCACCCATACGCCTCGACCGGATCCCTGGTTACGCCCTCGCCCTTATAGTAACAGAGGCCCAACCGCCATTGAGCCTGAGCGAGATTCTGCCCGGCGGCCTGGCGATACATCCGCACCGCAGCCACCGCATCCTTTTTAACGCCTTCGCCATTGGCATAACAGAATCCCAGAAAATAGTGGCCAATCGCATCATCCGGTTTGAGTTCGAGGGCTTTATTGAAGTCCACGATCGCAGCGTCCGCATCACCTTTGGCCAACTTCGCCACGCCGCGATTGACGTAGGCGTCCGCATCGTCCGGTTTGAGTTCGATGGCCCGGGTGAAATCGGCGATGGCGCCGTCCAGGTCGCGTTTGGCCAGTTTCGCCACGCCGCGATTGACATAGGCCTCCGCATCTTCCGGCTTAAGTTCGCCGGCCTTGGGACTGTTTGGAATGGCGGTGTTCAAATTACTTTTGCCTCCCTTTGCACGGTCCCGATTGGCGTCGGCTTGCGTATCGGGCGATTTGAGTTCGCTGGCTTTGGTGCCGTTTGCCGTGGCAACATCCGAATCGCCTTTGTCTCCTTTCGCACGGTCCCGATTGGCGTCGGCCTCCGCGTTGTCTGGTTTGGGCTCGATGGCTTTGGCAGCGTTCGCCAGGGCGACGTCCGGGTTGCCTTTGCCTCCGTTCGCGGTGTCCCGGTTGGCGTTCACCGGCGAATCAGGCGATTTAAGTTCGATGGCTTTGGTGCTGTCGGCGATGGCGCCATCCAGGTCGCCTTTGGCCCGCTTCGCAATCCCACGATTGACGTAGGCGTCCACATCATCCGGCTTGAGTTCGAGGGCTTTGGTGAAGTCCGTGATGGCGGCCTCCGGCTCGCGTTTGGCTAACTTCGCAACGCCCCGGTTGACATAAGCTTCCGCATTATCCGGTTTGAGCTCGATGGCTTTGGTGCTGTCGACAATGGCGCCATCCGGGTCGCCTTTGACTGCCTTCGCCGCGCTGCGCAGGATGTAGGCTTTCACCGCATCCGGCTTGAGTTTGATGGCCCGGGTGCTGTCGGCGATGGCACCGTCCAGATCACCCCTGGCTTTCTTCGCAATGCCCCGATTGATATAAGCATTTAAATCATCCGGTTTAAGTCTGATGGCTTTGGTGGCATCCGCAATGGCGCCGTCCAGGTCGCCTTTGTCCACTTTCGCCGCACTGCGCAGAACACAGGCCTCCGCATCATCCGGCTTGAGTTCGATCGCTTTGGTGCTGTCGGCAATGGCGCCGTCCCAATCGCCTTTGGCCCGCTTCGCAATGCCCCGGTTGACGTAGGCGTCCGCGTCATCCGGTTTGAGGTCGATGGCTTTGGTGTCGTCGGCGATGGCGCCGTCCCAATCGCCTTTGTCCGCCTTGGCGGCGCCGCGCAAGACGTAGGCATCCGCATCATCCGATTTGAGTTCGACGGTTTTGTCTTTAAACACTTCCGCCGTCCCGCCGCGAGTGGCCGGGGACGAAGCAAAGGTTGGTTGAGCCACTGCGACGCTCAACTCTAAAAACAAAAACCACTGATTTACTTTCACGACGGCATCCTAATGGGTCTTGATTCGCTGGCAAGCATCCATGACCGTTAAACATCCGGCAGGCTTGCATTTGGTGTTCCTCGGGCGAATCGACTTTTCCAGTCTCCCGATTCACCCGACCCACTCCTGCCGATAATCAACCCGGTACCCTGGGCAAGTGCAAGAATATTAGGCAATGGATTGCTTTCGGCAGGGCGTGTCAGCCGGCTCGCGATTTATCGGAGTCCGTGGGCGCCGTTGCCGGCAACTGCGGCGGGCAGGGGACTGCCCGCCCCGCCCAAATTTTGAAATCGGAAACCAGGCTTGAAGCCGGTCACAGATTGGCCTTAAATATGCATACAGACGCGGATGAAGACAGGTGATTTCATGAAAGCCGGAACCTTTCTGATTATATGCGCCGCCTTGATGGCGAGTGGCATCGCCATCCAGGCGGATGACACGGCTGACCAGGCCGCCGCGCGCGCGGCGCTGGAGCAAAAATTCTATCAGTTGGATCACCCGGAAGCCCCGACGACGGATGCAAATTCCACGGCGGTGTTGGCGCAGCCCTCTGAATCCGCCACCCCTGTGACCAACGCAGCCTCCGCCACGCCGGTTCAGGCGACTAAAGTTCCTGCCGCGGTCGCTCCCGCCAAAACCGCACCCGCTTCGACCGCTCCGGCTGACGCCGATTTTGCCCAAAAAATCCCCGCCGCCGATGTTTCGGCCCAGGCTGCAGCCCTCGCAGCTTTGAACGAAAAAATGAATGAGTTGAACCCTCCGGCAGCTCAGCCGCCACCCCTTACCAATTCCACGGCAACGATGACGACCGCTCCGATAGTTGCTCCTCTCCATGAACCTTCTGCCGCGGCCACGCCGGTAACGGAAGCTCCAACTGCGGAAGCTCCGGTGGCAAGAACTCCAGCGATGGCTCCCGCCGCGGTTGCGCCGGTTTCCGCTGCTCCGGCGGC
>Ga0209517_10001218_pt1 | contig 39855 bp, 28 predicted proteins | sample PeaSoiMetSII2010_FD_187695 | JGI IMG/M metagenome (GOLD analysis project Ga0209517, IMG submission 187695) | Peat soil microbial communities from Weissenstadt, Germany - SII-2010 (SPAdes) (version 2) | ecosystem: Environmental > Terrestrial > Soil > Wetlands > Peat | place: Germany...
TCGCAGGCGCAAACTTGCCTTCCCCTCGCATTCCCACCCCTCGCTTTGCCAGCCACCACCGGAAAATCGTTCTATCGACGGGCGCAGGTGATGACAGCGGTTCCCTACAGGCGGATTACGGACCTTCTCGTAGGGAATTGCCCAACTCGCTGTACGCGTGTTCTAATGAAGATACGTCTCACGTCCATGCGGTTTTGTTCCCCTTCAGCAGTTGCCGGTCTGTTGGTGTGCGCCCTCGGCGCGAGCGCGGGTACACCCGCGACTCCGCCCGCGTTTACACCGGGCTCGGCGGCGGCGCCAGGGGACCTGTTGAACTCTATCCCGCTGCGATTTGAACCTCGCGACGCCAGCCAGCAAACCTGGACCGCGCGCGGTCAGGGGTTTGCGGTGTATCTCGACGGCCAGTCGACCGTCATGCGCGCCGGCGGCAAAACGGTGCGGCTTACCTTGGATGGCTCGAATCCAGAGGCGCGGCTCGCCGGCGCGCAACCGGCGGGAGCTCCGACTAACTATTTCACGGGGCGCCAGTTCCGTAGCGCGCCCAGTTTCGGGCGGCTGCGGCGCGTGGGCGTCTACCCGGGCGTCGACATGGTGTTCTACGGGCGCGGCGGAAGCATCGAGTACGATTTCGAATTGGCTCCCGGCACCGACCCCTCCGTGATCCGCATGCGCTTTGACGGTGCCGATGCCGTGCGCATCAACCCGAAGCATGAGATCGAATTGAATTTCGGCGCGGGGACCATGATCCAGCAGCCTCCGGCCGTATACCAGCGTAAGGACGCCAACGAGATCGTGGCCGTGGAGGCCGCATATCACTTAAACGCGGATGGTTCGGTGGGTGTGGCGTTGGGGCCGTACCAGCGCGAGCAGGCGCTGGTGATCGACCCGACGATCCTGCTGCAAGCCTACCTGGCCGGTTCCGGAGGCGACGGCACGGTGGCCGCGGCGCGCGATTCCCAGGGCTTCTTGTATCTGGCCGGTTATACCTACTCCAACGACTTTCCCATCGTGGGCACTCCGTATCAGGTTTTCAATCTGGCCAACATCAGCGGCAACGCCGACGGCACCTGCTGGCTGATGAAGCTCAATCCGTACTCGACCGACCCCAACAACGTGATTGTGTATTCGACCTACTTTGGCGGTAGCCTGAATCAGGTTCTGACGGCCATGACGGTGGACCCAGCCTCAGGGATCATCTATTTCACCGGCACCACGGACTCGGCGGACTTCCCGTTCGCCAACGCGTATTCCAGCACCGCCACCGGCAACAACACCAACTTTTTTTCGGTGCTCGATCCTAGCCAGGGGTCGAGCTCATCGGCTTTGCTGTACTCGACGCTGTTCGGCGGAACCAGTACCGAAGCGACCACGGCGATCGCGTACGCCCAGGGCATCGCCTACATCGCCGGCTATACCCTTTCCGACGACTTCCCGGTGGCGAATGGCTTCCAGGCGACGCGCACGGCGGGCTTCGATGCCTTCCTGGCAGTGTTCAACATCAACACGGATGCGGCGGATTCCCTGATGTACAGCACGTACTTCGGCGGAACCGGCGACGATCTCGGCCGGTCGATCGCCGTCGACGGCGCGGGGCGGGTGTACTTGGCGGGAGGCACGTTATCCACGGATCTGCCGACGACGACGTTTGCCTACCGGCCGTTTTATTCCGGGGAGGGCGACGGTTTCCTGACGGTGATCGATCTGAATTTGAACGTGGCGGTGTATACAACGTACGTGGGCGGCACGGGTTGGGACGAGATCAAGAAGATCCTGATCGATCCCGCGGGCCGCGTGGCCCTCACCGGGTTCACCTTGTCCGACGATTACCCGGTAACGACCGGCGGCGCGCAGTTGCGGCCGGGCGGCAATGGCGACGCGTTCCTCACCATTTTGGACGTCAACACGCAGAACTTTACTCAGGCGCTGATTTACTCGACCTACTACGGTGGCAGCGGCGGTGAAGTGGCTTACGACATGCGCCGCGACGCGAGCGGCCGGTACATTCTGGCCGGCTACACGCTATCGCAGGACCTGCCGCTGGGCGTCAATCAGGGCGCCAACTCCTTCAATACGACACCCTGGGTGGGAGTGAATGGCATGGTGGCCATCATCGATCCATCGGTGCGCGGATCGGCGGGCATTATTTCCGGCAGTTACATCAGCAGCAATCCGGACGGATACCAGATCGCCTACGCGGTGGAAGTGGACCCGCAAGGCAATATCTACATCAGCGGATTGACCACTGGGAACATTTATCCCAATGGACCTCCGCAGCCGGTGAACACCAATACCAACGGGTTCCTGCTCGAGTTCCATTTGTAGAAACTGGCCGGCGCCTTCAGGATTCCAGGATCACCATGGCCATGGCCTGCTCGGCCGTATGCGTGATCGACAACGCAATGTTGGAAACGCCCAACTCTTGCGCGATCTCGGCGGCCCGGCCATGGAGCTTCAGCGTGGGGCGGCCCGAGGGAAGATTGGCGACTTCGAAATCCCGCCAGGCGACGCCGTTGCGCCAGCCCGTGCCGAGCGCCTTCATGCCCGCTTCCTTGGCCGCGAAGCGCGCCGCATAGCGCTCATAGGGGTTGGCTTTGCGTTGGGCGTACGCGATCTCGCGTTCGGTGAATACGCGCTCGATCAGGCGCTGGCCGTGGGGCGACTGGATGGCTTTCGCGATGCGCGCGACCTCGCATAAATCGACGCCCGTGCCTACGATCATCCGCCCGTTAGGGTAGCGGACGGCAGCGGACGTCGGCAAGCGGCGGCGTTTGTCACATTCGTGTTGGAATAGAAGATACGCGTGCACATTCCCGATGGATTCCTGAGCCCGCCCGTGTGGGCCACGCTCGACGTGGCTAGCGCCGGAGGTGTGGCCGTAGTGGCTCGCCGGGCGCACAGGGAGAGCGGGAACCAGAACCAGATTCCGTTGCTGGGCGTGATGGGCGCGTTCGTGTTTGCCGCGCAGATGATCAACTTCCCGGTGGGCTTGGGCACCAGCGGACACCTGGTGGGCGGAGCGCTACTGGCCATCGTGCTGGGTCCCTCGGCCGCAGCGGTGGTGATGACCGCCATCCTGTGCGTGCAGGCGTTCGTATTTCAGGACGGCGGCATCGTGGTGCTGGGCGCCAACGTCTTCAACATGGCGCTGGCGGGCGTGGCGGCGGGTTACCTGCCGTATCGCATGTGGTCGTCGCCCGAGGGCGGCGCGCGGTGGCGGACCGTCTCCATTTTTTCCGCAGGCGCTCTGAGCGTGCTGGTTAGCGCATGCCTGGCGCTGGCCGAACTTCTGATCTCCGGAGTAAAAATGCCGCGGCACATGCTGGCCGTTTCGCTGGGGCTGTTCGCGGTGAGCGCGATTTTGGAAGGCGTGATCACCGTCGCGGCGATTCACGCAATCGAGCGCTTGCAGCCCGTGCGAGCGCTCCCCGGCGCACCTGCGCGGGTGGCCGGAGCGATCGGCGTGCTCGCGGTGCTGGCCGCTGCGTTCGGAATTCTGCTCGCCTCGGCGGCGCCGGACGGTATCGAGCATCTTGCCGCGCAACTGGGCTTGGCGCACACGGCGGCTTGGGCGCACGCCCCGCTGGCGGGTTACGATGCGGGCGTGCCCGGTCCCGCATGGCTGCGCAAGGCGGCGGCGGGATTCACGGGGATGCTGGTGATCTATGTGATCTCGCTGGCCGCCGGGCGGTTGTTGTCGCGGCAGAGGAACGCTTAGGCGGACGCCCGATGCATCACGTCGTCGTCGAGCGTTGGAGCCGGCAGTCCAGTCCGCTGCATCGCCGGGACGCTCGCGGAAAGCTGGGTGTTCTGGTGGCTTTTTTAGTGGCCGTATCGACCACGCCTCCACCGGCGCAACTGGTTTTCGCGGGGTATGGCGTGATGCTGCTGGCGGCGGCGCTGGCTTCGCGATTGCCGCTGCGCGGGATGATCGCGCGGGCCGCGTTGGTGCTGCCGTTTTCGGCGACCTTCGCGCTGCTGACGTGGTGGGCGGGTGATCCGGTCCGGGCTTTGTCGCTGGCCGAGAAGAGTTTTCTATCCGGGCTGGCCGCGCTGCTGCTGATCGCGACCACACCCATTCCAAGATTGCTCGCAGCACTCGATTCGTTGCACGTGCCGCGCACGCTGGTACTGGTGATCCAGTTTCTGTACCGCTATCTCTTCGTGATTTCCGAACAGGCGCAGCACATGCGGCTGGCGGCGCTGTCGCGGAGCGGAAGACAGCGAGGACAGCGGCCGGGTCTGGTCTCGGCGTTTCGGGCTGCGGCGGGCGCGGTGGGCGTGCTGTTCGCACGCAGTTGGGAACGCGCCGGGGGGATCTACAACGCCATGCTGGCGCGCGGCTTCCGGGGACAGTTTACGCTCGCCGAGCCGGAGCGGTTCCGCGCGGCCGACGCTTTGTTTTTGTGCGCGGCGGTGGCGATGTGCGTTTCGATCCGGCTGGCATTGTGAGCTCCGCTTGCGTCTTCTTGGGGAGTTTCGCGAACACCAACTGGTAGGATCGCGTCAGCCGCACCTTGATTTCGGCAGGCGGGAGCGCGTCGTGGGTTTCGAGCGCGACCCAGAAGTTGCGCGCCGCGTAGGGGGCGGGGATCACTCCGGGGCGCTCGACTAGTTCGGCGAATTCCTCGGGTGTGGCTTTGAATGAAAGCGCGATGCGGGCGGGGCTGAGCGGGGCGCCGGCGAACATCTTGCCTGCAATTTTGAAGACCAGGTCGTCGCCCCACTGGACTTGTTCGGTGGCGTGGGGCAGGCTCATGCAGTGGGCTCTGATGAAGTCGATGTTCATGTTGGTGGCCTTGCGCCGGCACGAGTGCCGGCGTGGCACGCACGAGTGCGTGCTCAACACGGCGTTTATTTCATCTCTGCTATCGTAGCGCCGGTGCCGCCTTCTTCGGGCGGGGCGAGGTAGAACTTGGCTACGTGGGGGCTCTCCTTCAACAGCTCGGCGACGGCGCGCTTCAGAATGCCCATGCCGTGGCCGTGCACGATACGCACGCGATCTACTTGGGCCAAGGCCGCGGTATCCAGGAATTTTTCGACCTGGGCGCAGGCTTCCTCGGCGCGTTGTCCAATGAGATTGATCTCACGATAGTTGCCGCTGAAGCTGGGTCCTGCCTGGCGGAATCCTACGCCCGACGGCTTCGAGTCTGGGGCTGCGGCGGGCAGGATCTCTTCGATGTCGGAAGAGCCGATGCGCATCTTCAGGAATCCGGCGTCGACTTCGATCGCGCCGTCGGGGGCGATGCGGCGGACGGTGGCGGGCTGGCGCACTCCCTTGAGCCTGATGCGCGCGCCGGGCTCCAGACGCAGACTCGGCGGAGCGGTGCTCGTGGCCGCCGCTGTCTTCACCGGCGCCAGGGCCAATGCTTCCACGGCTTCTCGATACTCGCGTTGCGTCTTGGCGATGCGGGCGCGGGCTTTCTGACTTAGATCTTCGATAGTCTCGCGGGCGGTTTGATCGAACTTGGCCGCTAAGCGCGCGGCTTGCTGTTCGAGCTCGCGGATTTTGGCGGCGTACTTGCGTTCCCAGGTTTGCTCTAGCGATTGCTCGCGGGCGTCAACGGTCCGCTTTTGTTCGGCCAGGCTCGCGCGCTCGGCTTCCAGCGCTTCGATGCGTGTGTGCAGCTCGGCTAGCAGTCTTGCCAGGTCGCGCTCGTGGGTGCTCATGCGCTCGCGTGCGGCGGCGATGATGGCGGGCTCCAGCCCCAGGCGGCCGGCGATTTCCAGACCCGCCGATTTTCCGGGCGCGCCCAAGCGCAGCACATACGTTGGATCTAGCGTGGCGTCGTCGAAGCCCATGGAGCCGTTGACGACGCCCTCGGCTGTAGCGCCGTAGACTTTGAGGGCCATCAAGTGCGTCGAGGCCAGGGTGAACGCTCCGGATTTGCGGAATTCGTCCAGGATCACGACCGCCAGCGCGCCGCCCTCTTCGGGGTCGGTGGCGCGGCCGAGCTCGTCGAGCAGCACTAGAGAATCGGCAGTGGTGCGTTCCAGCATGCGGCGCACCGCTACGATGTGCGCGGAGAAAGAGCTTAAACTTTCGGCCAGCGATTGATGATCGCCGATGTCGGCCAGGATCTGGTCGAAGAGCGGGACCTCGGCTTCCCGGGCGGGCACGGGCAGAGCCGCGTGAGTCATGGCGGCGAGCAAACCGACGGTTTTGAGCGCCACCGTCTTTCCGCCAGTGTTGGGGCCGCTGATCAGCAGCGTGCGGCGGGCGAAGTCCAGGTCGAGCGACATCGGCACGACCCGCTTGTTCTGGCGGCGGAAGATGTCTTCGAGCAGTGGGTGGCGCGCGTCGCGCAGAATCAGTCGGTGCGCTTCTGGGGAACTGAGGCGCGGCACGGTGCAGTCGAAGTCGCGCGCGAAGTCGGCTTTGGCGAAAAGGAGATCGAGACGCGCCAAGACCGCCGAGGTCGCGGTGATGAGGGCGGAGTGCTGGCGGAGGCGCGCGGTGAACTCGCGCAGGATGCGGTGGACTTCGCGTAATTCTTCTTCGTGCAGGCGCACCAGCTCGTTGTTGAGGTTGATGGTTTCGAGGGGCTCGACGAACACGGTGGCACCGCTGCCGCTGGAGCCGTGGATCACGCCGTCGACGCGGCGCTCGCGGCCGGTGACGATGGGGACCACGAAACGGTCGTTGCGGATGGTTACGAAATCTTCCTGCAACGTGCCGTCTTCGTGATGCGCGCGGAGGAAGCGAGCCAGCGACTCCTCGATCAGGCGGCGCTGGCGTTCCACGTCGCGCCGGAGGCGGGCCAGCGCGACACTGGCGTCGTCGGCCAGGCTGCCATCGGGGAGGATTTTGCCGCGCAGGTCGCGGGCCAGTTCGTCGAGATCGGCAAGCTGGTTTCCATAGGCGGCCAAGCGTGGGAATTTGTCGCCGACGGTGATCAGGATGGAGCGGGCTTCGGCGGACACGTCCAACACTCGGGCCAGCACCAGGATTTCGCTGCCCTCGAGCCCCGCGCCTTCGATGCGGAGGCGGGCGACGAAGGGGGCGGGGTCGGCGGGCAGGCTGAAGTCGAGACGGATCGCGGCTCCCTGGGCGGCGGCTTGGGGGCGGGCGGAGGTGTGGGTGTACTCGACGGCTTCCGTTAGATCGGCGAGCGCGGCTTCGATGGCGGGGCGATCAGAAGTGGGCTCTACGCGCGCCAGTTCAGCTTGGCCCAGAGGGCTGCGGACGTAACGGCCGATCAGGGCTCGGGCGGCTTCGAATTCAAGGACGGGGTCGACCACAATTTATCATCTCGCATTACGGGCAGGCGGAGCCGGTGTTCCGCGCTATATACTGGCTCGTCAGGAGGCTATCGGGAGGAAGTCATGCGTGCGCTTTGCGTTTTGATGGGAATCATTGGCGTCCTGCGGGCGCAGGCGCCCGACCCGCTGCTGGCCGATCCGCAGCATTACAAGTTGGAAATCGAGAACCAGTGGGTGCGAGTAATTCGCGAACACATGGGCCCTCACGAGATGATGCCGATGCACCAGCATCCGGCTCCAGGCGCGGTGATCGTGTTTCTGACCGACCGGCACAACCGGCTCACGTCGCCGGACGGCTCGGCACAGGAGTTGCGCAATCGTGCGGGGGAACTGATGTGGTCGCCGGCGAGCGCGCATAAAGGTGAAAACCTCGACGCCGCGCAGTTTGAGGCTGTGCAGATCGAGCCGCGGCGGCCCAGCGGGGTGGTCATCACTCCAGCTCCGGCGGAGCCGATGGATGCTCCCTTGGTCGATCCGCAGCATTATCACGTGGAAATCGACAACGAATATGTGCGGGTGCTTCGGGTGACGATCGCACCCCACGAAAAGCTGGCGCTGCACAAGCACCCGGATACCAAAGCCGTGCTGGTGCATTTGACGGATCAGAATATGCGTCTGTGGCGAGCCGACGGCACGATGAGCGAGAGCAAGTACGCGGCCAAGCAGGTCCGCTGGGTGGAGTCGGCTGGAGCGCATCAGGACGAGAATGTCAGTGATCTGCCGTTGCGGTTTATCCGGATTGAGCTGAAACTGGCGCGATAAGCTGAACGAAGCATGTGGGGCAGGTTGGTAACCTGCGGCGGATTGGCAATCCGCCTGGTCGCGTACCGCAGTAATGCCAAGCGCCGGTTACCAACCGGCGCGCAGGATTCCATCCTGCCCCACACCTTAGTGCTCCGCCATGAGCTGGGCGTAGCGAGGATCGGAGCGCAGCATGGCCAGGGTAGGTTCGTGGCTGACCTCTTGTACCGGCTGGCCGGCCCGCAGCGCGGCGCGGACCGACGCTAGGGCTAGTTCGCGCTGACCTGCCAATTCATACGTGAGCGCGGCGTGCCACGCTACGGAGCGGCTGGTGGGCGCCAGTTGCAGGGCTCGCCGGGTCTTGACGACCGCATCGCCGTGGTCGCCGAGGCGCGCGCGGTACAGCGCTACTCGCCCGAGCGTCTCCGCGTCGTTAGGGTTCACCATCAACCGCTCCTCTCCTAACTGCACCGCGCGTCGGTAGGCTTGCACGGCCTTTTCGCGGCCGTTGGGGGAGCAGCCGTAGACATCCCCGAGATTGCCCCACACTTGATCGCTCTTGGGAAGGATTTCGGAGGCCTTCTCCATAAGCGGAACGGCTTCGGGACAGCGGTCTTGAAAGAAGTACACGGTGCCGAGGCTGGAATACGCGGAAGCCGTCGGCCGCAGCGCCAGGGACTTCTCATAGCTGATAGCCGCGTTGGCATACTGCCCGTTCATCCAGTACACGGAGCCCAGATTGGTGTAGCCGGAGCTGTTATCGGGCACGAGTTCCGTCATGCGCTGAAAGATTCCTGCGGCGTCCTGATAGCGGCCACGGTCGTAATAGAACACGCCCAGGTTGAGCATGCTGGTGAAGTCGTTCGGACGCAGTTGCGAAGCTTTCTTATAGGTGCTTTCCGATTCTTCCAGTTTTCCCGCGGCCAGATACGCGTTGCCGAGCTCGCTGTAGGCGCTGGCATTGATGGGGTCGAGTTCCAGAGCGCGTTGAAAGGTTCGGATGGCGTCTTCGTAGTGGCCGGTGCCTTCCTGCACGATGCCTAACGTCACGTAGACCGGCGCCAGACGATCGCTGAGCGCCAGCGCGCGGTTGCAATTCTTTTCCGCCGGTTCCACCCATTGCGTGTCGCTGGTGGCGCGGTACTTCTTCCAATACGCTTCGCCCAGGCCCGCGTAAGCGAGCACGTAATTGGAATCCTGGGCCACGGCGCGTTCGAACAGATCGATGGCGCGATCCAGGTCGGCGACGTTGCGGCGTTGCAGGTAGCCCTGGGCTTGCAGATAGAAATCGTAAGCGCCGGCGGCCTTGGTGACCCCGGCGGCCAGGATCTGGCGTTCCTGGTTTCCTAGTTCCAGCTCCAGCATGCGGGCGATCTCGCGGACTACCGTTTCCTGCAGGTCGGCGAATTCGGCAAAGGGCTTGCGAATGGTGCGCGAACTCAACTGGCGCAGCGTACCGGTATCCACCAGACTGGCGGTGAGAATCACCTGGCGGGAATCGCGCTGCAGGCTGCCGCTGATGACCAGGTTGGCGCCCAAGGTCCGGCGCGCTCCGGCCGCGCTGGAGAGCTGCTCGCGCCGCACTTCAGTGGACGGTACCACCCACAGGGACCCGTGAAACTGTTCGAGCTGGGTGAGTTCGCTGGTGAGCGCTTCCATGATCCCGTCGCACAGGGCCTGATTCTCGCTGGCTGCACCCACATTCAGGAAGGGCAGAACGGCGATCTTCTTCTCGGCGGGTACATTGTTGAACACGGTGTTAAACAACGCCGGGGCGAACTTCCAGCCCAGAACAGCCAGCACCGCCAGTATGACGAGCACAGCGGCCGCGGCTGGGAGCCAGCGACGTTGAACACGTTTCACAGCAGGCTCGCTCGGCGGAGGCGACGATGACGCGGACGCCACACCGCTCTCCAGCTGACGGGTGAACTGCTTGAGATCTTCAGCCAAATTCTGCGACGTCTGATAGCGGCGGTCGAGGTCCTTCTCTAGCGCGGTGCTCAAAATTCGCGCAAGCTCGGGGGCGATATCGCGACCCTCGCCGGCCAGGGAGGGCGGGGAGCCGTGGACAATCTCGTACATCAAGCCGACATCGGAGTTGCTCTCAAAGGGCGGGCGGCCCGTGAGCATTTGAAACAAAACCACGCCGAACGAGAAGATATCGGAGCGTTGATCCAGCTCCTTGCCTTGGATCTGCTCCGGCGACATGTAGGCCAAGGTGCCGACCACGATGCCGGGGTACGAGTATGCCTCGGGCGAGATCGTCACGGTGGTGGCGGAGGCTCCCCGGTGCTGGGGTTGGATCCGCGCCAGTCCGAAATCGAGAATCTTCACCAGACCGGTCTTGGTGACCATGATGTTGGCGGGCTTGATGTCGCGATGGACGATGCCGGCCGCATGTGCGGCGGCCAGGCCGGAAGCGATTTGTGTGGCGTAATCGAGGGCTTCGGAGAGACTCAATCCGGCGGGGCCGATGCGGTGGAGCAGCGTGTCGCCCTGCACCAACTCCATGGCAATGTAGTCCACACCGCCGACCGTTTCGATTTCATAGACGGTGATGATGTTGGGATGATTCAGGGCGGATGCAGCTTTGGCTTCGAGCAGGAAGCGCGCTTTTCGCGCGGGGTCCAGGTTGTCTTCCTCGGGGAGAGCTTTGAGCGCGACCATGCGCCCCAGGCGCAGATCCTTGGCGCGGTACACGAGGCCCATCCCGCCTTCGCCGAGCTTCTCCAGAACCTCGTAGTGCGAAATGATCGATCCGATCATCTTGTTCTATTACTAGCGCAAACGCGGCCGGAACGCCGGGGGCGCGGGCCGGCGGCGCGGATGGATCGCCGAAACCGGTCTACTCGTCGACGATGACGTCGGGATCGTGGGTCGGCTGATTGCGGCCGATCGCGCTGGCGTAGTGGTAGGTCTTGCAACCCGCGTCGCCCGCCTTGGCGCATTGGACCGCGATGACGCAGGACTTGGGGTCGCCGGGGCCGGAACCGAATTCCTTCACGCCATTGGCGCAGGGCGAGTCCACGAAACGGACAAACCAGGCCCCGCCCGCTGCCGCCCGGCCCCAACGCACCTCCTGACCGTTCCTGACGTGCCGTTTCTGGTGCGCCTGGATGACGACGCCGGTGTCGTCGATTTGCACCGCCACCTGCTGGTTCTGGCTGGAGGCCAAGCCTCCCAGGAGGAGAGCCGCCGCCAGGATGCTCAGTCTCTTTTTCACTCGCATAGCCTTTCTCCGCACTCATTCAGCGCGGCGGCAGAAGCAGAAGTCATGCAGCGTTTCTCAGTATACACCGAGGTTCCGGCTTTCCCGAGTTTTTCGAGGTATCGCTGAGGACCGTTGGAGCAACAGGGCGGCGGGGATGCAAAGGTCCACTGCTGAGGCGCGGAACTTGTTAGAGTTTTCGTAGCGACTGATCATGGAAACCGAAACCCATCGCCGAACGTGGAAGACTGTGTTGGCCTTCGCGACAATCTATCTGGTGTGGGGCTCCACGTTTCTCGCCATTCGAATTGGCGTCCGCGAAGTTCCGCCGTTCCTTCTTGCGGCGATGCGCTTCCTAATTGCCGGACTCATCCTGTATGGCTGGATGCTCGCGCGCGGTGAGCGCTCACCCGGCGGACGCCAGTGGATGTCGGCATTCTTGCTGGCGGTCCTGATCTTCGTCCTCGACTACGGACTGTTGTTCTGGGCCGAACAGCGTGTGCCTTCGGGCCTTGCCGCGGTCATGCTGGCCACGATCCCGGTGTTCATGGCGCTGTCGGAAATCGTGCTCCTCGGAACACAAAGGTTCACACTGCGCCTGGTCTTGGCGCTCTTGATCGGGATTGGCGGAGTCGCCGCGCTGGTGAGCCGTTCGTTGAACCTCGGCGGGGCGCCGATCGACGGGGCGGGTGCGGTGGCGCTGATCGTGGCAGCGATCAGCTGGTCGGTGGCGTCCGCGCTCACGCGCAAGCTGCCGCTGCCGCCTTCAAAGGGTATGAGCTCGGGAGTCCAGATGCTGGCCGGCGGGACGCTGCTGGCGCTCACCGCAGCCGCGTTGGGAGAATTTCGTGACTTCCATCCCAGGATCGTCTCACTCGGGGCGTGGCTCGCATTGGTCTATCTGATTGTCGCGGGTTCCATCATCGCGTTTACCGCCTATGTGTGGCTGATTCATCATGAATCGCCGACCAAGGTCGGGACCTACGCGTACGTGAATCCGGTGGTGGCCGTCCTGCTTGGATATTTCCTGGGCGGCGAGACGCTGGGCCTGCGAACGATTCTGGGGACTCTGTGCGTCCTAGTCAGCGTGGTGGTCATCACGACGACGCCCGCTACGAAGCCGGTGACAAAGCCTGTAACAACGCTGTCGGCGGAGGAAACAGGGAAAGCCCGGTAATCCGGCGTTCCGCGCATTGCGGCATGAGGCCCTCAATCCGAGGCGCAGCGGAAGCCGATGTTGTAGTCTGTATCGCCCGGTTCGATCCGGCTGCGGTACGAGGCGCGGACGAGATCCGGATCGTCCCACCAGCCGCCACCTTTGAGCGATTTGAACTCGGCCGAACTCGGTCCCGTCGGATTGATATTCTCTTGCGAGTGCTGGACGGTATACCAGGTGTGCGTCCACTCGACGACGTTGCCCAGCATGTCGTACAGCCCGAACGCGTTGGGTTTCTTTTGCGCCACCGGGTGGGTGGAAAGCTGGCTGTTATTCCAATACCACGCGATTTCGTCGAGATTGCCGTACCGGCTTCCGGTCGTGCCCGCCCTGGCAGCGTACTCCCATTCCGCTTCGGTCGGCAGCCTTCCGCCAATGGCGGTGCAATAATAATCGGCGTCGTCCCAGGTAACCATTTCCACCGGTAGATTCGGCCCGTTGAAGATGCTGGGGTTTTCCCCGGTTACTTTTTCGTAGGCGGCTTGCGTGACCTCGGTTTGGCTCAACCAGAAACCTCTGGTCAGGATCACTTTGCGGGTGGGAAATTCGTCTTCATAGCACTCGTCGTCTCCAGGCGAGCATCCCGTCACGACGTTGCCCGGCGGAATCCAGAGGTAACGCAGACCGTCCTTGGGGTTGATCTTCGAGTCTCCAAGTTTGGGACCCGGTTTGGGACTCTCCTTGGCGGACGCGGTCTTGCCGCCGTTGTTTTGAAAACCTACCATGGCGGAGGGTGCGATTGCAGCGAACACGGCGCAGATCGCTACGAACCATCTCCGTGGGACACGCACGTCGGCCTCCTAAAATTGCTACTTTACCATAGTGCTTTCGCGGCGGATCGTGCCGGGCGTTTTCCGATCGCTGAGCAGAGCCGGCTAAGATCGTCGGGCAATTTCCGGGTTGGCCGGCGCAACCTCTGACGCCCCGATGCTAGCACGCGGCACCAAGAGATTTGGGTGAACAGTTTGTTGGCTCAGCGGCGGGGGAGGTGGTTCAGGGGCGTCGGGTTCATCTTGTAAGTTCGGCGGGCTGGGCAGCGCTGAACCGCCTGAAAGGGCGGCTGCAGGCCGAAAGGCCTGCCCCACTTGGGTTCGTTTTGTGAATGGGTGAACCGAATAAGAATCAGATACTTACGTTGGGAATTGGGGCGCGGAAGGTGGGGCGCAGTCCTCAGGCATGTGGATTTGCGCATCGTGTGGGACGCATTTGTCACATAGTGGTAATTTTCGCCTCGGATTCGCCCTGCCGTGACGCGGAAGGAGTGGTGGCCGGTGCGCTGGTTGATGGTGGTGACTTCTCGGTGACTGGCGATGAAATGCACTCGTGGGTGTAGAGTTGTTTAACAAAAGGACGTGGCAGCCGGTTACCCTCGGAATGAGATGATCCGACCACATTTAGCGTCGTCGTGGTTCACGGATATTAAGAAGACCGCTCTACTAGCCTGTATAGCGGCAGTCTTGAGCTCCTTGATACCTATGTGGAACGAGATGCAGGAGCTGGCGGCGTTCGCATCGAACTATCCCGTGATGAAGCCGTGGATGGTTCTGATCTATGGTTGGCTGTGGATCGGCTCCGCGATCATGCCAGGGTTTTATTTTGCTTTGTACCGAATCGAAGGAAGCCTGCGCTTTCCAAAATACATCCGGCAAGTGAGCTTGGTGACCGTGCTCGTGTTCGGCTTGATCGTGGCTGTGGACTTATGGGACTGGATCGGAGGATCCTTGGTCCCCTATTTGACAGTGATGAAGGCGCTCGATTGGAAGATCGGAGCCACAAGCGTTGTCGCTGCCGCGCGAGATCCACGGACGATCAAACACGTCTCCATTGTGCTGACCGAGCTTTCGGCCTTTGCTTACATCCTGCTATTGCTCGCGTTTTTCCGCCACGCAGACGGTGAATTATTCACGGATGCGGACGTTCCCGTCTCCAGGCTGCTTGTCTTCGCGACGAAGGTGGCGTTGATTACGTGGGGAATTTGGGTGGCATTCAACGTGGTCCGGCTAGTCCTCACCCCGTACAGTTACTTTCACCTTCAGGACGCCGCGTTACAGATCGGGCGACGGCCGCAGCGATTGGGACCTATGATGGCAGACGCAATTCGCATGCTCCTGGGGCAGGCCTGTTTTCTCATCGCGCCCTACATTGTCTACACCGCGTTTACACCGGCTGATGGAGACATGATTGAGCACGCGGTTGATGGCGTGTCCTGAAGCTGTCCTGGCTAGGCGGAGGTCCTTTTGCATCCGACTCGAATGGTTATGAGTTCGGCTTTCTTCCTCGCCATACCGCCATTCATTAAACGCACTCGGCCGGTGTGCTTACAATGGCAGTGCGCGGTGTTCCCCATGAAACTGCTGACTCTCGCTGCTTTATCCGTTGGGCTTGGATTGAGTCAAAGCAACGACTGCGATACCCTGGACAAGTGCCAGGAAGCGCTCAAGACGAATCGGCGTAGTTCCCTCATTCACTTCCGAATCGGCGAAATGTATTTGCTGCAGGGCAGCTACCAGAACTCGGCCAACGAATTGCGCGAATCGCTTTCTGGCGATCTGAACCCAAGATGGATTGAGGCATGGGCGCATGTCGATCTGGGCAAGGTCTACGACGCTACCCACCAGCGCGAGCGCGCGCTAAACGAGTACCGACTGGCCCTTAGGACCAGGGACAACACACAAGGCGCCCTGGACGCGGCAAACCAATACATCGAAGCTCCCTATATCCCCGATTAGGGAACCTCTTGCCCTCAACCAACTCTTAGCGGACTACCTGCCCCTAGCTCGCCTCCTGGTCGTTGCGCGACCTACTGGGGCGCGACTATACTGAATGGGACATTTCTTGTCACAGAGCTTGTGGCAGAGCAGCCCAGAAGTGGCTCATGAGGAGAGTTCTATGAAGATCATCCAGTCCAGGGGAAGAGTCGCCCTGTTGTGCGCCGCCGTATTTGCCCTGATCGCCGGATTCGGGGTGTTTAGCACCAATGCCCAGCAAAAAGGCGCTGCCAAGCAGGCCTCGGCCTCGCGCTACGTCAGCCCTGCCGGATACATCACGGGCGTGGTCCAGGGCGAAAAAGGCCCTGAAGCCGGGGTGTGGGTGATTGCCGAGACCAAGGACCTTCAGACGAACTTCATCAAAACTGTCGTTACCGACGATCAAGGCCGCTTCGCGGTGCCGGAGTTGCCGGCGGTCAATTACAGAGTTTGGGTTCGGGGTTATGGGCTGGTGGATTCCTCGCCCATCGAGATGAAGCCTTCGACCTCCTCCGTGACGCTGAAAGTGACCTCGGCGAAGACGCCTCAGGAGGCCGCCAAGACCTACCCCGGCGACTACTGGCTCTCGATGATGGCGCCGCCGGCGAAGAATCTCTTCCCTGGAACCGGGCCCTCGGGTAACGGACTGGGCATCACGATGAAGAGCCAGGACGAGTGGATCAACCGCTTGAAGTCGGGTTGCAACTTCTGCCATCAACTGGGCAACGCGCTTACTCGCGACACGAAGCATGTCTTCGCCGCGAAGCCCGAGCTCAAGACCGACGCGGAAGCTTGGGAGTGGCGCCTGGGCGTGGGCGTCCGCGGGACCAACATGTACGGCTTGCTGGGCCAGATGGGCAAGGACCCCACATTGAAGGCCCTATCGGACTGGACCGAGAGCATCGAGCATGGCGCCGTGCCGCCGACGCCGGCCCGCCCAACCGGGATCGAGCGCAACATCGTCTCGACGCAGTGGGACGTGGGCGACGATCACTCCTTCATGCACGATCAGATTTCGACCGACAAGAATCATCCGACTCTAAACGGCGGCGGCCCGAACTACGCGGTGAACGCGGGGCACGGCCAATTGGTGGTTTTGGATCAGGCGGACAACAACACCTACGCGATCGACATTCCGACGCGCGAACCCAAGGACAAGGTTCCTTCGCGCTTCCCCTCGCCGAACCGTCCGTCGATGTTCTGGGGCAATGAGCATCTGTGGTCCAATCCGCCTTACGATCCGGCTGATCCGCACAATCCCATGATGGATAGTAAGGGCCGGGTGTGGATGACCTCCAAGATTCGCCCCAACGCCGATCCTTCCTGGTGCAACGATCCGAGCAATAAATACGCCGATTGGTACCCGCTGAAAAACAGCGCCCGGCAGGCTTCCTACTGGGACCCCAAGACCAAGCAGTTCCAGTTGATCGACACGTGCTACTCCACGCACCATTTGCAGTTCGACAACGATCCCGACGAGACCGTGTATTTCAACGAGCTGAGCGGTCCGATCTTCGGCTGGGTGGATTCGAAGGTTTACGACCAGACGCTGGCCTCGACCAAAGACGAGAAGCAGGCCGAGCAGGCCGCGGTGGGCTGGTGCGGGCAGGTGGTGGATACTAACGGCGATGGAAAGATCACTCGGCCCTGGAACGTGGTCGCACGTGGGGCGGATCTCGCGCTGCTGTATTCGACCGACACCGGCGGGGCTGCCGGCGGGCGCGGAAAAGCGGGCGCGACGCCGTTCGATCCGAAGCTGGACACTCAAATCAACTTCGCCATGTACTCGATGATTCCGAGCCCCGTCGACGACTCCGTGTGGGGCGTCGCGGAAGATTTCCCCGGCTTTTTGATCCGCTTGCAGCGGGGGAACAACCCTCCCTCGACCTGCCGGACGCAGATTTTCAAAGTGCCGGCGCCGGGCTACGATCCTCGCGGCGTGGACATCGACACCAACGGCGTGGTCTGGACGGCGCTGGCCGCCACCAGCCACCTGGCCAGCTTCGATGTGCGCAAGTGCAAGGATCTGACGGGAGTGCAGAAGGTGGACGGCAGCCAGTGCAAAGAAGGCTGGACGCTGTATCAGACCACCGGGCCTCGGCTGAAAGGTACCGATGTTCCCGCGGATTTCCATTATTACAACTGGGTGGATCAGCAGGACATCATAGGACTCGGCAAGAACATTCCTTTCGCGACGGGGTCTAACTCCGATTCGCTGATTGCGCTGAACCCGCAGACGCAGAAGTGGACTTACTTCCGTATTCCTTATCCGCTCGGGTTCTACGCGCGCGGCATGGACGGCCGCATCGACGATGCCAACGCCGGTTGGAAGGGACGTGCGCTGTATTCGAACTACGGCACGCACTTCGTGTGGCATATCGAGGGCGGCAAGGGGACCAAAGGGAAGATTGTGAAGTTCCAGGTCCGGCCAGATCCGCTCGCCCGGTAGTTTGGTTTCGCAGGCTGAACGTTCGAGGAGCGCCGCTTTAACGCGGCGCTTCTTTTTTTGGTCCTGGTTCCCGTACAGCGCTCGCCTCTTATATTCGAAAGCTCCGCCGATAAGCCCTCCATAGGGGAAACCAGGAGATCACAACGTGAAAAGAAGGTTTGTTCTTGTGCGTGTACTATCCGCATTCGCGTTCATCGGAATCGCGAACGCTGCCTCTCCGCTACCCCAGCAGGGCCCGGTAGTTCAGACGGCATCAAAAGAAGAAGCGGCGAAGGACAAGTCCAGTTCGAACCAGGGGGACGACCAGCAGGCGGGGGCGAAGAACAACGCTGGCAAGGGCGCGTCCGAAAAGGTTAGCCAAGACTCGGCTCATACCTGGGGGAATGGCTCAATGAGGGGTAATGACCCCCGCTTCGCCGCTAATCCTTTTGGGCCGCAGGGGAGCGCCCCCCGCCCAGGCAAAAAGGCCCTCGATGGTGGGGCTGGGGGACGGAGTTTTGGAAGACCTCAGGTGGGCTGGTGGGGCGACTCTTATTGGAGGACCACCCGCAATCAAGCCAAGTGGGATCAACAGGGCGAGTCCGCTGCTCAGTAAGGCTTGAATCGCAGTTCTATAATTTTAAGAATCGGATCGCCAGGAAGTCGAAACTGTCCGGAGTTCTCACTTCCCATTCGTGCTCGGCGGGGACCCTTTTTGGGCCGTTAATGCACGTAAATGGAACATGAATCTGACGGCTTCGCGATTACCGGCTGCGCGGGCGCGGGCCATAATTGGTCAACAGATAATCCAGGAGGCCGGCGCGATCCTCGTCCTTCACTTTCGCGCCCCAGCCGGTCATTTTCGTGATTTCCCGGTCCCACTGCGCGCGAGTGAGGCGCTGTTGGCGGATGACGTCGTCTTCGTGGCAGGCCGAGCACGCGCTCTTGAACGCGGAGGGTTGTGCTCGATCGGAGGCGGGGGGTTGTGTCGCCTGAGACGGTCCGGGAAGTTGCTGGACGACATCCACGCCAACGCGCGGGGCTACGTTCCACAAATACCCAGAAGGATTCCACTCTTGATCCAGGGGTTGCGTATTGCCCGCGGCGTCGCGCGCCCGAGCCAGGATCGTGTAATAAGACTCGCGAGCGGGGGTCCACGAGAGCTCCCACTGGCGCCAGCCGAATTGGGTCCTTTGATCCCGACCCAGAGCGGCTGGCTTCCAGGCGCGCCCGCCGTCTACGCTCACTTCTACTCCTGTTACCGGTCCGGCGTCGCCGCTCCAGGCCACGCCCCGGATCACTAGAGGCCTTCCCGCGAGGACCTGTGCGCCATCCACAGGCGCCGCGATTACACTCTTCACGTGCAGGCTGGTCACGGGTTGCATCTGGTCTGCGGGAACGGCCGTTCCGGGCGCGACTGGCTTGCCGGGGTGACGGTAGGTGCCCTTCATCCAGAAGCCGCCGTGTTCTGTGTTGAGGACGCGAATCGAGGTCAGCCACTTGACCCATGAATCGCTCGCCCAGCCCGGCGCGATCACCCGCAACGGGAAGCCGTGCTTCTGCGGCAGCGTCTCGCCGTTCATTCCGTACGCCAGAAGTGTATTGTTATCCTGAGCCTTCTTCACTGGGATCGAGCGTTGAAAGTCCGGCATGGTGCCCAGCGGGACATCCGCGCCATCGAAGAGAATTTCCTTGGATGAGTCCTTGATGCCGGCGCGCTTCAGCACATCGGCCAGGCGCACGCCCTTCCAGCGCGCATTCCCCACCGCGCCGTTGCCCCATTGCAGACCCGGAACCGGCGGTTCATAGAACCCGCGGCCGTTGCCCGCGCACTCAACGACGCTCACCAGTTCGACTGGCGGCAGCGCTCGCAGATCCTCCATGGTCAGCGTGAGCGGAGTGGTCACTTCGCCCTCGACTTTGAGACGCCAGGAGGCTAGGTCCACCTTAGGGACGTAGACGTGGGTGCGGACGAAGAAATGCTCAATCGGAGTGATGTAGTCGGAGAAACCGGTGAGGGTCATCTCCAGATCTTCGGGGCGAACCGACCGCACCAGCATGTCACGCTTGGGACCGTCGTCCGCCCGCAGGAAGCCGGTACCGGCGAGCGCAAGGAAAGTTCTGCGAGGAATCTGCATGTTCGGCCTTCCTTCAAACGTAGCAGGAATTATCACGTCAGTCAGCGCAGCCAGCACGAGCACGAGCACGACGCCTTTCCAATGACGCCAACGTTTGGGATAATCGTACCCTCGGAAAGGAAGGTGCCATGGGTCTGCGACTTTTCTGCGTCTGCGGGGTGACTGCCGCCAGTTTGGGCTTTCGCGCAAGCGCCTGCAAATCGCGATTTGGGTTTGGTCGGCGACCGCTTCCGGGCGCTCAAATACGAAGAGCTCACGCCCGAGCAAAAGACCATGGTGGAGCATTTGCTTTCGGGGCAGCGCCGCGGCCTCGGCGGGCCATTCAATGTGCTGTTGCGCAGCCCCGAGATGGGCGATGCGGCGCAGCAGTTCGGCGAGCAAGGGCGCTTTCATCCCGGGCTGTCGGCGCAGGTGGCCGAGACGGTGATCATCCTGACGGCGCGTTATTGGGGCGCGCAGTTCGAGTGGAACGCTCACAAGGCCGCTGCTTTGCGGGCTGGACTGAGTCCGGCGATCGCGGATGCCATTGCCACGGGCAAGCGCCCAACTGGAATGGCTCCGGATGTGGAGGCTGCCTACAACTTCATGGATGAGCTGTTCACCACCCATCAGGTGAGCGACGCAACTTTTCAGGCCGCGAAGGACAAGTTTGGGGAGAAGGGCATCGTGGACATTATGGCCACGAGCGGATGGTACTCCATTGTCTCGATGGCGCTCAACGTGGACCGTTACCCGCTAGCCAACGGAGCCAAGCCCGAGCTGAAGCCGCTCGGGAATCCGCTGCCGTTGGTTGATACCGCCGGGTTCGCGACTGCGCCTGTGCCGGGCCGTGTGGTGGCCAAGACTTCGATGGTCGGCAAAACCAAACTCGAGTTGCGGGGCGACCGCTTTCCGGGTCTCAGCTACGACGACATGACGCCGGAGCAGAAAGCCGCTACGGGCCGTTCGCTGACGGGACGCGGCGCGATCGGGATTTTCAATATCGCCGTGCGCAGTCCGCAGGTGGCGGATGCGCTGTGGCCCTTCGGCGACCGGATTCGCTTTCATTTGTCGGTGGCCGACAAGCTGAAGGAACTAGCCATTCTGATCACGGCGCGCTATTGGATGGCGCAGTTCGAATGGCAGGCGCATCGCCGCGCCGGCGTTCAGGCCGGGTTGAAGGAGGAGACGGTTCGCGCGGTCGCGGAGGGCCGGCGGCCGGCGTCGCTCGATCCGGGAGAAGAGGCCGTGTACAACTTCTGCACCGAATTCTACAAAACGGGACAGGTTAGCGATGCGACCTTTCAAGCGATGAAAGACAAACTCGGTGAGCGTGGCATCGTGGAAATTATCGGCGCGGCGGGTTACTACCAGGTCGTGTCGATGTTCATGAATGTGGATCGGTACCCGCTGGCGGATGCTTCGCAGAAGCCCGAGCTGAAGCCGCTGGCACATCCGCTGCCGTAGGAGAACTCATGCGATTTTTATCCGTTGGGTTGATTTGTGCGATGGGTGTTGCGAGTGCGCAGGGCGTGAGACCCAAGCCGTCCGATCCCGATCAAGCTTTGAACATGCGCGGCGACCGGTTGCCGCCGATCAAGTACAAGGACATGACGCCGGCGCAAAGGGCCATGGCGGATCGCGCGATCGCCGGGAGAGGCGCCATCGGGGACTTCAGCGTAATCCTGCGCAGCCCGGAGATGGCCGACGCGATGCGCATTTCGCGGGCCAATACTTCGCTGTCGGCCAAGCAGAGCGAGCTCGCCATCCTGATCAACGGACGCTACTGGACCAGCCAGTTCGAATGGACGGTGCATCACCGCGCGGCCGTGCAAGCGGGGTTGAGCGAGGAGGCCATCAGCGCCATCGCGGAGGGCCGGCGGCCCACAGCGCTGAAGCCGGATGAAGAGCCGATTTACAACTTTCTCCGCGAGCTGATGACCACTCATCAGGTGAGCGACGCGGCCTTCGCCGCCGCGAAAGGCTCGCTGGGCGAGAAGGGCATTGCGGATCTATTTGGGCTGGTCGGGTTCTACCAAGTGGCTTCGCTGATGATGAATGCCGACCGGTACCCGATGGCGAACGCCGATCAGAAGCCGGAGTTGAAACCGCTCGCCCAGCCGATTCCTGTGGTTGGCGCCGGCTTCGCGACTGCACCTCCGCCGGGCGCTTCGCCGCCGGTGACCAAGACTTCGACCGTCGGCAAGTACAAACTGGAGCTGCGCGGCGACCGCTTCCCCGGTCTGGGCTATGACGAGATGACGCCGGGACAGAAGGCGGTGGTGGATAAGATCCTCTCGGGTGCGATTCAAGGTGGTTCCGGAGGGCCGCTCAATACTCTGTTGCGCGGTCCCGATGTGGCCGAAGGCGTCGCGCGCTATGGCGAGTATATCCGCTTCCATTCCACGCTTCCGAACAAGTTGAACGAGCTGGCGGCGTTGATCACCACGCGTTTCTGGATGGCGCAATTCCCGTTCTATGCGCACCACAGGGCCGGGACGCAGGCCGGCTTGAGCGAGACCACCATCACCGCGATTGCCGAGGGACGAAGACCGGCCTCGATGCCCAAAGACGAAGAGACTGTTTACAACTTCGTCTCCGGTGTGCTCAAGACCACGCAAGTCAGCGACGGAAATTTTGCCGCCACAAAGGAACTCCTGGGCGAGCGCAATATGATCGAGCTTTTGGGCGTGGTCGGCTACTACCAGATCGTCTCCATGGCGGTGAACACCGATCGCTACCCTCTGCCCGAAGGGCAAGCGCCGCAATTGAAACCGCTCGCGAATCCGCTCCCGTAAGCCGGGATCAGTTTCCCTTCCAGAGCTGAGGAAATTGTTGCCGAAGCCGCTGCACCTTGGGCAGATCGTAGGCGACCACGTACGCGTAATTCGGATTCCGCGCGGCGAAGTGCTGATGGTACTCCTCGGCGGGGTAAAAGGCCGTGAGAGGCGTCAACTGCGTCGCGATCGGACGCGAAAAAATCCTGGCGGTGTTTAGCTGCTGGATGTACGCCGCAGAAACTTGCTGCTGCTCGTCGGTTCCGTAGAAGATGGCGGATCGGTACTGCGAACCTAGGTCGGGTCCTTGACCGCCGACTTGGGTGGGATCGTGTGCGACCGAGAAGAAAACCTGGAGCAGTTGTCCGTAGGAGATTTGCGACGGATCGTAAGTCACTCGCACCGACTCGGCGTGGCCTGTCCGTCCGGCGCTTACGACCTCATAGATCGCGGTCGACTTGCTGCCGCCTGAGTAGCCCGATACTGCGCTCGACACGCCCTTGAGGTGTTCAAAAACCTCCTCCACGCCCCAGAAACACCCACCGGCAAATACAGCGGTTTGGGCCTGATGGTTAGCCGGCGCGGGAATGTCCTTGAGCGGCGTTGGAAATCCCGCCGCACCAAGAATGGGCCCCAGAGCTAGCGACAAGAAACAACAGCGAGCCGTGCGCATTGGCAGACGGAGCATACTGTCCCAGCGTCAAATTTCCAGCTTGCCGGTGCTGTCCCCAAATTTGTCCATCGGAACGCCGAGCTTATCCAGCATGGACAACAGCAGGTTCGACATCTGCGTGTGCTTGGAGTACCGCAAGTGCCGGCCGCCTAGGATCTGCCCCGATGCGCCCCCGGCGAGCAGCACCGGCAGCGGATCGTGATTGTGCTTGTTGCCGTCGCTGATCCCGCTTCCATATAAGACCAGCGAATGGTCCAGCAAATTCCCATCGCCATCCGGCGTCGATTGCAGCTTCTTCAGCAGGTACGCCAGCTGGCTGATGTGATAGCGATTGATCTGGGCGAACTTGTCCATATTTTCCGCTACGTCAGAATGGTGCGAGGTGCTGTGGAAGCCGGACCGGATGCCGCTTTCCGGATACACAACGGTGCTGGTTTCCCGAGCCAGCATCAATGTCGAAACGCGCGTGATCTCGGCCTTGTACGCCAGCACCTGCAGGTCGAACATCAGCTTCAGGTGGTCCGAGAAGGAATCCGGAATGCCCACCGGCGCGTCGGGAACTGTCAGACCGGCGGGCGCAGCAGTGGCCGCTTTCTGAATGCGGCGCTCGATTTCGCGCACGTCATCCAGATACTCGGCGAGCCGAGTGCGATCCGAGGCGGGAAGCTGTTTCTTCAACGACGCGATTTCGCCCTGCAGCGAATCGAGAATACTGCTGGCCTGGGTGCGGCGCGCGGCTCGTTCCGCGTCATTGCGTCCGTCTCCGAACAGGCGCTCGAAAACCACTTGGGGATTGTTCTCCATGGGCAGAGGCGTCGAGGCCGTCTTCCAGGAGATGGTGTTCATGTACGCGCACGCCAGGCCTGCGCCACAGCTCAAGGACACGTCTTCAATCGAGAGTTCCAGCGAAGGCAGCGGCGTGTCCTGCCCCATGCGATCGGCGTAAGCTTGATCGAAGGTCCGGCCCACGTGCGCTTCGACGCCTTTCTCCGGATGCACTCCGCTGAGGAAGACCGCGGCGGAACGCTGGTGGTCCGCGCCGGCATCGCTGTTCTCTCCGCCCGCCATGGGATGCGCGAGATCGCTCACCACGTTCAGATAATCGCGGAAAGGCTCCAGGGGCTTCAGGATTTCGCTGAATTCGAAACCCTTGCCTTCAGCAGCCGGAGTCCACTTGCCCATGATCGCGCCGTGAGGCACATAGATACACATCAAGCGGCTCTTGGGATTCGCGGCGGTCTTGCTCAGAGCGGTTTGCGCCGGCATCATCGAATCCAGGAACGGCAGCGATAGCGAGGCTCCCAAGCCGCGCAGCACTGTGCGCCGGGACAAATGCTTCTTAGTGATGAACATCATGCTCCTCCCGAACCTTTTACCCGCATCTGAAACGGACCGCTCTTCACAATACCTAATATGATCGACGAGAAACGATAGTCGTTCTGCACCGCGTTCCGCACGATGGATCGAATCGTGGGCTGATCGTAATAATGAACGCTACGGCCGATTCCGTAGGTCATCAGCTTCTCGGTCATGGTGGTGACGAACACATCCGAGCGGCTGAGCAGCGCTTTCCGCAGGCTCGCCACGCCATTCAGTTTTGTACCGTCCACCAGTTCGCCCGAAGCGTCGATGACCACACCCTGATCGGCGTCGCGCCATTTTCCGACCAAGTCGAAATTTTCGAGCGAGAGCCCGATGGGGTCCATGATTTTGTGGCAGGACGCGCACACGGCGTTGCGCCGATGAAATTCCATCTGTTGCCGCACGGAGCGAGGCTCGTTCTTCCCGGCGCTTTCTTCGAGCGCGGGCACGTTGGGCGGCGGAACCGGAGCCGCCGTGCCCAGCAGATTTTCGAGAATCCATTTGCCGCGCGCCACCGGAGAGGTACGATCCGCAACTGATGTCACGAGGAGAAAGCTGCCTTGACCCAGCAGGCCGCGCCGCGCTTCGTCTTTAATAGCGACCCGGCGGAAGTGGTCGCCATAAATGTTGGGAATCCCGTAGTGGCGGGCCAGGCGCTCATTCACAAACGTGTAATCGGCGTTGAGCAAGTCCAGAACATTGCGGTTCTCGCGGAGGATGCTCTGAAACAACATCTCGGTTTCGCGTTCAAAGGCGCGCCGCAGTTCGCCGTTGACCGGCGCCGGGGCGGTCTTCACTTCGCGAAGGTAGAGCCACTGCCCGGCGAAGTTCTTCACCAGTGCATCCGAGCGGGGGTCGTTCAGCATCCGCAGAGTCTGCTGCTCCAGAATGGCCGGATCCTTCAATTTGCCCTGAACGGCCAGGTTCAACAGCTCGTCGTCCGGGATGCTCGACCACAGAAAGAACGATAGCCGCGAGGCCAATTCCAGATCGTCAACGCGGAAGATCGCGCCCGCCGCCAGACCCGCGGGCTCCTCTTCGAAGCGGAAAACAAATCGCGGCGAGACCAGCATGCGCTCGATCCCGGACTGAATGCCGGTGTCGAATCCGCTGGCATTGCGGCCCCGTTGATAGAAACCCAGCAGGATTTCCAGGTCGTCGTCGGTAGCCGGCGCGCGGTAAGCACGCCGAGCTAGCGTAGACAAGATCTTCTTCGCACAGGGAAGCTCTTCGCTCGCGGACTGCGGTTTGCAAATGAAGATGCGGCGGCGACTGGGCGTGTCCCCGGGTCCTGTGGAGCTGAGCGGACCGGCGATGGCGACCGTGGTGGGACCCACGGAATTCGGCGGGACTTTCCAGGTGGTGGCGATCGGTTGCGGGTCCTTGTCGATGAGAGCAAATCCCAATGTTTGCGGCCCGGCCGTCATATCCAACTGAAAATCAGCAGTGACGTAGTAGCCGACCTCGACCACTTTCACCGGCTCGCCATTCACGGTGACTTCGACTTTCGAAACGCGGTTGTCGTAAGGCACGCCGCCACCGCCGCGCACTTTAAACGAATACTTACCGTCCAGCGGGAAGTTGTGATGCACCACCAGGCCGCCGAACGTTCCCAGCGGTATCTCACCCGCGCCATCGCCCGACGCGCTTCGATACGTCGCGGTGGCCGCGCCGATGGACGCATCGCCCACCGCGAGCCGGCTGATTTGAGCTGCTGCCGAGACGTAACGATCCATCAGCGACGGCGAGATGCGCAGCACATCGGCGACGTTGTCGAAACCCTCAGCCGAATCGTCAGCGGGCAGGAGCTTCGAAACATCCACATCCAGCGACAGCAAGTCTCGAATCACGCGCGCGTATTCGTTGCGGTTGAGACGATGCAGCGCCGTCGAGCCAGGATTCGGATGCGCGTCAGCCCAACGGTCGAGCTCGGCCTCTAACTTCGCCGTGAAGCCGTCGGTCACCGAGCGATCCGGGCGCGGAGCGCCGCTCGGCGGCATCATCCCGGCGCGCAGCTTGCGGACGGCCTTCTCCCAGGTCTCGGCATTCTCACCGGGATGGGCCGGGTCCAGGCTGTCGAGTGCCAGACCGCCGGTTCGCGCGCGCGCGTTGTGGCAGGTGACGCAATATTGATTGAGAAACGCCCGCTCGGGTGAGGCTGTTCCAGTTTGAGCCACAGCAGCAGTGGGCCCGTAGCTGCCGGATCCTGCTAGGACCGCGAGCATTCCGGTTATGATCCAGCGCTTCATTGCGCCTTATCGGCCCCCGCTAACTTCTGCAGCAGCGCGAGCGTGGTGGGACGTTTCTCCGGAGGCCCCGATACGTACACGGTTCCGTCTGCAAACACAGCCGGCGTCCGCCCCTGCTTGTCCTTGGCGTCCAGCTTGGCTCCATTTGCTGCGAGCAACTGCACGATGGCATCCGATCCCCGGTAAGCCGCGCCGTGCAGCGCTGTATAGCCCAGGGAATCCACGGCGTTCACATCGGCGTGATGCTCGATGCAAATCTTGGCGGCCTCGAGGAGAGACTCCGGCGACTCGGTGTAGGTCTGTCGCGACACCCAACCCACGCCGGAAGCCGACATTAACGCGGTGGTGCCTGCCAGGGTTGGAATGTTGGGATCAGCTCCATGGTCGAGCAAGAGCCGCATCACGGCGACGTCGCCCGCGAGAGCCGCTCGCACGAACGGCGTTTGACCGTCGGGCTTCACCCATTGCCGAGCCCCGAACGGCATCATCCAGCGGCGGCTCGGCGGCTCCTTGGCCAAGCGGGCGTTGACGCTGGCTCCGCGCTCCAGCAGCGATTGAATCATAGGCAAGATAGGCTCGCGCACGATTCCATTGGTTCCGCTCGCGTCCGCGACGTCCAAGTTTCGCAGATCCACGGCGGCCCACAGGGCGGTACGACCGAAGCCGTCGGCGGCGTTCACATCGGCATTCTTCTCCAAAAGCAACTTCGCCACGTCCACCTGTCCGTTCGCGATCGCCAGCAGCAAAGGAGTGCTGCCATTCGCCTCGGTCTGATTGACGCTCGCGCCCGCGGCCAGCAACAACCGCGCGATTTCCAGCCGTCCATCCCGAGCCGCATAGAGCAGCGGAGTCATACCGCCCTGCGGAACCGGTTTCTCGCGGTTCTGCGCCCGGCCTACCCCCTGAAGGTTGCCGGCCGTTGGAGGCGGAGTCTCCACCACCAGCGTGCGTGCATTCACGTCCGCATGCCGGCTCAGCAAAAGTCGGACGGCCTCGGCATGGTCTTCGGTCACAGCCCACATGAGCGCCGTCTGTTGCGCGACCGTGTCCTGTGCGTTCACCGCCGCGCCCCGGTCGAGTAACACTTGCACGGCTTCCGGATTGCCGGTGCGCGACGCAATCATCAATGCGGTCTGGCCGCTCGGATTGACTGAATTCGGGTCCACGCCCGCGTCCAGGAGCCTCGCAATCATGGCGGCGCTGCCATTGATGCAGGCCAGTTCCAGCGGAGTCACGCCATGACGATTCGCGATCTTCGGATCGGCGCCGGCCTGCACCAACAGATCGGCGGTGTTCACATCATCGGCGCGAACCACCCAGTGCAGAGCGGTTGTGCCATCCCCCAGCGGTACGTTGACGTCAACCTTCTCCGCTAGTAGGGCGCGAACGGCGCTCATGTCGCCGCTTTGAGCCGCCTCGGCCAAGCGCGTGTCGCGTCCGGCCGCGAAGCAAGTTGCCCAACACGCAAACAGCAGCGTCGGCACAAATCCGGCGCGGACGGGTTTGAAGGCCATTCTCGCCACCCTCCTCAAGGAGTCATCGCGCAACGGCGCGCGAATGCAATGTCGTTGAGAACAATAGCATTGCGTGAGGACCGAGTCAATCGTCAGAGCCGCACCGGTGGACTTCGGACTGGTACTCCAGACAGGCCGCGGCCCGTGTCCGCCCACACACGATGCGTCAAACCAGACACATGGGTCGATTCCGATAACTCACTGCAATATCAATAGGTTACATCATGGCTCCCGCCCTGCATTCCAGCCGGGCATGAAACACCAAACACTGAACACGATGACGAAGTTGGCCGCGGTCCTGTTGGTCGCGGCCGTAGACGCCGCGGCAGAAGAACGCCGCCAGGCGCAGAGGCGGATCGTGATATCGATCCCCGACCGCAAGCTGGTTCTGTTCGACGGCGACCGCGTCGAGAAGATCTACGACGTGGCCGTCGGCAAGCCCTCCACACCGACGCCCACAGGCGAGTTCCGCATCATCAACCACATTCCAAATCCCACCTACTACGGCCCGGCCGGAGCGATCGCACCTGGAAAAGACAACCCAGTCGGCACGCGCTGGATGGGCCTGAGCGTGCCGGGCTACGGCATCCACGGCACCAACGTGCCAAGTTCCATCGGCAAAACCGCCTCGCACGGCTGCATCCGGATGCGGCAGCAGGATCTCGAAGAACTCTTCGACCTGGTGAACGTAGGCGTGACCGTTGAGCTCCGCGGCGAGAGCTCCGGCGTGTTGGCACAAGTTCTCGCGGGCAACTCCGCTTTTGAAGCGCGCACAACGCCAAACATCGCTGTGCGCTCCTCTGTTGAATCGCGCTCAACGCCAAACACCGCTGTGCGCGCCGCAAATTAGAGTCCCACGAAGAAGAAGGAGAACACTCAGATGACGTTGTTAAGGTATTTGCTGATTTTTTCGGGAATCGCCCTGCTGGTGGGGGCGATCTCCATCGTGGCCTGGGATCTGTATCAGATCCTCAAGTGGAGGAAGAACTCCTCGGGGGAGGGCTCTTCGGGGGAGCTCCAGCCCGGCCTGCGCTGGTACACTTTTCGTCGGCTGGCTACGCTGTGCGTATTTCCGTTGCTGGCGGGACTCAGTATCGCCGTGGTGCCGAGCGGTTGGGCGGGCGTGCGGGTGAACCAGTTCGCGGGAACGCGCCCGGGGACGCTGTATCCGGGAGTGCACCTGATCCTGCCGCTGATCGAGGACGTGGAACTGTACTCGACCCGCGACAGCCTGTTCAGCACGGTGGCCAAGGACGACCCCAAGAAGAATCCGCCGGCGCTGCGCGTGCAGACACGCGAAGGTCTCGCCGTAGGAATGGCCGTCGTGGTGCGCTACCGCATGGACCCGTCGAAGCTGGCCTACATTCACGCCAACCTGCCGCAACCGGTGGAGGAGGAGATGGTCGCGCCGGCCATCGCCAGCACCTTCCGTGATTTGGCGCCGAATTATCTGGTGCGCGAATTGTTTTCCACCAAGCGCGATGAATTCCGGCAGACTGCCGCGGGCCAGATCGCGACGCGTCTGAAGACCGACGGGATCGTGGTGAAGGAGGTGGTGCTGCAGGACGTCCAGCTTCCGGATGAGTATGCCAAGGGTCTCGAAAGCCTGCTGCTGAAGGAGCAGGAGAACGAGCGTTTGGCCGTCGATATGGAAGTGAAGAGAAAGCAGGTGACGGCGGCCCAGTTGGAAGCCGAGGCGCAGAAGGCACGCGAAGTGACGCAAGCCGAAGCCCGGGCGCAGGTCGTGGTCCTGGAGGCCAAAGCGCAGGCCGACGCCATGCAGCACACGCTGCCGCTCAAGCAGAAGCAGATCGAGCAGTCGCGCCTGGAGGCCGAGGCGCGCAAGGAGGCCACGGTGAAGAATGCCGAGGCGGCGGCCGAGGCCAAGGTGATCGACAGTAAGGCAGAACTCCAGAAGCGCAACCTGCTGAGCGACGGTGAGGAGTACCATATCCGCCGCGTGGCCAACGCCGATGCGGAGCGGATGAAGCTAGAGGCAACTGTGCTCAAGGAGAATCCGCTGTTGATTCAGAAGATCATCGCGGAGAAACTTTCCGACAAGGTCCAAATCATGATGGTCCCAAACGACGGGAAGTTCTTCTTCGCCAACGACGTCCTGAAAGGGATGACCAGTACTGCTGCGGTCGAACACTAACAACAAAACAAGAACGCGGCCGCAACTGGACACCAGTGCTGGACGAGGGGACCGGAGGCAGTTCCGGTCCCTCTTTTTGTTATCATTCTGCCGTGGGATGGCGCATTCTGGTGTTCCTTTGCGCGTCTGCGTTTGCGGCCGGCGACGCCCTGGATGATGCCGTCAGCCAATGGGCCAAAAAGATTTCCTCGCATTTGGCGGCAGACGAGATCGCACACATCACCTGGAGTGAAACAGCGCCGCGCGACGGCACTTCTACGGCCTACTTTAACCGTGCCAAAACGCTGCTCGCGCGGGATTTGCAACGGCGATTAAGAAACCCCAAACCCGTGGAAATTACCGCCCGGTTATCTCAAAATCTGAAAGGTTATCTTTTCATTGCTGAATTGCATCGCGAAAATGATCCGGTTGTGGAGATGGTCAGCGTGCCTCGTCCCGTGGTCGCGTCGGTGGCGCCGGCGGGTTTCCGCCTCGATCGGCGATTCCTGTGGGAACAGGAAACGCCCATCCTCGATGTTGTCGCGGCCGGAGACCAGATGCTGGTGCTCGACACCGCGGGCGTGTCGCGGTACGAACAGCGCGAATCGAAATGGCAGAGAGCCGAAGCCGCGGCGTTGGAGATTCCACCGGTCCGCGATCCACGCGGGCGCCTCACTATGACGGAGGATTCGGTGACCGCCGAAGTCCCCGGCTTGATCTGCCGGGGCGCATGGAAGCCGGCCGTTGCGCTCGAATGCCAGCCGGGTGGACGTATTACCGCGGGGCGCAACACCATTCGCGACACCAGCGAGGAAGCCGGGTGGCCGGAGTACTTCACCCATGTCGAGATCGGCGGCGACCACGTCATCGCCGAAACGGATGGCCGGACCTATGTCTACGACGCTGCCCGGAAACAACTGAGCGTGGCCGGCGCGTGGAGCGATTTCGCCGTGGTCTCGAGCCCGTGCACCAGCGCCAAGATCATCGCGTCCGATTCCGCGTCGAATTCGCTGGCGCTTTTCGAGCTGGTGAACCACAATCCAGTCCGTGTGAGCGACTCGGCCGAAGTGCCGGGGGCCGTCACCGCCATCTGGCCCGCGGGAAACACTGCGCTTACCGTGGTACGAAATAAGAGTACGAATCGGTATGAAGCTTACAGCATCGGCGTCGACTGCGGCCGTTAGGACACGCCGTGGAGCACGCACTCGTGCGTGCCATGTCGAGACTCATCTCGACACGGGCTTGGGGCGTCGACCCCAAGCGTCGGCACGAGTGCCGACGTGGCACGCAGGAGTGCGTGCTCCACATCGACTCTTCCTGAGTGCGCTTTTGGCGCTCGCCATCCTGAAGGCGGAAAGCCGCCCGCGCTATGGAGGAACGCTGCGCGTGGAAATGACCGCCGTGTTGAGCAATCTCGATCCCGCGGAAATCCCGGCCGACCCGGCGGTCCTCGAAGCCAAAGCGCGGCTGGTGCCGGCGGTGTTTGAGACCCTGGTTCGATTGGATGAGAACGGCCTGCCGCAGCCTTGGCTGGCCACTTCCTGGGTGCACGACACGGCGCGAAAGCGATGGGTGTTCACGCCCCGGCCCAATGTCCGTCAACACAACGGCGCTATCTGGACACCCGGCGCCGCCTCGCTGGAAGTGCCGGACGACCGGCCTATTGAGCAAATCCTTCGTGAGCTGACACAGCCGTGGAGCGCGATCGTGGTGCGGGAGCCGGATGGATCGTTGACCGGCACCGGTCCCTTCCGCATCGCAAAGTGGGAAGCCGGAAAGGCCGCTACGCTGACCGCGCACGAGGGTCATTGGAAGGGCCGGCCGTACTTAGACTCCGTCGAAATTCAAGTGGGGCGCGACCTCCGCGACCAGGCTCAGGACATGCAGCTGGGCAAGGCAGACGTCACCGATGCTTCCCTTGGGACCTCCGCTAGCGCCGGCGAAGCCATGCCGGACGAAACTCTGGCGCTGGTGTTCGACACACCTCGCACCACGCCGCCGGTGCGCGAAGCGGTTTCGCTCTCCATCGACCGCACCATCATTCGCCGTGTTCTCCTGAAAGGCCACGGAGAAATTTCAGGGGCTCTTTTGCCACAGTGGCTCAGCGGTTATGCATTTCTGTTCGACAGCAAGAGAGACGTGGCTCGCGCACGCCAGCTCGCGGCGGGAGCGCCTCCGCTGACCTTCGCCTACGACCGCCAGGATGCCGTGTTGCGCTCCATTGGCGAGAGGATCTCCGTCAACGCCATGGAAGCCGGGATCACGATGCGTCCCGGGAATGGCACGGCGGACGTACGACTGGTCGCGCTCCCCGTCACGTCGCGAGATGAATTGGCGGCGCTCGCCGATATGGCGGGGATCCTCAAAGCGCCGTTTTCGCCGGCTGCGGCGCCCTACGATGCCGAACGTGCGCTCCTTGACGGGTTTCATGCGGTCCCGCTATTTCACCTCACCCGGAGCTGGAGCCTGGTTCCTCACATTCAGAACTGGCCCGACTTGCCGAATGTCTGGATCGGGCAGCCGTGACCTTTCGCACCAAGCTTCTGCTGCTCTCATCGATCACCGTAGCGGGCGCGGTCGCGCTGGTTACGGGCGCGGTGTCCGTGGAGGCGCGCAGGGCTTTTGAACGCGCCGACGGCCAGCGGCGCTCCGACTTGCTCGCGCAGTTGTTGCGCGAGATGGACGCGCGAGGCGCCGAAGTGGTCCGCCAAGTGGAACGCGCGGCGTCATCGGCGGGGGTAGAGCGGATTGCCGTGGGCAGCGCTGAATTCGACCAAGCGCGTCAGGAAGCAGCAGCCGATGAACTGGAATTCCTGGATGTCGTGCAGCCGGATTTGACGATCCTCTCTTCGGCGCATTGGCCCGCGCGCTTCGGCTACCCCAACGATTGGGGGATCGCACCGGAGGATTGGCTTTCGACCGGCCCCGAACCGGACGGAGCGTTCTTAGCCCGGATTCCCTTGCCCGACGGCGCTTCCGTGATGGCGCTGGTGGCCGTGCGCCGGACGGCCGACAAGAAAGCGTTGGTGGCCGGAGGCCGGCCGGTCAACCCGGCTTTCCTCAAGTCGCTGGGAGACGCTCCCGGAATGCGCGCGCTCCTCTGGCTGCCGCCCGGCGAAGTGGTCGACGCGCAAGGCGGAAATTCCGACATCGCCAAACTTGCGAGCCTGGTGAATCAAGCACGCGCGACGGACGCCCAAGCGACCAGCACCGTGCAGTGGACTTCAACGCGTTCCAGCGCGGAAGCGTTCCTGGCTTTTCCTTTGCAGCATCGCGGCCAGATCGCCGGTGTACTGCTCGCTGGAACGTCTCTGGCGGCGCAGCTTGCTCTCGAAAACGAGATCCTGTGGATCGGCGTGGCCGTCGCCGCGTCCGGAATCCTGATCGGCATTCTTCTGGGCTGGTGGACCACCGAACGCGTCACCCGGCCGGTCACGCGCCTGGCCATTGGTGCGCGCGCCGTGGCCGGAGGGGATTGGTCGGCGCGCGTGGAGGTTCTCTCGAACGATGAGATCGGTGAACTGGCGAAGGCGTTCAACCGCATGACCGAGCAGCTCGCCGAGCAGCGCGATCGCGCCCTTCAAGCCGAGCGCGTCGCGGCCTGGCGCGAACTGGCGCGACGCCTGGCGCATGAGCTGAAGAACCCGCTCTTCCCCCTGCAAATCACCATCGAGAACTTGCGCAAGGCCCGGAAGCTTTCCGAAACCGAGTTCGAGGAAGTGTTTCGGGAGAGCACCGGCACACTGCTGGCAGAGCTTGGCAATTTGAAAACCATCATCGGCCGGTTCAGCGATTTCGCCAAGATGCCGCGTCCCCACTTCGAGGCCGTGGACCTCAACGAGATCGTGCAAAACGTGATGAAGCTCTACGATGCGCAGTTGAAGGCCGAGGGAAAATCGAAAATCGATCCGGAATTGCAACTCGCCGAAGGGGAGCTGCGCATCCAGGCCGACGGCGAACAACTGCGCCGCGCCATCGGAAATCTGGTGCTGAATGCCATCGACGCCATGCCGCGCGGCGGAGTCCTGCGGGTTGAGAGCTCGCGCCAGAACGGCCACGTACGTCTGGCCGTTTCCGACACCGGACAGGGCCTCACCCAAGAAGAATGCGACCGTCTGTTCACCCCGTACTACACGACGAAACAGCACGGCACCGGCCTCGGCCTGGCCATTGTGCAAAGCGTGGTCAGCGATCACGGCGGAAAAATCTCGGTGGTGAGCGCGCCGGGCAGGGGAGCAACGTTCGTGATCGAGCTCCCGGTGGTATCCGAAGCCGTGCCAGGAGAACCCGCGTGACCCATCTGTTAATCATCGACGACGATGCCAACACGCTGGCCTCGCTGTCGCGCGCGTTTCGCCTGGAAGGGTATGAGGTGACAGTGGCCGATCGCGCCACGCGCGCCCTGGAGCTGGCGCGCACGAATTCCTTCGACCTCATTTTCTCCGACGTGGTGATGCCGGATAAAGACGGGGTCACGCTGCTTGAAGAGATGCGTGCCGCGGGCGTGACGTCCCCGGTGGTGATGATGTCGGGCCAGGCGACGGTCGACATGGCGGTGCGAGCGACCAAACTTGGCGCCCTCGATTTTCTGGAAAAGCCTCTTTCGACGGAACGGCTATTGCTCACTGTCGAAAATGCCTTGCGCCTGAAGCGGCTGGAGCAGGAAAACCGCGAGCTGCGGGCGCGAGTCGGCCACCACGAAATCGTCTGGCGCAGCGAAGCGATGCGCCGCGTCATGGCGCAAGTGGCCCGCGTCGCCGCCGGCGACTCCCGCGTGTGCATCCTGGGAGAGACCGGGACTGGCAAGGAGCTGATCGCCAGAGCCGTTCACGACCGAAGCGCCCGCCGCAACGGTCCTTTTGTCACCTTGAATTGCGCCGCGGTTCCCGGAGAATTGATCGAATCCGAACTCTTCGGACACGAGAAGGGAGCGTTCACCGGCGCCGCCGCGCGTCACATCGGCAAGTTCGAACAAGCCCACCGGGGAACCCTGTTTCTGGACGAGATCGGCGACATGCCGGCGGTGATGCAAGCCAAGCTTCTGCGTGTGCTCGAAGAGGGCGAGGTGGAGCGCGTCGGCTCCTCCGCCACCACACGCGTGGATGTTCGTGTGGTCGTCGCCACGCACCGGAACCTCGAAGAACAAGTGCGCGCGGGCGCCTTTCGTCAAGATCTGTTCCACCGGATCTACGTGTTTCCAGTGCTTCTGCCGCCGCTCCGTGAGCGCCCGGGCGACATCGGCGAGCTCATCGAGCACTTTCGTCAGCGCATCTGTGAAATGAATGGCTGGAAAACGAAACAATTCAGCCCCAAGGCGGTAGTTCTCTTAGAACAGTTTCCCTGGCCCGGCAACGTCCGCGAACTGCGGAACGCCGTCGAGCGGCTTCTGCTGCTGGCGGATTGTGAAGTCGACGACGATCTGGTGCGGGAGGCCCTGCCCAGAACCGCGACGAGTTCTCCCGGCTTGTCGTCCAACGGCGGAGGACCACTCCTGGCCCGGGTGGAGTCCTTCGAGCGCGCCACCATTCGCGCCGAACTGGAGCGCACCCGCCATAACATGACGGAGACGGCCAAGGCGCTCGGATTGGAGCGGAGCCATCTCTATAAGAAATGCGCACAGCTAGGCATTGACCTGAAACAGTTGCGTCATACCGACGGCTAGCCCGAAGCCGTTGCATCCGGAGTCAAGCCCGGGTGCGTGCTTGCATACCGGGTCGTCACCAAAACAGGCACATATTACCAAAGCCGGTTGTGCCCATGGGTTCGCCGATGATAGCATCTAAGCCGGTGAAAAACGGTCCAGACCTCATGGCTCTACCTGCGGTCGGTCTCGGGCGATTGAATCACGATTAAACTGAAGCGCCCTGACGACGCCGTGCGGCGCTTCACCGTCCGCGCCGGATGCACTGGACCACAGACAGGTAAGGAGAAATTCATGCGCAGCCTTCCCCCGATAGCCTGGCAGTCGATAGCCTGGGCACTTTTGCTGGCGTGCCCACTAGCGTGGGCGCAGGGAACTACGGCTCAGATCGCGGGCGCGGTGAAGGACTCGAGCGGCCTGGCGGTTGCCGAAGCCGAAATCAAGGCCACGCAGACCGCCACCGGCCTGGTGCGGACCGCGGCCACCAGTGCGGAGGGTCTCTACGTATTCGCCAATCTGCCCATCGGGCCGTATCTGCTCGAAGTCAGCAAGCCGGGGTTCAGCAAATACGTTCAATCCGGAATTCTGCTCCAGGTGGACAGCAGCCCGACGATCGATGTGGTTTTGAAAGTCGGCGCAGTGAACGAACAGGTCACGGTCAACGCCGACGCCAACCTGATCGAGACGCACACTACCGGCGTCGGAACGGTGGTGGACAATCAGCGCGTGGTGGAAATGCCTTTGAACGGCCGCAACGTCACCGAGCTCATTTTTCTGGCCGGGATGTCGACCATCGGCGGCGCCAACGGAGGGTCGCTGAACTCGAACCGCAATTACCCCACCGTGATGATTTCCGTGGCCGGGGGCGTGGCGAACTGGACCACCTACAATTGGGACGGCGAAACTCACAATGACGCTTACAACAGTCTGAATCTGCCGCTGCCTTTCCCCGACGCGCTGCAAGAGTTCAAGGTGGAATCGAGCGCGCTGGAGGCGCAATACGGCCAGCACGCCTCCGCCAATGTGAATGTCGCCACCAAGTCCGGGACCAACTCGTTTCACGGCGACGCTTTCGAATTTCTGCGAAACAACGATTTGAACGCGCGGGACTTCTTCGCACCGACACGCGATACCTTGAAGCGGAACCAATTCGGCGGCACCGCAGGCGGGCCCATTCGAAAAGACAAACTGTTCGTGTTCGGGGGATATCAGAGCACCATTCTCCACACCACGCCGACGTCGAACATCGCCTACATTCCTACGACGGCCATTCTCGCCGGGGATTTCACCAGCTTCGCGTCGCCGGCGTGCAATGCCGGAAAACAGTTCACGCTGAATTCGTCGCTGGGATTTGTGGGCAATAAGATCTCACCCGCCCTGTTCAGCCCAGCCGCGATCAAGATCGCTTCGATTCTTCCCACCGGGAGCGCCGACGCCTGCGGCAAGGTGACCTACGGCCTGCCCGGCGGCCAAACCGAGAACATGGGGGTCGCCAAAGTAGATTGGCAAAAAAGCGCCAAACACTCCTTGTACATCCGTCCCTTCGCCACCAACCTGTCCACGCCATCGACCTACGATGGCAAAAACTCACTTACCGCCAATTCCTACGAAATGAACTTTCGCGTGTACTCCCTGGCGTTCGGCGACACGTATCTGATCGGGAACAATATGGTGAGTTCCTTCCACTTCGGCATCAACCGCTCCAACGCCATCAAGATCCCGGACGTCCCCGGCTACAGTTGGGAAGGCTTCGGCGTAGCTGCGCCGTACCAGCCGACTCCCAACCCCCGGTTCACCATTTCGGGCGGAAACGGTTTCTCGTTTGAAACCGCCGCGGCGGTGACGGCCGATCACGGCGGACCGAACTTCAACGTTGGTGAAGATTTGAGTTGGGTCAAGGGCTCGCATCAGATCGGAATCGGGGGAACCTATAACCATGTGATCCTCAATTATTCGTCGGGGACCAACGCCGGCGGCACCATGACCTTCAATGGCAGCTCCACGGGTCTGGGCATGGGAGATTTCATGCTGGGTAATGCCACCACCTGGGCCCAGGGGAACGTTCAAAACGTGCTGTACGATCGCCAAAACTATATCGGCCTGTATGCGCAAGACTCCTGGAAGGCCACGCGGCGGTTGACTGTGAACTACGGCATCCGGTGGGAGCCGTTCTTCTCCTTCACCAACAAGCACGGCTACTTCGACCATTTCGATCCGGCTCTGTTCGCGCAAAATATCCACAGCACGCTCTATCCGAATGCGCCGGCCGGGCTGATCTTTCCCGGCGATCCGCAATGGGCGCCCGGCGGCAACCGCATCGCCGGCAATCGCTATGCGATTTTTCTGCCCCGGGTGGGCGTGGTGTGGGATCCGCTCGGCGATGGCAAGACCACCATCCGCGCGTCGGTGGGCGTGTTCACCGATCGCGGCGCGCTGTACTCCATGAGCGCGATGGCGCAGGACGCGCCTTACGGGACGGCTCTCTCGCTGCAAAATGTCCCCATGGCGAACCCCTGGGCCACGTATCCGGGCGGGAATCCACTGCCCTACGTGTTGACCAAGACCTCCACGTTTCCGGCCTTCGCTTCGTTTGTGACCGATAACTTCAACTGGAAGCCGACATGGGTGAACCAGTTTAACTTTGGCGTGCAGCGGCAGTTCGGAAAGGACTGGCTGCTGAGCGCGAACTATGTCGGCAACACAGTGTCTCACCTGATCACGGAAGGGCAGATCAACCCCGCGCTGTTCCTCGGCACGGGAGCCTGCAAGCTCCCCAACGGGACTTCCTATCCGACGTGTTCCACTTTGGCCAATACCAATTTCCGCCGGCCGTTCTACTTGCAAAACCCCGCCCAGGGCCAATATTACGGCATCATGTCCGTCACCGACGACGGGGGAACGGAATCGTATAACGGCATGTACGTGCAACTGCAAAAGCGGCTCAGCCGAGGCGTATCGGTTCTTTCCAATTACACTTGGTCGCATTGCATCAGCGATCTTTGGAACGGAAACCCCGGCAACAACGGAGCATCGTCGGTGACTCCAGGCAACCGCCGGAACGATCGAGGCAACTGTTTCCCCAACGACCAGCGGCAATTGTTCAATCTGTCGGTGGTGGCCCAATCGCCGAAATTCTCAAACCGCGCGCTGCGGCTGCTTGCCAGCGACTGGCAAATCGCTCCAATCATGAAAATCCGATCCGCGCAGTTCTATACGGTGGCCACAGGGGTCGATACCGCTCTCAACGGCGAAGGCGGCCAGCGCGCCAATGCCGTAGGCGGCGTGAGCCCGTACGCGGCTAATCACAATGCGTGCACGAACGCCCCGTGCATCGCGTGGGGCAACCCCGCGGCGTTTGTCTCGCCGGCCACCGGAGCGCTGGGCACCCTCAGCAACAATTCGCTCAAGGGACCCGGCGTGTTTCAGTTCGATATGGCCCTTTCGCGCACCTTCAGAGTTTGGGAAAAGAATACCTTGCAAGTCCGGGCCGAGGCGTTCAATCTGCCCAATCACGTGAACCCCGCGGCCCCCGCTCCTTCGGTCAACAGCCCCACCAGCTACACGATCACCCATGACATCAGCGGAACCTCCGGGTTGCAGGGCAGCACCGGACTTCCGGACGGCGACTACCGGGTGATCCAACTCGCACTAAAGTTCGCCTTTTAGACCATTTTCTGAGATAATATAGACCAGCTCTGGCGATCCGGCTGCAAGCAAGAGATGGCGAAGGCCTATTCTGACGATCTACGACGGAAGTTGTTGGAGGCGCATCAGCAGGGGGAAGAGAG
>Ga0209517_10001219_pt1 | contig 39761 bp, 31 predicted proteins | sample PeaSoiMetSII2010_FD_187695 | JGI IMG/M metagenome (GOLD analysis project Ga0209517, IMG submission 187695) | Peat soil microbial communities from Weissenstadt, Germany - SII-2010 (SPAdes) (version 2) | ecosystem: Environmental > Terrestrial > Soil > Wetlands > Peat | place: Germany...
TACCGTACACTAAACCTTGTGCTGGGGGCGCGGTTCTGCCGCGCCCCCTTCTCTTTCGCTTATTTCTTTCACCGCCACGGGGGCAACCATGGCGTCTAGTGGTCAGCATCAGGATATCAAGCTCGTAACGCGGGCGGGCCCGCTCGTTGCGATTGCCGTGTTCAGCTTCTTCAGCAATTCGCTGCTGCTGACCGTTCCGCTTTACATGTTCCAGATCTTCGACCGCGTCGTCTCGAGCGGCAGCATGGCGACGCTCGGGATGCTGACGCTCATTGCCGCCTTCGCGCTCGCGGTGCAGGCGGCGATCGACGTCGTGCGCGGCCGGATTCTCGTCCGCCTCGGGCTCGCCTTCGAACGGCGGCTCGCCAAGGAAGTGCTGCTGTCCCTCATTGGACGCTCGGGCCGTGGCCATTTGGCGACAGCGCAGAGTCTGCGCGACCTGCAGGAGGTTCGCTCCTTCTTCACGGGCAACGCTCTTTTGACGCTGCTCGATGCGCCGTGGATTCCGATCTATGTCTGCATTCTGTTCCTCTTCCATCCGATGTTCGGCCTCGTCGGTCTCCTCGGCTCGTTCTTGCTGCTGGCGATTGCCGCACTGAACAACTCGCTCTCGGGCAAGGGGATCAAGGCGGTCAGCAACACTTCCAACAAGTCCTTCGCGCAGGCGGACAACATCCTGCGCAATGCGGAGGTGGTGCGCGCCATGGGAATGGCGGGCATGCTGGCGGATCGCTGGCAGCACGCCGGCGATCGCTCGATCATCGCCTACGCGCGCGCCGCCGATTGGACTGCCCTCCTCGGCGCTTCGGCCAAGGAGATCCGGCTTTTCCTGCAAATCGCGGTCATGGGCGTCGGCGTCTATCTCGTGCTCGAGAAGGACGTGACCTCCGGCGTGCTGATGGCGGCCTCGCTGCTGATGGCGCGCGCACTTGCTCCGGTCGAGGCGGCCATCAGCTCCTGGCGGTCGACCACGAATGCTTTTGCCGCCTACGAGCGCTTGAAGGAAACGCTTGGCGAGCTCCGCGCGCGCCCGGCTCCGATGGTGCTGCCCAAGCCGGTGGGCCACCTCTCGATCGAGAGCGTCAATTATATCGCGGAGGGACGCGACGAGCCGCTGCTGCGCAACATTCAGTTCCAACTCAAGGCCGGCGAGTCGCTCGGCATCATCGGCCCCTCCGGTTCGGGCAAATCGACCTTGTGCCGGATGCTCGTCGGCATCGAGCACCCGACCCACGGCGTCGTCCGCATCGACGGCTCTGACGTGACGCACTGGGATCCCGATCGGCTCGGCCCCCACATCGGATATCTGCCGCAAGAGGTGCAGCTCCTCGCCGGCACCGTTCGCGACAACATCGCGCGGATGCGCGACGACATTCCGCCGGAATGGGTGATCGAGGCCGCAAAGCGCGCTGGCATCCATGAGCTCATTCTGCGCCTGCCCAGCGGATACGACACCGATATCGGCGATGCCGGCGGGGTCCTTTCGGGCGGCGAGAGACAGCGGCTCGGGCTCGCGCGCGCCCTGCTCGGCGAACCATGTCTCCTCGTCCTCGACGAACCGAATGCTCACCTCGATCCCTACGGCGAGGATTCTCTCGTCAAGGCGCTTGCTGTGGCCAAGCGACGCGGCGCCACGTCGATCATCGTCAGCCACCGTCCCAGCATTCTGAAGCGCGTCGACAAGCTGCTGGTGCTCCGCGCCGGCTCGATCGAACTGTTCGGACCCGCGGCGGACGTCATCGGCAAGCTCAAGTCGCCGATGGTTGGCGGCGCCGAGCTGCAGCCGCTTCCGCCGGGATCGCCTGCGAAACCCGCCCGCCCGAACATGCCGCGGCCGCAACAGCCCGCAATCGGGATCGCGCAAGAATCGAATGAAACTTCGCCGCTCAGCGTCGCTGAAAAGAGATGACTCGAATGTTAGGCAATTGGGCGCGCAAGCTTCGCAAGGACGACCAGCAGGACAATGCCGGGCCGGCTTGGGCCGAGCTCCTCCGGCAAGAACGTCTGCTCAACGACGAGGCGCCGGCAAGCGCCCGATCCAGGAAGGATAAAGCCAGTGTTGCCGTGGTCCATGAGCTCGCCGGCGCGCGCGGACGCACGGCCCACGCCGACCTCGGCGAGCCGGCGGAGCCGCAGCCGCTGAACCGGCGCGAAGCCGCCAAGCCGGTTCGTCCGACCATCATCGAACGTGCGGCGACACAGCCCGCGCTCGACCGTGAGCCGGTCGAGGCAGCACCTCCGGCGACCGGCGCGACGCAGGAACCTGCGTCTGCGCCGCAGAGCGAGGCGGCCCCGGCTGTTCCACCCGCCATCATCGCGCCGGCAGCGGAAGCGGCGACCGCGCCGAAGAGCATTCCGCCAGTCGCCATCGAGCGCCAAGCGAGCGCACCCGCGCCTCTGCCTGAGACCGAGCCGGCGCCCACCAGCAGCGTCGCGGCGACGGCCCCCGAAAAGCTCGCGGTTGCCCAAGGGCACGAGAGCGCCGCGCCGGTCGAGGCCGAGCAACCGGCCGCGCCGATGCCGCGCAATTGGCAAGCCGCGCCGCCGGCCACACCTGGAGAAATCGAGCCGCCTGCACAGCTTTTGCCGCCGAAAGTGGCGGCATCGGCGGAGTCCCGCCAGGCCGCGCCCTTGCCGCAAGCCGCGCAGCCACTCGTTCTCCGCGAAGCAGCGCCGGCGCAAGACCGCGCTCCCGCGATCACGGAGCAAGCCGCTCAGGCCTCGCTCGATTTCGACGCGCCGCAGAAGAACCCTCCGACCGCGGCCGCACCGGAAGCACCGCAAGCTTTCATCCCGACCATGCCGCCGAAGCGCATGGAGCCGGCCGAGATCATAGGGCAGCCGGCGGCGCCCGCGCCGACTCTCCAAGCTTCGGCGAAGGCCGCGGAGCCGACGCCGCAGCCGATCCTCAATCGCGAGATACCGGCGAGCGCTCCTTCCGCCGACATCGTGGCGCAAGCGCCGAAGCCGGCATTTCAGCACCCGACGCCGATGAATGCGCAACCCGGCGAGACCGCGCGCCTGGCGCCGCAGCCTGCGGTCGATCGCGCGGCGCCAGCGCAGAGCGGCCAAGCCGAGACCACGCCGCAGACACCGCAATCTCCGCCGAGCCGCGAAGCGCCGAGGGCTCAGCCTCCTGTGGAATACGAGCGGCAGAAACCGCAAGCCGCGCCAAGTCACGACGCTCCTGCAAGCGTTGCGCGGCCGGCAGTCGCGCCGCCGCCGGCGCTCACCCGCGAGCCGCCGATGAGCGTTCGTCCCGCGGCAATCGAGCGCCAAGCGCCGCAAGCCGCAGCGCCATCGAGCGTTCCTCCGGCTGCCGGCAACCGCCCGGCGCCGCAGCAAGCGCCGACGCGCGCGACTTCCGCACCGGTCCGCTCCGTCAATCCCGAACCCTCCAAGCGGCAGCTTGCGAATGAGGCCCAGCCGCAGGCGGCGGCACAACGGACTCCCGCGCAAAAGGCGCCACAGTCGCCATCCTATCTGCGCCGCTCCTTCGAGCGATGGTGCGACGCCTTCGAACAGCGCAGACGCGCCTGGCTCCGTGCCCGCCACTTGCCCTATCGCTCGACCGGGCGCCGCATTCCCTCGGCAGTCGACGCGCTTGCCGGAACCCGCCAGATTTCGGCCGGCCTGTTATCCGGCGCAAGCAAGTTGTGGCGCAGAGCGGACAAGAACGCGACTCCGCTTGCCCCGGCCGATCCGATGGTTTGCTCCGCTGCACCGGACCCGATCCCTATCCCTACCGACACGCGCAATTTGATCAGGGCCGGCGTGCTGATCATCGGCGTGTTCTTCGGCGGCGGCGGGCTCTGGGCCGCGCTCGCGCCGATCAACAAGGGCGCCTATGCCGATGGCACCGTCACGGTCGAGACGGAGCGCAAGGATGTCCAGCATCTCGAAGGCGGCATCGTCAAGCAGATCCTCGCCAAGGACGGTGACGAGGTTCAGGAGGGTCAGATTCTCGTTCGCCTCGACGACACAAAGGCTGCGGCCGAACTCGGCATTCTCCAGGACCAGTATCTGACTGCGCTCGCCAGCGCCGCGGCGCTCGCCGCCGAGCAAGTCGACTCTCCGATCATCACCTTCCCGCCGGAACTCCTGGATCAACAGGACAACCCGAAGATCGCGAGCATCATCAACGGCCAAACGCTTCTGAACAAGGCCCGGCGCGCTCACCTCGACGACCAGATTCAGCAACTGCACGAGCGCATCAGGCAGTCGCAGGAGGAAATCAAGCATCTGGAAAGCCAGACCGCGGCCGAAGACCGGGAGAAGAAGGCCTATCAGGAGCAGATCGGCGACGTCACCTTCCTGCTCCAAAAGGGCTACGAGAAAAAGCCGAATTTGCTCAATCTCCAGCGCTCGCTCGCCATGAACGAGGCCACGCGCAGCGCCACCGGCGCCGACATCGCCCGGGCAAATCAGCGAATCGCGGAATCCGCGCAGAACATTGCCCAGCTCAAGGCCGATTCCCTCAGTGAGGTCGCGCGCGACTTGAAGGCCACGCAGTCGCAGATCTTCGAGCTGCGCGATCGCATTGCCGTGGCGAAAGACACGCTCTCCCGCTTGGAGATTCGGGCGCCCCGCGATGGCGTCGTGATCGGCTCACACATCCATGCGCCGGGCGCGGTCATCAGTCCCGGCCAAACGGTCTTGTCGATCGTCCCCTCGGACGACCGGCTCATCGTCGAGGCGCATCTCGAAACCAAGCACATCGACATGGTCCACGCGGGAGTGCCGGCGGAGGTGCGCCTCCTGGCCTACAGCCAGCGCCGCACCCCGATGATCGACGGCAAAGTCATCGACGTCTCGGCCGATGCGATACAGCCCAAGGCCGATTCCCAAAGCAATTCCGCAAACTCCGGAACCTCGCAGTCTTATTACCTCGTCAAGGTGGCGTTGGACGCGAAGGAGATGGCGGCTCTGCCCGATGTGAAGCTCGAGCCCGGAATGCCGGCGCAGGTCATGATCGACGCCGGAGCGCGGACTGCGGCCGAGTATCTCTTCGACCCACTGCTGATCGGGTTCCACAAGGCATTTCGAGAGCATTGATTTCGAGTTTCGTCGGGAGAAGCGAGAGCGCGACATGTTTTACCAGCCAAACCTTCCCAGAGCGGTCGCCGCTCCTTCCCTGGCGACGCGTGCGACCGCGCTTCCGAACACGCCGAGCTCCATCTATCTCTCGCCGGCGCGGGCGTTTCAGAGCCGCATCGTCCTCTTCGCCGCCGATCTCGCGTCCTTCGCCTTGGCGACCGCAGCCTTGACGCACAATTCGGTTGATCTCGGCGCGATCGGGACGCTGCCCATCGCGCTCGGCAGCGTCGTGCTCCTGATGTTCCTGCTGGCGGAGAAGATCTGCAAACCGTATCAAGTGACCGCGCTGCAAAACATTCAGAAAGGCTGCGTCTCCGCGGTTGAGACCTGTGCCGTCACCCTTGGCGGCCTGGTTGCGGTTGCCGGCGCCAGCGGCGCCTCGGGAGCGTTCCAACTCGAGTTCACGGTTTGGCCTGCCGTGGCCATTCCAGCGGTTCTCATCGTCAGGCTCGCCTACTTCTCCGCGCTCAGCGCTTTCCCGGCCTTCTTCAAGGAGCGGGTACTGCTGATCGGGACGACCGAGCAGATTCAGGAACTCGTTCAGGATCTCAAGGAGAAGCGCTCCGAGCCGTGCCGGATCATCGGCTATGTCTCCACCTCCTCGACGAAGGATCAGGCGCAATTGCCCTTGCTTGGCGATCTCCAGGGGATCGACAGCCTGTCCGCAGTGGGCGATTTCGATCGCATCATCCTTCTCGACGAGAAAATCAACCACGAGCTCTTCGTCGCGATCGCGCCGAAGCTGCGCGCGACGCCCTTCGAAGTCGGAATTCGCATTCCGACGCTGGCGCACCTGCGCGTGCCCAAGTCTTATGCGCTGAGCCGCAACAGCACGTTTCAGCTGCAGAGCCCGCCGCTCAAGGAGGTCGATCTCTTTGTGAAGCGCGTCGAGGACCTGGTCCTGAGCGCGATTTTGCTGCTGATGTCGCTGCCGGTGATGTTGATCATCGCCATACTGATCAAGCTCGACAGCCCGGGGCCGGTGCTGTTCCGGCAGAAGCGCTGGGGCTTCAACGGCAAGTCGTTCGAGGTCTACAAGTTCCGGACGATGTTCTCCGGCGCGGAGAATGATCCGCGCGTGGCGCAGGCGACCCGCGACGATCCTCGCATCACCCGCGTCGGCCGCATCCTGAGGCGCAGCAGCCTCGACGAATTGCCGCAGCTTTTCAACGTCATCGGAGGAAACATGTCGTTGATCGGCCCGCGGCCGCATGCCGTCGAGCACAACCAGTATTTCGCCGAGGCGATCGACGGCTACCTGGCACGGCATCACGTTCTGCCGGGAATGTCGGGCTGGGCTCAGGTCAATGGCTGCCGCGGCGAGACCCGGACGATCGATCGGATGAAGAAGCGCCTCGACTACGACCTCTACTACATCGCGCGCTGGTCGGTGGGCTTCGACCTTTACATCTTCCTGCGGACCATCGCCACGGTGATCGTCGGCAAGAACGCGTATTGACCAAACACGGCGCCGCAGCGGCCCTCGCTGCGGATCGCCGCGAAATTATCGCGTGGCTTAGGAGCTGGTATGTTTGACGGAAGAAAAGTCCCGGAAGACACTGAGGATCTCGCCGCAGATGGCAGCGGAATTTCCGCAGGTCAGCCTGCGCGGCGCCTCATGATCCTCGGCACGCGCGGGATTCCCGCCAGTCACGGCGGCTTCGAGACTTTTGCGCAATACCTGGCGCTCCATCTGGTCGCGCAGGGCTGGGAGGTGGAAGTCGCCTGCCAGACGCAGGGCAAGGGCGCCATCACTTTCGAGAATTGGCGCGGCGTCCGCCTCGTCAAGATCCCGGTCGCGCCGAGCGGGTCGCGTGGCTCGCTGCTTTTCGACTTGCGCGCCGTGCTCTACGCCCTGCGCAACCCCGGGCTGGTGCTGACGCTCGGCTATAACACCGCGGTGTTCGGTGTTCTCCTGCGCGCGCTGGGGCTGCCCAATCTGATCAACATGGACGGGCTCGAGTGGAAGCGGAGCAAGTGGCCGGCGCCGATCAAGGCGTGGTTCTGGATGAACGAGCGCATCGCCTGTTGGAGCGCAAGCCACCTGATCGCCGATCACCCCGTCATCGCCCAGCGCCTGGCGCAGCGCGCGTCCGCGGACAAGATCAGCTGCATCGCCTATTGCGCCGACGCGGTGGAGCGGCCCGATCCCGCTCGCATCGGCCAATTCGGCCTCGAGCCCGGCAAATACGCGATCGTGGTCGCGCGGCCGGAGCCGGAGAATTCGATTCTCGAAATCGTCTCGGCCTATTCGAGCGCGGATGCCCCGTTCCCGCTCGTCGTTCTCGGCGACTACACCAAGGGAACGCCCTATCAGAGGCGAGTGCTGGCCGCAGCCGGCCGGAACGTCATCTTCCCCGGTGCGATCTACGACAAGGCGACGGTCGAGGCGCTGCGCCACTACGCCCGGTTCTACATTCACGGGCACCAGACCGGCGGCACCAATCCGTCGCTGGTCGAAGCCCTCGCCGCGGGCTCCGTGGTGCTCGCCCATGACAATCGCTTCAACCGGTGGGTTGCCGGACCGGCGATGCGCGCCTTCGCAGACACCGAACAGTGCCGGCGCGAGATCCAACTCCTGTGCCGCGACGACTCGCTCTTGGCCGAGATGCGCCGCGCGGCCCTGGCGCGGCATGCCGAAGCATTCACCACCGCCATGATCCTCCCGGCCTATGAACGGCTGCTCGCAAGCTGGTTGCCGCGCATGGCAAGCCGCGCGCGGGCGGCGATGCCGGGCACTGACGCTAAGTTGAAAGAAGCAACTTCCCTGCGGCGATTCCGGTTGCCCACGTGAATGCCGCAGGCGGGTCGGGAAAGCTACCGTTCCCGGCCCTTGGGGGTCCGCCGTGGCAACAGCTCAGGCGGACCCCCTTTTTATTTCAGCTCGACCGAAACGATGCTTAATGATGCCGGCCCGGCGGTCGTGCCGACTTCTTCCCCTCCTGGGTCGACCGGCAGTGGATGCCAGGAGGGCGCGGCGCTGAAGAGTTCGTTGGCCGCGTAGTCCCGCGCCGTGGCCGCCTCGACTTGGACTCCGTGGAGATGCAGGCGAATCGCGGTCGCGTGATCGGGATCCCGATTGAGAACGATGACCGAGAGGACCTTCCCATCGCGGGCCGCGAGGGCGCGCGCCGTCGGCAGGGCAGCCTGCGCCGCAACCATGCCGACATGCGGGGTGGCCATCGTTCCGCTGGAAAATCGCACGGGCAGACGCCTCCCGTGCAGCGCCGCCGAGACCGCCTTAATTGCCTCGAAGACGGGCCGAGCCTCGCCCGAATTCGCGATCGCGCCAAAATACCAATTGCCCAGCAGCGACCAATGGTTGGCGACGAGCAAATCGTCGCTTTCGGCAAACAGCATGAGCAGGTCCGCCGTGTAGAGCGCCGCCGCCAGGCTCGTGATGTATCGGTCGGTGGGCTTGCCCAGGGTGAACATCGCGCTGTATTCGGTGACGGCCAGGGGAGTGACGCGGCCCGGCCAATGGCGGCGCAGCTGGTCGCGCGTCGCGGCGAAGTCGGCGGCGACTCCGCTCGAACCGGCCATGAGCGCGAGATAAAGCTCGCGGTCCGACGGAGCGCCGTTGGGGGTGTAGGGCAGATAGGCGTCATGCACCGCCGCGAAATCCGGCGGCGCCGACAATTTGCCAAGCACGATTTCGTTGAAGCCCGGAAAGGGCGTCGCGGGCACGCCGCCAAGCCGGTCGCTGCGCAGCGCGACCCCGACCATCGCCGCCGGGTCGCGGATCCGGATCGCCGCCGCGAAAGCATTGTAGCGGCGCGCATATTCGGCGGGAGCGAGAGCCAGGTCGGGATGCCGGTCATCGCGCAAATAGGGTTCGTTGCCGATTTCCCAGAATCGGACCCGCGGCGGCGCATGCGCGCCGGCAAAGGCGACGAGATCGGCCGCCTCCTCCGCGGTTCCGGTGACGACGTTCAGGGTTAGCACCGGCTCCGCCTTGAGAAGGCCGCACAGGCGCAGAAACTCGTCGATGCCGAAGACGACGGTTTGCGGCTCGCCGCTGAAGTAGTGGGGGAGCAGGCCGCGCCGTGCAGCGTCGCCGATGCCCGCCCGCCAATGATAGAGGTCGCTCTGAGATCCGCCAGGATAGCGCAGGCTTGTCGGCGCGATCTCGCGAATCATGTCGAGAAGCTTGGCGGACATCTTGCCCGAGGGTTCGATCAGGCCGTCGCCGCGGTCGACCCACTGCGCGTTGCTGCCGAAGATCAGGCGATTGACGGGCGTACCCGCGGCGTCCGCCTGGATCGTGATCTCGGTCGCCGCGGCCCGCGCGGCCCTTTCGCCGAACGACGATGCGGCAGCGATTATGGCGGCGAAAAGACCGACAAGGTGAAGCCCCCTCAGTCGCCGCGCTGGATCAACGCCAGCATCCAGGGATTGAACCCAGTCTCCAGCAGCGCCCGCGGCAGGAAACGGACATAGGCCCGAACCAATGCGCGCAACGGCCCTGGGACCCGCCCGAACTCGATCAGACCCGTGACCCGCAACGGCTCGATCCGGCACGGCGTGCCGCCGACATAGCGCGCGAGATCGCCGAAACTCCACAGGAAATGCTCGCCCCATATGCGATGAATCGACACCCCGCTGCGGCGATGCAGCCACAACTCCAACCCGTTCGCCCGCGAATCCGGTCCATGCGCGACATCGACCGGGAATGCCCGATTCGGCCCGCCCAGGAGCAGGTGTCCCCCGGGCCTCACCACGCGCAGCAGCTCCTGCACCCATTGCCGGCGAATGTCATGGTAATTCGACAGACGGTCGGAATGTCCGTTCGCGGTGCCGACGTGCTCGATGGCGCCGAAACTATAGACGAAATCGATCTCGCCGTCATGGAACGGCAGTTTGAATGCGGCGGGATCGACCACGGCGAAACGGTCGCGGGGTCGGCCCAAACCGGCCCAGCGCGGCTCGACATCGGCGAGATCGACGCCATAGGCATCGATTCCGCCGTCGATCAGGGACTGAACCATGCCGCCGATGCCGCAGCCGACATCGAGGACGGTTCTTGCGCCGAGCCGGCTCAGGAGCGGCGCGAGAAACTTGGCGACGACCTGGGGGTGATGCGCGCCCTGGTCCGCGGCGTATTCGTCCGTGGTGATCTGTTTGGCTTCGCTGTGGCGCCCGAGCTGGGAGGGATAGCCCCGTTCGGTCAGTCGCACCGCGGTCATCTGCAGCATGGCCGTACTCCCCGATTTAGCGCAATTGTCCCATCGCCGATCCCTCCGCGGCCCTGCGGAAGGCCTGGCGGTCCGCGACTTCGAGATAGAACTCTTCCTGGCGCGAAGCGACGGCGTCCCAGCGATAAAGGCGGACTCGCTCGCGGCAGCTCCGGCCGCGCGCCAGGATCTCCTCCTCGGTCGCGTCGGTGAGCTGTTGCATGGCTGCGGCATAGGCCTCGACCTCGAAGGCCGGAACGGCGATCGAGCCGGCCCGGTCGGCGATCTCGTTCATCGGCGGCCGATCGAAGAGGATGACCGGCTTGCCGGCCGCACTGGCCTCGGTGATCACCATTCCGAAGGTCTCCTCGCGCGAGGGAACACAGACGAAGCGAGATTCGGCAAAGAGCCGCGCCCGCGCCGAAGCCGGTATCTTGCCGAGGACGACGACCTGCTCGGCCAGGCCGAGGCGATTGATCCGATCCACGATCGGCGTCTCCGGCGCATAGTGGCCGGCCAGGACGAGTCGGGGCCGGGTCGGTGGCCGCAGTCGGGCATAGGCTTCGAGCAGCAGATCGACGCCCTTCTGGCCGAAATCGACCCGGCCGAGATAAAGAATCGTCGACCCGACCCGCGGCGGCGCTTCGAACAGATCGTCGCTGACCCCGTTGGGTATGATCCGACATCGGGCGCGCGGCACCGCGGCCTCGATGCGGCGGCGCATCGATGCCGTCAGAACGATGAAATTGCGGTAAAGCCGCACGCCATAGGTCTCGCCGAGATAAAACGGCAGGTGCAGACTCTGCGACAGCGCCCGGGCGTAGAACCACTGCACGGATGCAATGACCGGCGCCTTGGCAAAGAGCGGATTCAGGGTCGCGGAAGCCGGCGGCATCAGATCCTCGACGAGAAGGTCGTATCCGCCGCGCCGAACCTGCGCCGGCAAGGAACAGAAAAACGTGATGTGGTGCGAGGAGCCATGATCGCCGATCCGGCGTCCGATCCGCCGATAGACCACGCCGTCGCGCACCAGCTCCGGCGTCGAGCCGGGAAAGGTCGGCGTCAGCACCGTCACCTCGTGGCGCCGCGCCAAGCGCCGACAGATCTCGAAAGTCCTGATCGGGCTGCCGCCGCTCATGGGATTGTCGAGATCGTCCGGGTCGATCTGCAGTATGCGCATCGGCCTCACCCCCCGCCCATCGCAACGGCCGATTGCAAGGCGCGCAAATCGCAGAGCGAGACGCCGCGCATGACCAGGATGACGCCGAGATAAACGGCGGCGGCAAGGCTCATTCCGGGAAGCGGCGGAAGATGCAGGACCAGGAGGACGATCGCCGCGCCGGCGGCGGCGACGGAAGCAGGGACAAAATCATTCAGCATCGCGGGAAGGCCCGCATGCCTGCGGCAAAACCGGTATTTCAAGACGAACTGCACCGCGTTGGTCGCGAGCACGGCGATCGCCGCACCGCGGATGCCGTCAGCGGGTATCAGAGCGAGCAGAAGGACGGTCAGAAGCGGCGCCGTCGCCGCCAGAGCGTAAAGGTCATAGCGCTGGAGCTTTTTGATGATGAGCATGCTGGACAGCGTCTGGCTGCCCGCGACCGCAACGGTCGAGAAAACGAGCAAGGCGAAGGCCGGCACCGATCCCGCATATTTTGCCGAGAAGAGCAGTCCGACCACCGGTCCCGCATAAGCCGCGACCGCGAGCGCGCAAGGCAGCGCCAGCGCGAAGGAATAGCGCAGCAGCAGCCGCACGAGCTCGTGGAAATGATTGTCGTCAACGGCGTTGAGGCGCGACAGGATCGGAAAGACCACCACAGTCACGATTATGGGCGCGAGGAGGGTCATTTCGTAGAGTCGCGCCGCGACCGAATAGACGCCGATATCGGCGGCGCTGCCGAGCTGCGAGAAGATGATGAGGTCGAGCCGCGCGATTGCCGAAGCCAAGAGCAGAATGGCGAAGAACGTAGCCGCGCCGCCGAGATAGCCACGGACAATGTGACGTTCGACCTGCCAGAGCCGTACCGACTGCCGGAGGCGCGCGTCGGCGAGGTAGCATGCGGCTGCGGCGATGCGAAGCAGGAGGAAGGCGAGGAACACCGCCTCGAGACCGCCGCCCCGCAGGATGATGACGGCAAAACTCGCAATTCTCAGGACGTTCTCGCCGGCATTGACGAGCATCATGAGGAAGAGCCGCTTGTAGCCCATCAGCGCGCTCTCGAGCGCGACGGTCATCCCGGTCGGGACGAGCGCGAGCCCCGCCAGCCAAAAGGCTCGATGGAGCGGCTGCGCATAGAGCGTCTGCCCGATCACACCCAGGCCAATGCAAAAGAGCACGGCGGCGACGAGCGCGATCGCCACCGCCGCCCGCGTCTCGCGCGTGCCGTTCGACGGATCGGCCGCGATGTTTCGCGTCACCGCGAATTGCAGCCCGAGCAGAGGGGCGACCTGCAGGAGCGCGTAAAAACCATAGACGACGGCATACGCGCCGAGCAGCTCGGCGCTCCACCGGCGGGCCATGAAAATGACCAGGAAGAAGCCGCAGCCGGCGGAGACGAGACGAAGACCTGCCGACCAGCCGAACCGTCTCAGGAAACCGGCGAGGTCGCGCATCTAACCCCGATATGCTCATGCGCCGGCACGCTGTTCGGCGCCACGGCTGCGCGTCGCGCCGCCCCGGTGAGCGACATCAGCATCGCCGCGCACACCATGAAGAGGCCGATTCGGACGTCATAGGCAAAGTGATCGAAGAGAAAGCCGACGGCCTGGCCGACCAGCGAGCCTGCCAATCCGATCGCGAGAATCCGGTCCGTCGCCTCCATCTCCCGGAAATGCCGCAACGGACGGAAGATCGCGGAGGCCAGGAAGAGGATGAAGAGGACGAGGCCGACCGCGCCCGTCTCCGCTGCCACGAGCAGATATTTGTTGTGGACGAAAATCTTGCCGAGCTGCTGGCGATAGTCCTTGTTGAAATGCGCAAAGCCCGGCGGGATGATCGTGCGCGTGGCGGTCGTATAGGCTCCTGGTCCGACGCCGGTCAGCGGGTGCGTTTCGAAGATGTCGATTGCTTGGCTCATCATGGCGCTGCGCGCTTGCGATGATCCTTGATCGCTGTCGGTGAGGCGATAATAGGCCGGGGGATAAGCGACAAGCAGAACGGCCGATCCGACGACGGCCACCAGACAGCCGATCACGAACTGGCGCCAAGCCAAGAGCTCGAAGCGGAGGCTGACGATCCCCATGACCAGGAGAGCGACGCCGAGCGCGATCCAGCCGCCGCGCGAGAGGGAAAGGAGCAGCGCGACCGCGCCGCCCGCCAGAAGCAATCGGCACAGGCGCCGCGCCGCAGGCGAGAGCGACGACCGGGCCCCAGTAACGAGCATGACCAACGGCGGCAGAACCAGGGCGAGATAGCTCGAAAACGAGTTCGGGTGCACCATCAGGCCGGAGACGCGATCGATATGCAGCCCACCGGCCTCGTCATAGACGAGCGACCGCCCGATATCGGCCTGCTTCAACCCTTCGACGAAAACACGCGTCGGGCTCAGAACCTCGAGACCGACCATCGCAAGCTGCAGCAAGAGGCCGGCGGCAAATCCCGCAAGCGCGATGCGAAAATAGGCCGGGTTCGCGGTCAGGTCGGCGACGACCAGGAGGAAGAAAAAGTACTTCGCGTAAATCGCCAGCGTGAGCACGGTCGAATCGGCCGCCATCGAGGTCGCACCGCAGATCGCCATCCAGACGAGAAATGCGATCAACGCGGTATGAGTCCGGGTCCAAACCAGCGGTGTTCTCTCGACGAAGGCCTTGCCGATGGCCCAAATCATGAACAGAACGGCGAAAGCCATGTCGGCGGGAGAGAGCGCCAACACGGTCGTCGCGTTGAAATCGTGCGCGATCCCCTTGGTCATCTCCACCGGCAAAAGCAGGCAGAACAGGAAAAGCAGGACGCCTTTCGCATCGCCGCGGACAAACAATGCGGCGGCGGCGATAAGCGAGACGAAAAGGAGGGCCTGCCAAGTCAAAGAAAGGTCGGAGGTGACGAGAATCACCCCCGACAGGACAAGCCCGCTGATGACCGCAAGGGGAACGCTGATGCCCATGGTATGTCAGGCCCGCGAGTAAATGTAGGACGGCAGGTATTGCTCTTTCTTGTTCAGCACCGCCCCCCAGATGGCGTCGCTGCTTCGGTCGGCGGCGATCTTCCGAACGGAGTGCTGAACCAGTTCACGCCGGGTCGATGACGCATCGATGACGAGCAGGATCTTGTCCGATGCCTCGGTGATGGCGTTTCCGCCAACCGAGTTCGTCGGTGCGCAATCGAAGATCACGATGTCATAGGCCGCGCGGGCGAGCTCGATGAAGCGCTCGACCGCCGCCCGACGATAGAGCAGCTCGGGCCGCGGCCGCGTGCCGACGGTGACGGCGAAGAAGTTTGGAATTCCCGTCGCCACCGCGCCGATGTCCTTCTCCGCATCGGCGGCGAGGAAATCCGAGAGACCCCAGCCGTCGTCGGAAGGATAGAGCTTGTGGATCTGCGGCGCGTTGAAGTTCGCATCGACCAAGAGGATCCGATGCTTGCTCAACGACGCTGCGTTGGCCGCGAGACCGGAGGCGATAAAGGTCTTGCCCTCCCCCGGCTTCGCGCTGGTGATGCAGATCACCGTGCCGGCACCGTGCTTCGCCGGGGCCTCTTCGCACAGCGCGAAGAGACCGAGGCTGAGCTTGCAGAACATCTCGTTGATATCAGACATGGGCGGGCTTCCTTGTCATGGCCAAATCCTTGGGGGTCGAGCCACGGCGCCGTCTGCGCAGACGGGTCCGCGGCACCACGGCGAGAACGGGGATGCCGATGTGGTCGAGCACGTCGCTCTCGCTCTGGAGACGGTGGTCGGCATGCTCCAGCATTCCGACGAAGGCGATGCCGAGCAGCAATCCACCGACCGAACCGATGAACGCGAGGAGAACGCGGGTCTGCCAATTTGACTCGCGGGGCAAGAGCGGCGGATCGACGACGACGCGGCTGGTGGTCTGGCCCGCGTTCATGTCGATGAAGAGCGCGACCTCCGAGAGCCGCTTCCTGAGCTCCAGATAGACGGTCTCGGCGAGCTGGAGATTGCGCTCCAACCCCATCAAGGTCCCTTCGTTCTGGCCCGTGCGCTTCTGTTCCTGATCGAGCCGTCCGTTCAGCTCTTCGATGGAATTCTTGAGCGCGCGGATTTGCTCGGTCTTGCCGGGATAGTTCTGCTGGAGATCGACGAGCGCGACTTCCATGTCGGTGAGCCGCGACTTCAAGACCTGAACCGGCGTCGTGTCGCCCGGCAGGCTCAATGGCCGTGCATCGGCGGCCGCTGCGCCGGCCTTCGCCCGCGTGGAGCCCGAGGCAGGGGCGGCATTGCCGGCCATGCGGCGCGGCACCATCCCTGTCGACCCGATGAACGACTCGATCTTGCCCTGCGATGCCAGAACGTCCTTGCGGGCGGCCTCGACCTGCTTGTCGATAATTTCAAAGGCCTTGGCGCCCATCTCCTGATTCATGCGCCGATCGTAGTCGGTATAGATCTCGAGCAGGCGGGAGAGCGCGGACTGCGCGAGCGCGGGATTGACGCCCTTGAGCGAGACGACGATCACGTCGGGGCTCGCATCCGCGCTCTTGCTCGGCGCCGGCTCTACCGTCAGGGAATCACGCAATGCCTTGGCAGTCGCGACGAACCCGTGCCGCTCGGGATCCGGGGTAATCCCAAAGAAGTTCGCCATGATGTCGTCGTAAAGATCGGCGACCGGAGACAGGAGGTGCACGTAAGGCGGATGATAGACCGTGTCGTAGGTGAGACCGAGCTGCTTCACGACCGCTGCGGCAAGCGGATAGGCCTGCATCAGCTGCATCTCGTCCTCGAGCCGGCGATTGCTGTTGTCGGTCGAGGTCGCCTCGCGTGAAGCGGAGATCCCGGAATAGAAGGACGGGATCGCCTGCTGATCCATCTGGATCAGCACTTTGGCGCTGGCCGTGTAGGTCTCCGGCAGTGACTTGAGGCCCGCAATCGTCATTACGGTGACGACGGCGAGGGTCGCGAGGATGACGAATCGGTGCTTCACGAGAAGAATCATCAAGTCGCGCCGCGTAAAGCTTCGGCGCATCCTTGCCGCTCCGGATAATATCGAACTGCCGATCATCGCACTCTCCTTCCAAAACTAGGGGCGGCTTGCGCGGTCACGCCGTCACCGCCTGCATCGCTCCGACGTCGGAAGCGACAAGCCGCTTTAAATAAGCTCCATAGGCGCTGTTGCTCATTTGCCGGGCCAGATCGAGCACCGCCTCGGCGCCGATGTATCCCATGCGGTAGGCGACCTCCTCGACGCACGCGATCTTCAGGCCCTGCCTGTCCTCGACGGTGCGGACGAATTCGGAGGCCTCGAGCAGCGAGCGGAACGTGCCGGCATCGAGCCAGGCGAAGCCGCGGGTCAGATGCACGACATGCAGCTTTCGGGAGCGCAGGTAATGCAGATTGACGTCGGTGATCTCGAGCTCGCCGCGGCCCGACGGCGCCAAGGAGGACGCGATATCGACGACATCGTTGTCGTAGAAGTAGAGGCCGGTGACCGCGAGGTTCGAGCGCGGCTGCTTCGGTTTCTCCTCGATCGACAGCGCCATGCCCGCCTCGTTGACCTCGACTACGCCGTAGCGATGCGGATCGCTGACGGGATAGGCGAAGATCGTCGCGCCGATCTGACGGAGCATGGCCTGGTCGAAACGCTGGCCGAGCCCGTGCCCGTAAAAGATGTTGTCGCCGAGGATGAGCGCGACATGGTCACGGCCGATGAACTCGCGGCCGATGACGAAGGCCTGGGCGATCCCCTCGGCCCGCGCCTGGCTCGCATAGTGGATGGTCACGCCCCATTGGCGCCCGTCCATGAGCAGCGCCTCGAAGGAGGATCGATCGCCCGGATTGGTGATGACGAGAAATTCCCGGATGCCCGCCAGCATCAGGGTCGTCAGCGGATAATAGATCAGCGGCTTGTCATAGACCGGCAAGAGCTGCTTGCTAACGGCGCGCGTCAGCGGATAAAGCCGCGTCCCGGAGCCGCCAGCGAGAATGATCCCCTTCATGATGCCACCAATTGGCGGACCGGGCCGGCCAAGAGTTGCGAGAGCATCGCATCGAGCCCGGCACGCCACTGCGGCGCTTCGATGCCCAGCCGCGACGCGATGCGAGAACAGTCGAGCGCCGAATTGGCGGGCCGGCGCGCCAGTGTCGGATATTCGGCCGTGCTGATCGGCTCGACTCGGGACCGCGGACCGCCGCGCGCGGCGGACAGTTCGAAGATCGCGGTCGCGAACTCATCCCAGGTCGTCGCGGGCGCACCGGCGAAATGATAGGTGCCCCAGGGGTGATCGCCGCCGGCAATGCGTCTGCAAATGGCCACGACCGCCGCGGCAATGTCGGCGGCAGCCGTGGGGCAGCCTCTCTGGTCGCTTACGACCGGCAGCACCGGACGGTCGGCGCCGAGCCGAAGCATCGACTTGACGAAATTCTGTCCGCGCGCGCCGAAGATCCAGGACGTGCGCAAGATAATGTGCTGTTCGAGCTCGTTCCGGATCAGGGTTTCGCCTTCGGCCTTGGTCTGGCCATAGACGTTGATCGGCGACACGGCATCGGCTTCGCAGTAGGCGTCCCGCTTTTCGCCGGAAAAGACGTAGTCTGAGGAGACGTGAACGAGCGCGGCATTCGCGCGGCGGCAGGCCGCGGCGACGTTGCGGGCGCCGAGCGCGTTGATCATCCGCGCCTTCTGCGGCTCGGTCTCGGCGTGATCGACGGCGGTATAGGCCGCCATGTTGATGGCGAGCGCCGCTCTCGACCGGCTGATGACGCGCCACACCGCGGCGGCATCGGTGATGTCGACGGTCTGGCGCTCGAAGGGAAGCAGTGCCAACCCCTTGGGCCAGGCGATCTCCGAAAGCTCGCGGCCGACCTGCCCGCCGGCCCCGAAAAGCACGATCCTCATCCTATGCCTCCGACCGATTCGCGATCGCGATGCCGGACCGCAGAGAGCTGCGGCATCGCATTGCCGAGCCGGTCCCAATTCGCCACGTACCAGGCGACGGTCTGTCGCAATCCGCTCTCGAAGTCGACGCGCGGCGCCCATTTCAGGCGCTTTGCTGCCTTGGTAATATCGGTCGCGTAGCGGCGGTCATGGCCGGGCCGGTCGGCGACAAATCGAATGAGCCGATTGTGCGGCGCACGCTCCGCCACGAGCTCGTCGAGCAGACCGCAGATCGTAGTTACGACCTCGAGGTTCTGCTTCTCGCATCCCCCGCCCAGCAGGTAGCTCTCGCCGGGCATGCCCCGCGTCACGACCGCGTGGAGCCCACGCGCGTGATCATCGACGAAGATCCAGTCGCGGACGTTCCGGCCGTCGCCATAGACCGGGATCGGTTGGGCCCGGAGCGCCGTCAGAATGGTCAGCGGAATGAGCTTGTCAGGAAACTGCCACGGCCCATAGGTGTTCGAGCAGTTGCTGATCAGGGTGGGAAGGCCGTAGGTCTTGTGCCAGGCGCGAGCCAGATGATCGGCCGAGGCCTTGCTCGCGGCATAGGGCGAATTCGGCTGATAGCGGGATGTTTCGGTGAAGAAATCGTCCTGGTCGAGGCTGCCGAAGACTTCGTCGGTGGAGACCAAGTGAAACCGGAAGCGATCCGCCATTTCCTGCGACAGTTCCCGCCAATAGGCGGTGGCGGCCTGGAGGAGGGTGAAGGTGCCGACGATATTCGTCGCGATGAAATCGGCGGGCCCATTGATCGACCGATCGACATGCGACTCCGCCGCGAGGTGCATGATCGCGTTCGGCTGATGCCGCTTCAGGAGGTCACTCACCGCCGCGCCGTCGCAGACATCGCCATGGACGAAGCAATATCGCGGGTTGTCCACGAATTCCGCCAGAGCGGCGGGATTTGCCGCATAGGTAAGCTTGTCCAAGTTGATGACGTGCGCGCCCGTCTCACGCAGGAGGAAGCGAATGAGACCGGAGCCGATGAAGCCGCAGCCGCCGGTGACGAGGATCCTGTGCATGGTCAATATCATCAAACCACCGCAAGTTCAGGAGCGGACGCTTCATTTTCGAAATAGACCGGCAGCTCGCGGAGGCGCGGATGGCGCTGGTCGCGATCCGACAGGCACGCCTCCTCGGGCCCGACCGGCCAATCGATCGCGAGATCCGGATCGTTCCAGAGGAGTCCGCGGTCGTGCTTTGCCGAGTAGTAGTTGGTCACTTTGTAGAAGATTTCTGTGTCCGGCATCAGAGTGCAAAAGCCGTGCGCAAATCCGGCGGGAACGAAGATCTGGCTCCAATCGTCCTCGCTGAGCACGACACTGACGTGCCGGCCGAAAGTCGGCGAGCCATGGCGGAGATCGACCGCGACATCGAAGACGGCGCCCCGCAGCACGCGCAGCAGCTTGTCCTGGGCGAAGGGCGGCAATTGGAAATGAAGGCCGCGGACAACATTCGCCGTCCGAGACCGCGAATGATTGTCCTGCAGGAATTCCACATCGAAGCCCAAGTTCTGGAAGTGTCGGCGACTGTAGGTTTCCGAGAAAAAGCCGCGCGCATCGACATGACGGCTCGGCCGCAGGAGCTTGACGTCCGGGATCGCGAGTGCCACCACTTCCATAAGCCGTCCCCCTCGCTCAACCGAAAATTCCGGGGACCAAGGCGGCGGAAATACCGACGCAGATCACAACCGTCCGGATTTGGGAGGCGCCGTTGACGAGTATCCTCACCAGTGCCGATTGACGATGGACGTTCGTCTTGGCGAAGACCTGCTTCAGATAGGCGCGGGCCGTGTGAATGCTGATGCGCAGCTCCGCGGCGATGTCGTCGAGATTGAGGCCCTGCGCGATGCGGATGGCGAGCCGGGCTTCGAGCCGCGTCAGCGAATAGAGCGAGCGTAAGCGCTCTTCCGTGTTTTGAATCGGGCTATCCGGGTCCGAGACGAAGAGCGCGGCGACCGGATCCTTGCGCGCCTCCGCCGTCTTTGCGGTCTTGAGCCGCGAGACGACCACGGCGATCGGCGTCGCACCCGCCGGGCGCGAGACCGGAACCATCTCGGACACGACATTCGGATCGTCGCTCGCCCCGGTCATTCTTTCGATGACGTTCTGCAGCCTGGCGTTCTCATGCGGCTTCACCGCAAAGACGCCGGCGCGATCGATGGTGAGAGCGCGACTCTGCTGGATGATCTCCGTGGCGCTGCGATTGACCGCGACCGGCTTGCCATGCCCGTCCACGAGGATCACGCCGAGCGTGAGACGATCGATCGTATCCACAGCGGCATCCCGTTCGAGCGTCAATTGCCGCGCTTCCCGCGTCATGAGCAGGATCTGCCGCAACGACGGCAGGATGTAGCGAAGTCCCACGGCCATCGCGCGCTTGAACGGTCCGCGCTTCTCCGACCGATAGCAGCTCAGCATGAGGACGCGGCCGCTGCCGGCGGCAACGCCGCCGCGGATCGCGAAGAGCAGGCGCTGCGGCTTCATCCAGGACTGGTAGTACTCAGTTTCCTGCAGCTTCTCCTGATCGAGCCCTTCATCCATGATGGAGCGATCTTGCTCTTCACCGCGCGCGATGCGCGTCAGCGGCCCCCACCAGGGATCCTTCTTGCCGAGTTCGGCCTCGTAGGCTTGAACCCAATTGCTTTCGATGCCTGCCGCGCCGAGGAGCGAGATCTGCTGGCGTTCGATGTCCAGCACGGAGAGCACGCAGGAATCCGCCTCGAACACGCCCTGCAGATGCTCAACGAACTCCCGCATCGGCGACAGCTGTTTTGGGCTTACGACGGCAGCCTGATAGTCCAGCAACACATTCTCTGCCGACATTCGTGTCTTTCCCTCCGCCGAGGACAGGATTAATCTTGAGATTATTAACCTTACGAAGAAGATCCGTTCAATTTGCTCACAAACTTACGCAAAACAGCTTCAAACCCGCCGTTATTGTTTATGTTCGTTTATCCGGCCCCCCAGAAAATACGCCCAAATTGGTATGATCATGCGGGCAGGCGCTATCGGGACGCGCGGCGGAATTAATTACGTCGGCGCGAGAACGACGTTCACCTTCTCGGCCTGTTGAGTCGGTGACGCGCCGTCGCCGCCGTCGATCTCCAGCGCGCCTTGCTTGAATTCGTGTTCGAGATCGGTGCCGCGCCCGACGACCTTGGGCGAGAACAGCACGAGCCGCCGCAGCCGGGTCCCGATGTCGAATGGGCGCACCCCATGAAAGGACGTGGATCCATTGAGAAAGGCGACTATGGTATTCGCCTGGTATGGAACGATCTTGGCGGCGGCGAAGGTCCGGTCGATGAATTCCTGCGACCATTTCGCATTGTTATCGGCAATGCCGAAGCCGAAGCTTCGATAGAGCACCGTGCCGAGATCGGGCTCAGGGATTTGACTCTCGCTGACATAGAGGAAGCTGTTGACCGGGAGCGTCGCGTGATCGACGTGCGGATCGAGCTTGCTGACCCCGGAGTACTGCGCGAGATTGACGACGGAATAATCCATCTGGAAATCGCGCGCCAGGATCTCGCGCCACTTCCGTCCCAAAAGAACAGAAAACTTCACAGGAAAATAATGTCGGAACTTCAGCACCAAGGCGCGATTGATGGCCGGCCCCGCCGCGGACAGGAGCTGCCAAGTGGCCGCCGACTCGTCCGCCATGTGTTGAAGCGCCTGCTTGAGAAGGATCTGCTCACGGTATTGGGAATTGGTGTGGCGAAAAGCCGCCTGCGTCGGCCAGTTGACGAGGAGGGCACGGTAAAAATCTGCCGGCAGAAGGTCGCGCACGACGATATAGGGAAAGGGCTCATCGTGCACGATCGCTGCGGCGATCCGAGCCTCGGCGTGCTGAACGATTTCCTTGACATCGAACATGGGCGTATCCGCACAGGTTTGTCCGAGGCAAGCTATTCACTCGGGTAAGGAGCCACTACGCTCAAATAGGTACCGAGCGGCGTCGGCGGCCGAACGGGACATCGGTGCGATGCACCTCTGCCGTTATTGCAGCCGCGTGAGCACTGTCTCGAGCCAGGCTTTGCCGTCGGGGGTTTGCCAGCGCAGCGCAAGTTGATCGGGCGAAGCGGGCTTCAGGACGATTATCGCCCTGCCCGGTTCGTCGCTAACGATGGCGCGGTCGGCGATGACGCCCTCGCGCTGCAGCGCCGAAGCGGCTGCCTTCGTGTCGGATCCGGGGCCGACGCCGTAAATGAAGGTCGCTTTCTCCGGCGTGATCGATTCGACGGCGAGCTCGACCTCGCGGCCATTTCGGTACCAGCCCCACCATCTCCCGCTCAGTGCGGCGATGTCAGCGGGAACCGTATTGGCCGGCGGCTCGATCCGCACCTGCTTCGGCAGCGGAACCTCGCCGGTCGGGCGGCTGCCCCAAGCGGCGGAGCAAACCGGCACATCGGAGCCCTCCTGTGGATCGATGAATGCCGCGATGCACGGTCCATAGCGACCGGCGAAGAGGTGCTCGTGCGCGGCGCCGTGACCGGAGAGATCGGGTGGCTGGTCGATGACGAGATGCGGAATGCCGCGGTCGCTCAGGATGGCATCGATCTCCGGCCCGCGGTCGCCGGGAGCATAGGAATCGTCTTGGAAGAGAAACACCATGATTCGCGTCGGGTTGACATGTTCCAAGAGATCGTAGAGCACGGTCGCATTCTTGCCATAGCCACGCGGATTCATCAGCCGGTCGCCATAGGCGGCGGGAGAGGTTAAGACCAGGGCGTCGAGATCGTTGCGCTTCGTCGCGGTAATGACGGAGTTCCAGGCGCCAAAGGACTGTCCGGCAAGAACGATCTTCGCGTATCCGAGCTGACGGAGATCGTCGATGGCGCGACTGATTTCATGCGGCGATTCCCAGGGATTGTCTTCGGCCATCGGGCGATTGAGCCGAAAGACATCCCAACCCGCGTCGCGCAGAACCGCCATGTAGGCGTCGATCGGCCCCTTCGACAGATCGACGGCGGCCGCCTTGCCGTGATTCCAGATCACCGCGCCTTTGGCATGGGCGGGTCCAAGCTGCGCCGACGCGGGAAACCCGGGCTTCAGGGCGTATTGCGCCTCGGCCGGCAGAGCGAGGAGGATGGCAAAGGTCCCGGCCAGCAGAAAGGCTGCGAGCCGGCAAAGTCGCAGGTTCGTCACGGAAGCTCTCCCCGGATGAATTTTTGGACGCGCGCCGAGGCCATCGCCGTTGAGTCCCGCGCTGATGCGCGGGCGGCGAGCCAATGAACTGCCTCGATCAGCCGAGATGGATCGCATCGTAGCCCTTGGTGCTCTCGGAGAAGGCATTGATCTGCGCGACGCTCGTGAAGGGATGTGCGGACCCCTCGGTCAAACCGTCGATCTGGACGGTGGTCGAGCCAACGGTCAGCGTGGTGTTCGTTCCGTTGTCGAACAGCGATACGGGATTTCCCCCGGTGATGACGGTGAGGTAATCCATATCCTGCAAGATCTGGAGATCCTTGATCTCGACGAACTCGCCCTGGTTGAAGACGACGAAGTCGTCGACGCCGGAGCCGCCGACCATGGTGTCATGTCCGTCCGACCCCTGAAGCCCTGCTACCAAGGTATCGTTGCCGGCACCGCCATCGAGCCAATCGTTGCCCGTGCCGGCGATGAGCACGTCGTTGCCGTTGCCGCCATAGAGGTAATCGGTGGCACCGATCCCGCCGATAAGGACGTCGTTGCCATCGCCGCCAAACAGCGTGTCGCAGCCCTGCTGGCCATAGAGAGTGTCGTTGCCGGTGCCGCCGTAAATCGAATCGTTGCCGCTGACGCCGACGATGAAATCGTCGCCGGCGCCGCCATAGAGCGTGTCGTTGCCCTTGTCGCCTTCGAGGGTGTCGTTGCCGCTGCCGCCGTAGAGGAGCGCGGTTCCGTCGCCGCTCACGAGGACGTCGTTGCCGGCGCCGCCATCGAGCGTGTCGTTGCCGTCGCCGCCGACGAGCGTGTCATTGCCGGCGCCGCCGTAGATCTGATCATTACCGGTGCCGCCTCCGGTGAGCGAGTCGTTGCCGGAGCCGCCATAGATCAAGGCATGGGGGCCGAAGGCGAAGATGGTGTCGTTGCCGGTGCCGCCGTAGATCGTGTCGTTGCCATAGGCGCCGACGAGGAAATTGTTGCCGTTGCCGCCATCGATCCAGTCATTGCCCCACAGGCCGACGATGGTATTGTTGCCGCCCTCGCCGACAAAAACGTCGTTTCCGCTGCCGGTGTCGGAAATGAGGTTGTTTCCCGCCGTGCCCCCTTCGACGAAATCGCTTCCGCTACCGCTCGTGATGATCGTGTCGGAGCCGGAGCCGCCGGAGATGTGATCGCTGCCGGTCGTGCCGTTCTGCACGATGATGTTGTCGCCAGCGCCGGCCTGAATGTCATCGTTCCCATTGCCACCTTCAATGATGTTGTGGCCGTCCCCGGTGACGACGCTGTCGTTGCCATGGCCGAAGACGATGACGTCGTTGCCGCTGCCGCCGGTGATGGAATCGTTGCCGGAGCCGCTGTAGATCGTATCGTTGTCGGACCCGCTCGCGTCGATGGTGGCGTTCCCGGACATTCCGAAAATGGTGTTGTCGCCGCTGTTGTCGGTGATCACATCGTTGCCGCTGCCGCCGACGAGAAAATCGTTGCCGGCGCCGCCGTCGATGGTGTCGTTGCCGACGCCGCCGATGATGGTGTCGTCGCCCGCACCGCCCGACAGCGATTCATTGCCGCTGCCGGCGAGCAGCAGGTCGTTGCCGTCGCCGCCGAAAAGCGTGTCAGCCATGGGGCCGCCGTAAATCGTGTCGTCGCCGGTGCCCCTCGTGAACGACGACCGGAACGGCCGCGAAGGGGAACTTCGACAGCTCGATTAAATCCGGCCCGGATGTGCCGTAGATCGTCGCCATCGAACTATGTCCTCGCCTCCGGCGCCGTGGCCTTTGCAAAGCGCTCGACGAGCGCGCTCCGACGGACACCGCGACACAGTGACAAATAGCCGTCTTGGCCGTTCCGACCTCCCCCTCTTTGCGTTTTTCCGGAGCACTCAAACCAATAACCGCGCGACCCCCAGATGAAGCGACCGTTCAAGTGACGGTGCCCCCGCCGCTATGCGCGTCTATCTCTTGAGCGAGCGGGAAAATTCGTGTTGCAGGCCGGCGCGCCCATCTGCGGCAGAGCCGGCCCTCTAAACAATCGTGCTCATTTGGGTATGTTTTTGCGGGCCCGCCCCTGACACGATGGGCTCGCCCAAGGGTAGTTGGGTGGGTCCGGTCACAGACGCGGTTCCATCCAGGGCACAGTTGGGGAACGGAATGGACGTCCCCTCCAACGTCCATTCCGTTTCCTTCTTCCGCTTCCAGGCGAACTTCATAACGGGATCGAGGCCGCGGCGCCGCTTCCGGAATTCGGCCCGCGCATCGATCGCGCGCCGACCGGCGGCGCCGTCGTGTTCTCTTGCGGGCTGCTCCACGAGGCGAGGCCGGTGACCAAAGGGACGCGCTTTGCCTTCTTGCCCTTCCTCTATGACGAGCCCGCGGCAAAACTGCGCAGAGCCAACCTGGCGCTTGGCTAAACCGCCCAAAAGGACGCCGGCGCCGATCGCCGACTAAGGCCCCTGCGGCAGCGTGCTCGCGACTTACCCGCATGTCCCGGCATTGCGCCCCCGCAATTAGGCAGAGGCGATTGCAGCCCTGCGTTTCGGCGTGCCGCAAAGGCACGATCGGGGGCAGAACGGAACGCGTGACCGTGATCTCCTTGGTAAACAGGGGCAGGGGCGTCCGCAACCAGACGGGGGCGGGCGATGGGATTTGATCCTCTGCCTCGGACCGAGGTTAGACGCCGTGCTTGCGTTGTTCCGAAGCATGACTTGGCCAAGCGCGGCCGCGCGGCGCTCCGCTCTGAGCAGGCCGGCGGCTGTTCTGGTCGCTCTGCTGGCGCTCGGCTCCGTCGCACAGGCGTCGCCGATTTCCGTAAGCTATACGGTGACCGGCAGCCCCGGCGCTTGGATCTTGGATTTTACCGTCACCAACAATCTCTCGGCCTGGCCGATGCAGGCCTTGTATGGTTTCGGCGTCGAGTCGAACCAACGCGACATCCTCGGCAGCCCCGCCAGTTTCGATCCCAACCTCGTCACGAGCTGGAACAACAGCGCCAAAGGCGGCTCCAGCATCACTTACAACAATGTCTGGGACGACGACCAATTCATGACCAGCTATCTATTCCCGGGCTCGACGCTGTCCGGGTTCGTGGTCGAGGACACCGTGCTGACCGCGCCGACTTCGATCGATTGGTTCGCCTATACCTATGACGTTTCGGGCGGCTTCGATCCTTATACGGGCGGCGGCAATTTCAATACCGGGAACAATCCCGGATTCGAGGGTGTGGCGCTCGATCCCATCGTGCAGCAGAACGGTTCCGACCCGGCGCCGGAGCCCTCGAGCCTGGCGTTGCTTGGTGCCGGCATGCTCGCCCTCATCGCGCTTCGTCGCCGTCGGAGGCTCGGCTCCTTTTAGTCTTCGAGACTGGACTCGCCCGCGCGGCGCGGGGCCGCTCTGCCATGCCGGCCGCCGTTAACCACAAGTAAACCCGCCGTTAACCATAATAATAGCTTGTAAACTATAAAACAGATCTGCATTAACCATAGAAATTAACCCTAAGAACCATGAAGAAGCTTGACATTAATCTTAATGATACCTAAACAGGGGTACAGAAATGAGGGGAGGTTTTGCAGGGGTGGCGGGAAAAGCATCGCGTCCGTTAACGGCGTGATCTAAAGGCCAAATAATACGGTCGAATCGTCAAAACGCGCCAACTCTTTGGCAGGTCTCCTCCTTTTCGCGGTCATACGCAACTGGAGGTTGAACAATGACGGTTTTAATAGCGCGGGGCGTTATCGCCTGCCTTGCGTTGGCGCTCCTGCCGTTCGCGACACGAGCCGCGACGATCTACATCGATCCGAGCCAATCCAAGAACGGGTTGGGAAGCCTGGCGTCGCCCCACAACACTTGGAACGCGATCGCTTTTCAGCCCGGCAACACCTATTTGCAAAAAGCCGGGACCCGTTACCGCGGCCCGGTGATCGTCATTACGACGGCCGCGACCGCGGCGCAGCCAATCACGCTCGGCTCCTATGGCTCCGGCGCGCCACCGGTGATCATGACCTCGATCGACTTCGACAACGGCGCATCCTATGTCAGCCTGCAGAACTACACGATCAATCTCGCGCCCTATGCCGGCGTCATCATTCAAAACGGCAGCAACCACATTACGGTCAACGGCCTGACCATCACCAATTCCCTGGCCGGTGTCTCCATCACCAACGGCGCCGGGATGAACAACACCATCGAGAACTGCACGATCTACAACAACGTTCAGGACGGGATTGCTATCAATCAGGTGAACAACACGGCCGGAAACGAGACGCACATTTCCGGCAACACCGTTTACAACTCGGGAATCCACGGCATCGAGATCGACGGCAACTACTACATCGTCGAGCACAATATCTTTTACAGCAACGGCATGAACACTTCGGGCATCAGCGGCATCCATCTCTATGCCGGCGGCTACAATGGCGATCCCGAGCGTAATTCCGGCAGTTACAACATCATCCGCTACAACGTCAGCCACCACAATCACGACCGCTCGGGTGGCGACGGCAACGGCATCGAAGCCGACCAGTACACGCACTACAATCAGATCTACAACAATCTCACATTTGCGAACGACGGCGAGGGCATCGAGGTTTATGATTCCTGGAGCAATACGGTCTATAACAATTCGGCCATCAACAACGCCCTCGATCCCGGACACAGCCACGGCTTGCACGGCAATCTGACTGTTGGCGGCACCAGCACCGCCAACGTCGTGAACAATACCTTCAATACCAACACGCTCCTCGCCGTCCAGTATGGCACCTATGGCATCGATGTCGACGCGACCGCCGCGCAGACCAACAATCTTTACGGCGGCAACGACATCGCGATCCAGAACAAGTACGAATATTACTATCGCTGGGCCGGCGTGCCGGGCGACAATCAGACGGTCTGGAACACGCAGATCGCGCCTGGCGACGGCGACGACGTCTTCGGCTCGGTGCAGATATCGAATGCCGCAGGAATGACCGCCGCCAATATGGATTTCGCCTTCGCTCCGGCGGACCAGCTGCATCTCGTGCTCAACGGCCGCAACGTCACGCTGTTCGGATGGCGCGCCGATAGCGGGCTTTACGTCATCTATAACTGACGCGCGGTCATTCGCTTTCGGGCTGGCGCCGCAGGGCTGCCGGCCCATTTTTTTGCGGTGCGTTAACCGTCGCGCTCAGTCCTCGGTGTCGCGTCTCCGCAACAACGCCCCGAGCAGCCGGGTCAGCAGCTCTTCGGCTCTCTGCTCGTGATGAACCGACTCGAAGGCTGCCGTCAGCATGTCATAGTTGATCTCGTCGTTCCGGAATGGATCGGCCTCGTCGACGCGGTAAATTCGCCGCAGCGCGCCGATCGCGGCGGTGACGAGACGAATGGCGCGCTCGTTCGAAACTCCGCCCGCCATCAAGATCTCGCGCAGCAGGCCTAGGCTGAGCACGAAGGAGGCGGCGGCGAACCCCTCGACCCGCTCCAAGCCAACGCGCAGCTCGTCGATATCTTGTCGGCATCGCTCGATTTCGCTGAGCGCCAGTGAGGCTTCATCCATCGCGGCTTCCCTCCCTGCGTTCCGCCTGCCGGCGCAGGATACTCCTTTCAGCCGCCGGCGGTGTCGCGCGCGAAGATGCTCCTCTGGAAGCGGTGCGAAGCTTCAGACGAATTGACGCATGGACCGGGGCCGCGAACGGGCACCTTCGAGACGACCGGCCTCCCGATCGAGATCGGCGGCGAGCGCAAGAAGGCGCTGGCTGAGGGCTCGCGTCGTGGTGAGATGTGCCAGTTCGCGACACCGTTCCGCCTTGCGCCGCAGTTCGACCGAACTGCCCGTGAGAAGTTCCTCTTGCTCGTCCATTCCAGCCCCGCCCTTTGAATTAGTTCGGGCGAGTATCATTAGAGCACCCCCATCTCTCCACCCCCATTCGGTTAGATTCGCCCAGCGCATTTGTCGGCTTTAACTTTGCCGGCCGCGCGCCGCCGCCGGAAGCGCCGCGATAGCGAGACCGTCCGCGCCGATCATGCTTTGTCTGTCCGGCGCGTCTCCCTATGGACACCCGGGACAGGCTCTTGATTGTTCTTGGCGACCTATTCCGCCGACCCAAACCCCAGCAGTTGGTCGCGGACCGAATCATAGTGAACGTCGACGTCGTAAAGCTTGACCGGTAGCTTCAAGTCGGTCGCGGTCAGCCGGCCGATCTGCTGCGCCAGATTGAACTCGGCGACGGCGAGATCGTGCTGCGACTGTTCCAGCGAGACGCGATCGCTGAACAGCTCCTGCTCGGCGTTGAGGACGTCCAGCACGGTACGCTCGCCCACCTGTTGCTCGGTCCGGACGCCGTCGAGCGCGATGGTTGCGGCGCGAATCGTGGTTTGGAGTGACTGCACGCTCGCGCGCGCCGATTGGATGGTGTCCCAGGCCGCCCGCGCCGACTGGATGGCTTGACGCCGCGCGTCATCGGTTTGGCCCTTGCGCTGGCTGAGCGTTTCCTGCGCTTGCCGAGTCTGCGAGTAAATGGCGCCGCCCTCGTAGAGCGGCACCGTCAGCCGGGCGATCACCGACTTCGTGACGGTATCGTGGATGACAAATTGATTGAGCTGACCGCGATTGACGTCGCCGATGATATTGATGTTCGGCAGCAACTGAGCGCGTGTCGCCTGGACGTTTTCGAGCGCTGCGTCCTCGGTGAAGACTGCCGCGACCAAGGTAGGGTTCTCGGCCCCAGCGAGCGCGAGCGCTTGCTCGCGGTTCTCGGGCAGCACCGGACGCAGGCTCGGACGCTCGAGGTTCTCCGGTTCGCGGCCGACCGCGTGCGCATATTCGGCGCGGCTCGTATCGAGCGTGCCTTCCGCCTGCTGCCGGCTTGCCGTAGCCGCGGCCAGACGCGCTTCCGCCTGTGCGACGTCGGTCAACGTCGCATTGGCGACGCTGAACTCGTCCCGGGTCGCCTCGAGCTGGCGGCGGAGCACTTGCTCATTGTTGACATTGAGCGCCACCAACGTCTGGTCGCGCAATATGTCGAAATAGGCCTGGGCGACACTGAACAGCACCAGGCTTTCGGTGGCGACGGCGCGCGCCCGCTCGGCGCGCACGGAGTTTTCCGCCTGCGCGGTCTGCGCCACCGTGCGGCCGCCATTGTACACATTTTGTGTGACGCTGAGATCGAGAATGCCGGGATGCAAAGTGCCCGTCGTCGGCGAGCTGGGAGGGAAACCCGGCGTGTTATCGATGGTCTCCGGGCCCCAGGACCCCGTGAACTGCACGGTCGGACGCCAACCGGCGAGCGCCTGCGGAACGCTCTCATCGGTAGCGCGCAACAGTGAGCGCTCGGCAAGGAGCTGAGGGTTGCTGTCATATGCCGCGCTCATCGCTTCAGTGAGCGTTTCCGCGACGGCGTTGTGCTGGCAGGCAGCGACGGCAACCGCCGCCATGACCCATTTCCGCATGGCCCCCCCGCGCGTTATGGCCGTACGACCGGCTCTAAACGGTCGGCCCCACTCCGTGCCCGTGCGTCCGCTCAGGCAACGGCCATCTGATCTAACACATCATAGGGTAAAGCGCGATGGTCGAGTAGAGAAGGCGCGGCCGATCCGCGGCGGATCTCGAAAGCCGTGCCTCCGGACCGGCGCGCGCCGCGACGGAAGTGCCGACCTTTAGAATGCGCGTCTGCGCCTGGGCATAGCCGATGCGATCGGCAGCCCCCGCTTTCGCTCGCCTCTCGCTCCGCGCCAGCCTTTGGCGACGCTGGGAATGAAAATTGCCAGTGCCCCGGCGACGGCGATGGCGAGATAGATTCCCAGACTGGTCTCCGTCGTCAGCCTCAGAACCGCGAACAGCAGCAAGAGCGCCAATCCCGCGGCAAGCCAGTAGGGCGCGGCGCTGTGCGAGGCCAGTTTTTCGATGTCCGCCGCCTGCCGCTCACGGTCCTGCGCCATGGTTTCGAACTCCGCGATGAGTCCGGGATGGTCGATCGACCGCGCAAGCTGGCGAAGCCGCCAGGCCTGATGTCGCAATTCCGCTGGTTTCGTCATGACTTCTTCAGGCTCGCGATCCCGGGCGGATGCGGCAGGAGGGGGGCCGCCGCTTCCGCCCGGCCGGGTGCAAGCATCGCCCCCGAACCAGAAAGATCGAGACAAACATCGCGATTCTTTTGTACATCTTCTTGATGACTAGTTCAATTTCAGAATATAGTTAATACGCTTAAAGAACAATTACCGGGATTGCTGCGGTTCTCTCAAGTACCGCCGGCGGGCCGGCCGGTCGCACGCGACTCAGTCCGTTGCCCCGGGATTTCCGTCGGGCGCAGGCGCCACGGGCGGAACCGTGATGATGCGCGGTTTGCGAACGGCCGATTGTTCCGCGGGCGGCCGATCGACAATTTCGCTCGCGGCTTGATTCCGCGGCTTGAACAGAGCCTCCGCGGCTTCGCGCGCTTTGCGAGCCTGGTCGCTGCCGCCCGGCGCATCCGCAGCCTGCGAGCGGGCACGCGGTGTCCGAGTTGTTTCGGTAAGCACGTTCGTCATCTCAACCGAGACCGAGCCCACCCCTCGCGCAGTCTCGTGCAAAACGCGCGCCACGACCGCCATCGCATTGCGAGTCAAGGGCTTGACCGGGAAGCGGGCGGTCCACCGGCGCCAAGTGTAAAGCCCGTCGACGATCCGATCCTGGTCGAAACCGCATCCTGGTCCGCACAACCCAAAGCCGCTAAGGTCCGGCCATGCCGAGACTTTGCATCGCCGCTTGCGCGCTGGCGATCTTCGCTTTGAGTCCCACCCGCTTCATCGCCGCGGCCCAGACCGAGAGGTTCAATCCCGGCAGCGCGCCCGCCCCTCAGGTCGCCGCGGACGAGCCTCGCCTGCCGGAAGCATCGCCGCCTGTCGCCCCGCTGCGACGGGGCCTTAACGGCGAAATCGAGGTGATCTCGCCAAAGACCCAGAGTGGCGGCGGGCCGAGACTCTGCGAGGCGAATTCAATCTGCGTCGGCAAGGATCAAGGCTTTGGCTCGGTCGCGGCGGCGCTGGCCGCGGCGCGTGACGGCGATCTCATAGAAATCGTCGCCGGCACCTACCATGAGGCCGTAAAAATAGGGCTCAAGAACGTCACGCTGCGCGGCGTCGCGGGGACGCCGCATTTCGATTGCGCCGGGCTTCATTTGCCCGAGGACAAGGCTTGCCTATTGCTCGCCGCGGCTGGCATCACCCTCGAAAACCTCGAGATCAGCGGCGCCGAATTGCCGGAATCCTTGGGCGCCAACGGCGCCTGCATCCGCAACGAGACAAATCTGAGCTTCACACTGAAACGCATCTACTGCCACGGTTCGCAAGAGGGCGTGCTGGCCTCGGGCGGCAGCATCAGCATCGAGGACTCGCAGTTCTACGACAATGGCTGGACGGGTCAAACGCACAATGTCTACTTCAGCGGCGACTGCGTCGTGACCGTCCGCGGCTCGGTCTTCCGCGACGCCAGGGTCGGTCACGAATTCAAGTCGCGTTGCCGAAAGACCGAAATTTCCGATTCGACTTTCGACAGCACCAAAGGCTCCCGCGACCTCGACCTCCCGGATGGCGGCGAGGTGCTGGTCTATCGCTCGACCATCGTCAAGGCCGCCGGAGCGGCGAGCGAGGAGGTCATCGGCTTCACCGCGGAATCCTGCCGCTATTCCGGCGACATGCAGGTCAAGGCGGTGCGCATCGTCAATTCGCATGCGAACGCCGATATCCGGAACTACGACAAATGCGTCGGGCACCCAATCGTGCTGGACGAAGTGGCGAGCCAGGGCATTCCGATCCGGGATTTCGGCTACGTCGTGCACCGCTGAGTCTGTCAGGCAGACTCGACCGCGCGACTCGGGCGACGCGCCGGCTTCGACTATTTCGTTTCGAGCCCGATCAGCCGGCTTTCGGCCAAGATCTCGCCGAGGTCCCGGGCGCGCCTGTACCAGTTTGCGGCCTCGGCGCGATCGCCGCGCACGCCCAACACGCCGATGCGGCGGAGATAGGTGGGATCGAAAGTCTGTCCGACCAGGAGTGCCGCCCGTCCATCGCCCTTGGCGGCGGCCCGCTCGTAGAAGAGGCGCGCCGAGACGAGATCGCCGGTGCTGAGCAGCTCGTCGCCGCGATCCAGCAGATTCTCGATTTCCTGTCTTGTGGCGAGATCCGTCGAATCTTGCTTCGGCGGCGGCTCAGTCTTCGGCGCGACGACGACCGCCGGTTCGATCTTGGGAATCGGAGCGGGAGCGGGAGCGGCAATGGCAGGGGCGGGCGGCGGTGGCGCCGCCGGCTCGATCCGCGAGAACGGGCTGGTCCAGAGCAGCAGCGCTGTGCCGCCGAAGGCGATCACCGCAAGTTGCGCGAGCCGCTTCGCGCCGAGTTGCCCAACGGCCGCTTTGGCCAGGCCATGGGCGTGTCCGGACATCGTCGCCTCGGGCGCCGTCTGTTGAATTTCCGGCGGCCGAGCGCCCTGCGGCTCGTAAGACCAGTAGGAAGGCTTGAAGCCGGCGGCAGAGGCCGCGCCCTTGCTGAACAGCAGACTCTCCGGCAATTCCGGTGGGTCGGCGAGCGCAACGCCGCTCGCGTCCTCGCGGCTATCCGCGAGGCTCGCCGCAATGACGCTCGCGTGGGTCTCGCCGGAATCCGGGACAGGCTGAGCCCGCGATTCAGCAGCTTTTTTGCCAGCGAGCAGAGCCGCGGAGAGGCGTGCCTGCTTGTCACTCTTGATCATGCGCAACCACTCGATACCAATCGCCGCGGCATCGCCGTAACGGCGATCAGGAACGCAGCGCGGCGCCGGTGACGACGATAATCATGATCTCCGATTTACCCTAGAAATTTCATTTCCGAATTTACGCAAATACCAGACGAATTCGCAGCTTTGCTTGGTTCGGGCGGCGCGCCCGGCGCGCTTAGGTCAGTTGCGCTTCGCACCAGCGCGCGGCGCGGATCAGCTTTTCGTCGCCCTGATATGGTCCGACGAGCTGGAGCCCGAGCGGCAATCCATTGGGTCCGTGGCCGAATGGCAACGTCAGCGTCGGCACATACAAGATCGTCCAGAGCTTGTTGAACGCGGAATCGCCGATCGTCGCCCGACCCGCCGGGGCCTCGCCCGTGGAACTCAAGGTGAGCCAAATGTCGTCCTCTGCCAGCGCGCGGGCCATCGAGGCGCGAGCCTCAGCCACCACCGCCTGTGCCGAGAGGTAGTCGGCAAGGGAGCAATTCCAGCCGCCCGCCAAGACCGGCGTCAGAGTGGCGCTGATGCCGTCGCGGTGGTGCGACCATTCATAGGCGAGCGCCCGCGCCATCTCGAAACCGCAAACCGTCATGTGCGCCCGGTCCGCCTCGGCCAGCAGCTTCGGCGGATCGACCTCCCGCACCGTCGCGCCCGCCTTGGCCAGTCGAAGCGCCGCCTCATCAAGCATCGCGGCGGTGTGCGCCTCGGCCTTGCTCCAGTCGGGGCCGCGATAGACCGCGATCCGCGGCGCGCTCGTCGGCCCGCCGCCGAAGCGCGCGGGATTGGCGCCCATCAGCACTGCGGCAACGAAGGCGGCGTCTTCGACATCGCGCGCGATCGTGCCGACCGTGTCCACGCTTTCCGCGGCCGGCTTCACGCCGGCGCGATTGATGATGCCGTAGCTCGGCTTGAAGCCGACGACGCCGCAGAATGCGGCGGGCCGAATGATCGATCCGCCGGTTTGCGTCCCCAGCGCGACCGGCACCATCATGTCGGCGACCGCGGCGGCCGAACCGCTCGAGGAGCCGCCCGGCACATGCGCGAGATTGCGCGGATTGCGCGTCTTGCCCGGGTGGAACGAGGCGAACTCCGAATTCGCCGTCTTGCCCAGGATCACCGCTCCGGCAGCGCGCAGGATCGCGACGCAGGCGGCGTCCGCTTCCGGCCGGTGGCCCGCCCAAATCGGGGTTCCGTATTCGGTCGGCATGTCCGCCGTGTCGAAATTGTCCTTCACGCCGATCGGGAGCCCATGCAGCGGCCCGCGCGAGGCCGCCCGATCGCAGGCGCGCGCCTGCGTCAGCGCCAAATCCGGATCGCAGTAGGCCCAGGCCGCGACATCCTTGTCGCGCGCAGCGATCCGCTCGAGACAGACGCGAACCACCGCTTCGGCGGTGGTCTCGCCGCGGGCAATGCGGCGCAGGATGTCGCGGGCGCTCGACTGGTTCGGCATGACGGGTCTTTCGCGATCACGACCAAAGTTTCGCATCGGCGTTCTAGCATAGAAGCTGCGAATTGCCATGCGCAGCCGGTCTGCGGCTCCCGCCGTCGGGAGCGTTGCGGTCGAATTGCATCAAGTCTTGTCAACCATAAGTTTTGGCGCTTAAATACCGGCACGCGTCAAATAATGACGGGATTTCGGGTCTTTTCTGCGCAGATCGACGTGCAACCGCAAAAGCGGCAGGCCGAGGGCAACGGCTGTCGCGGAATGGGGGAAAAGCAATGCCCTTTGACGGCAAGACTGGTGACGGTCGATACGATGCGCTGGACAAGATCGATCGGGTGATCGGTCTGTTGTCGCGCAAGGAGCGTTGGTGCAAACAGCAGTTGCGCACCCGCGACGGCAGGCGATGCATCCAGGGCGCGATGATGGAGGCCGATGCGACGATCGTACTGAAACAGCCGATTCTCCTGGCAATCCGCCAGATCACCAGGCGCGACTATGCCAGGATCGAGATGTTCAACGATCAGCCGCTGACGACTCACACGCTCGTGCTTCAGGTCCTGCATCAGGCGCGGCAGAACATCCTCGACGGCGTCATCGAGCGCCCGCTCCTTCGCGCGGCCTCGGCGCGGCCGAGCGGAGAGGGCGGAATGCGCCGGACGCTGGCCCTTCTGCGCCGGTGCTTCGCTTAGCGCTCGGCCGCCGCAGCGATCACAAGGCGATCGAAAGCCCGCCATCGGCCACCAGAATGTGGCCGGTGACGAAGCTCGCCTCGTCCGAGGCGAGAAACGCCACGACGCGCGCGATTTCCTCGGGCTTTCCCCAGCGCTCGAGCGGCGTGCGCGCCTGAAGCTTGGATTGGAATGCCTCGTCGCTCCGCAGAAAGGCGGTCGCCTCCGTGAGGATGTAGCCGGGCGCGACGGCGTTGCAGCGAATGCCCTTGGGGCCAAGTTCGACCGCCAAGGCGCGTGTCAGGGCGGCGACGGCCCCTTTGCTCGTGACATAGGCCGGTATCGTCGGGCGGGCGATGAAGGAAAGCACGGAGGCGAGGTTGACAATGGCGCCGCCGCCTTTCGCCATGTGGCTCGCCACCAGCCGCGCCAAGGCGTAGACCGCGGTGACGTTGAGATCCATGGTGCGGCGAAAACTCGCCTCGGTGCATTCTGCGATCGACTCCGGAAGATTGGCGCCGGCATTGTTCACGAGAATGTCGATCCGGCCGAGGTCTCGCGCCACGCCGTCGACCGCCTCGGGCAATGCCGCGTCTTCGGTGACGTCGAGGATCACGGGACTCGCCGCGATGCCGGAAGCGGCGAGCGAGCGCTGGGCCGCCGCAAGCGTTGCGGCGTCGCGGTCGAACAGGGCGAGATGAGCGCCCTCGCGGCCCAGCGCCTGCGCCGTGGCGAAGCCGATACCGCGCGCGGCACCAGTGACGATCGCGACACGGCCGCGGAAGCGGGCGGGTCGCTCCTGCGGTGGAAGCTCGCTCGCACTGCTCATGACATTGCCCCCTTTGCGCCCGCGTGACGGCGCTTCAGAACCCGACGGCGCAGCCGTCCTTGCGGTGATCGGATCCCGCGACATAGCCGCCATCGATGCGCGCGATGAGTTGAGCGCCGCCGAAGGCAAAGCTTGCCTCGGGCGCCTCGCGCTGCACGATATGGCCGCGTTCCGCGAGACCGCGGATGACGCTGTCGGGAATGCCGGATTCGAGCGAAATCCGCCGGCCCTCAATGACCCGCCAACGCGGCGCATCCGAGGCCGCTTGCGGATTCTGGCCGTGGAGCTGGGTGCGGACCAGGAGCTGCAAATGCCCTTGCGCCTGCATCGGGCCGCCCATGACGCCGAAGCTCATCGCCGGCTGTCCCTGGCGCATGACAAAGCCGGGGATGATCGTGTGGAAGGGACGCTTCCGCGGCCCGACCTCGTTGGGATGGCCGCGCTCCAGCACGAAGCCGAAGCCGCGGTTCTGCAAGCTGATGCCGGTTCCGGGAACGACGACGCCGGAGCCGAAGCCTTCGTAGTTCGACTGGATGTAGGAAACCATCATGCCGCCGCCATCGGCCGCGCACAGATAGACCGTGCCGCCGGCACGGGGCGCGCCGGCCCCGGGATCGCCGGCGCGACCGGGGTCGATCAGCCTGGCGCGCTCCGACAGGTAATCGTCGCGGAGCAGCGACTGCGGATCGACCTTCATCGCCGCGGCATCGGCGACGAACGCCGCCGTATCGGCGAAAGCCAGTTTCATCGCCTCGATCTCCAGATGCAGCGCTTCCGGACTGTCGACGGGATGTCGCTCGATCTCGAGCCGCGACAGGATGCCGGCGGCGATCAGGGTCGCGATGCCCTGGGTGTTCGGCGGTATTTCATGCGCCGTCGCGTCGCCGAAATCCTGCGCGATCGTGCCGCACCATTCGACCTCATGCGCCGCGAGATCATCCAGGCTCAAGGCGCCGCCGTTGGCAGCGGCGTGCTGCACCATTGCCGCGGCGAGGCGCCCCTCATAGAACGCCTTGCCTTCGCTCTCGGCGATCGCTTCCAGAGTCGCGGCGAGCGGCCGATTGGTGAAACTCTCGCCCGCTTTGGGCGAGCGGCCGCCGGGTTGAAAGGCTTCGTTCCATCCGGGCTGGCCGCGATACTTGTCGGCGATGCGGTCCCATAGGGCGGCGATCACCGGGCTCACGGGAAAGCCGTCCCGCGCATAGGCGATCGCCGGCTCGAACAAACGCGCAAAGGGCAGCTTGCCGAAGCGCCGGCTGAGCGCGACCCAAGCCGAGACCGCGCCGGGAACGGTGACGCTCTCCCAGCCGCGCGCCGGCATGGCGCTTAAACCCTCGAACCGGCTCCGCTGCCATGCCGCCGGCGACCGGCCGGAGGCGTTGAGCCCGTGCAGCTCGCGACCATCCCAAAGGATGGCGAAGGCATCGCTGCCGACGCCGTTGGCGGTCGGCTCGACGACCGTCAGCGCGATCGCCGCGGCAAGGCTCGCATCCACTGCATTCCCGCCGGCGAGCAGCATGCGCAGCCCGGCTTGCGCCGCCAAGGGCTGCGAGGTTGCGACGATGTTTTGCGCCAGCACCGGCGAGCGCCGGGACGGGTAAGGCAGGTCGTAGTCGATCGCTGGCATCGAGATCGCCTGGTCCTTATGCGGCAATTGCGGCACTATAGCCGGTCTCGCAGACGGGCTCGATTCCTTCGCGAGAAGGTCTCAGGAGGCGGCAGCCTTCGGCCGCGCCTCCTGCGGCTTGACGCTCAACTCCTTTTTATCGGCGCGCCGGATCACCGTCACCGGAGTGGCGACACCGACCCGCTCTTCGGTCAGGAGCCGGTGCAAATCGTCGATCCCGCCAATGGGAATTCCGGCGAATTCGACGATGACATCGCCGGAGAGGAGCCCTGCGGCGCGCGCGGCGCCATCCTCGGCGGTCGACTGCACCATCACGCCGCTCTCGTGCGCAAGGCCGTGGTGGCGCGCCAGCCGCCGCGACAGGGTGATGTTCTGGCCGGCGAGGCCGATATAGCTGCGCCGCACCCGCCCTTCGCGGATGAGCCGGCCGGCGACGAACTCGACCGTATCGACCGAGATCGCAAAGCAGATGCCTTGCGCGCCGGCGATGATCGCGGTGTTGATGCCGACCACTTCGCCCTTGGCATTGACCAGGGGCCCGCCGGAATTACCGGGGTTCAACGCGGCGTCGGTCTGGATCACCGAATCGATGAGCCGGCCCGAGCGCGCCCGGAGCGAGCGCCCGAGAGCGCTGACGACGCCGGCGGTGACCGTGTATTGGAAGCCGAAGGGATTGCCGATGGCGATGACGAGCTGCCCCACCTTGAGGGAGCCCGAGCGCCCCAGCCGCGCATGCACGAGATTGGGCGCATCGAGGCGCAGGACAGCGAGATCCGTGTCGGGATCGTCGCCGATCAACGTTGCCGGCAGGGTGCGGCCGTCATCGAGGCTCGCCCCGATGCGGCGCGCGCCTTGCGCCACGTGGCTGTTGGTCAGGACATAGCCGTCGGGCGCGAAGATGACGCCGGAGCCGGTGCCGCCCGGCCGCCCGGAAGGGCCCTCCACCTGAAGGTGGACGACCGCCGGCCCGACCGTCTCGACCGCCGCCGTGACGGCGCGGGAATAGGGGTCGAGATCGTCGTTTGAGATCGGAA
>Ga0209517_10001220_pt1 | contig 39736 bp, 41 predicted proteins | sample PeaSoiMetSII2010_FD_187695 | JGI IMG/M metagenome (GOLD analysis project Ga0209517, IMG submission 187695) | Peat soil microbial communities from Weissenstadt, Germany - SII-2010 (SPAdes) (version 2) | ecosystem: Environmental > Terrestrial > Soil > Wetlands > Peat | place: Germany...
GGTCGGCGCGATCCGCCGGGACGGGAATGCCGGACTGCGCCATCAGCGCGAGCAGACCTAGCGTTTTCAGGGAGACGGTTTTGCCGCCGGTGTTGGGGCCGGTGATTACGAGCTGGCGGTGGTCGCCTTCGAGCTCGATGGTGATGGGGACGATCTTAGCGTTCTTTAGTTTTAGGTTGCGCTCCAGGAGCGGATGCCTGGCACGGTGGAGAAGGAGGCGAGCTGAGTCGGGCACAGCGCCTGAGACGGGGCAAGCCCCGTCTCTACAAGTGGATTCGGGCGAGGTCGTCAGCGTTACCGCGACGCAGTTGTAGTCTTCGGCGAAGCGGGCTTTGGCGAACTGGAGCTCGAGTTCGGCGAGGATGTCGGCGGCGGCCAAGATCGCATCCGCGTTTTCGCAGATCTGGCGCGTCATTTCGAGCAGGACACGATGGACCTCGGCTTGTTCTTCATCCAGCAGCCGCACCAGCTCGTTGTTCTGCTCGATGGTCTCTAGCGGCTCGACAAAGACGGTCTGTCCGCTGGAACTGGCGCCGTGCACCACGCCCTGCACGCGGCGCTTCTGCTCCACTTTTACCGGGATGACAAAACGCTCGCCGCGGATGGTGATCAGTTCGTCTTGTACCGTGCCGCCTTCGGCAAGTTTCCGCAGGTAGCCGCGCAGCGATTCCTGGATCTGGCGCTTCTGCTTCTCAATCTCACGGCGAATGCGGCTCAGCTCGGGCGACGCGCGATCGTCGAGCGTGCCATCGGGCAGAATCTTGTTGCGGAACGAACGCAGGAAGCCCGTGAAATCCTGAATACCGGCGGAAAGCGCGGCCACGGCGGTCCACTCGGAGCGCATGGCGGCTGGGGGCTGGCGCACAATTTCGCGCCATTCGGCTCCGCGGTCGGCGACCAGCACAACGTCGCGAATCTCGGTGGTCTCTAGAGCGGCTCCAGCAATGCGCGATTTCTCGATCAGCTTTCTGACTTCGGGCAGCCCGGCGAATTCGAAACGCCCGCCGACGCGGCGGTACTCGCGGATTTCCGTGGTAAGTCGCTGCTGCGTCTCAATCCATGCGCGATCGAGCGAGGGCAGAAGTTCCGCGATGCGGCGTTGACCCAGAGGCGAGGAAGCGTAGCCAGCCAGCAAGTCGCGCAACGTCTCGAACTCAAGCAGGCGCGAACTGGTGTGGGTCACTAGATTGGGGACGAAGGACATGCGCTTTGATGTTACAACGCGAGTCAGATTTCCGTGGGTGTTCGGGGCTGCGCGCGGTGTAGAATCGACTTCGCCGGTTCACCGCGATTTGAATCCGGCGGACGGCCCCGTAGCTCAACTGGATAGAGCATCAGCCTTCGGAGCTGAGGGTTGGGGGTTCGACTCCCTCCGGGGTCGCCATTTCGACAAGCCGTCGTATGCCATCCATGCCAACCTAACCCTGAGCAAGGTCGCGTCCAATACCTGCACTCTGGTTACTTGCCGCCGTTCCGGTTTCGCGGTGCAATGGCACGTGCAGGGCAAGCTGCCGGACCTCAGGGGCTAAAGCCCGCTTCTTTATTGGTCCTGGGCGGCACGGCTGAAGCCGTGCCCTTCCCAAAACGATTTGTGAGACAGCTTCTTGCGGGAGCGACAATATGGGACGCCTTATTGGGTTTGTGGGCACGGTCGTTACCCTGGCGATCGGCATGTACATCTACTCTTTGCAGGTCAAAACCCTGAGGCCCGGCGCTGGGGGCGGTAATTCTAAAGACGTCGTTACCATCACGGGCGTGAAAAACGATCTGATCGGTATCGCCAACGCCGAGCGTGCATACATGGCTACGGAAGGGAAATACGCTTCGCTGGATGAACTGAAGGCGGGCAATTACATTAGCATCAGGGCCGAGCGTCCTCCGTACGTCTACGATGTCGAAACCACTTCCAGCAGCTTTCGCGCGACCGCCAGTCGCACCACGAAAGGCGCTCCGGCACAGCTCTGGATTACCGAAACCATGGAGGTGCAGGCTTCCGACTGAGGTCATTGCTGCTGGCCGCGCGAGCTTGAATTCCGCCGATCGAATTTCGTCAATCTAGTTTCGTCAATTCGGTTTCGTCAACCGAGCGTGCCGCTTCCGAGCCGCTCGGGTCAGGTTTTTTTCCAGTCGGTCAAGGACATGAGTTCGTCCATGATTTCCTGCAATCTTTGCAGCCGCCGTTCCTGATCGGACGCACCCACCATCTTCTTGCCCCCTTGCAGGTACAGGCGGTTGGCTTCACTGATTTCCGCGATTTCTTCTCGCAACTTGGCAACGCGCTCTTTGACGGATTGCGGCATAAGGGTAGGTTAGCAGAGCATTTTGGGCCCTTTAGTGAAGTTGCTTTCGGTAGTGTATCAGTTGCGAAGTTTGGTCTGGTAGATCGCCGATCCACGCTCGCCGAATCCACGCTCGCCGAATCCACGAGGATCGTGACCCAACCACTTCCCCGCTTCCCATCGATGAAGATGATTGCGTCCGGTGCATCGGACGATTAAGATTTCCCCACTCCCATGTCTGAAGTGATTTCCAACGAGCCCACGACTTCGCATCCCAATTCCAAGCATCCCGCTTCCATTCCTGGCTCCGAACCTGCCGTCGAGGTGTTCGCCATTTACGGGGTTGAGCCCGAGATTCAGGCCTACGCCATGGCCAGGTATTCGCGCTCGTCGCTCTCGATGAAAGAGGCGCTGAAGGAAATTACGGTGCAGAAGGCCGAGAAATTTCTCAATACCTTCTACTTCCAGTACGGGCACCGCTCCATCGCCGATCTTGCCCACATCGCGCTCGCCATCGAAAAGCTTTCCATTCTCGCCGCCATCGTCGTGGCCGACGAGCAACGCTGGGATGGCCAGGAGCGCTCGACCCGCTACCAGGATTTCAGGAAAAGCGGCTACCACACGCCCAGTTTTGGGAATGAAGGTGCAGGTTCGGGCGTTTCGTCCACCCGGACGCTCTATCGCGAAACCATCGAGTGCTTGTTCACAACTTACGAAATAGTTTCGCAGCGGACGTTCGAATATCTCGCCAGCATCACACCCCGTCCCTCCGAGATGAAGCCGGACGCTTATGAGCGCACGTTGCGCGCCCGCGCCTTCGACGTCTCACGCTATCTGTTGCCGCTCTCGACCAACACTTCACTGGGAGAGATCGTCAACGCCCGCACGCTGGAAAGCCAGGTCGCCCATCTGCTGTCGCAGCCGCATAAAGAGGTCCGCGATCTGGGAGCGCTGCTGAAACAGGCCGCCCTTTCTCCGGCCTACAACGCGAACGAAGAATCGCTGCGCGCGCTGGTGGCCGAGATCCGCGCCGTATCACCCGAAATCGCGGATCGCGCCGAACACGAACTTTTGCGCGAGGTGCGGGTCGCGCCCACGCTGGTCAAGTATGCCGATCCGAACGTCTACGAAATCGAAACGCGCCGCGAACTGCAGCAGGCCGCCGCTGAGCTGATGCGAGACGCTGCCATCGAACCCGCGCCGCTTGTGGACTTGCTTGATGACGACGCGCTCGAGATCGAACTCGCCACAACTTTGCTTTATGGCCACTGTCACTACTCCTACCGGCAGCTCCGCCGAGCGGTCGAAGCAGCCGGAGAGGCGCGCCGCTGCGAAATCGTCGACCTTGGCTTGCGCCATCGTGGAGGCCACGACGAGCTGCCACGTGCTTTTTCCGCCGGCCAGCAGTTCCGCTTCGACATCCTCATGGATATCGGCGGCTTCCGCGACATGCACCGCCATCGGCGTTGCGTGCAGATCATGCAGGATTTCACGACCGTCCACGGCTTCGACACGCCGCCCGAAGTCGAGGCCGCCGGCGTCCGCTCCGACTACGAAGCTGCCATGAAGCGCGCCGAAGCCGCGGTCGAGAAGCTTTCCGTGTCCGGGGGCGAAGAAGCCCGGCAAAGCGCGCAGTACGCGATTCCGCTCGCTTTCCGCAAGCGCACGCTGTTTAAGATGGATTTCGCCGAGGCCGTCTACATCTCCGAGTTGCGCACCACGCCCGCCGGACACGCGTCCTATCGCAACGTGGCCTATGCCATGTACGAGGCGGTTGCGGCGAAGTATCCGGCACTGGCGAAATATTTCCGGGTCACCGATGTGCGGGAGCCGGTGGATCTACTGAAACGTTGAGAGTGGCGCGGGTTAGTGGCTGTTCTGAACAACGAATTGCGGCATGACGATCAATACAAATATCGTTGGGTGGTTTCGACTCTTACTCTTCGCATCTGGCGCCGCCTATTTATGGCGCAGTGGTTTGTCTCCCAGGAGAGGTGGACCGAAAAGTAACCTTGATCGGGGACTGCGTATTTTCGGCGCGGTGTTGCTCTCGGTGGTCGTGATTTATTTCGCCGGGTTTGGGTTAGGGCTTTATGGATCAAATTGAAACCAGGCCACTACCGGCGCGGGCGCGAAATTGACGCCGATGAATCTCCGCCTCTAGAATCAGCTCACCCATGCCTAACTACGAATACCTGTGCAAGAAGTGCGGACACCGCTTTGAACAAATCCGAAAATTTTCCGATAAGCACCGGAAGAAGTGCCCCGAATGCGGAGGCGTCCTCGAACTGGTGATCTCGGCTCCGGCGGTGCAGTTCAAAGGCTCGGGGTGGTACGTGACCGATTACCCGAAAAAAGGGGCTGCTTCCGCGTCGTCGTCCTCTTCTTCTTCCGATGGCGACAGCGGCAAGAAAGAAACGAAGGATTCCAAAGACGCGAAAGAGAGCAACAAAGACGAGAAGCCCAAGTCCGACTCCTCGCAGAAGAAGCACAAGAAAGATTAGCTGCCGCTTTATCTTGAGGTTATTTTCCGGCGTTCCTAACAACGCTGCCGTTCATCCTGTTGTTTCCCTTGCAGCTTCATTTCGCCGACGCCGCACGCCATTCGGCGAACTGGGCGAGGGTTTCCAGCGCCCGTCCAACGCGAGCGCGGTCTCCCGTGGCGCAGAGATCCAAGAGCAGACCGCGAGTGGCAGCCAGGAGCAAGGTCGCCTCGGCGTCGTCCGCTTCCGAGGCAATGCCGGCCCTTTTTGTGAGCTTTTGCCAATAGGCGATCGGATCTTCGAGGACACCGGGATACTCCCGCGGATTGCGGAGCGCCAGCGCATACAACTCGAAGATGAGGCGTATTCCGGGCCTGAACCTTGGTGCACTCCAGCACTTCCAGTACCAGCGCAGAAACTGGGGCAGCGTGCGCGGTTTCCCTCCGGCGTGGAACCAGGCCTCGATGCGAGCGTTTTCGCGTTCCCGCGCGCCCATCAGGATCTCACGCATCAACCCCTCCCGCGAGCCGAAGTGGTAGACCAGCATCCGGGCATTAGTCTTCAGGACTTTGGCCAAGGGGCGAAGCGCCAAATCCGCTACACCATGCGCGAGCACGTAGTCGACAGCCTGGTCGCGAAGCCGGGCACGGATTCGAGGGTTGGGCGGTCTCGCCATACGGAACTCCTTGTTTATTAGTGTAACAGATGTTACAGTATTGCTGTCAGAGAAAACTATGAGCCTTCCCGCTCTCTCAATTCGCGGGAACGGGCAGGGAGAGTCTCACTGACCAGGGAGAACCTTTATGCGCAAGATTGCATTTCTAGTGTTGTTGTCTGCGATGTGCATGCCTGCGGTGGCGCAGCAGGGCGGGGAACAGGAAAAGAACAAGCAGATTGCCCGAAGCTTTTTTGAGGAGGTGCTCGATCAGGGACGCTTTGATCTGTACGCGGAGTCTCACGCCAAGGATTTCGTGGCTCACGGGGAGAATCGCGATGGCACTCTGGACGATGACATGGCCGCAGCCAGGGAAGAGCGCAAGGCCTTGCCGGACATGAGGGTCAAAGTCAACCAGATTCTTGCCGACCGCGATCTCGTGGCTGTGTACTGGAATGTATCTGGAACCAACACCCAGGCGGGGATGGGGTTTCCGGCAACTGGGAAGAAGATCAAGATTGACGGCATGACCATTTTCCGCTTCAAGGCGGGAAAGATTTCGGAAGAATGGAGCGTTTGGGACATGCTGTCGGTCATGCGGCAGTTGGGCTTGCTTCCTCCGCAATGAGTGGGCGCTTGGTCGCGGACCGCCAATAGTCCGCCTGGTCCTCGATAAGGGCAGCGGTCGAATTCCACCCAAAACGGCCTTTAGCGCTTGGGAGCCCCGGCGGCCGAGTCCGGCATCCCGACCACTAAGCTTCGCCGGCGAGGCAGTTCGTCATTGGAGATTTCCCCAGCAAACTGCAGGCCGAGGCCCAGTCGCTCGCATTCCCGACAGGCCGCGTCGTTGAGAAAGTACACGATGTCTCCCCCGAAGCGATCCTTGAACCGTCGGCGCTCGTCGAGGTCGAATGGGCTCACCGAATACACTTTGATCTCGGGATGTTCGCGCAGGAGTGCGCTCAGTTGGCGCTGGAAGCCGAGGGCTCCTTGCCGCACTTGCGCCATGGTGAAAGAAATAACGCGATAAGGCATAGGTCGAAATCGAGGATGGGGTGACGGGCGAGGGCACCCGTCGCTCCACCATAAAGACGAAGCATAGCAGCCTTTGCCAGTGGGCGAACCGCGCACGACCAACGACTACCGGCCAGCGACGGCTCCCACTGCATCCCTTCCGTTCCCAGGACATCTAAACCATATCCAATCGTTGTTACAACGGCTAACTAGGAGCGAGCATCCATGATGACCATCCGACCGAGCAGTGAGCGCGGCGGCGGCGACTACGGCTGGCTGAAGACGCGCCATACTTTCAGTTTTAACGATTACTCCGACCCCAAGTGGATGGGGTTCCGCTCGCTGCGCGTGATCAATGAAGATTGGGTTGCGCCCAGCGGCGGTTTCCCGACACATCCTCATCGCGACATGGAGATCATCACCTATGTCTTGTCGGGCAAGCTCGAACACAAAGACAGCCTGGGCACCGGCTCGGTGATCCTTCCGGGCGACGGGCAGCGCATGACCGCGGGGCGCGGCATCCGCCATAGCGAGGCGAATCCGTCGTCGACCAAGTCCGTGCACCTGCTGCAGATATGGATTTTTCCCGACAAACAGGGGTTGGAACCTGGCTACGAACAGCGAAGCTTCCCCGAAGCCGAGAAGCGCGGCAAGCTGCGGCTGATTGCTTCGAGCGACGGAGCCGAGGGTTCGGTAAAGATCAATCAGGACGCGAAGCTGTTCGTCACTCTGCTTGTACCCGGAGAAGAGGTTACCCAGCCGCTCGATGACAAGCGTCACGCCTGGTTGCAGGTTGCCAAGGGCAACGTCGAACTGAACGGCCGGAAATTGCGCCAGGGTGACGGTGCGGCCATCAGCGAAGAAAAAAAACTGACCATCAAGGCTACGGAGGCTGCGGAGGTATTACTGTTCGACCTGGCGTGAAACAGATCGCGGGAATTGAATCATTGACTCAATACCTCAATGATTCAATGATCTATTCCGGCCTGATCCCTGCCGCGCCCATCAGCCTCCCGGTCACACCCTTCTCAGCCCGGAAGCTGAACAGCAGCTCGGGATGGCACACAGTGCATGGCGCCTCGGCGTCGATGTTCCTCGCCGGCACGCCCGCATCCAGAAGTTGCCGGCGATTCGCGTCGACCAGATCGAGAAAAAGTTTCACGGGCAATTCGCCGTGTCCCGGGGCGCGCGCCGTCAGGAACAGCAACGGATATTTCTCCCGCACCGGGTCGGATTCCTTGACCTCGCGGAACAAGCGGTTGGCGTAGGAAAACTGACCTTCAAACCTGGTGCGCACTTCTTCGCCCACTTCGTAGCAGCAGTCCTGGACGCCAGGCCCAATGGCCGCCACCAGGTTGCGCGGATCGCTCCCAAAGTGTTTCCGCATCTCGCCGACACCTTTCTCGACGATGCGCTTGACCGTGCCGCGCCACCCGGCGTGAAAAACGCCGACCGCCCGCCGTTTCCGATCCGCCAAAATGATCGGCAGGCAATCGGCGGTCAGCACGGCTAGGACCAGCCCCGGAGTATCCGTGACCATTCCGTCTCCGGCCAGAGGCTGTTCCGGAACGCGGTCGACGCGATGGATCAAATCGGAATGAATCTGCCGCAACGAAACCAGAGGCCAGTTCTTGCGTCCGTTCGTTGCGCCCAATTCTTCGAGGAAAAACCGGCGGTTGCGCTCGACCGCCGCGCGCGAGTCGTGCTGCGTGAACCCAAGATTCAGCGCATGTCCGCCGTAGACGCGCGACACGCCGCCCAGCCGCGTCGAGAAGGCATGCACCAGCCAGGGCAGTTTGCCCAGCTTCTCGGAACGCAAGAGTTGTAGTTTGTCCTTTGCGATGCGATGGGTCGCCACGGTTCGATAATACCGGAGCCATCGGGTGATCGGGCCATCGGGTCATTGAAAATCGGCGGGCAGTTTTTGATCGCCTGATGACCCGATGGCCCAGAATCATACAACAGCGATGCAGATAGACGCGCCGTCAAACTTAGCCAGGCGCGGCCTCGAATCCTACAATGAACGTCTGCAAATTAGGCGTTACAAACGCGGCGATGCGGGTCTCTGGCGCTCGACGGCCCGCGGTTGACATTAGTGCTTGACGTCGAAATAAATCTTGGTGGTGGCGCGGTACTGCAGAACCTTTGCTCCGTCCAGTTGCATGTCGAGCGAATCCACATGCGCCCACTTAATGCCCCGAACGGTTTTCGCCGCTTCCTCAACGGCCTGCTCCGCCGCTTTCGCAAAACTTTCGGTCGAAGTTCCGACTACATCGATAATTTTCTGGGTCATTTCATTCTCCTTGTAACTCGTCGAAGATTGTACTCCCGTTACGCGTCGTGCGGCTGGGCTGGCGCCGGCTTGGGGGCAGCCGCGGGGCAGCGACGGTTTTGACGCCAACGACAAGGGCCACGCGTGCAGTCCGCGTGGCCCCGATCTTCTTCACTCGCTCAGAGTTATTTGCTGTCGGTGACGCTAGAAACTGCTTGTTCGGCGACTTGCTCCTGCTCGACGGGGTTGACCTTTACCGTGGCCAGAATCTTATCCAGCTTGGCGAAGACCTGGTCGCGGTTGACCGGCTCAACACCGTCTTTGACGCCATATCCGGCGGTGCCGACGCTCAGTATGTATTCGTAGCAGGCTCCATTGTTGTAGCTGTGGTAGTACTGCGTTTCGGTTTGCGTCATGGCGCTGGCGGAAAAGTTGGAAGTCGTCGCCATGTCGGTCGAGCCGATTTTCACTTTTTCGGCGTCCACGGGCGCGCCGTTGACATTGTGCGAATCGACGACGGCGAAGTGCGCGCACTCCTGCTCGGAGACGCTGCGATTGACGTTCACGTTGAAGAAGGCGGACGCAAAGTCAGTGCCGGGATACGAACCGCCGGGCAGTTCGACGGTTGCGACCGCAACTCCGCCGGGCTCGACGAAGTTCATCGACGCATCACCCAGGCCGGCAAACTGCGGCAGGGCTTGGTCGCCCGAGGCCAGCGCGAATTTCCGCGGATAGAGGAATGAAACACCGGAGCCGGGGTCGCTGTAAGTGACGTTCGCGGGACGCTTCTTGTGCGCCTTCTTGGTGGGCGCGGCTACGGCGGCGGTGGTGGCTACTGGTGCCGCCGCGGCTGTTGCCGGACTTGCGGCCGGGCTGGAGATGCCGGCCAGCGCCGGTTTGGGAGATTGCTTCGAGCACGCGCTCATCGCGACTAACAGCCCGAGAATTGTGAAGCCTGCGATCATTGCCATTGCCAGCTTCTGCTGGCGCGACCAGGACGACAGCATCGTCCCGCAGATTGTGTTGTTGCTCGTTGCTTGATTCGTGGACTTCTTGTCACCGGATTTCCAAATCGTTGTCATTTTGCCACCTCCTCTGCGGCTGGGCGCAGTCGGAAAGGAGAAGGGCAGGAGGAGGGCCAATCAAGGATGCGCTGATTTGGCGAGACTTAGTTCGATCATCTCCGGCGCGAGCGTGACGGGCGAACACGGTGTGTTCGGGCGGATACATGCGGGCTTGTTGCCGTTCCGAGAAAACCCGCTCATCTCCGAGAATCCCACTCATCGCAAAGAACGCGATGAGTGGGGCACCCACGGTCCGGCTAGAATGCCTTTGTGACGAAGACCCCTTCTGGTTATCGCGGACGCCTGGCGCCTTCGCCGACGGGGCTGTTGCACGTTGGTCATGCGCGGACCTTCTGGATTGCGGCGCAACGGGCGATCGAAAATCAGGGAACCTTGATTTTGCGGAATGAGGATTTGGATCCGCAGCGCTCGCGGGCGGAATTTGTCCGCGCCATGATGGAAGACTTGCGCTGGCTGGGAATTCGCTGGAGTGAGGGACCGGATAATGGCGGCCCGTATGGGCCTTACTCGCAAAGTGAGCGCCGGGCGCACTATCTGGAGGCTTGGCGGCGGCTGCGGGAAGGAGGATTTCTGTATCCGTGCGTTTGTTCGCGCAAGGATCTGGCGCAGGCGGCGAGCGCTCCGCACGATGAAGCGGCGGACGATGAACCGGTCTATCCGGGGACTTGTCGTGACCGCAAGGATGTGGCCGAGTTCAGGGAACCTGCGGGCGTGAACTGGCGGTTCCGCGTTCCCGAGGGCGAGGCGGTCGAATTTGCGGATTTGAATTTGGGGCGGCAGCGCTACGTCGCCGGCAGTAATTTCGACTTCGGCGATTTTCTCGTGTGGCGACGCGACGATGTTCCGGCTTACCAACTCGCGGTGGTGGTCGACGACTGGGCGATGCGGATTACGGAAGTCGTGCGGGGCGCGGATTTGCTGAAATCGACCGCGCGGCAACTGCTGTTGCTGCGTGCGCTGGGTTATGCCGACCTTGGAGTGGCCGCTCCCGAGTATTTTCATTGCGAACTGGTACGGGACGCCGCGGGCGTGCGGCTGGCGAAACGGCACGATGCGCTGAGCATCCGGCATCTGAGGGAGAGCGAGATGACGCCGCAAAGCGTGCTGGAGCTGGCCTTTTCGGCCGAGCATCGGCGGGGACTTCAGTAACCTCGCCGGGTTACGCGGGTAATCGCTACCCTGCTACAAGCGCGCTACCATAGGATCAACCGCGGGTTCTTCTTTAGAGGGGGCGACTATGCTCCGAGTTTCCAGCCAGCGCTTTCACGCAAACATCATCATCGAAATATCGGCATTGCTGTTCCTAACGGGCGTTGCGGGTTACAGCCAGTCGCTCGGCGACGCTGCCCGCGAAAACCGGGAGAAAAAAGCTGCCGAGACGTCTACCACTCCGCCGAAGGTAATCACCAACGCAGACCTTCCCAAGAATCCTGACGGGGACACGGGCGCGACCGAGGGAAACAACATCCCTGCAACACCGTCGCCCGCGGATGCCGCCGCCAGCCGGAAGGCTGCCGGACAGCGTGCTGACGACCAGCGCGTCGCGGAGCACTGGAAGAAACAGATTCTGGCGCAGAAGAATACGATTGCGAATCAGCAGGCGCAGATCGACAAACTCAGGGCATCCATTCATTTTGTCGATCCGAACTCCCCCTACGCTCCCTATGCTGGCGTGGAGTACAACCGCCGTCAGGCGCAGCGCGTGGAGCGCTTGAAACAAATGGAGCAACAACTCGACCAGCAAAAACAAAAGCTCGAAGAGATGCAAGAAGCCGCTCGCCATGCCGGGATGCACACGGCCGTGTACGACCCGTAACGGAGACTCCGCGTGCGTAGGATCGCCATTTCCCTGCGCACCCGGCCATTTTGGCCCTCTTCGGCTGCCCGACCCTCATTTTATGCCGAATTTCAAGGGGTACCTTCCTGGAAACCGCATAAAATCTGCATAAAGTGCTACTTTTCCACAGCGCGGTGCGTTATCATGCGCTGGATACAAGCAAACTTGTAAGTTCTGAAGGAGGAATTCATGGCTTCTGGTATGACCAAGACTCAACTCACTCGCCACCTGGCCGAGAAGCTCGGCTCCAACAACAAGACGGCCGCGACTTTTCTGGAGCACCTGGCAGACGTTGCAATTAAAGAGACGAAGAAGAACGGTGTGTTCGTTGTGCCCGGCCTCGGCCGTCTCGTGAAGGCGCATCGCAAGGCCCGCATGGGACGCAACCCGCAAACCGGCGAACCGATTCAGATCAAGGCGAAGACAGTGGTGAAGTTCCGCGTGGCGAAGGCCGCGAAAGACGCGATCGCGCCGAAGAAGTAGTGTGTGGCGCGGGCGCCCTCGCCCGCGAAAAGCTGGAATCAAGAAAAAGGCCGGCCTTCAAGCTGGCCTTTTTTGCTGATCGCCTTCCTCATCCCGATATCGAGTGGAAGCTTGAACCGCAGAGAGCGCAGAGAACGCGGAGTGAGACAGGAAGGAACAGCGCAAAACCAGCTCAGAGACAATAAATTCTCTGCGAACTCTGCGTCCTCTGCGGTTAAAGCTCTTGATTCATCACAAATCCTACGTCGAACGCTCACAGACTTCGCCAACCGGTCTAAGGCTATACTGCCGAGAATGCCTGAAGGAAGAATGGCCGAAGCTGGTCCAAACTTGGCGGAAGCGCTGCGGCGCTATTGGGGATACCACGAGTTTCGCCCCAAGCAGGAGAATGTTATACGGAGTCTGTTGGCGGCGCACGATACTTGCGTGGTGATGCCGACCGGAGGCGGGAAGTCGCTGTGCTACCAGCTTCCGGCGGTGATTTCCGGGAAGACAGCGGTGGTGGTTTCTCCGCTGATCGCGCTGATGCAGGACCAGGCGGCGCAACTGGCGCAAATGGGCATTCCGGCGGCGGCGATCAATAGTTTTCAGAATTCTTCGGAGCGGCGGCAGGTGATGGAAAAAGCGGCGCGCGGAGAATACCGGCTGCTTTATCTTTCGCCGGAGCGGTTGGCCGCTGAAAATACTTTCGACTGGCTGGCTAGGGTGCCGGTGGGTTTTTTTGCGGTCGATGAGGCGCATTGCATTTCAGAGTGGGGGCACGAGTTTCGTCCTGAATACCGCCAACTGAGCCGGCTGCGGGAGCGCTTTCCGAAGCTTCCGATTGCGGCGTTCACGGCGAGTGCAACCCGGCAAGTGCGGCACGACATTCTGAAACAGTTGCAGATGCGCGATCCCCATCTCTACATCGCCAGCTTCCATCGCGAGAACTTGCGCTACGTGGTGCACGAGTGCGAGGCGCGAACGCAGATGGAGTTGCTCAGCCGGGCGTTGCGGCACTACGCGGGGGAGAGTGTGATCGTGTACTCGCCCACGATTCGCCGGGTGGAAGAGACGGTCGAATACCTGGAGGAGAGCGGGATTGCGGCGATTCCTTACCACGCGAAGATGGAAGCGCCCATGCGGCGGCAGAATCAGGAACGATGGATGTCGGACGAAGTGCGGGTGCTGGTGGGAACGATTGCGTTTGGCCTTGGCATCAACAAGCCCGCGGTGCGGGCGGTGATTCACCTGTCGCTTCCGAAGTCGATTGAGCAGTACTACCAGGAGGCGGGCCGCGCCGGGCGCGATGGGCGGCCGGCGGATTGCGCGCTGCTTTGGCAGAAGCAGGACCACGTTTTGTTGGATTACTTCATCCGCCAGATTTCGGATGACGCCGAGCGCGAGCGGTCAGCCGAACGCAAGCGCGTGATCAGCCGGTTCGCGGATTCCCACGGCTGCCGCCACCGCCAGATATGCCTGCACTTCGGAGAGGTTCCGAAATGGCAGAATTGCGGCGGCTGCGACAATTGCGGCACCAGGCCGGAGTGGCTGAAGAAGGAAATCGTGAGCGTTGCCGTGCCGGAGGCCGCGCGAAAGACGTTCTTTCCGCCCACGCCTTCTCCGTCCTTCTACACCCCGCTTCTGTCGTCCGAACAAATGCGCGAAAAAACGCGCGAAAAACCACGGGTACGGGATTCCGTGCCGGCGGAGGCGGATCCGGCACTGGCGGAGTATCTGCGCGAATGGCGGCGAACCATGGCGCGGGAGAACAAAGTGCCTGCGTACATTATTTTGCACGACAGCACGCTGGAGGAGTTGTGCCGGCGGCGGCCCGCCAATTTTGTGGAGTTGAAGCAAGTGCCGGGCATTGGCGAAAAGAAAGCAGATGTTTACGGCGCGGACATTCTTCAGGCTCTGCGGAGCTTTGGCGATGGAGCGCGCGCAACTCCGTCGGCGGCCAAGGAGCCAACTCCGGCGGAACAGACGCTTCGCCTTTTGAACGAAGGGCGCCACTTCGAGGAGATTGCCCGCATTCGGGCGCGGCAGATTTCAACTGTTGTCTGCACCGTGGCCAGCCTGATTGAGACGGGGCAGGTGAAATTGGAGCCCACGTGGATTTCGCCCGATGCGCAGCCGCTGATTGAGGCGGCTTGCGTAAAGCAGGGCATCGAGAGGCTGAAGGATATTAAGGACGCCCTGCCGCCCTATATCAGCTTCGAAGACATACGGCTGGTGGTGGCGCATCTGCGGGCAGAGAACCGGGTGCGGGCGCGGACGGCGTAGGGGGCTGGCACAAATCCAAGTTGTCATCCTGACCCTGAGCGGAGCCGAAGGGGAAGGACCTGCTGTCTCGCGTGCTGACAAGAAAGCAGGTCCTTCGCTTCGCTCAGGATGACAATTCATATCTAGGGCGCGAATTTGCGGGATGGGACGGCTACACGCCCTTGGCGGCGGGATCCCAGATCAGTTTGTGAATTTGCAGGCTGAGCCGCGCAGGAACGTTGTCAGCGAGGATCCACCGGGCAAGTGCTTGCGGGTCGAGTTGACAATGCGAAGTGTCTCGCGAGCCGGAGGCCGTTTTTTCGAATGCGGGTGAAAATAAAATGGCGTGAACGCGCTCGGCCAGTCCATGATGCAGGATGAAGTCGCGGGCGAATTCGTAATCAGTACGGTCGGTCAAGACGAACTTGAGTTCATCGTGCGGCCGCAGCGCCTTCAGGTTCTCGAGCGCGAAGGTGTCTGGTTCGCCGGAGTGCGGACACTTCACATCGACGATCTTGATGACCTGCTTGGGGACGCGCGCCAGGGGACGTTCGCCGCTGGTTTCAAGCAACACCTGGTAGTCGGCGTCTAGAAGTTGCTCCATCAGCGGGATGACTTCGCGCTCCTGCAACATGGGTTCGCCGCCAGTAATCTCGACTAGTCCGCCGCCGGGGCTCAGACGGGCGACTTCGATGAGCACCTCCTGTAGCTCCATCTTTTGCCCACCCTGGAAACTGAACTCACTGTCGCACCAGGAGCAGCGCAGGTTGCATCCAGTAAGGCGCACGAAGACGCAGGACAGGCCGGAATACGTCGATTCGCCCTGGAGCGACTTGTAGATTTCGGTTACCTGCATCGGGTCATTGAAAATTTAGTCATTGAATCATTGAGGCATTGAATCATTGAAATTCAAAACCAATGACTCAATGACTAAATGATTCAATGATTCAATTCATTTCACTCGCTGTAGCGCGCGGTCGTGGTGTCGGTTTCGAAAACGGTGACGTTCTTCACTCTCACCCGGCCGTTGGTTACCGTGCCTAAGCGCGTGTTGGTCTCGTCGTAGAAATACTTTGCGAGATTTTCGGCGGAGGGGTTGAGGACGGTGAAGGGCTCGATATCGTTGATCATCTGATGGTCGAGACGATCGATGGCGTGTTTCATGACTTCTTTCAGGTCTTTGAAATCGAGCAGCAGTCCGGCCTTGTCGAGTTCCGTGCCGGCGAGGGTCACGCGAATCTTGTAGTTGTGGCCGTGCGGGTTCTCACACTTGCCTTTGTAGTTGCGCAGGTAATGGCCTGCGGCGAATGTGTCTTCTACGGTTAATTCGTACATGGAATCCAGCTAGCCTCGGCGGTGACCCTGCGTTTATTGTACCTTTTGAGGGCTTTGGAGACACGACACGAAAATGGCGCAGGTTGAGATCAAGATTCGAGAGGCGCGGCCGGACGAGGTGGCGATTATTCTTCATCACCGGCGGTCGATGTTTCGCGACATGGGCGAAGGTACGGTCGAAGAACTCGATCGCATGGTGGAAGTTGCCGCTCCGTGGCTGACGCGGGCTCTGGCGGACGGCTCTTATCGCCATTGGCTGGCGCTGGATGGCTCGGGCCGCGTCGCTGGCGGCGGTGGGGTGCTGCTCGGTCCGTGGCCGGCGAATCCCAGGGACCCTTGCACCGAGCGGGCAGTCATCTTAAATGTCTACACCGAGCCAGAGTTTCGGAAGCGGGGCATCGCGCGGCAAGTTATGCTGACCATCCTGGAATGGCTCAAGCAGCGGGGCTTTCGCGCCGTTAATTTGCATGCCAGCGCCGAAGGGCGGCCCTTGTATGAAAAGCTGGGGTTTGAGGCTACGAACGAAATGCGGCTGAAGTTTTGAAGCTGGTAGCGGGTTATTAGAGTTGACTCGGTCGCCGGCGGCTGCCGAGCTTTGCTCGGCTTGGACGGGCGAGGTCGCCCGTCCCCACACACGCCTGTCCCTACACAACCCAACTGTCAAGCAAACCAAGGGCCAACTCCTGATAACCTGCTAACGTTCGGGTTGCTGCCTCGTCTATTTCCCTGCACGGCAAGGACAGGACACTTGTAGGGGATAGAGATAGACGATGCCGGCCGATTCTTACGCAGTCGCAATTCCGGTTGGCGAGATTTCCCGTCCGAAGCGGGCGGCACAGGACAGCGGCAACCAGAACCCCACGTTGTATTGGAATATGAGGGGCTCCTTGGCAGCGCAGAGCAACCGCATTGACGACACGAGCCTGATCCGGGAGGCGCAGCAGGGAAACCGCGCGGCTTTCGAGGTCCTGGTGCGTCATTACGATCAGCCGGTGCTGCGCCTGGCGCTGCACCTGACGGGGTCGGAGTCGGACGCCCAGGACGTTTATCAGGAGGCCTTCCTCAAGGCCTACAAGAACCTGGGCAGTTTCCGATTCGAGTGTTCCTTCTACACCTGGATCTACCGTATCGTTACCAATCTCTGCCTCGATCATCTGCGAAAACGGAATGTGCGCAAGGAAGAAGCTCCGGTAGCGGTGGACGCGTCGGGCGAAGAGTACAGCCGGCTGGAACAGTTTGCGGACGCACGCTCGGGAGCCAATCCGGAGCGCGATTTGATGCGGCGGGAACTGGGGCGAAAGATTGGAGCGGCATTGACCAGGCTTACGCCTCGCGAGCGGATGGTGTTCGAGTTGAAGCATTATCACGGGCTGAAGTTGCGCACCGTGGGCGAGATGCTGAATACGACGGAAGAGACGGCGAAGAATACGTTGTTTCGCGCGACACAAAAACTGCGCAGCGCGCTGGCGGAGATGCGATGACTTTCTATTTACTTCCCGCGAAGGGATACGAAAATGAAATGTGATTGGGTGCGGCAAAACATTCTGTTCTACGTTTACAACGAACTGGAAGACGATGCCCGGTACGAGGTAGAGCAGCATCTGGGGCGGTGTCCGGAATGCGCCACCGAGTTGAAAGCGACACGCAAGTTTCACGCGACGCTTTCGGAAACGGTGGCGGAGCCGGCTCCGAATCTGCTGGCGTCGTCGCGGATGCGGCTGCAGGAAGCGCTGGAAACGACGCAGCCGGGAGGCTTCTGGCAGCGGCTGATGTTTGAGCCGGGAGCTTGGCTGCGGCAGATTCGGATGGCGCCGGCGCTGGCGGCGGCGATTTTTATTGTGGGATTTGGCGGTGGCATTGGCGCCACTTACAACTTCCTTTCCGCGCGCGGCGGCAATGCCGCGGTGACGGGCTCGGTCGACACGGGCAGCGGCAATTTGCCCCTTACGCAACCGGTGGAGTCGTCGATCGCGGGCATCCGCTCGGTGACGCAAGAGCCGGGATCGAATCAGGTGAGCATCAAGTACGACACGGTTCTTACCCAGGAAGCGCAGGGTTCGCTGAACGACCAGCGCATCCAGCAGTTGCTGTTATTCGCGGCACGCAACAATTACAACTCGGGAGTGCGCATGGACTCGGTGGATCTGCTCACCCAGGCTCCCGACGATACCCGTGTGCGGGAAGCGCTGATGTATGCGTTGCAGAACGATACCAATCCGGGTGTGCGTTTGAAGGCGCTGGATGGGCTGAGTAGTTTTGTGCGACAGGATGCGCGAGTGCGGGATGGAGTTTTGCGGGCGCTGATCAGCGACACGAACTCCGGCGTTCGGATGCAGGCCTTGCGGTTAGTGGAGCCGATGAAGACGGACAGCAATGTTCGATCGGTGCTGACCCGGTTGTCGCAGACGGATCAGAACGTCTCGATTCGTTCGCAGGCTCGTACGATGCTGGCGCAAATGCCGGAGATGGATTAGGAACAGTCGACTTATGCGGTACAGGAGAACATTCATTTGAAGCAAGCAATCAAAGTCGCCAGCATTGCAGTATCGGTGGTTGCGCTGGCATCTCTGGCTCTGTGCCAGGAAGCTCGGGTCTATCGCGAAGGCAACAACTGGGTCCAGGAAATGACCGGAACTCTCGGTACCGCGAAGAACCTCCGGGTAAAGCTAGCCTCGGGTTCGATAAAGGTCCAGGGTGGATCGCAAGCGGGGATCACATACGTCATTCATCGTCGAGCTTATACGTCTTCAGAAGAGAAGGCCCGCCGCGAATTTGAGTCTTATAGAGTCAGCACGTCTGTAAAAGGAGACACAGCGTGGATGGTGGCCGAGTCGGGCGGGCGCGATCGCAGATGCTCGGATGAGTTCGTCATCAATGTGCCGCGGAACCTGGACTTCGCCAAGATTGAGACCGGAGGCGGCAACGTAAACGCAATCGGGATTGCCGGACGTGCGGAGCTCAGCAGTGGCGGCGGGAATCTTCACCTGGATGATATCGGCGGCGAAGTGACGGCGGAGACGGGTGGCGGCACGATTGAAGTCGGGAGCGTGCAAGGCAACGTAACTCTGCAGACGGGCGGAGGAAACATCAAGATTGCGTCCGCCAAGGGCGACATCAAGGCGGAAAGCGGCGGGGGAAGCGTAGTCGTTCTTTCCGGGCTGCAAGGCGCGGTACTGGAGACGAGCGCGGGTAGTATTCGCGTGGACAAGTGTAGCGGAACGGTGAAAGCAACGACCGGCGGCGGGAGCGTGGACCTGGGCGAGATCGGAGGGCCAGCGGAAATCGAGACGGGCGCGGGCAGCATCCGGCTGGCTTCCGCCAAAGGACGGGTTCGGGCCCAGACCGGTGGAGGCAGCATTCAATTGGACGGCGCGACGTCGGTGCAGGCCGAAACTGCGGCTGGGGGAATCATCGTGAAACTACTGTCGTCGAATGGGGCTGGGAACGGGGCTAGCGGTCGCAACTCCACGCTGGAAACCTCAGCCGGCGACGTCACCGTCTATCTTGCCAACGATCTGGCGATCTCCATTCGGGCGGAAGTCGAAATCGCCAATGGCCACACGATCCGCAGTGATTTCTCCGATATTCATGTGTCGAGTGAAGGCGGACCATGGGGACCGAAGACAGTGACCGCAGAGGGCCAACTCAACGGTGGCGGGCCGGTGCTGAAGGTCCGGACGAATTCTGGGAATGTCAACTTCCGCCGCGTCAGCCGCTAGCGGTATGGGTCGTTGGTCGTGCTCGTGTGGTGACGGGGCTCCGCCCCGTCCCAGCGGGGCAAAGCCCCGCCACCACACAATCCACGACGAACGAACAACGACAGGTGGTTTATTCGGGAGGGCTTATGATTCATCGCTTCCTGTTTTGCGTGTTTCTTTTAACGCTGGTGGCTAGCGCGCAACCCGCGGAGTCGCCGCACGGGGACACGGGCGACAGCTGGAGTTGGGGTTACGGGTCGGAAGAGGGCGGCGGCGGATCGTCGTATCTCGGAGTGGACATCGCCGACGTTTCTCCCGAGCGGCTGGGAGCGTTGAAACTCAAGGAAGAGCACGGAGCGGAGGTCACCATGGTGGACCAGGACGCTCCTGCCGGGAAAGCCGGGCTGCACGAGCACGACGTCATCGTGAGCCTCAACGGTACGGCGGTGGAGAGTGCTGCCCAATTGCGCCGGATGATTAAGGAAACGCCGGCGGGCCGCGTGGTGAATCTCGGCATCAGCCGCGACGGTCAACCGATGACCGTCAAAGTGCAACTTGCCGACCGGCACAAGTCGATGACATGGGATCCAAAGATGCCGGAGTTGCCGAAGATGCCGATGCCGACGCTGCCCGACTTCGACCTCCCCGTCTCGGTGGTGGTCGTCCACTCCGGGTTGCGCAGCGGCTTGATGGTGGAAAACATTACTGAGCAACTGGGAGATTTCTTTGGCGTCAAGGGCGGCAACGGCGTGCTGGTGCGCTCGGTGGAGAAAGGCAGTCGCGGGGACAAGGCCGGATTCCACGCCGGAGATGTGGTTGTCAAAGTTAACGGCCAGCCGGTGCACGATACCTCCGACTTCACGCATGCTCTGCGGTCATCGCCGAGCCGCGCGGCGGCCGTGACCGTTATGCGGGAGAAGAGAGAGCAGAACCTGACCCTGACTCTTCCCGAGAAGAAGGATTCCGGCAGCCTGCGGGAAGACAGCTTTGACGTTCCCGACATCACCGCCGAGACCGAGCAGGCCATCAACCGAGCCGGAGACGAAATCGCCCGCATGGCTCCGTCCATCATGGAGAAGGTGCAGCAGACATTGCACTCGAAAGACATCGACTTGAGAGACATCGATAAAAAGCTGCAGGATCTGCAGCGGAAGATGCAGGACCGGCAGCAGGAAATGCAGCAGAAGCTTTGCCATGAGTTATCCGGAGAGTGGGCTGAGATCTGACATTGCCGAGGAATGTGTGGTGGCGGGGCTTCGCCCCGCTGGACGGGGCAAAGCCCCGTCCCCACACGTGCAACGAGGCCGGTTACGAAAGTCACCCGCCGCATATCGGAGCGATGGCCAGATTCCGCTGGCCGACTACACGCTGGTTACCTGTTGTGGTAATGAGAAACCGGATAAGCTATTGCCGCGATGGCTTTCCGCGCCCTATTGTTCTCAAAAAGCACCGAGACGAACACCGCCATCACGGCGGCCTGCGAGAGAGCAGGGATTCGCGTTGAAGCCGGTTCGGACATCTTTTCGGCCATCGAAAAAGGGACGAAGCAGAACTTTTCGTGCGTGATCGCGGACTGGGCCGACCAACCGGAGGCGAGCTTCCTGTTGAAGCGTACTCGCGAGTCGGCGTCGAACGGCGACACCGTGGCGATCGCCATCGTCGATCATGAGCCGAGGCCGGCGGAACTGCGCGACAACCGGCTCGATTTTCTTATCTATCGTCCAATTTCCCCCGAGGAAGCCGACGCGGTGCTGGCAAAAGCGTCTGCGCAGATGCAACCATTGCGCGCAGAGGACACGGCGGAGCCAGCAGGGGAAGCCAGCGCCAGCCGCGAAAGCCCCAACACAATTTCCGTGGGCGGTGATGCGCCAGAGCGCAGTCAGCGGGATCAGCCCGCCAATGCCCCGGAAGCGAGTGCGCCGGAGGGGTTTGGCAACGGCGGAATTGAGAGAGACATTGAGAGAAACATTGCGAAAAACAAACAAGAACCACGAAGGCGCGGCCATGCGCTAGGGTTCCGCGCAGCCTGTGCCGCAGTGCTTGTGCTGGCGGCGGCATTTTGCCTGTGGCGATCGCGCGGGGCTGTCGAATTTTTGTCGCGGACGCCGGAGGGAAGGTTCCGGGTTTTGCGGGAATCGGTCGCGGCGCTTTTCCATACGAACAAGACGGGCGCGCTACCCGCCGGTTCCGCCGGCGATTACCCGCCGCAGGATGAGTACTTCAGCCGAGATGCCGCCAGTTCCGATGCGCAGACACCGGCGCTGGCGGTAGTTGCCCCGGAGTCGACGGTGCCGGAGGCGCGCATAGCCTTGCCCAAGGCTCCGGACTTAGCGCTGCCCGCGCCGGTCTTGGAGCGTCAAGGCGCGGCGCCCATCCGCAGGGAACGAGGGGCGATTCCAGAAAGCATGAGAAACTCCGAGCCGATGGAACGGCCGGTGGTGGTTGCGGTGAATCCGGCGCTGATGCCGGTCTCCGAGGCGCCGGCGCAGCCTGCAATTCGGCAATCCCAATCTACCGAAAATGAGCCGGTTGTGGTGAGCGAACAGGCAGCCCGAGCCCTGCTGGTGCACACCGTAAATCCGGTATATCCTCCCGAAGCCCTGGCGCAGAAACTTCACGGACCGGTCGTGCTGCAGGCGGTGATTGGGCGCGATGGCACCGTCGAGGATCTGAAAATCGTTCGTGGATATTATGTTTTGGGCCGGGCGGCGATTGCCGCCGTCAAGCAGTGGCGGTTCCAGCCCTACAGTGCGAACGGCCACGCCTCCGCTACTCAAACCGTGATCACCATCAATTTCAGCGATCCGCCTGGATAGCGTCAGTGCGGGGACGGGGCAGAGCCCAGGGCAGAGCCCCGCCACCACACTACCTTCTACTTGTGATCGTGTTTCTCCTCTTCTCCGGTGGGAGGGTTCACGCCACTGGACTTCTTCCAATAGTCCTGCACGGCGGGTGGCAGCTTATCTACGCGGGTGAGGAATGCTGTCAGTTTCCAAATGTCAGACTCAGGGAGCGACTTGTCCCAGGCGGGCATGCCCGTATAGCGGATGCCAGTGCGAATCACGTAGAACACGCGCCATTCCGGATCATCCAGCGGGCTAAGGATGAGGTTCGGAGGCGGGGGATAGAAGGATTTCCCGAGCGCCGAGGGCTGGCGGTCGATGCCACCATGGCAAAGGGCGCAATTCATGGTGTAGATCTTCAGGCCCTCGATCAGATTCTCGTCGGTGGGGGGCACGGGATTGTTCACGCGCGGAGCATGGCGCTCGACCGAATTGTCGAGCGCGCTCATGGCGATGTGGGTTTCCATCTCAGGCGGAGCGCTGTTGGCGCGGGTCGGCAAAAAGCCGAGCAGGGCAAGGCCAAGGCCGCCAATCAGCAGAACTAAAATGGTGATGACCATCCCCAGAATGAAGTTGCGCATTTCAGACCCTCGGAGAGCTTCACGGGCGAATTGCAACCACGCACGAACTCGTTTTCATTCTACCTTCAAGGGCGCGGCAACCGAGCCGATGCGTCCGCTAAGATTGTCGCGGACAACGAAACGGACCGTGTATTCTCCAGGCGCAAGCTCCAGGGCGCCTCTGTAGCCAACGCCGTTCTGGCGAATCGACGCCAACTGCTCGGCCGGCAGATGGGTGTCAAATTTCTTTCCCATGGGCTGATCGACCTGCTTGCCGTCGGGCGTTTTCGCCAGCGCGACGAAGTCCAGCGCAATATGGTTATTGTCGGCGCCGTCGATCAGCGCCACATCTGGCGCCAGAGGCATCTGATAATTCACATGCTTCTTGCTCGGCTCCTTGCCCGGCTCGATTTTGTCCCAGCGCGCCACCAGCGCCAGCGATGTGTAGTCCAAAGGCGACTGCAATGCCGATGAAATGTCGTTGTTGCGGCTGTTCTCCGGATCGACCGTGGCATTGGTCACAAAGAAGCCGCTGCGCGCTCGCACTTCCGTGTGATCGCGCTTCACTTTGACCGCGAGCTTGCGCCAGCCAGCCTTGGTCTTCGACCGATCCAGATAGTAGCCAAGCATGTAGTATTCAGCGGAATCGTTCACCGCATCGCGAAAGCCCTTTACCAGATCGTTGGAATTGTAATAGGCGCGCCCTCCGGTCATGGACGCAAAGGTCTGGAGGGTGGACTGGGTATCCATTTGCCGCCAGCTCATGTTGCGGGCGTAGTTCTTTCCCGGGTTGCGAGAGGAAGCGCTGGGCATCAGAGTTTGCAGTCCTTTGACGTCCACAGGGTAGAGCGATATCTGTGCATCGTTCAGCAGTTGCCAGGTGTGTTCGTACAGGGGCAGCACATCGACGAGAGAATCGCGGCCGGCAGGCGCGAGCTGCATGGTGGTATCGCTCACGCTGAAAGGGAATCCGCCGCTCGCCCAAATCAGCGACTTGCGCCCGGGGAACCCCGCCAGCGCCTGCGATACCTGTTGCATTCCCTGCAAGGTGTAGGTGATGGCAAGGCGTTGCTGGAACGACTGAAAATTCAGTTCGGCGTCTTCGATCATGGTCTGGAGTTTGTCGGCTTCGGTTTGTACGGTTCCGGGATCGACACCGGCGCTGCCATCGGGACTGGCGCTGCCGGTCATGGCCTCCACATCTTCCGGGCTGTCGACCATCTGGAACGTGTCGCCTTTCACCTTGTGCAGTGCCGCCACCAGGACGCGAGGGTCGGTGGTGAAGTCATGGATCACGTGAATGCCGGTGCGGGTGAGGGTGTAGAGGGCGGTGGGCTCGCGCTGATCCACCGATTGTGTTAGATACTTGAGCAAATCCTTGCGGGCGTACGCCTGATCCATGAAAGGCGTGTTAATAAGGTCGAGTACCATAAGCGTGATGCGCCGGTTCGACGATTCGCCAGGCAGCGAATTACTGAACTCGTTCGGGCTCTTAGGGCGCGACCAACGGTGCGCGTCGCTGGTGATTTCCTCGAACGTGGCGATCTTTTGCTCGGCGCCGTTTTCCAGCACCGTGAAGTCTTCTTTCTTCAGGCCGCTGATGTGATTGCCGGACTTGTCGGTCACCAGGGTTGGGATCAGCACCAGTTCAGTGCGCGCGGTGAATTTGACTTCAGAGTTGTTCTCTTTCTCTTTGTCCTTGCCCTTGGGTTTCGCGACGACAAAAATCGAACAAGCTAAAGCAGCAATTATGGTGACGCAGGAAAGCTTGCGGCCAATCGTCATTCCCATACTCCCTTCCGATGGCAAGAAAAGCATGCCGTCAGTAAGCCCGGAGGCGGCGAGCCTCGCGCACCAGATCGGAAACTTTGGGAAGAAAAAATTCCTCCTGCGGCGGAGAAAACGGAACCGGCGTGTCGAGCGACGTCAGCCGGACAATGGGGCCATCGAGATCGTCGAACGCTTCTTCGTTGATAATCGCGGAAATTTCTCCAGCCAGTCCGCCTGTGCGCGCGTGTTCGTGAAGAACGATGACTTTGTTGGTCTTCTTCACGGTGGTGGCAATCGCTTCGCGATCGAGCGGCGAGACCGTGCGCAGGTCGAGAATCTCGATCTCGATTCCCTCTTGGCTCAGGATTTCCGCGGCTTCGAGCGCCGTGTACAGCATGGCGGCGTAGGTGATCACGCTGAGGTGACGGCCCTCGCGCGCGACTCGCGCCTTGCCGAGCGGAACCACGTAGTCGTTGTCTGGAATATTGTCTGGAATTTCTTCTTTGATTCTTCGGTAGAGATACTTGTGCTCGAAAAAGATCACGGGATTGGGGTCGCGGATCGACGCCTTGATCAGTCCCTTGGCATCGTAGGCCGTTGCCGGGCAGACTACCTTCAATCCGGGCGCGTGCACGAACCACATCTCCGGATTCTGCGAATGGAAGGGCCCGCCATGCACGTTCCCGCCGCTCGGGCCGCGCAGCACCAGCGGGGCTGGCGCTCCCCAACGGTAGTGCGACTTGGCAGCCATGTTGACGATCTGGTTGAAGGCGCAGCCGATGAAGTCCATGAACTGGAATTCGGCCACGGGACGCAGGCCAGTAAGAGCCGCACCGAAAGCGGCGCCCATGATGGCCGATTCCGCAATCGGCGTGTCGATCACGCGCTCGGGGCCGAAGCGGTCAATGAAGCCTTCGGTGACTTTGAAAGCGCCGCCGTAGACGCCGATGTCTTCGCCCAGGCAAAAGACCGTCGGGTCACGCTCCATTTCTTCCCAGATTCCCTGGCGTATGGCTTCGAGATAGGTGACGACGGGCATGAATTGGAAGTGTACAGCAGTAGCGCACCGGTTCTCAGTTCTCGGTAAATGCGTTTGGAGTGCTTGAGGTACCCTCATGCGACTGGCGGCTCAAATCCCACCCTTCACAAAACGAAGGGTGGGGCACCCGGCCCGCGCCACACAAAATCCCACTGGGCCGGCGGACGTGGAAAAAAACGAAGGGTGACGCACCCGGCTGCCAAAGATCAGAGGCAAAGGCAGCGGACAGGAGTGTCCGCTCTACACAAACCTGCGTCGATGAGCTAGAACGGGTTGACCTGGGGAAAATGAATCTTCAGCTTAAAACAAATGAAGAGAACCAGGATCGCCCCCAGGATGGAAAAAATGAGGCCAGCGGGATGATATCGGTTATTCGTCGGGCGCGAAAACATGTGGGTAACGCCGCCGCCGATGACCGATCCGATGATGCCGAGCACGATCGTCCAGAAGATCGTCATGTGCACGTGCATCACCGATTTCGCGATAAACCCCGAGATTAGCCCAATCAGGATGTACCAGATCAAGTGAAACATACTTCTTCCTCCAGCGATTGCCCGGACTCTCTTGTTGCTCGCCCATATTGGCAAGGAAGGGCACCTGAGACTGTGGTTCCCAAGATCAGCCAGGGCAAGTCCACAGCTCACTTCTGAACGTTTGTTCTCCACGACTAGAGAACCTTCATTCCGAAAACGTGGCTATCCACTAGTGCAAAGAGAAGGGGTTTCCGGCCCCATTCCTCTTAGCGTCAGTGATCGCGATCGTGATCCTTACCGAATTCATGGACTTTGTAGTGCTGTTTAAAGTTGCCCTTGTCGCCATATTCCCAAACGTTGCCACTGCGAGTATCGAAGAACGCGTGGTTACCCCCGCTATACGAGAATTGGATACTGCCGTAGGGTCCGTCCGCCATGGCGGCCTCCAATTTGTTGTTTTCGCAGATTTCTTGAGGGCCGATTATAAGGAACCGAATGGTAGTTGACTGAGCAATATTGCACACTTGTCGTTGCCGCAGCAGAAGCGATTTTCGAATCGGCAATTGGCAACTAGACAATTACAAAAAGCTAGTTCTCAGTTGGCGAAACATGCCGATTACACTCACGACCCAAGAATCGCCCGTCGCTTGGACGCCGCTAGACGGTAGTAATGTTTTGGAGTTATCGCGCCCCGTTGCCTTATGCGGTGGTAGGGGTCCTTCGACTCCGCCGAGCCATCGCTTTGCGCATGGCTCGGCTGCGCTCAGGATGACAGCGCAGGTTTTCTGCCACCATGTTACAGGACATCGCAGGACGGGCGAGGGCGCCCATCGCTCCATGTAACCCAAATCGCTTACAATTCCTCTTCCATGACAGTCGCGGTGCGTTCTTTTGCGAAGATCAATCTCGGGCTCTACATTGGCGCTGCGCGGGCGGACGGATTTCACGATCTGCGCACGGTCTACCAGACGATTGCGCTGCATGACGTGATCCGGGTGAGCGTTGGGCGGGGCAGCGGGATTGAGATTCTGTGTGACGATCCGCGGGTTCCGCTGGATTCGTCGAACACCTGCTATCGCATGGCTGAGCGAGTGATGGACGAACTCGGCGCGAAGGGCAGAATCAGCATCGAAATCGAGAAGCGCCTGCCGGTGCAGGGAGGGCTGGGCGCGGCGTCTTCGAATGCGGTGGCAACCATGGTCGCGCTGGAGCGGACGCTGAAGAAGAAATTGTCTGGGACGGCGCGCCTGCGCATTGCGGCTGAAATCGGCTCGGACCTGCCACTGTTTCTGGTGGGCGGAACGGCGCTCGGAGTCGGCCGCGGCGAGGAAGTTTATCCCCTCCCCGATCTGCCTTCGTTGCCAATGGTGGTGGTGACGCCGGAGGTCGGGGTTTCTACGCCTGAGGCCTTTGCCGATTGGGATGCTCTTGTGCGGCGGGAAAGAGCTGCCGAGCTTCGCTCGGCTGGACAGCCGGGGGCGGCTGTCCCTACGCGAGCTGGGACGGGGCAGAGCCCCGTCACCACACAGACTGTCACCACACAGAATCATCAATTGACTCGGCTTGGAGCGTCCGATAGACTGTTTGAGGTTGGCTGCGTGCTGTCGGCGTGGCTGAGTGGTTACCCCAACACCGGTGCTTCCGCAAAAGGCGGGAGCCGGGCCGGGAACTTGCTTCTCGACCTTGTCCGTACCGGGATTGAAAACGACTTCGAGAAAGTCGTCTTTCCTCAATATCCCGAATTGCGTGACATAAAAGGTGCACTGGAGCGCGCGGGGTCGAGTTACGCTTCGCTCTCCGGATCAGGGTCAACCCTTTACGGGCTGTTCCGGTCGTCAGCCGGCGCCGCGAAAGCGGCAAAGCGTCTGCAAAAGCAGGGGCTCAAGGCCGTGGCGACCCGTACGTTGACGCGCCAGCAGTATGGGAAAAGGATTCTGGAATGTTGATTTTCGATTGTTGCAAGCCTGCTGTTGAAAGACTGTTGTTAAACGGCAGTGGTTGAACGACAATTGACTTGCAATCGGCAAATTGTTTCACTGGGCCGTCGACTAATGGTAGGTCAAGTGCCTTTGGAGCACTTTGTCTAGGTTCGAATCCTAGCGGCCCAGCCAGAAAACCAGGTCTCAGTTGTCAGGTGTCAGGTCTCAGGAAGACCTAGCCCCTAATCTTGAGACCTTAGACCTAAGACCTGAGACCTGAACTATGGCCACACTGGCGACCACGACTGCTGAAAAAACCACCGCGGAAAAAACGGCCGCGGACAAGAAGCCGGTCATGGACGAGAAGCCGCAAGCGAAGCAGCAGCGCGCCCGGGTCGACGACCGATGCAAGGTCTTCTGTGGAACCGCCAACGAGGCGCTCTGCGATGACGTGTGCAACTTTCTTGGCCTGCCGCGCGGCCAGGCTCTGGTCACACGCTTCAAGGATGGCGAAGCGTATGTGCAGATCCAGGAGAACGTGCGCGGGGCCGACGTGTTCGTGATGCAGCCCACCTGCCAGCCGGTGGACATGCACCTGATGGAACTGTTGTTGATGATGGACGCGCTCAAGCGGGCTTCGGCGCGGCGCATCACGGCCGTGATTCCGTACTTCGGCTACGCGCGCCAGGATCGTAAAGACAAGCCGCGGGTGCCGATTTCGTCGAAGCTGGTGGCCGACCTGCTGACCACGGCGGGCGCGGATCGCGCCCTGGTGGTCGACTTGCACGCGCCGCAGTTGCAGGGATTTTTCAACATTCCGGTGGACCACCTGTTCGCTTCGCCGGTGCTGGTGGATCACTTCAGGAAGCTGAACCTGCCGAACCTGACGGTGGTTTCGCCGGACGCGGGCGGCGTGGAACGCGCGCGCTTTTTCGCGAAGAAAGTGGACGCGGCGCTGGCTATCGTAGATAAACGGCGCGTTGAGATGAACGTAGCCGAAGTGATGCACGTGATCGGCGATGTGGACGGCCGCACCTGTCTCATCATCGACGACCTGATCGACACGGCGGGAACGCTGGTGAAGGTGGCGCAAGCCCTGATGGAAAGCGGCGCCACCGCCGTGTATGCCTGCTGCACGCACGCGGTTCTTTCCGGGGCGGCGGTGGAAAATCTGGTGAACTCACCGATCACCGAGGTGGTTGTGACCGATACGATCCCGCTGACCGAAGCGGCCCGGAATGCGGCCAAGATCAAAGTGAAATCGATTGCGGGGCTGATTGGACGGGCGATTCAGTCGATTCACGAAGAATCTTCGGTGAGCAGACTTTTTGTTTAGAAAACGTCGTTCGTTTTACGCGGTTCGCTATTCGCCCTAAGCGAAAGGGTTTGCGAAACGCGAACGACGAACAGCGATAAGGACGGAAACGGAATTATGGCGACGGCAACGGATATCAGCATACTGGAAGCGCAGAAGCGCGAACCCGGCACCAAGAACGCCGCGCGGCGCGTGCGCGCGGGCGGAAGAATTCCCGCGGTGGTGTACGGCGCGGGAACGACCGCAGCCGCGGTTGCGGTCGATCCGCGGCAGGTTCTGCGCATCCTGAAATCGGAGAGCGGGCACAACACGATTTTCGACCTGGCGCTCGACAGCGATCGCGTCAAGGCGATGATCGTGGACTGGCAGTTCGAACCGATCAAGGGAACCCTGCTGCACGTGGATCTGCAGCGCATCGCCATGGACCAGGAACTGACGGTCACGGTTCCGATTGTGCTCAAAGGCGAGGCCGAGGGCGTAAAGACGGAGGGCGGCATTCTCGAGCAACTGCTGCGCGAGATCGAGATCGAGTGCCTTCCGGCGGATATTCCGAAGTCGATCGAAGTGGACATCAGCCACCTGGTGTTCGGCGTCGAAGTGCGGGTGAAGGACCTTCCGCGCAATCCGAAGCTGAAATTCCTGACCGAAGAGAACCAGATGATCGCGCACATCACCACGGTGAAGGAAGAAGTGGTGGCGGCTCCGGAGGTGGTGGCGGCGGAGGCGGCAGTTCCGGCTGAGCCTGAAGTTATCAAGAAGGGCAAGCAGGAGGCCGAGGGTGAAGTCGAGGCTGAGGGCGATGCCAAGGCCAAGGCCAAGCCTGAGAAGGCTGAAAAGCCTGAGAAGAAAGAGAAGAAATAGTTGCTGGCCTTTAGTTTTGGGCCGTAACACGTCGCTGGCTGTTCGCTGTTCGCATGAGGATGTTTGCTTTGCGAATGGCGAATAGCGAACGACGAGCAGCGAAGAGCGAATCCGTGTGAAACTGATCGTCGGTTTGGGCAACCCCGGAGACGAGTATCGGTTCACGCCGCACAATCTCGGGTTTTTGACGATCGATCGGATCGCCAACGGGCTTGGGATCGAAATCAGGAATCGCCAATGCCGCGCGCTGACGGCGCGGGCAACGATCGCCGGTGAATCGGTGGTTCTGGCCAAACCGGAAACCTACATGAACCTGAGTGGGCTTTCGGTGCGGGAACTGGTGGCGGAACATCAGGTCGATGTGGGGCGTGACCTGATTGTGATTTACGACGAGCTCGACTTGCCGCTGGGCGCGATTCGCATCCGGCAGCGGGGCAGTTCGGCGGGGCACAACGGGATGGAATCGATCCTGGGCGCTCTGAATACAGACGAGTTTTTGCGGATTCGGCTGGGAATTGCACCCGATCGCAAAGTTGTGGACGGCGTGAAATATGTGTTGACGCCGTTCCGCCGTGCGCAGGAAAAAGTTGTGGACGAAGTTCTCGCCACGGCAGCACAGGCGGTTGAGGTGGTTTTGAAAGAAGGACCGGCGGCGGCGATGAACCGGTTCAATCGCAAGAATGAACCGGATGACGAGCCGCAATAGTACTTGTGCGGAGCCCCGTTGCCACACGGAATTCACAGAGAGTTTGGAGATAACGAATGAATCGTAGCTATGAATTGATGTTTATCGTCCGGCCCGACATGGTGGATGAGGATCTGAACAAGCTGATTTCCACGCTCGAGTCTTCAGTGACCTCGGCGGGAGGAACGGCCAAGAGCGAGGTTTGGGGCAAACGCCGTCTCGCGTACAGGGTAGGCAAGTTCAATGATGGCATCTTTGTGCTGATGCTGATTGACGCCGCCGGCGCCACCGTGCACGAAGTCGAACGCCGCCTGCGCGTGACCGAGCCGGTGATCAAGTTCCTCACGGTGCGTACGGATGAAGAGCTGAAGCGGCTCGACAAGATCAAGAAGCTCCGCGACGCCAAGAAGAAAGTCAGCGCGCAACCCGCCGCGGCGGCCGCGCCGGTAACACCGGCGGCGCCACCCGCCCCGGCAACGCCGGAAGCGGTGAGCGGAGCTCCGGCCTCGGCGCCGGTTTAGTTGGAAGTGAACAGACGGGACAGGCGTTCGACCTCAGGGGCTAAAGCCCGCATTTCTTCGGACGCTATACGGCACGGCTGAAGCCGTGCCCTTCCCAAACCCGAGTTGTTAGGAAGCGAGTTCTTAGAAAGCAGGAGCACTATGGCAGAAGAGACAAAAGCACCCGCCGCGCATGCGGGATCAAGCGGCGGCGATAGCCGTCCCGAGCGTAGTGGCGGCGATCGGCCCGAGCGCAGTGGGCCGCCACGCGGTCCGCGGCCGGGCGGAGGCCCCGGCGGTCCCCGCGAAGGCGGGCGTAAGTTTTTCCGGCGCAAGAAGGTTTGCAAGTTCTGCGTCGAGAAGATCGAAGCGGTCAATTACAAGGATGTGCGTCTGCTGGCGCAGTTCGTGGCGGAAAGCGGCAAGATTACTCCGCGCCGCCTGACCGGCGTGTGCACGCCGCATCAGCGCCGCCTGTCGCGGGCTATCAAGCAGGCGCGTAACATCGCGCTGCTGCCGTTTGCTGGACGCGCACAGTAACTTTGGAAGACACAAGATCAAGGTTTCCCCTGTGAAAACCCTGTGTCCTCTGTGGTTGAGAAAAATCCTCACCATAGGGGGCACAGGGTTCACAGGGGACAACCAACGAAACGGAGTCATGCATGGAAGTCATCCTGAAAGAAGACGTGCCCAAACTGGGCAACCGCGGTGAAGTGGTGAAGGTCGCCGAGGGATACGGGCGGAATTTCTTGCTGCCCAAGAAGCTGGCGATTCAGGCCACCGCCGCCAACAAGACCGTCATCGAACAGATGAAGGCTGCCGCCGTGCGCCGTTCCGCCAATGAGAAGACGGAAGCCGAAGCGCTGGCCAAGCAGTTTGACGGGCTCGAAGTGAAATTCCTGCGCAAGTCGGGCGAAGGCGATCAGTTGTTTGGATCGGTCACGGCTGGCGATATTGCCGAAGCGCTCGAGAAAAAGAGCTTCCATATCGATCGGCGGAAAATCCAGTTGCACGAGCCGCTCAAGACGATCGGCGAGTTCACCGTCGCCATCAAACTGCACAAGGACGTGACCACGCACTTGAAGGTCGTGGTCGACAAAGAAGCGCCGGCGGCAGAATAGTTTTGCTCGCCCTGCTCGTGTGGGGCGGGCGACTCGTGAGCCTGTCCTGAGCGAAGTCGAAGGATCCTGCCGGGCGAGGGCGCCCGGCGCTCCATCAAACATCATCCGACATTCTCCCGAAGAACTCCTCTACCTTCTTTAAGTCTGTCGTCCTGCGGTAAGGCGGCAAGCTCTCTACAAACACTCGCCCGTACTGCTTCTTCAAGATGCGGTTATCGAGCAGCGCCAGCAACCCGCGATCGTGCAGCGATCGAATCAGTCTCCCAAACCCCTGCTTCAGGGTGATGACCGCGCCCGGTACCTGGTATTCGAAGAAAGCGTTGCCGCCGGCGGCGTCTATGGCCTTCACTCGTGCCGCTACTACCGGATCGCTGGGCACGGCAAACGGCAAGCGATCGATAATCACGCAGCTTAACTGTTCGCCTTGCACGTCCACGCCCTGCCAGAAACTTGATGTACCAAACAGCACCGCGTTGGGCGTGAGCCGGAACTCCTCGAGCAGCGCCGATTTTGGAGCGTCGCCCTGCTTGAGCATGGGAAATTCCAATTGGCCAAGCAGACGCTCGTAAATTTCGTTCATCTGCTTGTAGCTGGTGAAGAGCACGAAGGCGCGTCCGCGCGTAATCTGGAGCAGGCGCCGCACCAGCCCCGCAGCCTCAGCGGCAAACTCCGGCGTGCGCGGATCGGGCAGATCGGGCGGGACGTAAAGGATTGCCTGGCTTTCGTAATCGAAGTGCGATGCGACGATCAACTCGCGCGCATGGTCGAGCCCGAGCCGCTGCCGTATGTAGTCGAAGCCGCCGCCGACGGCCAGCGTTGCCGAGGTCAGCACCGACGTCTCCAGCTTCGACCACAGGCACTCGCGCAGAATCTGGCCGACTTCGATTGGCGTCGCTTGCAGAAAAACATTCGTGCGGCCGCCTGCATGTCTTTCATCGGACGACTTCCGCCGGGCGGGGGCGCCCGGCGCTCCACGAAAAGCACGCCGCTCGATCCAATAGACGGTGTTCGGATCCTCGCTTTCCATCACGAAGCGAAGCTGCACCTGCAATTCCCTTGCCCGGCGCACCAGCGTGAAGACCTCTTCCGGCTTTTGCGGAAGTTGCTCCAGTTCCGCGCCCAGCCGGTGGAGCGACTGATTGAGCGCCAGAAATTCTTCGCCGTTTTCTTCCAGAAACTCGCGGCGGGAGTCGAAGGCAAAGCGGCCTTCGTGGGCAGGCAGCGGCGAAAAGAACAGTTGCGAACGCTCCCGCGCCGATTGAATCGCCCCCGACATCTGCGGCGTGTAGAGCTTCTCGCGCTGCAGCAGGTGTTCGACGTCGCGCGTCAGCTCGTCCATGCGCAGGTTGCTGACCGAAATCCCAAAGTAGTTGCCGGCGACGTCTTCCAGTTCGTGCGCTTCGTCGAAAATCACCGCCCCGCATTCGGGAAGCACTCCCGCATCGGGCGCGTCTTCGGCTTGGAGCTTGATGGATAGGTCGGCGAAAAACAGATGATGATTGACGATGATGATGTCGCTCTCGGCCGCGCGCCGCCGCATCTCGGTGATGAAGCAGCGGTCAAACTCGCTGCACTTTTGCCCGGTGCAAGCTTCGGCCCGCGCGTCGAGTTTGTGCCAAACCGCGCTTGCCTCGGGCAGTTCCGCGAGTTCCGCGCGATCGCCGGACCGCGTGGTCTTTTCCCATGCGGCGATGGCGCGGTAGTGCTCGATCTCTTCCAGTCCGCTGAGCACCGGCTGGCCGGTCAGGTCGTAGAGTTTCTTGCGGCACAAATAATTGTTGCGCCCCTTCATGTAACAGACGCTGAGCTTTCGATTGCTATCGGGAAACAGCGCCCGCTCCAGCGCCGGGACATCTTTGAAGAAGAGCTGCTCCTGCAGATTCTTCGTTCCGGTCGAGATGATGACGCGCTTGCCGGAGCGGATCACCGGCAGCAGATAGGCCAGAGTTTTTCCGGTGCCCGTGCCGGCCTCGACGATCAAGTGACGCTTTTCTTCGAGCACTTCTTCCACTGCCTGCGCCATCAGCAACTGCCCGCGGCGAAACTCATAGGCGGGGTGCGTTTTCGAGAGCAAGCCGCCGGGCGCGAAAAACTGGTAGAGCGAGAATCCCGCAGCGGGAGACACGGGATGGGATGAGGAGGGCACTGAGTCTCTATAATAGCTAACAGTTCTCGGTTCTCAGTTCTCAGTAAAACCTTCATCGAGTCGGGATAAGACACATTTTGAGCAAAAAGAAGCCAGCGCCACTCGTGGCCATCGTCGGACGCCCGAACGTCGGCAAATCGACGCTCTTCAATCACCTGACCGGATCGCGGCGGGCCATCGTCGGCGACGAGCCCGGCATCACCCGCGACCGCCTCTATGGCGACGTGGAATGGCGCGGCCACGAGTTCCGGGTCGTGGATACGGGCGGCATCCTTCCCGACGACAAAGACTTCATACCGGCGGAAATCTTTCGTCAGGCGAAGGTCGCATTCGAAGAAGCGGCGGCCATTGTGATGGTCGTCGATGCGCGTACCGAGATCGCGGGGCCCGATCGCGAATTGGCTCGACTGCTGGCGCGCACCGGCAAGCCGCTCTTTCTTGCGGTGAATAAGATGGACTCCGACAAGCAGGATTCGCTGCTGGGTGAATTTCATTCGCTTGGAATGCGGAATATATTTCCGGTTTCTGCCGAGCATGGGCGTGGGATCGACGATCTGCTTGACGCCATTCTTCTTGTGCTGCCCGCTAGACCAAAGGCAACCACAGAGGACCCTTCGACTTCGCTCAGGGCAGGCACTGAGGTCACAGAGGAAGCCACAGGGGAAGGCACACCAACCCCTGCAGAGCCGCATGAAATCAGGGTGGCCATCATCGGGCATCCGAATGTTGGCAAGTCCACGCTGCTGAATCAGCTCACCGGAACCGATCGCGCCATCGTTTCACCCGTCGCCGGCACTACGCGCGATTCCATCGACGAAGTTATCCAGTACAAAGGCCGCAAGATTCGCTTCATCGATACGGCCGGCATTCGCCGCAAAGGCAAGACGCGTCTGATGGCCGAGAAGCTTTCGGTGGTCATGGCGCGCAAGAACATCGAAGACGCCGACATCGTGCTCTTCATGGTGGACGCCACCGAAGGCGCCAGCGGGCTCGACGCGAACATTGCAGGCTACGCCCACGAGAGCGGACGCTCGGTGATTATCCTGGTCAACAAATGGGACCTGGTGGCGAGCGGCGAGAAGCGCGCCATCAGCCAGTCGAAGACGGCCCGCATACAGGACGCCAAGCGTCCGCAAGACCGCGCGCTCTACGAAGAGCGCCTGCGCTACGGGCTCAAGTTTCTGGCCTACGCTCCGGTGCTATTTCTCTCCGCGCACACCGGCAAGGGAACGGAAAAAATTCTTCCGCTAATCGAGAAGGTGGCCGCCGAGCGCCGCAAGCGCGTCACGACCGGCGAGATGAACCGTTTTCTGAGGACGGTTGACTTTGAACGCGCCTCGGTTCCCATGAGCAAGCGCGTGAGAATCCTCTACATGACACAGGCCGGAGTAGCACCGCCAACGTTCGTGCTGTTCACCGACCGCGCCGTGAAGCTGCACTTTTCCTATCAGCGGTTTCTGGAAAACCAGATTCGGGCGGCGTTTGGATTTGTGGGCTCGCCTATTTGGATTAAGAACCGCGCGCGAGATTGAAATAGCCTGGTAGCTGCTCTGAAGTGTGAATCGCGAGGGGCGTAGAATAACGGCGTGGATCGATCTCCTCAGTGGCGCTGGCTGATGTTAGCTGTCGTCATTTTTGCGGCGTTTGTTGGAGCCGTGAGCATGACCATGGAGAGATTTCACGGGTGGAGTTTCATCGTCCTGTGCTTCGTAGCAAGCTTGCTGGGCGCAGTGGGATATCTGTGGGCTCGGGATCGCCTCCTTCCGACTTGGGAACTGCTGCCAAAAGCCCGACGCCTCTTTCTTGCCTTATTGACCGTTGCCATCGTTCTGGCCGGGCGACTCGTCGCAAACCGGCACAAACCCGACGAAGAATTCGCCGACGTGATGGCATGTGTTGGAGTTCTAGCCGCGTTCGTCCTGGTGGGACTATATCGGATCATGTCCCATCTCTTGGACTCTCTCCATGCGCGTGCTTCTAGACGTTGACCCCGAGCGATTGGCTGAGGAACTTCTGTCCCGTCAGCGGCGCATGGTTGCCGTCTTCCGTCAGCAGCCCCACGCGGTCGACGCCAGCGACCCGAGCAATCGCAATCACGTCCGCCACGTCCTGGAAATCAATGCCGTTATCGGCTTCGATGTAGGCGATCCGCTCCACGCGAACGGCGAAAATATCTCGCAGGCGTTCGCGGAGGCGGTCCCATTCCACCGATTCTTCATTCACCATCACCTGCGGATGTTCCATTCCCGGCTTTGCCTGATGGATCTGAATCACGATCGTCCGCTGCGGCGGCGGGATCGGGTTGCCGGTTGGACTGGGCTGCTGTGGAATCTCCGCCTGCAAACCGGTTGACCGCTGCTCGATTACGACCACCATGAATACGATGATGAGCACCAGGAGAACGTCAATCAGGGGAGTGACGTTCATCTTTGGTCCGGTCGAAGACGAGCCACCGCCTGCCGTTGAGAATGCCATTGCATCTTCCTCTCTCAGGCACGCGCGTGTCTGAAACATTGGACACCCGCAGGGCACAGAGAGTTCCCATGGCCTCAGTGACGAATTTCCCCCCTTCCGACCGCGAACCGTTAGAATCAAACGTTCCATGCAGTCTGCGGCGCATCGCATATTTCGACTCTCAAGATCAGAGATGATGGTGAAACATTTCTCGCGGCTGGTGGTCGGAATCCTTTTTCTGACCCTCAATCTGTTGCTCCTCATTCCGCAGTCACACGCCCAGGACAACTACGAAATCCAGGTTTACTCCTCGGAAGCGACGCCGAAGAACGACACCATGGTGGAAATCCACTCCAACTTCACCGTGGACGGCTCGAAGCAGGTGATTAACGGCGTTGCCCCTACGAATCACGCCGAGCACGAGACTTTGGAGATCACACACGGCTGGACCGACTGGTTCGAAACCGGCTTTTATGTGTTTACGAGCATTCAGAACGGCGACGGCTGGGACTGGGTGGGCGATCATATTCGCCCGCGCTTTACGGCTCCGGAGTCGTGGCACTTGCCGGTGGGCTTGAGCCTGTCGCAGGAAATCGGATATCAGCGGCGGAAGTTTGCCGAGGACAGCTGGAACTATGAGCTTCGTCCCATCATCGATAAGAAACTGGGGCTCTGGTACTTCGCGTTTAACCCGGCGTTTGACCGGGCGCTGCACGGGTTGAACACGGGTCGGGGTTGGGAATTTTCTCCTAATGTGAAAGTTGGTTTTGATTTTACAAAGAAGATCACCGGCGGGTTCGAATACTACGGGGCGCTCGGGCCGGTCTCAAACTTCGATCCCATTTCTCAACAGTCGCAGCAGATCTTTCCTACGATTGACCTTAATCTTTCACCGAACTGGGAATTTAACTTTGGCGCGGGCGTGGATGTTTCCAACTCCGCCGATCATTTGATCATCAAGTGCATCATCGGACGGCGCTTTAGCTGGGGGCATGAGCACAAGCCGAGCACCGCGAGAGAGTAGTTTCTCAAGCAGATGTTCCCCCTGTAGAGACGGGGCTTGCCCCGTCTCCGCCGCAGAGACGCGGCAAGCCGCGTCTCTACAGGAAATTGTCAGAGGGTTCCCGCAAATTCCTATCCGATGGGCTCGGCCGAGGGCGGCAGCGGAGGCGGTTCGAAGGGCGGTGGAGATTCCGGGACTGGAGGCATTTCCGGAGCGGGAGGCGCGGGGACCGGGGCGGGATGCAGCAGCGCGTCTAGAGTTGGATAGCGAGCGGCTAGAAAATACATCGCGTACGCGGGGAAGAACACCGTGGCCGGCACGCACACCAGCGCGACCAGGTAAATCAGCAGAAAGAAGAGGACGGTTCCGAAGATAATCGCCAAACTGATCGTGGTCACGTTCCATCCCATCCCCGCCGCACTGCCGGCAACCATGGCAATCACAGCCGGGACCACGACGAACAGCACCGGGATGATCGCGATGATGCTGAACAGGATTCCCGCCGCAATGGCGAGCACGAGCTTGAGGAGCAGATAAACCGCATAGCGGCCCTTCTCTCGCCCGATCATCCCCAGCAGACGGTGCCAGCCGTCGGCGAAGTCGAGGTTTTCGAGAGCCATCAGCGGCACCAGGAAATCCTTGGCCAGCACCTGAACCACAGCGGCGGCCAGCGCGAACACTACGAACACGCCCACGAGAAGAATCCCCCCGATCACCAACCGTCCGAGGTGTTGCCGCAGGTCTGTCATCCAGCCCGCGGCAAACGCCAGGGCCAACGGCACGCCCACCAGAAGCGCCAGAAACAGCCAGACGGCGATCTGGAACACAATCTGCCACAGAAAGAATCGGCCGCCGGCGCGACGCCATTTGCTCCATCCGCCGCCAATGGAACATTCCCGCCGCAGCACCGAGTCGAACAGGATGAACCGGAACACGCTGTTGATGTAGAGGAACACAACCGACAAAACGATTAGGGCGGAGATTGCCACCACGATCAATCCGAGGAACTGCCCGAGGTGCTCGGGAATGTGGGCGGGATTGAAGCGCGGAAAACCAGCCGGCAGACTCGACCGCATGAGCCCGCTGTGACTACTTGGCGGCTGCTGGAGAAGCTTTCCGAAGTTTCCGAAATTGCATCCGCCAACATGCAGTTCCGCCGCCAGGATCCCAACCAGGGCCAGGCGAGACCATTGCCCCCAGCGGAAACGAGTAAAGAGTTGTTCCCGGACGTGCTGCAGGGCGGGCTGCACACAATCAACGGCAGAAGCTGGCAATGGATCACCTCGTGCCACGCCGCCAAGGTATCGCGGGGAGAGTTGCGGCGTCAATGACGAAGAAGAGCGCTACGGGCTGCGAGCTTCGAGCTACGAGCGAACAGGTTGCTCGCGGCTCATAATTCACGCAGAGTCAGGGAAGGGCACGACTTCAGTCGTGCCGTGAGGGCCGCTCAATGAGGACGGCTTCAGCCGCTGAGGGCGCCCGCAGCGCGGTCGGCAGCGCGCTTCGCCGTAGCCACTGCTCGAACTCCCGCAGGGCGAGCTCGCATTGCAGTCGATGGCGTTCTTTGCGGTCGCGGACCTTTCGGTCGAGCGCGGGCAGGAGGTCAAAAGTTATATTGGCGGGCTGAAAGTTCTTGCTCTCCGCTTGCGTGATGTAGTGGAC
>Ga0209517_10001221_pt1 | contig 39733 bp, 40 predicted proteins | sample PeaSoiMetSII2010_FD_187695 | JGI IMG/M metagenome (GOLD analysis project Ga0209517, IMG submission 187695) | Peat soil microbial communities from Weissenstadt, Germany - SII-2010 (SPAdes) (version 2) | ecosystem: Environmental > Terrestrial > Soil > Wetlands > Peat | place: Germany...
ATCGGCAGACCTGCAACGACAATTTGACGACATCTATCGATCACCGCCTATTCGCCTCTACCTGGCACTGAAGAGACTGCTCGGACAGCTTTAGAGAGAATGTCATAGTCTGAATCGATGAGTGCGTATTTAATCGACACGGTGTCTAGTAATATCTGTTCAAGTAGGGGTTTAGCATGGGTTTCTATTTGTATAAGCTGATTGCGCCTCGAGTAACTTTTGCCCAAGATATGACTGATGCGGAAGCGCAGGTGTTGAAAGTTCATAGTGAGTATTGGACTGACTATGCTGCGAGAGGTGTAGCTGTTGTTTTCGGGCCTGTTTTGGATCCGAAAGGATCATGGGGATTGGCGATCGTGGAAGCTAAAGATGAAGCTAAAGTCCGTGCGATCGGAACAGAGGATCCAGCGGTCAAATCTCAATTCGGTTTCAAATTTGAAGTATATCCAATGCTACAAGTCGTATCGCGAAAATAGCTCCAAAATTACTTATCTGCGCTGTCATTTGCCGCTGTGTTTCTGTTTTTCTCTTCAAGTGCGTTTTCGGGTTTTGAGATGGTTTGTGAATTTCCGTTTCTTTCTTGGTGTTAGTGGTGTATGGTTATAAAAGCCGGATGTATTCGCTTAAAGAATTAAGCGAATTCAACCTAATTCTCTTTCTTACCGCTTCAACATAATCCTGCAGAGTGTATCCAACAATGTTGGTAAACGGGATGTCTAATGTGTCGTAGAATCGACGGACGATTCGTTTCTCGATAGTATTAGTCGCCTTAATCCCGAAAACGCTTTCCAGAACTGAATACACTGTTTCCAGTCGATAGGGGAGTTCATCTCTGGTTACGCTATAGTAGTTTTCTAGGGCGCCGTAAAGAGATGAGAGTCCGCTGGATCCGACGATTTCGGATATGGATTGATCTATTGCTTGACAAAACAGTTTATTGAATTCTTGGAAGCGTGCACTTGCCAAGTGTGTCGCCGTTCATCTAAAGCATCTATTATCTTACGTTTCTAATTATGGGTTCGCCTCTCCTTATCCAGCGTTCAGGTGGCCGACAACAGACCTGTTAACGGTTTCCAATCAATCTCATCTGCCTGGGGAACCGTAAATATGCAGGGTTTAACGCATAACACGTCGGACGATACTTAGCTGTAAATATAACATTGGTTTTGGGATCCATCGTATTAGTGTAGGGAATATTGAAACAGTTCGGGTTAGAGATGCGATTAAAAAGAAACATAGCTACTATGTCGCTGATTGCGCTCGTAACGGTCACATGCATACTGACTACTGCCGAAATGGCGTTTTCCGTTTCAATGACGAACGATCAATATCCGGGCGGATCTGCTACCTTTTATGGTAACGTTGCAGCACCCGATCAAACGGGGTGCGTCTACTTCACAGCGTTGGCGCAGAGCAATCAGTGGGTGCAACAGCCCGATGCTCCAAATCGTTTCGCGCTGTACCATCTTCCACAAAATTACCCACAATCTGGCGCAGTTGTAATTACTGGGTTCGAAGGGGATCCATATCCTCTGGTGGGCGGAATTTCACCATCCTATTTCCAAACCCCACAATGTGCGCCGCCCGTCATTTATGTTGTAAATATTACGAGCAACGGAGGTCTGACGCTTAACCCGAGCGTTGATTCGCCGAAGGGGTTTCATGGTTGACGAAGTTCAGTCTGAATTTATCGAAATACACGTATTGTTTCTGATATGCTGTTATTGCTGCTTGAAGACTAGGCCGGCGGATTCAAGAATATCCTCGTGAGATCTAGCGATCTCTGCCTTATTGGTGAAGTCTAGATTGACGAAGGCTAGCCTAGTCCATGCTTTTGGCTTTGGTATCTGGTCCTTGTTGATCTGGCCCTTGAAGATGAACCCAATGTCCCAGTGGCATGGCATTTTGGGGAATCTTTTCGGCACGTAGGCCTCGGAGATAACTTTCGGTTCGCTCAGTTTCAGATTATCCAATTCGAGTTGTTCTTTCAGGATCCTCTTCGCCGCGTCGTCTGGAGATTCATAGATGATCAGATGTGATGAGGGAAGCATCCAAGCTTTGCTATGAACTTCGATCCGCGATTGATCGAGAGCTCCAATGTGATCCCATGGGGCTTTCGGGTTCAAATTCCCCATCAGTGCACTGTTTGGGTTTTGAGTGTCTGTGATCACTAGAAATGCGGACAGGCATAATCCGCCTTCTGGCACTTCAGGCATTCCGAACGCCATCGTCTCTTCTTGTTTGTTAAAGCGAGTAAATTTCCTGTCAGTCACCATATTACCTCATCTGGGAGAACGAAAGGGGCTGGGTGAATTATGCGTTGGGTACGGTGATTCTAAGGTTACATGTGTGAGGATCATTCCGGTTCGAACAGATTAATGCATGGCTATCTGAAGTTTTTCTCTGTAGTCTCGAAGTTTTGGTATTCTGTCGTAAAGTTTCGACAGGTTGTGATGCATATCTCGCGTCTTCTTGTCTTTACTTACGACCTGATTTTCTTGGTGGTATCCGAAGGCATTTTCATTGTAGTTGAGTTTCACATTATTTTCCCATAGCCTAAGTCCGAATTCGATGTCCTCGTATCCGAATACTCCATCAAATTCAGTATTCCAATTACCCACATCTAGTGCGTCGTCTCGGAAGTATGCGACATTGCATCCATGGAAACAGTTGAACGGATACTTGTGTTTCGTAAAGAATGCGAATTCAGGAAATCTCTTATCATAAAAGCCGCCGGTCGTATTGGAGACGCTACGAATTCTGGGTAGACTGTGAAGTGTTGCAGGATTTTTGAGGACGTTATTCACGGATATCGTGGTGGCGTCAACAAATTTTCGATGCCCAATCGTCGCCGAATGTTGGTGTTTGTGAAGTATCCTCAAATGCTCTTCTACGGTTCGCGGATTGCATATCATGTCAAAATCCAGGGAAAGTATTACATCGCCTACTGCATTTTGTATGCCAATATTGCGAGATGTCGCTGGACGGAATCCGCGGAACGGCATTGTTATTGTTCGGAGTCGCAATCGTTTACGAATTGATTTTGGTGGATGCGGATCTTGAGCGTCTGTCACTACTATGGCTTCGATCAAGTCTCTCGGGTAAGTTTGGTTCACGAGTCCAGCGAGAGTTTTGTGTAGGTAACTTAGGCCGTTATGGAATGGAATAACCGCGCTCACTTTCAGTTCAGGTTTGTAGGTGCGTATAGACAAACCGTGGACCTAATAGATTCATTATTTTGGACGGTATATTAATGTTCGTACTGTGGTACATTAACGTGCGTTACGTTGGAGATTAGTTTCGATTTAACACTCCTCTCCTTATCATAATTATGACTGAGGTTCGATTGGAATGTTTTACTTGGTTGATCGCGTCTTGAAGATCGACTGCGACAACTAATTCGTATTACTGGCTGATTGTTTTCTGTCTAATGCTTCAAGATTTGTGATCGCGAATAACGTTCTCTAACCTGGCAGGAGCCAGAATTCGTTTCCATCTGGGTCTTTGAACATTGCATACGATCCCCACTCTGCTTTCGTCGGTTTAACGCTGAACTCGACACCCTTAGCAATGTATTCCGCATATGTTTTGTCTAGGTCCTTAACTCGGAATCCAATGCCCGTATTCCCTTTCTCGGACGGAGTCGTTTCGCAAAGATGCATAACGATTTGCGAATCTTTCGGTGCTACTGTTACCCAGTGCCCTTCTTTGTCGCGGATTTCAAACCCCAATTTCTCTTTATACCAATCCGCTGATTTATTGGCATTTGAAACAACCACCGCCACGTCGAGTATCGATTCGATCATCTAACCTACCTGTTATCGTTTATTTGATATCGGGCTAATAGGTATTGAAAATTCCATGCTTAGCAGGAGGTACCTGGGCATGAGTTTACCGTCGTCGGAAATAGTTTTCTCACATAATTCCTTTTTAAATGAAACACGCTCATGTTATGTCTGGGGCTCGAAAAGGTGGGCAAGTTTAAGGAATTGCGAGATCATCTCGACCAGCTCGATAAGGAATCTGAGCGAGCGTCTCGAGGACTAGAAACAAAACTGAATCAGCATGCCAGAAAAGCAGCAGCGGACTTTGATCGTGAATCAAAGAGGTTTTCGCAACGAATCGTTAACCTTGAGAAACGTGTTGCGTATTTGGAACGCCGATTGAGAAGAGCAAAGCAGTCACGCGCTCGTTAGGTGAGCCAGGATACAACGGGAAGTTGCGTTTTTCCCGTGTCAATTTTCGATGGATAACCACTTTACCGTGAGTAGAACGATTTCGCAAGATTTCGTAGATGCTTCTTTGGTGAAGGAATTTGGATGATTCGTGCTCACAAGATGAAGAGAGTTTTGGCTTTGTAAAATCGAGGTTATACGCTCTCACGGCGCATTGGCGTAGAAGGTTTATTCGATTCGTTGCGGACGATATTAAATCAAGAGAGCCTCGATCTGTGCTTGACATCGGATGTGGGACAGGCGATATCCTAATTCAATTGCGAAGCAGGGGGATCGAACTTTATGGTATTGATCCCTCATCATTCATGTTGGAACTAGCAGAGAAAAAAATTCGCAATTCAGATCCACATCATGAACTATCTTCTGTGTCTTTGGTTCGCGGGAACAATAGGCATATTCCATTTGATAGGAAATTCGACTTAATCTTCTCCTCACTCTCTTTCCATCATTGGAAAGAAAGGGATGACTCCATACCTGATATTCTCGGAAGGCTGAGTGGGCATGGTGAATTTGTGATATACGAGTATGATCGGGAGATAATGTCATTTCTTCGACGATTGGTTATGGGAAAGCATTCGCTCTCAGCGTCCGATGTGGAAGAGCTGCGGTTTGATGGATATGCTGGAAGGGTTCAGCATAACGGCTCGGTCATCGTTGTGAGTTTTAAGAAGATCGAAGAATCTCACATGAGACGGTGACGCATGGTAATATCTAATTCTGACGTAGAGATCGCGCTCGATTCTACTCGAACATTCTTTTAAGACAAGAACAACGAGACGAAGTCATGAAGAACCTTACACTTGACGCGCAGGGAGAATTATGTTATACGATAAGTGCATCGAACAAGCCGAGACTCTTCATTGATCCAGGTGAAACGGTAAATGTAGAAACTGAGGATGCATTTTCAGGCCAGGTCCGGAAGGAAAGTGATAGACGGGACGTTACTAAGATCCCCTATCCAAATCCTCAATCTGGTCCCATATTCGTCAACGGCGCGGAAAAAGGTGACACTTTAGCGGTCAAAATTGAGAACATACAACCTCTTATTGGCCAAGGGGCGACACGTATCGTTTCCTTTTGGTACAATCAGAGAGACGACACTGAGTTGTTGTTAAAGTTCTTGAAAACAGAAAATGTTCCGCACGGCATCAGGATCTGTAAGATTCAAGAGGAGAAAGTCTTCTTTGACAAATTTACTATCCCATATCAGCCTATGATCGGAACGATAGCCACTGCTCCTCCAACTGAGACGCTACTCACGCTTTATCCAGGACCTCATGGTGGTAACATGGACATCAAAGAAGTCACCAGAGGATCTACTCTATTCCTACCTGTATGGGTTGATGGCGCCCTATTGCACTTAGGAGATGCTCACGCAACTCAGGGAGAAGGCGAACTTTCAGGAGCAGCTGTGGAAATGCCATCGAAAACTACTCTAAAGATTGATCTGATAAAGGGTCGATCGATACAGTGGCCGAGAATTGATTACAGTGATACGTTGTATTCTGTTGCCGCTACCGAAACAGGACGGTCGCTCGTTGAGGCATTGCGAGTCGGATTTACAACGTTGGCACTTTGGCTTGAAGCAGACTATAGTTTGGACCGGTGGGACGCATTCGAGCTACTGACATTTGTATCCAGGGTAAGTTTCGGAAACTTGTGGACCGTTGCTGTGGGAATTCCAAAACAATTTCTACCCAACAGGAAAACTACTTAGACGTATTGATTTAGTGAACTTCGACAATTCGAGGTCAATTATGAGTTCTAAGAACTAAAAAGATCCTGAGTTGTCTAAAAAAGAGGAGCAATTTTATTCATGTCAAGAGAAACGGTCAGCGAAGGTTCGTTGAGCTAAAAATTTTGGCGTGATCTAATTTGCGGAATAGATTAAGAGCACAACTTGAAGATGGACGGGTGGAATTTGGAATCAATCTGGGAATAGGAAGCTGCGAGGTTCCGTATGCTCTTGGCGATGTTGGATTGGATTGGGTTAATTTTGATACCCAACACTCGATTTTAGATACGCGAGCAATCGCCTCCATGATTCAGGCAATGAGCTATTCCAAGACTGTTCCAATCGTTCGTGTATTATCTAACGACGTAGGGCTCATCAACAAGGCTTTGGACATCGGCGCGCAGGCTGTGATTGTGCCCATGGTGAATACTCGTGCAGAAGCAGAGAAAGCAGTTCGATCTGCCAGATACAAATCGCCTGGATTGCGAAGTTGGGGTGCACGTGCAGCAATCAGAGACCCCGAGTACGCTTCAACGGCTGATTCTGAAATAATGGTAATTCCACAAATCGAAACGGAACTCGCTCTCAAGAATATTGAAGAAATCGTTACCGCAGAAGGAATTGATGCCGTGTTTTGCGGGCCTTCTGATCTTTCCATGTCACTAGGGGCCTTCGGTAAGTTCGATAATCCCTCGTTTCAAAAAGCAGTGGAACTGATCGTGTCGACATGCGAGGCGCATGATGTCGCGCCCGGTTTATTGGCTCCTGCAGGCACCGTTGAAAAGAGTATCCAGCAGGGATTCAAGCTAATCTCGCTGGGACAAGACTTGGCTATGCTCACACACGCAGTTTCGGATGTGCTAAAGGCCGCTCGAACCGGTGTAATGTCAGCGAAGCACTAGCGTACTGTTACTCAACAACTCAGCCAACCCTCCAGATTTGGCACACATAATTGACATTGTTGCAAGTTTGAGAACACGTAGCCAAGCATAAATATGACATACGTCATACATAATCCTAGTGACCGACCATGGTGAGCCGTCTTTTCATATATTTGTTAGAAGAAGAAAGACTGGCAAGAAAGAAGAAAATGCATCGATAACTGTTTTCGCTTACAAATTGTAGCCTGAGTTTTCCTGTAGAGATAAGGAATCACCCGTTTTATTTGATCTGGCAAAGCAGTGCTTGTCTTTTTCAGTGAGACTTGCTCGACGTTTAATCGATTGACAGTCTTCGTCTGGGAACTAGCATGTATTCAAAATCAAAGCGGTTAGCAAATTCCAATTGAGGAAAACCTGAGACAGATTAAATAAGAATCGTAGCGGTAGGCTCGAAGATTCGGTGTGCACATGTTGAGGGTTCGATTGTCGAACTCCGATGCACGATCAATGACGATGACAATTGATGAAATACAAGTGGGTCGTCTTAACAGTCACTACCGTCGGCGTTTTGATGGATGGGATAGACTCAAGGATCGTTATAATTGGACTTCCTCAAGTCGCTGCGGCACTGCATGCCGATATTGAACAAGCTATTTGGTTCACACAATCGTACGTGCTTGCTTCTACGATTGCGTTACTGCTAATTGGAAGACTGACCGATATAGTAGGGAGAGTAAAGATTTACACGATCGGTTTTGCGATCTTCACAATTGGTTCAGCTCTCACAAGCATCGCTCAGAATCCGGCTCAGTTTATCTTGTGGAGAGGATTGCAAGGGCTTGGGGTTGCCATGCTTTTTACGAACAGCGTGGCTATGATCGTTGATGCTACTCCTACTAACGAATTAGGGTTTTCTCTTGGGGTCAATCAAATTGCGTTCAGATTTGGCGCGATGGCTGGGTTAACGATAAGTGGTTTAATTCTTTCTTTTCTTGATTGGAGATTTCTATTTTACGTTAATATTCCAATTGGCATTTTCGGTACGTTTTGGTCGCATCATAGGCTCAAGGAGATAGCCAAAGTAGAGAAGAAAATGACAATAGATTGGTTTGGATTCGCGTCTTTTTCGATCGCGATCACCACCTTTCTTCTGGCGCTGACTTACGCTGCTTATGGATTGTCTGAAGACTTTGTAGTGTACGGTCTCTTGCTTGTCAGTGTGATGTCTCTCGCAATCTTTGTTTTGCATGAGAGGAAGCAGAAGCACCCCCTGCTCGACTTGGGTCTACTGAAAATACGCGAGTTCACAGGAGGGTTGATTGCGCAATTGTTGAATGCGATTGCGTGGGGCGCATTTCTTCTTTTGCTGAGTCTTTATTTTCAATTGATTCTTGATATGAGTCCTCTGGATGCCGGGATTAGGATAATTCCATTTGACATTGCGTTTCTTGTTGCAGGTCCTTTGAGCGGAAGATTTTCTGATAGGTATGGGCATCTCCCATTCACAACTACCGGTTTGGTCCTCACAAGTCTCTCGCTTTTTCTGTTTTCGACGATCACGATTGCGACACCAATATCGCTTGTATTCCTTTACATGATGATCCTTGGAGTGGGAATGGGGTTGTTCGTCTCTCCAAATATCAGTTCGATTATGGGTTCTGTGCCTGAAAAAAGAAGAGGAATCGCATCGGCGTTCAGAGCCACGTTCTTCCAAGTTGGATTTGTTATCAGCATCAATGTTGCCGTTCTGATAATGACTTTCGTAGTGCCATACCAAACAATAACGCAGGTAGTATCATCAGTAAACCCGATTTCGCTTTCGAGGTCTGACAAACTGCTTTTCATCGAAGGGCTAAGCAGTGCTCATTTCTGGCTCGCAGTCGTTAACCTTGCTGCAATTCCGCCCTCGATACTCCGTGGCAACCCAAAGAGAATACGGAACGAATTATTGGAGAAAGCGCCTTCAGTAAGACATTATGAAACTAGGGCGGTTGTCTAATTCTGGTAGAGAGAGTTATTGAACAGGTTTCTCCCTTTCTGATTGTAATCGTTCTGCTAATTGGGATGGCGAAACGATCACTTTCTTGTCGTCCTCGGGGAGTTCGTACCATCGTTTCTTCTCTCCGATTCTTGCTCTAATTCTCCAACCCATTGTTTTTGGAATATTTTCGAGTCGTGAACTTAACTCTTCCAGATGTTTACGGGCAACGGATTCATATTCAGAATCAAGTTTGAACTCCTCCAGTGCGGTCAGGATGAAGCCAATATTGGTGCTTAAGGTTTTGTAGATTCCCCAGTCCTCACTGCATAGCTGAGCTAGGTAGAGTCCGTTTATTGTTTCCGCATCATCTGAATCGCCGATTTCATGATCATGTACTAGAGCTATGATATCCCTGTATTCGCGTTCCGTTATGTGAACGACCTGAAGTTTTGTGGCTAGAAGGTCTGCCAAAGGTATTGTCGGTTTGTTGAGGGTCAGTCGATTTCTGAAGTCGAATTTGTGACACATCTTGAAAACATCTAAGAAGATATCTATTCGTCTTTCATTTGTTAGATCGTTGAAGATTAGCCTCTGATCTCCATAATACGCGTTGAAAACTTCTCTCGGCGCATATCCAAGTTCCAAGAAGAGACTTTTGATGCTTCGAGCTTGCTTAGACAAGCCCATGAAATCAATGTCCGCATATTTTCGTTCTAGTGATCGATGAGTCGCGCTTGGGCAATGAAAACGGATCGCCAATCCGCCGAACAGTCTCAAGACTACGTTTTTTTTGTCTGCTAGATCAATTATTCTCTCGGTTTCCTTAACAATGTCGGCAAAAGGAGGAGTAGTTGACGTTTCACTAGCCACCTAAATCAACTCCATGGATTGCGATGTCTCTCTTTCTCATTACGAAGCGGTATTAATTGACCTTTGCAGCATTTCCAACTTTGAATATATCCTATTCACGTTCATAGTTCCCACAAACTGATTAACCTATGATAGTAGGCGTTAGGAGCCAGTGCGATAGTTGACGATTAAGAAAATTGATGCGATCCCAGTTCGAACGCCGATGCGAAGTTTTACCGACGCATATTCGGCGTATTCAATGAATCAATTTGTCCTTATTCGAATAGAGAACGATGATGGAAAGATTGGTTACGGAGAAGCCCCATGCACGGTTACTGTCGGATTCTACGGGGAAACATTAGAATCAACAACAATTGCTATCAGAAATTATATTGCACCCGCATTGAGAGGGGCAGATCCATTGAATATACGCAGAGCCATCTCGATCGTTAATCAGATGCATGGAGCAGCGTTCCTTGCGAAGACAGGTATTGACATTGCGTTGCACGATCTCGTCGGCAAGATCCTCAATGTTCCCACCTCCACTCTTCTAGGCGGAGCACAGAGAGCAACTCTTCCTGTGGCATCTGAAATCGGAATTGTTGAACCCGAACAGGCTGCAAAAGAATCGTTGCGATTAGTGGACTTGGGTTTTAGGGCCATCAAATTGAAGGCTGGAAACAACGCTGAAACTGATGTTAAGAACGCGAGAGCCGTTCGTGATCAGGTTGGCGATGAAGTTGAATTACGAGTCGATCCGAACGCGGGATGGACACGCTATGAGAGTTTGAAGGCAATAAAGGAACTAACCAAATGTGATCTGGAATATGTTGAACAACCTCTTCCCCGATGGGATCTGGAAGGCCTAGCATATCTGAGAAAGATGACAGGTGTACCGATTATGGTCGATGAAAGCGTTTGGAATCCTCACGACGTGATGAAAGTGGTGGAGGCTAAGGCTGCGGATTTAATCAATATCAAGATAACCAAAGCTGGTGGGTTGAAGAATTCGATTGACATTTACACTACTGCTCAAGCGTCAGGAATACCATGCATCGTTGGCACTGAGCTTGAAGCATGCGTTGCCGCTCCTGCAAAACTTCAACTTGCTTCGTCCTTCGAGGATCTTCCCTTCGCAGTTGAATTCACCGAACTGGCTTACCAGAATATGCTTCTTGATAAACCGTTGAAGATTGAGAACGGTTGCCTACATTTGCCAGGAGGCCCAGGGTCGGGTCTAGAGCCAGATCTGAAGTCTATCGAGCAACACAAAGCGGCGATGTAACCTGATAGATCAAGTAGTGCTTAGGTCGGTGTAATATTGGTCGGAATCAATTTGATTCAAACAACCCGAGTACAACGATGAATTCGAGAACCACCTCATATCAAAAAATTAAAGCCTTGATGATTCATGGCCATTCGAAATGATCTAAGAACAGTCAAGACGAACATTTTTAGACGGATCGATGAAACATTTCCGCAACAATGCTCTTTTCTTCAACAACTGATACGCATCGAAACGGTAAACCCACCAGGAAAGTATGAGGAGATCATGAAATTTCTCAGCTCCTTCGCAGCCGAGAACGGTTTACGAAGTGAAATCTTCGAAACCCCGCAACAGAAATGTGTTGATGCCGGTCTCGACGCCAACGAACGCAGATTAAGCATCAAAATAACAGAAGGAAGCTCGCGACCAAGAATCTTGCTCTTAGCTCACGCGGACACCGTTCCCATAGGTGACAGAGTATTATGGAAACATGACCCGTTCAAAGGAGAGATGACTGAAGGAAAAATATACGGAAGAGGAGCATGTGACTGCAAAGGACGAATCGCTGGCTACGTGTTCGCGTTATTAGCGTTGAAACGAGAACTCAAGTCACTTCCGTGTGAAGTCTCAGTTGCGGTCACAGTTGATGAAGAAATAGGTGGCGAAACAGGCGCTAAATATCTTCTAGACGAGAAAATGCTCGACTGCGATCTCTGCATCGGAGAAGGCTACACTTGGGAAGTGTTCCATGGATTCAAGGGGTTGCTTTGGTTCCGAATCACAATAAAAGGGGTTACGGCCCACGGATCGACACCCCACCTTGGCATCAGCGTCGTGCCAGCGTTGGAGGATATTCTTACACAACTTAGAGAATATCGTGAGAAAAAATTAACCTCATCCGATGGATTGTCGGATACGACGATGAACGTTGGAATAGTTCATGCGGGTTCAAAAATCAATATGGTGCCCGATCTTGCCACCGTCGAGATCGATTGCAGAGTCGGAAGTAATCACAAAATCAAACAAATCATCGCTGAAGTCTCAGAAATCGTGAAACGTGCCAAAGATGCTAATCCGAAAGTCTCGATAACCCTGGATGTTCCGAATAAGAGCGAACCGATTTCAATGGATCCACAACATAGCCTCGTGAAAACCGTTCACTCAGCCGCAGAAGAAGTCACGAACAGAAAGATCCCGGTCACATTGTGGTTCGCACATTCAGACACTCTACACTTCCTCAACAAGGGTATACCATCCGTTAATTACGGTGCAGGAAGGGCCGGCGTAGCTCACATCACAGACGAGTACATCGATTTGGAAGATTTGAAATTGTCAACGAAAATCGTAGCGTTGTCTATTCTAAAACTTACGACGGGATAGTACAAACGATGCCTCAACGGAATAATTTTGATGAATTTTCCTTCAGACGACCAATAACTATTCAGGATTACAGAGACTGCGAAGACGTTCAACGAAACGCATGGGGAATGAGTGAGAGTTCCGTCGTACCATTACTCGTGCTCCGCCCGATCAATGAGAAGGGCGGATTCATCATGGTCGCGTATGATCGTAAAAACAGGCCGATTGGTACGACAATCTGCATCCTCGGAAAACATGAACGAAAACGTGTTCTGTACTCCCAGTTGACCGGCGTCATCCCAGAATTCCAAAGCAAAGGCATAGGGAGAGTGCTGAAGCTTAAGCAACGGGATTACGCATTGAAAGAGGGTTACGATCTGATCTGCTGGACCTATGACTCCATGCAGAGTATAAACAACTGGTTCAACCTGAACACACTAGGCGCGTTGACAAGGGCGTATTACGTTAACTACTACGGAGAAATGGAGGACAGAGTAAACGAAGGATTAGCCACGGACCGTTTCCTCGCAGAATGGTGGATAAAAAGCCCAAGAGTAAAGAAAAGAACTAGTTCACGCTCGCTTTTCGTGAGCGAGCAAGTCGACGATTCGCTCGTAGCCAATCCTACCAAAATCGAATCTGGTGTCCGTATACCGACTGGGCAGTCTTCCTTGAAACGATCAGACTCTGTACTCGTAGAGATCCCGTACAGTTACGATAAACTGCGTGATTTCAACCGAAGGATTCTTATCAAATGGCGAGAGGAGACGCGTGAACTGTATGTACGCTTGTTCAAAGCTCGATATATCGCAACCGAAGTGATATTGGATAAGTCCGATTATCCGCGTAGTTTCGTAAAATTAGAGAGGAGGCCGTTAGAACGAATTCTCAGGCACTGATGCCCGTAGAATCTGTTGAGATACGTGAAATCAATTTACCATTGGTTTCTCCGTTCGAGACGAGTTTCGGTGTAGAAAAGGTCAAAGAAGCTATCATTGTAGCATTAAAGAAGAATGGCGTGACCGCCTATGGCGAGTGCGTTGCAGCAAGCGGGCCATGGTATAGCGAGGAGACCATAGCCTCCGCGAAATACATAATCAAACAACTACTTGCGCCAATAGTCCTGAAAGAAGAACTTGACAGTCCCGCCTCATTCATAGACAGAACGAAGGCTATACGTGGTAATAACATGGCTGTTGCAACAGTCGAGATGGGTTTATGGGATCTGATGGGAAAACTCCGCGATACATCTCTCTCGACACTTATCGGCGGTGAGAAGAAAGAAGTTCAGGTAGGAGTCAGCATTGGAATCCAACCGACAATCGCTGACCTTCTAGACAACATCAGTTCCTATCTAAATGACGGTTACAGAAGGATTAAAATCAAAATTAAACCAGGTTATGACCTTGAACCCGTCAAGGAAATCAGGAAGAAGTACCCCAAAATTCTCTTGCAGGTCGACGCCAATTCAGCCTATTCGCTTCAGGATTCGAATATGCTCAGTGAACTAGATACATTCGACCTATTGCTGATCGAGCAACCATTAGCTCACGATGACATAATTGACCACTCCAAACTACAAAAACTCCTCAACACACCATTATGTCTTGACGAAAGCATACACAGCGTCGAAGACGCGCGGAAAGCGATTGAGATCGGAGCATGCCGAATCATAAACATAAAGGCTGGCAGAATGCGTGGCCTCGCGTGCTCCAAGAATCTCCACGACCTATGTCAACTACACAAAATTCCAGTTTGGTGCGGAGGAATGCTCGAAACCGGCATAGGTCGAGCCTTCAATGTCGCACTCGCCTCCCTCTCCGGTTTCACTTTACCAGGTGATATATCCGCTAGCAAACGTTACTTTAAACGTGACATAATTACCAAGGAATTCGAACTTACAAAAGACGGCACATTGGAAGTACCTACTGCCCCAGGAATAGGTGTAGATGTCGATTCAAAGCTTCTCGACGCGTGCACTACCTCAAAAGAAACACTCACCGTCCAGCAATTCAGACCTTGACAATTTCCGCATAACACATCAATTTGGAGGGTTAATTTGAAGAAATACGCCGCAAAACTAGGAATACTGGGCGGTATGGGACCAGAAGCTACTGCAAGCTTATACCTTAACATCATCAGAAGATGTCAAAGAGAACTCGATGCGAAATACAATTCCGATTTTCCGCCAATCATCATAAACAGTTTCCCTGTACCCGACGGACGAATGTGGAAAGGATTCGATGAAATCGAAGTAAAAAGGGCACTTGCAGATAGCGTCAAGCTCCTCGAAAAGGCCGGCGTGGATTTCATCGCGATTCCATGCAACTCCGCACACCATTTCTTACACGTGATGCAGAAAGCCGTTCACGTCCCAATCCTCAGTATAGTCGACGAAACAGCTGAAAAAATCAAGAAGAGAAGGATTAAGAAAGTATTACTGCTTGCCACCAAATTCACAGCGAATCGCCAGATTTACGATAAATCATTAGCCGATCGGGAAATCACGCTAATCAAACCGCGATCAGGACAACAGGATATCATCAACGATATCACAATTAGAGTCGAGTCAGGCCGCCGTAACAAAGCGGATAAGACCAAACTAATCAATATCATTGAGGAACTGAAAGAAAAAACTGGAATTCAAGGTGTTATAGGAGGTTGCACTGAGATCCCGCTTCTCATCAAGTCGAAAGATATCTCAGTGCCTCTCTTCGATACGATCGACATCCTAGCTGCATCATGCTACGATTTGGTCTGTGGAAAAAGAGATCTCATGAAGTCATAGACCTGTGATCTGTTGCTGTTTCGAATCTCATCTACCGATCAAATGGCATGCTACGTTGCACATCATCTGCAGATCTAAATCAAGAAAGATGGACAGTAATGGTCCTGTTGATGTCCGCTAGTCGCTGGTTGACTTATCCCGGCGGAATCTCCTTGTACACAAGTGATAGGTCGAGTCCTCGTGACTTTTGGATGGCTTTGGCTGCGAAGAAGTAAATCACACCGATTATGAAGATTACACCGAGTATTACTAGTGAGACACTAGATAGGTTCGTTGGGATTCCCGCGTAGCCAGGATTCAAAACTACGAACAGGTCCATTACGATAACTGACAATGCTCCCAAGACTCCCATTATCGTCATGGTTGGTATGGGTCCAATGCGACTTTTTACAAAACCTGGAAGAGCTTCGAATGACTCCTTGCGGATGAACGGGAAGACTGCTGCTGACGCGCAAGCGACAAGCCATGCGGTGTTAAAACCAGTTGTGAAGTTGGTGAAGGAGAACGCCAACGAGAACCATGCGTAGAATGCCGTGCCTATAATCGCGATGACCGTGATTGTTACAACGGATCGGACTGGGGTGTGATATTTCCTGTGAGTTTGAGAGAACCATGTAGGTATCACAGCATCATAACTCCATGCGAAGAGATTTCGAGTGGCAACGAGGTAGAATGTCATGGCGAGTAAGTAAAGCCAACATATCATTCCGGCTAGGGTAAGTACTACAATCCCAATGTTAGGCGCTGCGATGTCCACTATCAGCGGTATGTACGGGGCGGTTGGTAAAGCATAGGAAGACGGGACGTTAAATGCTAGGTAACTTAGCGAAGCTAGGAACTGGTAACCAGTAGCGTTGAATAGAACGGATCCAAGCACTATTGTGAAAATTGTAATGACGAATAGCGGTATCAGTGTCGACCATACTGCCGTGCGACCGACATCCTTGATTTCTCCTGAGAAGAAGTTAACGACATTGGCTCCTCCCAATGTGAAGTAGCTGATTGGAAGTGTTGTTATTGTTCCAGCTAGTACCACATTCCAGTCAGGGCTAATCGTCATCCCATTTTGTTGTGCCGCTTGAATGATCATGTGATAGCTGTCTGGATTGTTCGTGTAGGACTGGGCGAAACTATTGAAGGAATTTATGAAGGCACTTTGAGGGGTTATCGCTAGGACCGCAATCCATGTGAACACAGTGATCATGCCGATTATGAACGCTACGAAATTCACAACCTTGAGCCATTTTACCTCCACGATCATTAGCACCATGATGAGGAGCATAGTGACGGCTCCGATTAGAAAAGACCAGAGCGGTTGAGTAGCAACTTGTGAAAGTGAAGTCATGTAACTGTTACTCAATACTGCGCCACCGACAGCCAAGGATGATGATATTGCTGTGGAGGCCATGAAGAGACAATTCCATGCGATGCCTAGGATCGCTATCACGGTCCAGAAGAAATTGTTCGCGAAACCCAAAGTCGGATTAATCGATCTGCTCACGAACACATAATCTCCGCCCGACCGAGGCATTGCGATCGTGATCATCGAATACGTCATAACGACGAAAAAGTTCAGCACCATTGCAATAATTAGGCTTAAAATGAAATTGTAAGACGGAGCGAATGCCAAGCTGGTCGAGAAAACTAGTAAGGTACCAGAGCCCATGTTCAACATTCCCATGGCGAGTATGAATGCGTCCCACAACCCGAATGGCCTCGTAAGGCCAGTCGCCTTTCTTACGAAAACTTCCTTACTCATTCGAGGTCGTTTGCGGTACCACGTAATTACTATATAACTTAATCTAGAGCCCTAATTCAATGAGTGTGAATTGCGACCGCGACCCTTGAAAACAAGTCAAATTCGATCAGTAAGCCGTGGTTATTTCGAAAGTCTTCAAGTAACACTCCCTTATCGTTCGCAAAACTATATTCAATACAACCAATATTGATTTTGCAGCCACAAGTGAGGAGTGTCTTGTCAAAGATCTTCGTTTACGTATGGTTCGATGTTGAAGACTACGTTACGAAAGAATCGAATGATCTCCCACCAATAGCATTTAGAATATTGAAGAAATACAACGTCCCTGTCACTTGCAAGTTGGTTGCTGAGAAAGTCAGGTTTCTACAGGAGAACGGACGAAATGATATTCTCGAAGCTATTGCTGAATATGATGTCGGCTATCATCTGGACACCCATAGCCGCCATCCTACGCTCTATGAATATCTGGCTGATCTAGACACGTGCGCTGGAGCAAAAGAATTCTATGCGAGAGAAAAGCAAGGATTCGAGTTGGTCAAGCAGGTTTTCTCACGAAATCCTTCATGCTTTGGTCATCCAGGCCCTGCATGGGCTCCCCATGTCTATCCAGCGCTAACCGAGATGGGAATTCCCATCTACTTAGACGAGACTCCTATTGTGAACTTGAATAATCAGCCTTACTGGTACTGCGGTGTTCTGAATCTTAACGGAGCGAATCGTAACTTCATAGTGTTCGATTACACTTTTGAAAACCCGAAGGGCGTAACAGTACTGAAGCGAAAATTCAAGAAAATGCATGACACTCTTAGCAAGAGTGACGGCGGAGCCGTCAGTATTCTCTTCCATCTTCACACAACAATCAACAAAAAGTTCTGGGACGCCGTTAACTTCGGCAAGGGTAAGAACAGGACTAGGGAAGAGTACACGCGGCCACAGGCCCAACCTGCGAAGATAACAAGTCGGGCTTGGGAGCAATTCGAAGAATTAATCAGATTCATCTCATCATTCGATGATGTCGAATTTATCACGGCGACACAAGCAGCGAAAATCTATAGCCAACCAGTAAGAACCGTCCTCACTAAAGATGACTTACACAGGATTGTCAAACACTTTCGAAAATCCACGGATTACCTCGAAGCTGAATCGAAATGTGCCTTATCCCCGGCACAAGCCTTCTATGCCGTGGCGAGAGGTCTAAGTGAATTACTAAATGGAACTGATCTGCCCGAAAAAGTGGAATTCAAAGAACCTCTGGGACCTCTGGTATCGACACGAACAGCTGGAAATACACGTGTTTTCTCGAAGGATCTAGTCGTGGCTGCGCTGTCCGCTGTAGAGTTTATGGACAATGAGAATCATTTACCTCAAAGTGTCCACGTCGGCGATAGTGCAGATCTGAGCCCTGAAGATTTCCTCGTTACCGCTTCGAAGTTGTTAGGGTTTGTACTCGCCGGCAAAACGTTACCTAAGAAAATGATAGTCTCGCGAGGAGCGGCGCCCAATGTGAAGTATGTGAACCGCGCAGCGTTCAAAAAGGCGTGTAAATGGACGGTGCTTCCGGCTAGGTTCAAGGCACCAAAAATATTCGAACAAATTAAGTTGCAGGCTTGGACGCTAAGACCTGCCTATCCGGTTTCCAATTGATCTCTTCGGTCAACCTGAAACGAAGAGCCTGCTCTTCACGCCTTTTTCGTCGATGTTAACTATAATCCCACGCAGTACGCCTTCTCCATATTCGCTTCCTGGATTGTAACAGACGGTCCTGCCAATCTTGGTTTCGCCTCGTGCTTCGTGAATATGTCCGTGAAGGCCCATTAATGGCTGATATTTCTCTATGAGTTTTTTCACGGCGGTGCTGCCGACCGGAACCATTTCGACACCCGTTCCAGGAATGACGACGGGTTTCAGGTCCTTGTCCAGCTTGGCTGCTGTATCAATTCCTGAATCGTAAGGCGGGCAATGGAAATTGAAGATACAATTCTTCATATCCTTCACTTGCACGGCCATCTCTTCAATCTTCTTTTCTAATTCTTCTTCAGATAACTCTCGTGGGCTGTCCCAAGGCGTACGGTTGCTGTAACCGGAGCTGATCATTTCATGATGTTCATCGATTGTGACGACTTTTCCTTCGGGGTTGGTGATTGCATTCGAAGAATTCAGTACTTCGTCAATCGCGAAAGCGTCGTCGTTTCCTGGTGTCATGTATACTTTGGCATTCAGTTCTTTTAATCGCTCTGCGGCTATTTCCATCCAGTGTTTTACTGTTTCAGCCATCAACTTGTTGAAGAGAGCATCAATCTTGGTAGGGTCTTTGTTGAGCTCATCCATTTCTTGTGGGTTCGTGTAATATGGATAGAATCCGTTGTATCGAATGTTGGACTCGAGTTTCTCAATCTCTTCTTTGTTCGTGGCAGAGACATCTGTTCCCAGGAGCTTGGACTTGTATGATCCGTCAGACTGCTTAACTATTGGAACAATCATTTTTCCAGTCATATCGCCCCCCATTATGACGACATTTGCCTTGTACATTTTTGCCGCATTTAGAAATTTGACGAAAACTTTCTCTGAACCATGAAGGTCAGTCGTGTAGAAGATTCTTGTCAGCATCATCAGTTACTCTCTAATTGTTTCGTCAACGTCATTGTACCACTTCTTCTTCTCGCCGATTCTCGCTCTCATCTTAAACTTACTACTTTTCGGTTCATTTTCGATTCTGGTTAGCAGACGATCGATCTTCGAAACTACATCTTCCTTATCGCTTTGAGGAATATCATAATCCTGCAAAAGCAACTTTGTTTTATTGAGGTTATTCGTCACTGTGTGATAGAAGCCCCAATCACCGCTAAGCAATTTGGCTATGTATACTTCATTGACTGATTCCTTATCTGTGTCTCCGAGGCTGTGAGCTCTGATCAGGACAATTGAATCCTTAACGTCCTTCTCATTGATTCGGTGAATCTGCATCTTCTCAAGCAGAATATCTGCCAAAGATATCGTGGGGTAATCGACTTCCAGCCTGCCTCGAAAATCGATAGTATGACTCATTTCGAGTTTGTCGAAGAATACGTCAACATGAAATTGTCCCTTCGGCTCTAGGTACATCTGCCTATACGCCCAGATTGATGGAGTTCGTCGAACTCGCGGTTCTGGGTTGAAACCTACCGACTTGAAGAATGGTTCAAGTTTATCCTGGAATTCCCCGTAGGTCATTACATCGATGTCTGTGAATTCCGTGTCTCCACCAAGTCTTCCTAGGTTCTGATGGAGACTAGCGTATTCAGGGCTGTGAATTCTCACCGCCAAGGCGCCCAGCACTCGTAGAACTATTCCGTTCTCGTTGGCCTTTTCGGCTAATCGGCGGGCTTCGTTGAGGAAATATTCTGAAGGGATAGGTGAATCTTTCATGTTCACTGTACTAGACCTTCACTACGTCGCGAATCACGTTCGGGGTTATTCATGTCTTGTTATTAGCCATGTGGTCTGCTAAAGCAGTTCGGGCCTAGATCACTGTGATTTCACATGCAAACGCGTTGCTTCAGTCAATTCGTAATTGTTTCTACGGTTGACTCGTCAAACTCGTGTAAATCATTGCAGCTCCTGCTGTCATAGCTAAACTTCCCACCACAAATAAGCCAACGTTGAAAATCGCCGTGAACCATTGAACGAAGAGAAGATTATATGACCGCATTGCTGAATGGAACAAAGCGGCCCCTGCACCTAGCACCGCTAACCCAAACAGGAAGAGGTCGATACGCATCTTCGAATTCCTACCGCCCACATTTTGTTGGGGTTGGGCTTCTTTGAAGTCTTCCGACTTCGTATTTGCCCAGGTACTGGTAATAGCGACATTCATGCCGGCCATTCTAATTTTACCGCACTACTCTTGACCCGTATTGGATACTAAAATTTTCCCGGTGGTTACCCGAGCTGATATGTATATGCCATCTTCGCTTGGCTTCCGCGATAATTGTCGTATGTGTTTGGCTTTGAATCTTCGAAAATTAGTTTCTGAAATACGTGGCTAATTTAGTGCAGGTTTCTTCAGGTGTTTCATATACTTCCTGTGTTCCAAGAAGGTATTGCAGCGCCCAAACGTCGCTTACGAATTTCGGTTTGTATCCGTACCGCGACACTATTCGGGCATTCACTCTGAACGCGTTCTCGTCTTCGCCTAATGCTCCTGAGTAAATTGCTGCGTTGAAACTTCTCACGCCCATATCATTGTAGTATTCGAGGACTCTTACGATTCCTTCTGCTATTCCTCGCCAGTTCTCCGTTGTTAACTGATCGAAGTTTGAGTGATCAATAACCACTGCCTGTGCTTCATTTAGACCGAGGGGCGCGAACGGTATCATCCAATGAACGTTGCTGAAATCCGTAAGGTATCGTAGTCCGAGTCTTCTTTCACTTTCGACAAGATCGTACCAATAATTCACTCCGTTTTTCAATTCGTACTCTCTTGAAGCCCTGAACAATTCGCTAGCAGTCTGAAGAGACATATCGCTTGACAGAGCTTGGATGTGTGCATGTGTGATCGTTGATCCAGCAGGAGGAAGGAAGTTGATCACAATGCTAGGGTATCGTATCTCTGACGAAAAAGCGCGTACTCTGTCAAAATATTTTACACAGACATTGAACGCATCGAGGAGCATTGGAACTGAAAACTCATTCAATCTCATATCGTGTTTTTGGGTTGGAACTACAATCGCGTTGAAGTAATCATGTGCGAAGAGGCTTGGGAAGCAAATGGCCTCATTGGTTTGTAGCCGTCCTTCCGGAGCGATCTCGGGTGGAAACTTGGGAGCAAATTTTTCTAATTTTTCTGGACAGAAAGGGCAATTCTCTCGCGACGACTGAGCTAACTCTTTCGTGAAGTCATCTTCCGATTCCATGAATCGTCTTACGTATTCGAATCGGTTCTTCGAGACGAGAACTCTCCTGCCAGTCAATGGATCGCGTCTGTATTGGAGAATTTGCGCGGTCGGTTCGAAGTTATTGAGAGGGCTGAGGATGCATGCCGTTCTTTCCGTAGACTCGAACGTAATGCCCATTATGATCTGAGTTTGGTTAAGAATCACGACAGTAAATATTAGTTGCCACATGTGACCAAAATTGGCATCGTTTCGCCAGTCAGTTGACTCCATACTTTCGGATCGGCTATGCCATTGTCATCGTTGCATATCGAAGATGAAATTCGAACCAAACGGCTAAGAACCACCCCGAATTGCGGCCAGTAATAACGTGTTTGCTATGGCGTTACGAGAAATTCTTCCCACCTCTACGTTAATCTTTCCTGAAGCTAAGCCAGGTATAAACGTCCTAACGGAGATTCATCGAAAAAGCCTAACTGATCCAAACGGTTTCTGGAAAAAAGTTGCTGATGAACTCTACTGGACCGCGAAGGATGGTCCAGCGTTCGAGGAGATGAACCAACCACCTTACGGTAGATGGTTTTCAGGTTGGAAGACGAACCTATCATACAACGCCCTGGACCGACATGTCGCTGGACCTAGAAAAGACAAAATCGCCTTCCACTGGGAAGGCGAAAACGGTGAGAAACGCAAACTCACATACACCGATCTATACAATGAAGTGAACCGATTCGCTTCCGCACTTGAAAAACTGGGCGTTAAGAAGGGAGACCGAGTTACAATCTATCTTCCCATGATTCCTGAACTTCCGATTGCGATGCTCGCAACAGTTAGACTCGGAGCTATTCATACGGTCATCTTCGCCGGATTCGCAGCGCAAGCCGTTGCGAACAGAATCAAAGATTCCGGTTCTAAGATCGTCATCACATCTGATGGAGCATACAGGAGAGGTAAGACGATCGCACTGAAACCGCTTGTGGATGAAGCAATTAAGCTAACAACGGGAATAGAAAAAGTCGTTGTCGTCAGGCGAGCCAACAATCCGGTGACCATGCAGCCAAATCGCGACTTCTGGTACCACGAGATCATGAGCTCAGCAGAGAAGTATGTCGAACCGAAACAGGTGGAAGGAACACATCCAGCTTTCATTCTGTATACATCAGGAACTACTGGGAAACCAAAGGGAACAACCCACGGAACCGGAGGATACATGACCTATGCCTACTACACGCAAAAAGCCGTCTTCGATGTCAACGAAAACGATGTTTATTGGTGCACTGCTGACATCGGTTGGATCACTGGTCACACTTACATCGTATATGGCCCACTGCTCTCGGGCGTCACCTCTCTAATGTTTGAAGGCGTTCCTGACTATCCTGAAGCAGACAGATGGTGGAGCCTGATCGAAAACTACAAAGTCACAATCGCATACACCAGCCCAACCGCCATAAGGATGCATATGAAGTTCGGTGACCAATGGGCTGCCAAACATGATCTGTCATCGTTAAGATTACTTGGCTCCGTGGGGGAACCGATTAATCCCGAAGCCTGGTACTGGTTCTTCAAGAATATTGGGCAAGAAAGATGTCAAATTGTCGACACGTATTGGCAGACGGAGGGAGGTGGCATGCTGATCAGCCCTCAACCAGGTTTAGCAAAGATCCCTCTGAAGGCTGGCTCAGCTACGTTCCCAATGCCAGGCATAGACGCTGACATCTATTTGGAAGACGGCACTGCAGCCAAGATGGGCGAGAAAGGCTACCTTGTAATCAAACGTCCGTGGCCAGGCGAAATGATGACGCTTTGGAACGACCCTGAAAAATTCAAACAAGTATACTACAGCAGATACCCGAACGTCTACTATGCTGGAGACTACGCAATGAAGGACAATGACGGCTACTTCTGGCTTTTGGGTCGCGCAGATGAAGTTTTGAAGGTAGCCGGGCATAGGATTGGAACAGTAGAATTAGAGGATTCGCTGATCCAACACCCGGCCGTAGCCGAATCAGCAGTAATCGGCAAATCGGACCCAGTCAAAATGGAAGTCCCCGTCGCTTTCGTTGTGCTCAAACCAAATTATGAACCAAGTGCAGAGCTGAGAAAAGAATTATCAAATCACGTTAGAAAAACCATGGGACCCATCGCTGTGCCAGACGCAATCTATTTCGTCGCCAAACTACCAAAAACACGTAGCGCAAAAATCATGAGAAGAGTAATCAAAGCCGTTGTAGAAGACAAGGTGATCGGTGACGTCACTACACTCGAAGATGAAACCAGCGTACAAGAAATGAAAATTGCGTACGCCGAGCTGCGAGCCGAGCTGACCAAAAACCAAAGCAAGACTCCATAACTTCTATCACTTTCACTTAACTCACTGTTCAGGTTAGCTTGCTCTCTATCTCAAAACCACAGCTTTCTAGCAACGCCCTGGAGTTGAGCAGAATGGGACGCACCATACTTCCATGGCGCATGATTGTTGAAGCTGAAGTTGAGAGACTGAAGAAGTTTAGAGAAACGCTTCGCCTGGAAGATAAACTGATTTTTGATGACCTATTAAGACAATGTAAACTGTACGCATCAGCAGCCAGCTCCTTAACATCACCGGTGAAAGAAGTTCCGTTAATTATGTCAATCCTCTTCGCTCATCACAAGAAATTAACCGAAATCGAAAAACGCCTCGATGAACTCGCCCACGTCTGAATCAGCGTTCCAATCAAAGAGTCATAAAAAAACAGAAACCGATTTCCCATATCTGAGAGCCGTTCGATAAGCTTCATATTGTAAAGCAAGAGCGTAAGTGCTGACGTTTCTGCATTAGCAGATCCTGTAGGAATGCCATGTCCAGTACTCAACGTTGTAATGCCACCATTCTCCTTTTGCATATTCCAAAGATGTTCTACGAGCTCAGTAAAGTTGGGTAATTTTACCCCTATAACTTCACATGCGTAGAGAAGCAAAGCCAATTTCATATTCATGCAGAATTGAATATCTGATGGCGCATTCTGAGGACCTAGTACCGTTTGCGTCACCCCATAATCAACAAGACAGGTCCCATTCCACATCCGGTAGACTGAGAGAACTAACATTCTCGCGAGATAGATTGATCCGCTATAGTAGTTGGTCAGGGCTTGATAGATCATTTCGTCAGCGAAATGATTTAGTGGGTTCGTGTAGGTTCCATTATGAATCCTTATCAGAATTGCCCAATTCTTCGTCTGGCTGATAATTAGATCTCTGGCCGTTCTGTCATTTCCAATCGGGGCGCCGATAACGGCTTCGAATCTATTTGAGAAAGGAAGATCATATCGTCGGAATGTCTCATTGATCAGGTTGGCTATGTCAGGCCTCCAGGGTTCTAATGCGTACATAGCAAACAGATTGTCGCTGTAAATCCAAAATGTTTGATTATAATGCCAATGATAGAACGGAAACTCAACTCGTTTCAGCCAATGTACCCCTTGATCCTCGCTTTCATAAATGAGGCCGGCTTGCGGATTGAAGTGACCTACGAGATACGATACCAGACTTGTTAAGCGAGTTTGATGAAACTCCGACGAGGCCGTTCCACTGGATAGGTCAATTGTAGCTCCTTGAGCTATGAGCATCGCGAGAAAGATACATCCCAAAATTCTTTTCAAACGATCGTGCGCTCTTTCTTCGAGAAGTTGACACACTACTTGAAGATGTCGATTCATGAGTGCCAGAACTGAGTTCTAGGGTAACGAAATTCTTGCAGTCCTTTTATTGAATTGTGAGGCGTAACTTAATCGTGAATTACGGATGAAAAGGAGTGGAAAAGCACATGTGGCTAAGATTAGGTGTGCCTGCAAGAGATACGTATATTCTGGAAGAGATTGGTCGAATGAACTCGTAGAGGCAAACGAACCGAAGTCGCACTATTGGCCTGATCAGTATGGTTCAGGATCCGTTATTGAACGGTCAGGCGATCCGATTCTTCTACCGCCTCATCGACCCTCAGTTTTTGCCATCTGTCTAAAAGCGTTGAGAATGGATCGCGTACCCGCACTTCAAAAACGGAGTCTGCATAATCCGCTGAATATCTAAGTTGATGTCTCACCACAACCGTTTTCTCTGAGCCCTCCGTCATGAACCTAAAATTCGAGTTGCAATGAATTGTTCAACAAAAAAATAGTTGTTTGCATGTGCCTTCTCCTATTCATCATTACTCTATCATCAACCAATGTTCATGCACAGTCGACGAACATAATTGAGCTTGTTAATCCGATTCATGTTCCCATTACGAGTCAGAATCCCATCTTAGTGTCAGCAAACGTTTCATACGCTGGCGCAGGACAGAATTACACACTCATTGTCGGGCTTCTTGACCAGGATGTTACCCCGCCTGTTCCAGTTTCGGCTATTGCAACGGCGTCACCTTACCCATGCGTCAACCAGCCAAGCCTGAACCCACTATGCGCAATTAGATTGCAGAACGCCTCGGGTTACGAAAGTCTACAAATCAAGGTCGGGGGTATTCTCGGAAACCATTCGATACAAGGGGCTTGGAATCTTGCTCTATCCGTCGTTCTGCTCGATGCGAACAATAACCCTGTTGAAAACTCCCGAAGCAGTGTACCGTTCCAAATATTCTTCACACCCACTCCACTGCTATTCGTGAAGGTTCCATTTTCAGTATCTGTTTCAGTCGATGGAATAGCACAGCTACCCGGTCCTATCGATGGAGCACCGCTTACTGTAGGTCAACACTCGCTTTCTGTTCCGACACTTGTTAACGTCAGTGATACAGCACGATTGCGATTTGATCATTGGTCTGATGGCTCACTGTCACCTACTCGCTCCGTGTACGCTCAGTCCGATGTCGGTTTAGAAGCGTTCTATGTGACTCAACATTCACTGATGTTGAATAGCTCGATTGGTGTAACTTCAGGCGCGGGCTGGTATGATTCAAACTCGACAGCAACATTCTCAGTATCGCCAAACTCTGCGCCGCTACCCGGAATGATGGGAATGCTGGGTGCAAGGCTTACTGTGCAGGGTTGGTACGAAAATGGCAGTTTGATCACGTCTTCCTCGACAGGTACAATCTCGATGGATCAAGCCCACACATTAGTTGCGTCATGGCAGCCAGACTACACGATACCTGAAGCCGTCACCGTAGTGATCGCAATCATTATCGTCGCAATCGGATACATTACCCTGAAGAAGAGATCTCCATCAAAGAAGCCCAAGTCAAGTTAGTGTTTGATCAATAGCGTCTGTCGAGGTTGGCGGACGAGAATGTTTAATCAAATCCCTAGCTGATTTTTCTTCAGAGACGATTACAATGGACCTTGAAAATAAGGTCGCAATTGTGACGGGTGGCTGCTCGGGGATCGGAAGTTCAATAGCTGAGCTCTTCGCGAGAGAAGGAGCCCAAGTCATAATCGGCGACATAAAAAAGGATCAGATATCTCTTGCTCGAATCAAAAGTAGAGGGCGCACCGCCGCACTATTCGTTCAAACTGACGTACGAAATAGCCTCGATGTTCAAAATTTAGTCGACAAAACCATTGCGAACTACGGAACTATTGACGTAGTATGCAACGATGCCGGTATCGAATTAGTTCGACCGCTAATTCAAACTACAGAAGAAGAATGGAACCGCGTACTGGACACAAATCTGAAGGGTATGTTCCTTATTTCAAAATTTGCTCTGCCACATCTGATAAAGAAGAAAAAAGGTAGCATAATCAACATAGCATCTCAACTTGGACTCGTTGGGCTGGAGCGATGGGCAGCATATTGTGCATCGAAAGGTGGAGTGATTATGCTTACTAAGGCTATGGCTGTTGAATACGGAACCTACGGTATACGTGTGAACTGTATCTGCCCCGGCGCAATAGAAACGCCAATGATGGAAAGAGAATTAGAATTAGAGAAGAACCCCGAAGAAGCGAAAAGACATTTCATTAATCTCCATCCGATCGGCAGGCTGGGTAGACCGGAGGAGGTAGCCGAGGCCGCATTATTTCTAGCCAGCGATCGATCATCGTTCATAACTGGATCCGCCTTAGTTGTTGATGGCGGTTTCACAACCCGATAGTCATCCTAATTGGTTACGTCAAAGCGGTAAATGTTTGCAACGCTTAGCAACTTTAGTGATGTCACTTTGCTCGCGGGTATGAGCCTAAGATCTTTATGAACGTCGTTTTGTTTTTCACCGCTTCGAACGCCTCTTGACATGCAGAATCGGTTCGGTGGCCGTCCAAATCTATGAAGAAATCGTATTCCCATGGTGTTGTTCTTACTGGTCTGGATTCAAGTTTTGTCATGTTAATTCCTCGAGATGCGAATTCTTCTAGTGCCTTGTATAGCGAGCCAGGGGTGTGTGCGGCGCCGAAAACGATTGAAGTTTTGTCGCTACCGGTAGGTGGGCTGTCAGTGTGCCCTATTACGAAGAATCTTGTGTAATTCTCTGGGTTATCTTCAATGTTCTTTTTCAAAACGATTAGACCGTAAAGTTCGCCAGCCCGTTCGCTGGCGATGGCTGCTGCATCAGAGATCTTTTTTTCCTGAATCATTTTAGCACTTCCAGCCGTATCGTATGCTGGAATTGCTTCAGCTTTCAAACTCCGTAGAAATGTTGCGCATTGAGCTAGCGCTTGGGGATGTGAATAAATCATGCGCAGGTTTTCTAGCTTCGTTCCAGGGATGGCAAGCAAGCAATGTACTATTCTTTGCTTGATTTCACCGTTTATCTTCAGAGGAGAACTGAGTAGGAGGTCGTAGGTTTGATTGACAGTTCCTTCCAATGAGTTCTCAGCCGGCACTATTCCGTATTGAACTCGACCTTCTTGGACTGACTCGAAGACGTCTCGAATGCTTCTGCAAGGTACGGTTGATGCAGTTGGCCCAAAATGAGCGAATACCGCCTGTTCACTGTAGGCGCCATGTTCTCCCTGAAACGCAACGGATGTGTTCAATTTTTGTTTCCCAAACTGCTGGTGTGGTCTATGATTGACATTTTAGTGGCGATCGTGGTGATGACAAGTTTCAAATACCAAATCGTAGTATTATTTGTATGGCTCTGAGATCCTGGAATTCTCGGATGCTACCGTGGCGTTTTTCCAGAGATATTCGTGGACTACGTGGCGTTACGGATTTTCTTTTTGCGGAAGTTCTCGCTTCTCCGTCGCTGATTATACATTCAACGACGACGATTGTTCTCTCAGGTGCAGCGTTGTCTGTTCTTGCCGCCGCAAGGATAGCGTTCAGGAAGAGAGTTAGAAACGGCTTGGCTGAGCGTTAATCGGGAATCAGAAGCTAGAGAGAACTTCCTTGCTGAATCGCTTCAATTGCTCGATTTGATTCCATGCTACGAATCTTATTGAGAACGTATTGACACCTGCGGAAGCAAAGTTTTCTAGTCTCTCGATGCAGTCTTTTCGTTTTCCGTAGGCAACCCACTTATCAAGAATTCCAGATGGATCTTCTCTGTAATATTTCAAGAGAAAATCACTTGCTTCTGCGCCTGCTTTCGCTCGATCGTCATTCATGTTTACGTTATGGTATAGACACATGCCGAAGTTGTTTGTTTCACGGTGATGTTTGCGGACCGCTTCGAGAACTTTCTCAGCGTCTTCTTTGAATTCTTCAGGTTCAACCATAGTGGTCATCCATCCATCCGCATATTTGCCGACTCTGTCAAAGTTCTTCTCAATCTCGCCGGGTGGTCCTTCTAATTCTCCGGTTGATCGTGGGTTTGATGCTATCCAGATCGGGCATGGTTTTTGAACGGGTTTCGGGAGCATCGTAACGTCTTTGAATTTGTATTTTTGTCCGTTGTACGTCACGTCGTCTGATTCCCACAGTTTTCTCAGGATTTCAATTCCTTCTTCAATTCTCTCAACCTTTTCTTGTGGTGGGATTCCGAACGCGTCGTACTCGTTACGATAGATTTTTCCATGCTGGGTTGGAGTTCCCTGGCATATTGCTAACAGAGTTCGTCCTTCGGATATGACATCCAGAGTTGCCCACTGGTAAGCTAGGAGAATGGGGTGTCTTAACGGAAAACTTGCGAAGCATGCTGTGCCAAGCTTCACTTTTGTGGTCGCTCCGGCGGCTGCTGATAGTACCGCTATTGAATCAAGCCGAGGTTTCGCTAGTATACTGTCGCCAGCCCATACCGCGTCGTAACCGTATTCCTCGATAAGTTCGCTTAATTCCACGATATCCTTTCGTGCACTGGTTTTCGAGAACAGTATTCCTCTCGTTGGAAGGACGATTCCGAATTTCGGTTTCATTTACTTCGACAGCACACTTACTATCACTCTTTTAACAATTATCGCACTACTTCAAACCTTGAGTCCAATTCGAGTTCATAGAGAGGAGTATGTGGAGCATCCTCAGGACGCGAGATGACTAATTCTAAACGATAATGGGCAAGCTTTTTGGCATATCGTATTGTAAACTAGATCTGTTGAATGCGCTATGTTGGATAAACTGAAAGCGGGCCAATTCACTGCCGATTATATTCTGAGTAAAGCCAAAACACAGTATGAAAACGGCGAAGCCACGATCAAAATCAATGCGAAGAAGACAGCGCTTATCGTTATTGATATGATTGAAGAGTTCACGAAACCAAAGTTGACGCCCTGCTGGATTCCTGATGCAACGGCGCAGATACCAAAAATCAAAGAACTGTTGGATCTAAGTAGGAGCCTAGGTGTGCCGATTATCTATACTTGCTTTGAATTTCGTCCAGATTATTTGGATATGTCACCGGCTTGGCGAGAGGCATGGACTCCTCTAGACAAGTTCGATGATTACGAAGGGCCACTTCTTTTCCAGAAAGAAAGTATAGACCCCGCTCTAAGGCCCAACTATGATAGAGATATTGTGATAAAGAAACCCTGCTACGGGGCTTTCACGGGCACCGGACTGGACTATGTTTTAAAGAATCTCAAAATTGACACGGTGATCATATGTGGAACAATGACCAACTACTGCTGTGGCACAACTGCAAGAGAGGCACATGCACACGGCTACAAGGTCGTATTCGGATCAGATATCAACGCTACCGATGATGCTGAACTCCAACAAGCTGAATTGAAAACTCTTCGTCGAGGTTTTGCTCTTGTGCTGACAAAGAATCAGATAGAAGAAGCTCTTCAAGGAAAAGGCTCGTACGCTGAGAAGGGGGGAGAAAGACCCGTGATTGCAGCAGACTAACTCCAAGCGTTCATCGGCAATTTAGTTAGAATCTCAGGTTTGCTATTCGTAACAATCACTTCGTTTTCCACCGAGACCGAATACTTACCTGACTTAACGTCTGGTTCGACACAGAATACCATATTTTTCTGCACGATTCCAGTACCACCCGGTAACAGGTAAGGAGTTTCCACTATTTCCAGTCCGATCGCATGCCCGAACGGCGCAACTTTCAACCCGCGCCTTTCCAGTTTATTAACTGTGGAAATTGTGTTTTCAACCGTACTTCCATTTCTGAGTGTGTCACACATGGTTGACGTCGCTTCGCCTGCGGCTTCAATTATTGTTCGTTGCTGCTTAGTTGGGCGATTCGCCGAACCTACGCGCAGAATGTCGAAACCGTAACCGTTTACCCAACCAACAAAGTCGATGGAGATCAGCTCGCCTTTCCGAATTTTCTTTTGGGACGCGAACGGCCATCTGAGCCTTCCCATTTCAGGACCTGACTGTACACGATCTCTGACTACGTAGTCTGCGCCAATTTCCATTGCTTTCATTCTTGCTATGCTTCCAACATCGCTTTCAGTCATTCCAGGTTTGATGGCTTCGAGAGCAGTCTGCAAAGCTTTGTCTGCGATCTTAGAAGCATGTCTGATTATTTGGAGTTCATTCTCGCTTTTGATCATTCTGCGCTCAGAGATGAGTTCATCGCGATAATGAACGGAAGTTTGCGGGCAACTGCGTCTAATTTCATCCAAGTAGACTGCTGGAAGAATATCGCTTCCGGCGATGGCGAGCCTAGCGTGATCGAGTCGCGATTCCGTCAACGCCGTGATTATGCCCTTTGTCAGATTCGTGCCTGTCTGGGTTCGATCTACGCCCGTTACTGCGTCGGTTTGGTAGCCCAATGGGGCGATTAGCGTAGTTTCTGCATCAACTGGCAAAAGGAATGCGCTGTAGCCTAGCCCTGAAATGGTCTCGCTCCTGGCGCTATACGGGAACGCGTTCTTGTGGCCGCAGAGATAGGTTACGTTTCCATCTCGTTCAGCATATCCTGAAATTGCAAGAAGCCCATCGAAACCGGCGTCGCGCAATTGCTCGCGTACTATTCTGACCCTCTGCGCATATTCAGACTTTGGTATTGAGAATTTTGAATTCAATTTCTTCCGATCAACTTTTCTTCATTTCATGATAGGTCATAGTATAGTCGACGATTGCTCTTCCCTTTGTTTTCTAGTTTCAGTAAGTGAATCTGTCCAACTTCCTTCAATTGAGCCACGTGTTGACCTCCGTCAGCTTGCTTGTCGATGCCCGTGATCTCGACTATTCGGAGTTGTGGTTCGCTCGGTGGGGCTGCCTCTGCAAGTTTCACGAATTCCGGCATTCGCAGCACTTCCTCGCGTGCCATGAAATATGTCTTAACTTGCGCATCTTGGTTGATTAACCGGTTTGCTTCGTTAACGAAGCCCTCTATTAGGGAACGATCGAACGGATCGAGATTGAAGTCCATTCTGGACTTTTCTTGCTCGATCTGGTTGCCGGTGATGCGGCAGTTTGCTTTTGAGAAGAATATTGAGCTTAAGAGATGACCCGCGGTGTGCATGCGCATCAGTTTGTATCTTCGGTCCCATTCGATTTGTCCGTGTACGGTGTCGCCGACTTTGAAGGTAGGCGTTGAGGCTAAAATATGAAAAATCTCTCCGCTTTCCTTAGTTGTTTCCGCTACCGTTACTCTACCCAACTTTCCCGTATCGCAAGCGACGCCACCTCCGCGAGGAAAGAATAATGTTTGATTTAACACAACTTTCTGATCTTCGATCCTCTCTACTCTCGCGTCGAATTCTTGTTCGTAAGGCTTTTCCCAGTATAGTTTTCGGGTCAACAGATCACTTGCTGATTGGCCTTCTTCACTTTCGCCTACTTATGCGTGGATCTCTGTTAAACCTTCATGAATGAGTCGAATAATCACAATTGACGGGTTTGGAGTAATGGAGTACGTGAATCTGGGGTCGGCAGGAGTCAAAGTGTCCAGGATTTGCATCGGCTGCATGTCTTTCGGAAACGATGCCCCTTGGAAGCTTGAACTCGAGCAAGCCAAAGTCATAGTCAAGAGAGCTATCGATCTTGGCATAAATTTCTTCGACACAGCGAACGTGTACTCGCTCGGTCGATCCGAGGAGATTATCGGCGAATGTTTGAAAAATTATAGAGATGATATGGTCGTCGCAACAAAAGTGTATTATGAAATGAGTGAAAAACCAAACGATGGCGGCCTTTCAAGACGGCACATCCTTCATCAGATTCATGCTTCTTTGAAAAGGCTCAACATGTCTAATGTAGATCTTTACCAGATCCATCGTTGGGACCCTGAAACACCAATAGAGGAAACTCTGAGAACCTTGGATGATTTAGTTCATCAAGGATTGACACGTTATATTGGCGCGTCAACCATGCATACTTGGCAATTTCTTAGTGCGCTTTATACAAGCGAACGATTGGGCCTAGAGAAATTCATCAGCATGCAGAACCACTACAATCTTGTGTACCGCGAAGAAGAACGTGAAATGATACCATTATGTCAAGCGGAAGGAATCGGGGTTATCCCTTGGAGTCCGCTCGCGAGAGGATTCCTTGCCGGAAAGTACAAACGAGGAGGAACTCCGAGTTCCGTACGCTATAAGAGCGATCATTATCTCTCAGACCGCTACTTTAGACAGGAAGATTTCGATGTTCTAGAGGTTGTAGGAGAGTTGGCGAAGGAGAAAGGAATCTCGATGGCTCAAATCGCTCTTGCATGGTTGCTCCATAAGGGAGTTACTTCACCTATCATCGGCCCAACAAAAGTTGAACATATCGAAGAAGCTGTGAGCGCGCTGGAAGTAAGGCTAAGCTCTGACGATATCGAACGTCTAGAATCCAAATACACACCTCACCCCATTCTCGGATTCGATTAATAGTTCACGTCAGTTTGCTGGACCTTCATCTTTGGTTCTGAGATGATCAAGATATTCACTTCGCCCATCTAGGGCAGCGGTTAGCAAGGCTACCGGGTGCTCGAAACGTAGATTTGTTCCTTGTTCCAATTGCATTGCACAAACACTACTCTCGGTCAAACCGAAGTCAACCTCCCATTTCTTGAACAGCTCGAAGAGCGGCAAACCTACCTCGCAAGAAAGCCCGTATCCTAACACACCCGCCTTCAGCCCGAAGGTCCCACCCATCCCACAACACGTACCAGTCTCTATCACCTTCACAGCTATACCTGTCAGGCGCAACAGGTCAACAGTAGCCTGGCCTTTACCCAATGCTCTTTGATGGCAGGAAATATGGAAGCCAGCCTTTCCTGAAAATACCTTCTTGATGGAAGCCTTGAACGGCTCAATTGCGGTCAAGAAGTCGAGATACTCATTGGTGTGTTGAGCAACAAGCCGACTTTCGTCGTTCATCAGTAGTCTTGGGTAAAGCTCCTTGAAACAATACGTAGCGGTAGGTTCAGTGGCAACGACACAGTAGCCCTTACGTACGAATGGGAGCATGTGTTCGACGTTATAGCTAGCGACGGCACGAGCTTTCTCTAATTCCCCGTAAGAGAAGTATGGCATACCACTAGTCTTCTGCTCTGGAACAACCACTTCAACTCCGCACTTCTCAAGCAAAGTGACCGCTCCAATACCTATGTCGGGCCGATTATAATTCGCGTAAACGTCCACAAAATAGGCAACCTTTCTTTGTGATTCTTCTACCATTGGGATATGTGTGCTCCACCATTCATCGAATGTGTCCCGTGAAAATTTCGGAAGATGACGTCTGCGATCGATGCCTAATGTTTTTTCTAATAAGTATCTGAAACTTGGTAGTCTGAGAATCCAATTTGAAATCGGTGCGACGGTCGAAGCAATCTTAGCGAACTCATCAGACCTGATCATTATTTTGTTCACAAAACTTTGGCCACGTTTCAGGTTTTGTTGTTCCTTCACCTTCGCGATTAAGTATGGTATGCCTATGTCGGCAGGGCACATTTCGTGGCATAGGCCACATGAGATGCATAACGCTGCAAAGTCTGTGTTCTCTAATCCGTGAACTCCTGCCGTCCATGGTATACCGATTGGGCCGGGGTATATGTAGCCGAATACGTGACCTCCGACGACTTCGTAGGTGGGGCATATATTCATGCACGCGCCGCAACGTATGCAGTAAAGTGCTTCTCGAATGTCGAGGTCGCTTCGTATTTTAGTGCGGCCGTTGTCGAGAATTATGATGTAAAGTTTTCTCCCCTGCTGGTCGTTGAGCGGTGACCTTCCTGAGATGAATGAGATGTATGTGGTCAGTTGTTGACCTGTTGCGCTAGTTGGATGGGCTTTGATCATATCGATTGCGTTCTCGACTGACGGCACTATTTTCTCCATGCCCATGATGACTACCTGAATTTTCGGTATTGATGAGACCAATCGAGCGTTACCTTCGTTTGTTTCTATTACGATTGTTCCTGTTTCCGCTATCGCAACGTTAGCACCCGTGACTCCGATGTCAGCTGAGAGGAAGATGTTGCGAAGGTTTTCACGTACAAATTTCATTATGGTAGGATGATCTGGTTGTATCTTCGATTGGCCTATGGAGAATAGATCGGCGATTTGCTCCACGGTCTTGTGTGCCGCTGGGAATACTAGATGGATGGGTTTCTCTTTAGCAATCTGGATTATTCTTTCGCCTAGATCTGTCTCGACCACTTCATAACCCATTGCTTCCAACGGATGGTTCATTTCAATTTCTTCACTAGTAAGAGACTTCGATTTCGTTATGAGTTTGGCATTGTTGACTCTCGCTATTTCCGCTATGTAGTTTATCGCTGCTGAGCCGTCCTTTGCGAGGAAGATGGTGGCACCTCGTTTTGTAGCGTTCACGGTGAACTCTTCGAGTAATTCGTCCAGATCCGCTATTGCTCCTTCTTTGGTCCTCCGTACTCTCTCTCGGAGCTTATCGGGTTGATCAAGGATCTGAAGTGCCGAGGCCCTACCTTCTCGACCGCGGCGCATGGCAGCTCCAAGTGCTTCGCGTTGAGTTGTATTTTTGATGCCCTCGAGAATCTTATCTTTTAATTCCGTCATGGTCTCATTACTCAAGTAGGATTACGTGAACTTCGTGTGGCCCATGTACTCCTAACACTTGCTTCATCTCTATGTCGGATGTTCTGCTTGGTCCAGATACGAAAGAGATCACACAGGGTTCATTGGATTGAAAATTTGTCTCCAAATATTGCGTTAGATCTGTGAGCGTCTCAACCAATCTTGTAATGCTCACTATCGCAATGTGAACGCGAGGTAGACAACTAGTGAGTCTATCTTCGTCTGTAGCGGTCTTGATGATTACAGTTGCAGTCTGCGAGACCGCCATGTCAGCATGGGTGATTCCCACATCTGCCTTGCTTAATAATTCAAGTGTGTGCGCTTGCGGATCTTTGATGCCTATCGCGTTGATTCCATGTTTGGTTAATGTCGAAAGGATTTCGCTGTTATAGTCGATATGCGATTCGATTATTGCGAGTTTGCAATTTGCGTTGAGGACAATTTCAAGGATTATATTCGCTAGTTCGCCCGGTCCAGAAGCTAGATGGCATCGTCCTCCCAACAATTCTAATTCTCTTCGAAATTGGGAGATACGATCTTGAAGTTCAGCGTTAGGTGGCATATTAGTGGTCAGTATTTCTAGTGTGGAGCGAGTTTTAACAACTTCACTGTTCGACTTGGATAGTTCTTTTACGTTAGTTATCACTTTTCTGACCTGGAGAGATCATAAAATTGAGTGAGCGCAACTTGTTGATGATTCCCGGTCCGACTAATGTTGATCCAGCTGTACTGCGATCCTTGGCACGTCCAACCCTATCACATGTTAGCCCAACGTTCGCGGCTTTACTGAAGGAAACTGTGGAAGATTTGCGTAGTATCTTCAAGACCGCAGGATTAGTTTTACCGTTAGCCGGCTCGGGAACTTTAGGTGCCGAAGTTGCGCTTTCAAATATTATTGAACCTGGAGATGAGGTGCTAGCTATATCTGGAGGATACTTCGGCGACAGATTAGCTGAGATTGCTTCCATTTTGGGTGCAAATGTGGACAAAATATCGCTGAATTGGGGCTCTGTTGCTGACCCCGTTGCGGTTGAAAAGAAACTATCCTCAAAAGATTACAAAGCTTTGCTAGTGGTCCACGTGGACACTTCTACTGGCGCTGCAAATCCTGTCAAGGAACTCGGTCGTGTGGCTAAGGGTAAGAATGTGTTATTCTTGGTGGATGCTGTTTGCTCGTTGGGTGGAATCGAGCTCGATATGGATGCATGGGGGATCGATGTGTGTTTCACCGGATCTCAAAAAGCTCTGGCTGTTCCACCGGGACTAATGATTGCGGCATTCGGATCGGACGCAATTTCAGCAAGAGAGAAACGCAAGAGTCGGATGGGAACCTATTACGGTGATTTGAAACGATGGACACCGATTATTGAAGATCCTACAAAGTATTTCGCCACTCACCCGATTAATATGATCTACGGCTTGAACAAGAGCTGTAAACAGATCTTGCGAGAGGGACTTCAACAGCGTTTCCTACGTCACGCACAGACTGCTGCGGCATTTAGGGCAGCCATGCGCGGGATTGGCCTGCGACTTCTATGCGAAGAGAAGTATGCCGCTAATACTCTCACCGTAACTTACTACCCTGATAAAGTTCAAGACGTAGAATTCCGCAAAACCATGAATGATAAATTCGGCATCGAGATTGCCGGCGGACTCGGACCACTCAAGGGTACAACCTTTAGGGTTGGACATATGGGCGGAGTAAATCGGCAAGATTTACTTGCAACTGTCGGTGCCATTGAGGCCGCTTTACTTGGGCAGGCATATGATTTTTCTCTAGGATCCGGCACCGCCGCAGCCTTGAAAAGTCTCAGCTAAATTCCAGATCGAGAGCCGCTTCGGGTCGGGTTGCTTTTTCTGTATGGCTAAGCAACGTTGCTTATTCTATATGGCGCGATAGCTCTGCAATGATTGCAGGTTGCATGACCTAAATTATCAACTGTAAAGTTAGACCTAGTCCCACATGCCTGACAGATAGTAGTGAAGCCTTTCACTCGACCCGATGTTTGGTTTGATGCTTGCTGCTGTTCGCGTCTCCTCTGTCGATTCGCTTCTATCGCCTTTTGGTTTTTCTGTTGATCGTTGAGTTTGCGAACGTATGACGTAGGTAGCTTTCTAGGCATTATTTCCACTTTGCTAGGTTAACTTGATGCTGACGTTTGGTTATGTGGTTTTTGATTCTGGATTGCTATTTGGAACTCATGTATTGCTGTTTCCTGCTCTGTTGTTAGTATTGAACCGGGCCTTTTCTCTCTCACGTGTCTAATCGCTTCGTCAGCTCCAAGTCCTTGTGAAACGAGGTATGCTGCGAGAACTGTGCCAGTTCGCCCCATTCCTTCCGCGCAATGAACTAGCACTGACCTTGACGATGAGTTCTGTTCATTGATGAATTGAATTATTTCGTTCAGCTGATCGAGGGCTGGAGCTCCGGAGATATGTGAGTGCAAATACTCAAACCCTAAGCGTCTCACAGTTTGCGGATTCAATGGAGTCCCGGTTAGAGAGATTATTGTGTCGATGCCTTCCTGTTTAATTGATTCAAGATCAAATTCAGTTTCAGGCCTACCCGAACCGGCGACTTTAGACTCTTCGAGCCAGCTGAAGTTTCTTGGTAACATGAAATTTCATCCAAGTGATCAAATAAGATCAAGACGGATACGCAATTGTAACCAGATGCAACCTAGGAAGGTTTGCATTCAGAATTATGCCTGTTCCGGTTGGGCGAACTAAGCGATAGGTTGCCCACGCTCCGCAATTGCCGATCCGTGATTTCATGTCTAATCCAGGAATATGTGTGTGGCCGAAGATCACCCAAGTGTTGGCGTCGACGCGTGCGAATCGTTTCCACATTTTTTCGACAATGAGTGGTGAGATGAACTTATTGATTCCATGCGCGATGCCGCCTTTCAGGCTTAGATCATGACCATGATAGGCGACAATAGACAATCCATCATAAGTGAAAATCGCGCAATTTCCTAAAACATTAAGGCTTGTAGTCGGATTACGAGGGTCATGTCTTGGCGAACCGATAATCCAGTAACTTTTCAATGGAACTCCTCTTAATCCGAGAAAATCTAAGTTGTCAGCCGTTCGCAGGATCTTTTCAGCGTCCTCCGGAGAATCGAAGAGATCACCGTCGATCACTAAGTTCTCAATATTCTCGTGCTCGACACACGCTCGTAATTGTTCAGTGAATGGGAAAGGTGTGTTTGCTCGCAGATGAAGGTCTGAGATGAAGAGCGTATTTCCTGCTAGTTCATATTTTTTCGCGGTAGTCAATGGATTCCGCTTCGACCTGAACGGGTAGAGGAGAAAACGAAAATCTATGATTATGGCGACAACGATTGCAATTACTGCAATTGAGATAATGACTAAGAGCATTTCCAACACTTCAAGCTTGACTTCCACACTTTCGTATACCTCTCCGAGTTAAATGCACAGTTTAGAAACGACAGAACTGTTTGTTAATGATGAAATCGATTCTATACTATTCTTAATTCGAGATGAATGTATGTCTCCAAAACTGCGTGAGCAGTCATAAAAAGTCAATTCAAAACTTTATGCGTGATGGACGAGTATGCGCCTTTTTTCTGCTTGTTTTGAACTTCACCTGTGTTCCAGAGCATAATCGTGTCTACCGCTTCGGTTAGACTGAATACTGTGGCCTCAGGAGAGGCCATGCTTGGATTTTCTTGGGGTTTTCGGCTCACGTAG
>Ga0209517_10001222_pt1 | contig 39730 bp, 31 predicted proteins | sample PeaSoiMetSII2010_FD_187695 | JGI IMG/M metagenome (GOLD analysis project Ga0209517, IMG submission 187695) | Peat soil microbial communities from Weissenstadt, Germany - SII-2010 (SPAdes) (version 2) | ecosystem: Environmental > Terrestrial > Soil > Wetlands > Peat | place: Germany...
AGAGGAATAAATTTGCCCAAAGAAGACTCCATTGAAGTGCTGGGAAAGGTCGTCGAGAAGTTCAAGGCTGGAATGTTTTCGATCGAACTGGACGCAGGCAGTACGGTCCTGGCCACCATGGCCGGAAGACTCCGGCGCAATCGCATCAAAATCATGAATGGCGACCGTGTGTCGCTGGAACTCTCGCCTTACGACCTCACCAGAGGCAGAATCACGTACCGGCACAAGTAACATCCCCACTCCAGAGCCGGCGGCCGCCGGTTGACATCAGGGCGCTAAACTACGATCATCGCCCTGAGAATCCGTGTATGAAATCGGTGTGCATTCCCGCGCTGCTTCTGGGTGGAGCGATCGCCTTCGCCCAGGCCCCTTCGGAGCCTTTCCCGCCCGCGGCGAGCGTCAAGCAACTGATGCTCGATCTCATCTATCCTTCGTCCAATGACATCCTGCTGGCTATCAACCGTGGCGGGCCGAAAAATGAGGCGGAGTGGGCGGCGGTGCGGCGCAGCGCGATCACCCTGGCGGAATCCGGGAACCTGTTGATGCTGCGGGGACGCGCACGAGATCAAGCGGACTGGATGAAGGACGCGAAGTTGCTGGTGGATGCCGGTAACGCCGCGTACAAAGCCGCACAGGCCAAAGACAGCAACGCGCTTGCGGCGGTCGCTGGGGCTCTGGACGCTTCCTGCACAACGTGTCACAAGCAGTATCGGCCGAATGTGTTTCCGAGAGACGGAGGGTCGAAATGAGTTATTCTCGTCGCGACTTTTTGAAGGCTGCCGGATCCGGCGTCGTGCTCACCACTGTGACTCCAGGAACGATGGTGGGGCAGGCGATCTTGTCGCCTGCCGGCCGGCTGCCTGCGTCCTTCTCGAACGAAAAAGCCTCGTTCATCGTCAACGGCAAAGCGTATGCGGCCGAATACGAGGCTCGCACCACGTTGTGGGAAGTGATTTCGATGAAGCTGGGGCTCACCGGCACCAACCGGAGCTGCAATCGCGCCAGTTGCGGCGCCTGCAGCGTCCTGGTGGATGGCACGCCGCTGTATTCCTGCCACACTTTGGCGACCGAAGGCGTGGGCCGGAAGATTCTCACCATTGAAGGAATAGGCGACGAGAGGAATTTGCATCCGTTGCAGCGCATCGGCCATACGCGAGTGGCCGCCGATTGCGGCTTCTGCACCGCCGGATGGATGGTGACGGCGAAGGGGCTTCTCGACAAGAATCCCGATCCGAGCGTGGACCAGGTGAAGGCCGCGCTGGCCGGGCATATTTGCCGATGCTCGGCCTATCCGAACATTATCCGGGCGGTGGTGGATTCGGCGGCGGTATTACGAGGGAGCAAGATACAAATCGAACCCGAGACGGATTCCGTCGTTCAGATCAAGATGCCGATGGTGCGGGATTACTCGACCACTGGCGGACACTTTCCGGGCAACGAAGTGGTGGAGGGCGCAAGCAAGACCGTCACGAAGAAGTGGCAGGGATATCCGCCTGAAAACCTCAAGGTATTGGGCCAGCCGCTGCCGCCCTTGCCGGAGGTCTCCATTCCGAGATTCACCGGAAAGGCGCAGTACGCCAGCCGCGTTTGGTTCCCGGATCTCCTGTATGTGAAGTTCCTTACTTCGCCGCATCCGCACGCGGGCATCGTGAACGTGAATACGGCGGCGGCGGAGAAGATGCCGGGCGTGCACTACATCCTCACGTACAAGAATGCGCCGAAGTTGCTGCGTCCCAATGTTGCCCGAGGCCGCGTGTTGCCCGAGCCTCTGCCGCGCGAGCTCAATCTGCAAGGTGAAACCGTAGCGATCGTGGTGGCCGAGACCGAGGACCTGGCGCAGGATGCAGTCGATGCGATCAAAGTGGATTACGAAGTTCTGCCCTTCGCTTCGATGCTGAAGGACAGTATGGCTTCGGATGCGCCCGATCTGGGCCATGGAAAGGGGAACCTCATCCGGCACGCGGACGCACCCAAGGATTTTCCGCATACCACTTGGGCGGATCAGCGCGGCGACATCGAGAAAGGTTTGGCTGAAGCGGACGTGGTCAAAGAGTTCACCTACCACTTCGCCGGTGGCGTATCCGTTCCCATGCAGCCGAGCGGCAGCGTGGCCAAGTGGGATGGCGACAAGTTGACGATATGGGGCATGGGGCAGGGCGTTTACCCGCCGCGCGCGACGCTTGCTGCGGCGCTGGGCATCGAAGCTTCGAAGATCCACTTTATTAACAAGTACAACGGTTCCACGTTCGGCGCCGCGCGCATGTCCGCGGAACGATATTATCCGATGATCGCCCATCTGGCGAAAGTCACCGGCCGGCCCGTCAAGATGATGCTGCCAAAGGATCAGGAGCTGGCGCAGCTGCAGATCAAACCCGAAACGATCACTAAGTTCCGGGTGGGAGCCAGGAAAGACGGCCGCATCGTCGCGATCGACCACGAAGTGTACGTTAGCATCGGCGACCTGGATTTCGGCGTGCATGCCGACGGTCCCACCAATGCCACGAACCAGTTGGACTTGTACACCTCGCAGGTTTCGCACTGGCGATCGACGTGGTCCGCGTATCGAAGCAATGCGCCGCGTCCCGGGCCGTCCCGCAGCTTCCTCCAGCAGGAAACGAAGTGGTCCTGGGAGAACATGATCGACGAGATGGCCGAAGCCTTCGGGATCGACCCGGTAGAGTATCGCTTGATGCACATCACGCGGCTCACGCCCGGGGACACGCGTCATCCGTACGAATCGCTGCCCACGGTGGAGGTGCTACAGGAAGGCGCGAAGGCTTTCGGATGGGAGAAGCGAACTCCCGTTGCAGGCGGATCGACGGGACGTTGGAAGCGGGGATTCGGTCTCGGCATGTCGCAGCATCATGGCGGACTGATGGGTTACCACGAAGGGGAGGAAGCGTTCGCCAAGCTGGCAGCGGCTCCCGACGCCAGCGTTTTTAGTACCGAGCTCGACCTGGCTGCGGACGGCAATGTGACCATGAAGATCGCACTTCCCGATAGCGGCTCCAATGCGGCTACTGCGCTGGCGGCCCTGGTCGCGGAGATGCTGGGCTTCACGACGCGCGATCACATCCGCCTGATTTGGGGCGATTCCGATATGGCGCCGTTGAGCGATGAATGGTTCGGAGGCCGGACGATTACTTTGCAGGGTGCCGCGATGTGCAGCGCGGCAGACAAGCTGAGAAAGGATCTGCTTGCGCGCGCGGCAGCGTTCTTGAAAACCGACGCGGCCAAGCTTCAGATCCGAGACGGCGTCGTCTCTTCTATTGACGATTCCAAAAACAGTACGACTTTTGCCGCGCTGGCCAAGGCCAACAACGGCCTCATCCGGATGACGGGCCGAGGCGTCGCCGGCGGAGAAAGGACCGCTTCGAACAAGGGTGTGGGCGCGTGTTTTGTGGAGGTGGAAGTCGACACCTGGACCGGCGACTGGCACTTCATTCGAGCGGTCTATACGCACGACACCGGATTGCTCATCAACCCGCTGGTGTCCGAATCCGACATGGTGGGCTCGCTGATGGAAAGCACGCAGGTGGCCACCGACCCCATCCCCTGGGACCGCGAATTTCCCGGCACGCGGCACTACAGCGTCGGCTACCTGTCCTACCGGCTTCCGACCATCATGGATCTTCCTAAATCGACGCAGGTGTACATCGATAGTCTGGAGCCGCGCTGGTTTTACGGCGTGAAAAGTTTCAGCGAAACCAGTATCGGCGCGGTGCCGGGCGCGATCTCTAACGCGATTTATAACGCCTGCGGAGTCCGGATTCGCGAGCATCCGATCACACGGGAAAAGATCATGGCTGGGATCACCGCGCGACGGAGGCAGGTATGAAAAAGATCTCCATCTACAAGCCGTCGACCGTCGACGAAGCCATCCAGATCCTGTCGCAGCACGGCACCAGCGCGGCCGTTTACGCCGGCGGCACGGACCTGCTGATTCGTCTGAAGAATCGGCTGGAGCAGGCGCCCAGCTACCTGGTGGACATCAAGAAGATCGATCATCTCCGCTATATCAAGGAAGACGGCCAGGGAGGTGTTGAAATCGGCGCGGCCACGAAGCTGGCGGAACTCGCCGACTCGCGGCTGTTGCAAGAGAAGTATCCGATGCTGGTGGAGGCCATCAACAAGATTTCTTCGCCGGAGCTGCGTAACGCGTCCACGCTCGGCGGCGACTTATTGCAGGAAGTATGGTGCCAGTATCTGCGCGGCGGCTATTCGTGCTGGAGAAACGGCGGATACCTGTGCTACGGTGCCATCGGCGATAACAGTTACTATCATTCAGCCATGGGCGGACGGCTGTGCTACGCGGTTTATCCCGGCGACGCGGCCACCGCGCTGATTCCTTTCGACGCCCGCGCGAAACTGGCGACGCCCGAAGGAGTGAAGGAGCTGTCGATCGAACAACTGGTGCCGGGAGACTTGATGGTCGACGGCAGAATCCAGTCGCACGTTGTAAGGTTTAACGAAATTCTTACTTCGGTGGTCATCCCGGCGCCGAAACCGGGCGTGCGCGCCTCGTTCGAAAAGCTCCGGCCTCGCGGAGTATGGGATTTCGCGATGGCCTCGCTGGCGATCAGCCTGCAGCTTCGCGATAAGACGATTGCCGACGCGCGCGTGGTGTTTGGAGGCATCGCCGGTAGGCCGTTGCGCGAAACTGCGGTGGAGACTTTCCTCAAGGGCAAGACCTTGAGCGCGGAGTTGGGCGAGCAAGCGATTTCCGTCGCACTCGCGAATGCCGCGCCGCTCAAGTACAACGCCACCAAGATCGACATGGCGAAGGGACTTCTCGCCTCCGGCCTGGCCCGGCTGAACGCGTAGGCATGCAGGCTATTGAGGGCATCTTGCTCGAGCCCGTCGGGTGTCTGGCGGAATTTCCTTCCGGGCAGTTCCATGAAATCGCGGTGCGGTTATTTGGACGAAAGGGGAAGGCGAGCGCGTCGGGCAGCCGGTCGTACTGGCACCTGCTCAACCTGATGGGCGAGGACTCGTCATCCTCCTTGGTGAAAGATCTTGAAATCGAGGCCGTGAAGGCGGCGAGCATATATGAGGACACCGTGCCTGCGCTTACAGAACTGAAGGCGATGGGCGTCCACCTTTCCATCGCCTCCTCACTTTCCGACGTCGCGATCACCCGCTTTTTGGAAAAGCACTCTCTTGGCGAATTCTTCGCCGGTGTTTGGAATCGCGATAATGCGGGCGGCATCAAGGCCGTTCCGCTGGTCTGCGCTCTGCATGGCGCATCCCTTCAACCGGAGAACGTGATGTTTCTCACAGACACCGTCGAGGGCATCAAGGTCGCCCGCAGCGCGGGGGTGCAGCCGGTCCTGATGATGAACGATCCGGACGAAGCCCGGCGTCTGGCCATGCACAACCCGGCGGGAGGCGTCGTTTCCCTGCACGAAATACCCGACTTTATCCGGCTGATCGCAGCGCAGAATAAGAGAGGTCGGCCGTCGGGCGCTTAGGGCAGTTCGAACACCCACAACGTGCCGCCGCGGCCGGGCGGGTTTTGAATTTCGGGAGTGAGCGAGGGCCACGTCACAGCGTGCGCACTGCCGTTGCCCACGGTCAGCGCGATGTACTGTTTCCCGTTCACTGCGAAGCTGATCGGCGCGGAGCCCGGAACGTCGTTCAGGCGAACCCGCCAGAGTTCCGCACCGGTGCTGTCGTTGCGCGCGCTGAACCAGCGGTCAATCGAGCCGCTGAAGACTAAACCGCCCGCGGTGGCGAGAAGGCCGGAGGTTTCCGGAGCGCGCTGGCGCTGGATCCAAACTGTTTTGCGGGTCTCGAGATTGGTGGCCTGAACACGGCCGTAGTTGCCGTCGCTATCCAGGCGTGGGCGCAGACTGGGACGAACGCCAGTGGTGAGGAACCCTCGCTCGCCCTTAGGTACGGGTGTGAGATCCATACAGGATTCGACCAGCGGCGAGTACAGCGTTTTGGTTTCGGGATTGTAAGCCGAGGGAATCCAACTCCGCGCGCCGCCGGCATGCGGGCATACGATTTTCGCCTCGCCGTCGCCCGGGACCAGAGCAGGATTGATGGTCTTGTCGCCCGTTTTCGGATCGATCGCCGTGATGACGTTCTGAAGCCCCATATCCACTGAGAACACGTATTTCCCGGTGTCCGCTTCGACGGCATCGTAGATGGCGATCTTGCCCGCGGTCACGGAGAGCGTCTTGGTTTGGCCGTTCACCGGAAGCTTCACCAGAGTTCGCTCAAAGACCCAGTCGTAATCCCACTGGTCGTTACGGACGTGCTGAAAATACCAGACCAGTTTGCCGGTATCGGGATTGATCGCCAGGGTGGAATCCGTGTAGAGTCCGTCATTCGTGATGCCGGGTTCCTTGGAGGGGATGCGGAGCGGGCTCGTATCATACGTCTGCGCGACGCCGAAATAGGCGAGGTTTAGATCTGGATCGTAGCTGCCGCCGACCCAGGAAGATGCCCCGCTGCGCTTCTCCGTGGGAAGACCATTCCAGGTATTCCCGCCAGGCTCGTTGGGCAGCGGAATGGTCCGGAAGCGCCAGGCCTCGATTCCGGTTTCGGCATCGAGCGCGATGATGAAGTTGCCGCCCGGTTGCTGGCCGCCGGTGCCGATCATGACTTTTCCCTTGGCCACAAGCGGTCCGCCGGTTAACTGCATTCCGGTTTTTGGATCACCGAGTGTTTTGTCCCAGATGAGCTTGCCGGTCTTCACATCGAGAGCCAGCAGATGTACGTCTGACGTGGCCGCATAGAGTTTGTTGCCGTAGATGGCGATGTCTTTCTTGACAGCCGGGCGCGCCCCTTCGGGCAAAGGCCGCTGGAAGTGCCACAACAGATCGCCGGTGGCTGCGTCGAGCGCCTCCACGATGTCGCCATAGCCCTGGACAAACAGAACCCCGTCATGGACCAGCGGCGTGGCCGTGTTCGGACCCGGCGGCAGCGACCAGCTCCAGGCCAGGCGAAGATTCTTCACATTGGCCCGGTCGATTTGTTTGAGCGGGCTGTAGCCTTGGGCGTCGTAGGTGCGTCTCCACGTCAGCCATTCGCCGGCGGGAGGTTTGGCAAGCAGAGCGTCGGTGACGGGCGTGATCCGGTCGAGGAGCGTATTCGGCGCGGGCGAGTTGGGAAGCGCAACACCGGGGGTGAGGCCGCCGCCCGCACCTCCGCGGCGATCGCCTGCGCCGGGAATTCGCAGCGTGGCGAGAGCGGCAGTGGTCGAAGGCAGCTCGCGCAATCCGGGCGCGTTGCCGTTCGATTGCAGGATGTAGGCGGTGATGGCGGCATACGCCCGGGCGTTGAGCGAGCCAGGAGCATCCGGCGGCATCTTCGCACTGACGTAGGTGAAGAGTTGCTCGACAGGTTGTCCATTCCACTTCTGGCCGAATGCGGCGCCGCGCAGAGCAGGCGCGAATTGCCCGTCGTCGAGGTAGCGGCCGTGGCATTGAAAGCAGGCGCGGTCATAGGCCGTCTTGCCTTCGGCGGACTGGCCCGCGGTGAACTCGGCCGGGGTGGTGGCCGGTACCTGGGCAGTCACCCATGGAGGCCCCAGAACCATCAGCAGTACCAGCGGTCCATATCTATGTTGGAGGTTCATCTTCATCACCTTGGAAAGCGCCAAACTCTCCGCTTATTCTATCTCGTGAGTTGAGGCAGGGTTTTCGTCTTCGCCAAGCCTTCGCGGACTAAGGTGATTAGGGCCGACATTAAATCCGCTTCTTACGGAAACTCCTGCCGGCCCCTGGGGTTTTCAGAACCAGTGCAAACTAGGAGGAGCGGAATGGGGAACAGACTGATCCTTGCGAGCTTGTGCGCTTTCTGGCCCGCCTATGCGCAGATCGCCGTCACGGTCTCTCCTTCGCCGGCGTCGGTGCACGTAGGGACGTTTCTGCAGTTCGCCGCCAAGGTCAGCGGCACTTCGACGACCGGGGTATCTTGGTCCATTACGCCCGCGACGGGAGCGGGTTCGATCTCGCCAGGCGGACGATATACGCCTCCCGCGGCTCTGCCGGTTCCGAACACCGTCGTCGTGACGGCAACCAGCAACGCCGACCCAAACACGTCCACCAGCGTGACTGTGACCATTCTGAATCCGTACCCGACGCTCGCCTCCGTGATCCCCACAAGCATCCAGCCCGGCTCAATCCTCATCACGCTGAACGGCAGCGGCTTTGTGCCCGGAGCCCGTGCCATTGTCGGAGGCGTACCCCAGGCAGCAACCTACGTTTCTTCAACCAGATTGACGACTACGGTCAACTCTTCCACCAGCCAGCCCGGAGCGAAAATCCCGATTGCAGTGCAAAACCCGGACCCTGGTGCGGCCACACCCACGGATGTGGTGAACATACTGGTCGGGCCGTCTTCAGGGACTCATATTCTGGGCGCGAACGTCGCTGCTCACTTCCTGGATCAGGCTGCCTTCGGTCCCGACGCCGCTACGCTGGACCACGTGGAAACCGTGGGGCTGGAGCAATACCTCCAAGAGCAGTTTGCGGCGCCGATTTCGCCCTATCCGGACCCCGCTACGACCGGCTTCGGGCTCAATCAAGTGCAGGCGCGGTTCTTCACCAACGCCGTTCACGGCCAGGATCAATTACGGCAGCGCGTGGCGTTCGCGCTGGGCCAGATCATGGTGGTGTCGGCAATCGAGGAGAGCACCCCGACTCAGTTGGTGCCGTATCTGGGAATTTTGCAAAAGGACGCCTTCGTGAACTTTCGCACGCTCATGGAAGATGTGACCCTGAGTCCCACCATGGGTGAGTATCTCGACATGCGAAACAACGACAAGGCCGATCCGACGCGCGACACCAGGGCCAACGAGAATTACGCTCGCGAGCTCATGCAGCTATTCACGATCGGCCTTTCGCAACTGAATCTGGATGGGTCGTTGCAGCTGGACGCCAACGGCAATCCGATCCCGACTTACGATCAGACCACGATTCAGAATTTCGCGAAGGTCTACACCGGATGGACCTATCCAACCAAGCCGGGCGCGGTGCTGCAGAAGCATAATCCGGCGTATTTTATCGGTCCGATGGTGCCGTTCGAGTCCAACCACGATATGACCTCGAAGACCCTGCTGAACGGATTGGTGCTGCCGGCGGGACAGAGCGCCGAGCGCGATCTGAAGGAGGCGCTGGATGACATCTTCAGCCATCCAAACGTCGGCCCGTTCATCGGGAAGCAGTTGATCGAGCATCTGGTGGGCAGCAATCCATCGCCGGCCTATGTTGCGCGCGTAGCATCGGTTTTTAATGACAATGGCTCCGGTGTTCGCGGAGATCTGCAGGCGGTGATACAGGCGATCCTGCTCGATCCCGAGGCGCGGCAGGGCGACGACGGCCCGTTCGTGGATGGACCAGCCCCTCCCAGCGCACACTTGCGGGAACCGGTGTTCGTGGTTGCCTCGATTCTTCGTGGTTTAGGCGCTCTGGTGAATGACACGAACAATCTCACGGCGCAGGCGGCGAATCTCGGTCAGACGCTATTCACGCCTCCTACGGTTTTTAACTACTTCGCCCCCGGCTACCACATCCCCGCAGACCTCACTCCCGGGATGTCCCTGGTGGGTCCTGAGTTCCAGCTCGATTCGCCTTCCAATGCCGTGGCTCGCTTCAATATGGTCAACACCATGATCTACGGCAGCTTGGGAGCGGGGGCGGTGATCGATCTGACGCCGTTTTCAAGCCTCGCCGGCAATCCGCAGGCGCTGGTGAACGCGGTAAGTCAGGCATTCATGTACGGCCAGATGCCGCCGAAAGTCGAGACGGCTCTGCTGGGGGCGGTTAACGCAATCAGCGGAACCTCAGCGGCCGTAAACAAGGCGCGAGCACAGGCGGCGATTTATCTGACCGTGTCGTCGTCCTACTACAACGTGGAGCACTAAGATGCTGATACCTTCCAGAAGAAAATTCCTGCGCATATCGTGCCGCTCCCTCGGAACGTTGGGCGCTGCCACATTGATGAGCCGATTCAGCCAGGTGAACGCGCTGGCCCAGGATTCGTGCCCCTCGGATTACAAGGCGCTGGTGTGCATATTTTTGTTCGGCGGAAATGACGGCAACAACACCGTGGTGCCGATATCTACGCCCAGCAACCCTGCTAATTCCTATAGCAACTATGCGCAGATTCGCGGCGGGCTGGCACTGCCGGCAGCGGACCTGAACGTGATCGGCAACTCCAAGGGCGATCAATATGGGCTGCATCCGAGCCTGACGGAGCTCGCGTCGCTGTACAACAATAAGAATGTTGCCGTGATGGTGAACGTGGGGACGCTGGTCACACCACTGACGCAGGCTCAATACAAGAACCAGCTGGCGGCGATTCCGTCCAATCTCTTCTCGCATCTGGATCAACAGACTGAATGGCAGACTTCGCTGGCCCAGGGATCCGGCGCGACCGGTTGGGGAGGCCGTGTCGCGGATGCCATCCAGAGTTGCAATACCAGCGGTTTCCCAACCATCCTTTCGGTGGGCGGGAACAACCTGTTTAATACGGGCGCCGAGACCAACCCTGCTACGGTTACGCCGGGACAGGTTCTTGGGTTGCAGGGATTCAATACATCGGCTGCGTCCGTGGCCCGCATGTCCGCGCTGCAGAGCCTGCTGACGTTTGATAACGGAGTTTCGCTGGTTCAGGCATCGAATACGATTGTTTCTTCCGGTCTAAGCCAGGCTGCGGTTTTAAACCAGGCACTGGCAGGCGGGAAGGCGCTCACCACAGTATTCCCCAACACGTCGCTCGGATCGCAACTTGCGCAGGTCGCGAAGATTATCAACGTCCGTAGCGCGCTCGGCATGCGGCGGCAGATATTTTTCGCGTATCTCGGCGGTTTCGATACCCACGATCTGGAGCTGATCGATCAGGGAACCGGCTTGGCGCAGGTAAGCCAAGCAATGAAGGCCTTCTACGATGCTACGGTGGAGATGGGCACGGCAGATCAGGTGGTGACCTTCACCGAGTCGGATTTCGGCCGGACATTGCAGCCCAGCGGGGGCGCGACTCTGGGCACGGATCACGCCTGGGGCAGTCACCATTTCGTGATGGGAGGCGCCGTCAAGGGCGGCGATATCTACGGGATATTCCCGACGCAAGAGCTGAGTGGTCCCGACGACGCCAACAATCGCGGCGTGTGGATTCCGACGACGTCGCTGGATCAGTACGGAGCCTCTCTGGCGACGTGGTTCGGGGTTGATTCCTCGCAACTCGGCACCGTGTTTCCGAATCTGGCCAATTTCACCAATCCTCTGCCGGCTTTCGTTTAAGTGGCTCAAAGCCCCCGCCGGGCAATGCTACCTTTTGGGGATGATCCTCAAGATCCGCCAAGTCGGCGAACAAGTATTGCGCCGGAAAGCCCGCCCACTCTCAAAGGACGAAATCTTCGATCGATCCACGCAGAAGCTGATCGAGTCCATGCGCGAGACGATGCACGATGCTCCCGGCGTGGGTCTGGCGGCGCCGCAGGTCGGCTATTCCCTGCAGCTGGTGGTGATTGAAGACCGGGAGGAGTCTATTCAGAAACTCCCGCCGGAACAAGTGGCCGAGCGTGAACGCAGGCCGGTACCCTTTCATGTTTTGATCAACCCGAAGCTGACTGTTCGAGGCTCCGAAGCCGCCGAGTTCTTCGAGGGTTGCCTCAGCGTGGCGGGTTTTACCGCCGTCGTGCCCCGCGCCAGGAAAGTTCGCGTGGAGTGCCTGAATGAAAAGGCGGAGCCTGTGACGATTGATGCGAAAGGCTGGTACGCCCGAATCCTGCAACACGAGATCGATCACTTGGGCGGAGTCCTTTACGTGGACCGCATGAACTCGCGCACGTTTTTCACACAAGAAAATTACGTGCGTCATTGGAAGGACCGATCGGTCGCCGAAGTGACCGGGTACGATGAATGAGTGGAAGAGCACGAGGTCTATCCGGTTATTGGCGCTGAGGGATTTGAGCGTTTGGTGGCGGCGTTCTACCGGCAGATCCCCGACGACGATGTGTTGGGTCCGATGTATCCCGTGCAGGATCTACAAGGTGCCGAGCAACGGCTACGGGACTTTCTGATTTACCGTTTCGGCGGGCCGCCTTCGTACATCGAACAGCGCGGCCATCCTCGGCTGCGCATGCGCCACGCGCCGTTTCCGATTGGCCAAGGTGCCCGCGACCGCTGGGTTCAATTGATGGATCGCGCGCTGGACGAAGCCTCGTTTCCTGACGAAGTCCATCAACTCTTGCGAGCATTCTTCGCGGCGATGGCGACGTTCTTGATCAATCGGCCCGGGAGGTTACTCGAACCGTAGAACTTGGTATGGTCTTGATCGCCATACGATTATGGCAGAATTAGATGTATGAAGAAGACCTTCAACATCGATGACAAGCTCTTCCAAGAGGCGAAGGTAGCTTGCCGTGCAACCACAGACACAGAGACCGTCCGTTTGGGTCTTGAAGCCTTGGTCCGTCACGCGGCTTACGAGCGCCTTCGGGCTCTGCGCGGTACGGAGCCTCATGCACGCGACGTGCCCAGACGCCGTGAAAAGCCGTCGTCCAAGCGAAGGGTAGCCTGATGGTACTGGTGGATACTGCCGTGTGGATTCGGTTCCTTGCCAACCGGGCACCCTGCGCGGCCGAGTTACACAGACTTCTCGGTCTCGACGAGGTGACCGGGCACGAGTTGGTCTATGGAGAACTTCTCATTGGCGACCGAGGAGGCCGGAAAAAGCTCCTGTCCGCCTACGAGCAGATGCATCAAGCGGGCCTGGTCCCGCACCGTGAGGTTGTGGCATTCGTTCGCGATCGCGGTTTGCATGGCCGCGGCGTGGGCTGGATCGACGTTCACCTTCTGGCGTCCGCGATTGTGGAACGATTGCAGTTATGGACAGCCGACCCACGGCTCGCCGCGGTGGCTGGCGAGCTTGGTGTCGCTTACGAGGTACCCGCTTCGAATTAGGGCGCCGGTTCGATCCGCAGGACTGCCCCATCCTTCTCGTCGGTCAGGACGTACAAGAGTCCATCCGGACCTTGGCGAACGTCGCGGATGCGCTGGCGCAGCTCGGTCAGCAGCGACTCGCGGCGCAGTTCCTGCATCTTCTCGTTAAAGAGAATCCGCTCCAGGTGGCCGGTCCCCGGAATCTCGCCGGTGCGAAGCGAGCCAACAAAGACGTCGCCCTTCCACTTGGGCAGTTTGTCACCGGTATAGAACGCCATGCCGGATACCGCGATCGCGGGTATCCATAGCACCACCGGCGCTTCGAAACCAGCGTGGCCCGGCACCTCATTGTGCCAGGGACCCGGGTAGTCGCGTCCATAGCTCACAATCGGCCAGCCATAGTTGCGGCCGGGCTTGAGGATGTTGATCTCGTCGCCGCCGTTGGGACCGTTCTCGTTCTGCCACATGTCGCCCGTTCCAGGATGCATCGCTAGGCCTAGTGTCCCGCGGTGACCGAGCGTGTACACTTCGGGCCTCTTGCCGGGCTGCCCGACAAACGGATTGTCCTTCGGAACGGTGCCATCATCGTTCAACCGCAGGACCTTGCCGCCGAGCGTATTGGGATCCTGGGGATCGTTGCCGGTCAGGCTCATGTAGAGCGTTCCGTCGCGGCCGAACGCAAGGCGCGAGGCGCCGCTGATATCCGTTACGAAGATGTCCTTCATCCCGACGATCGCGTTGCCGTCCCATTTCCCGCGGGCCAGCGCAACCACTCTCCGTTTTTCGTCAAGGGGTTTGGTGTAGGTGAGATAGACGAATCCGTTTTGGGCAAATTGGGGATGGAGAGCGATGTCCATGTAGCCGTGGATCGCGCCCGGCAACCCGGATTCCACGGCCCAATAGGAAGCCGGGGTTCCGGCGATGGGCTTGGGATCGAGCACGCCGTTGCGGATGATCCTGAGCTGACCCGTGCGCGTGGTGACCAGCATGCTGCCGTCCGGAAGAAATGCCGCGCTGAAGGGAAACTCCAGACCACGGGCGACCGCGACGACGCGGATTCGCTGGCCTTCGCCGGTGTCGAACTCCATCGGTAGCTTCGGCAACGGACGGTGCGCGAGACCTTCTGGGGCCACCGGAATTCCGTTCTGGAAGGGGACCTTTTGTTGGCCGGAGACGACAGTGGCGATAAACAGGGCGGCGAGCGGGATCTTCATACAAATGCCTCTTTGATGAGTGTATATGGATTTACTTGCCGACAGCGTGCGCGGAGTCTCGTTCGTTGTCGCACACGTCCTCGATGAAATCGGTGTCGGCAAGAAATTCGAACTTCAAGGGAAACGACCAAGGCTTGGTGTAGGCCCCGGGATCGTCAATGGTGATTTCGACGTCCATGTGACCGAAATCCGTGCGGCGGAAGCGCTCGATGGTGTGAAGATCTTCGGTATGAGGACGGCCGCTGTCGTCGAGCCAGCTCTTATCGTTGAAGCCGCGGGTGTCGACCACGAACGAATCGCCGTCCCACTTGCCGATGGAATAGCCCAGCCATGCTGGAGCCGCCACCGGAGCAGGACCGCGGCCATCCGTGAAGATCTGGCGGAAGCGCGCGAACTCTTCGTAAAGAATGAACGTCACGCCTGGGGTCTGTACGATCTTCAAAGGCACGCCGATCAGCATCTGGTCGGGGATGCCGTGGGGCAGACATCGCGAGGACGGACGATCGGCCATAAAATTCGCCTGGCGCTGTTTGTGAAGCGCTTCGGCGGCGGGAAGCATGGGCGGAATCGTCTCTCCGGGCCGCATGAAGTCCGCCAGATTAGGACCCATCGCGAGGCCGGCGGCGTTGGTTCTCTGAACTGGCCGGTTGGCGCCGCGCGCACGCTGCCATAGTCCCGTCAAATCCGGCTTGCCGTCGGCGGCCTTGGGAAGCGGAGCGGCGAGATTTACTTTGCCGTTGGGCAGGCGTGGAATGTTGGGCGTGGGATAGTCGATCCACTGGGCGGCGGCGGAGACGGCCCAAATCACAGCGGTGAAAAGAATTCGGCGAATCATGCTCAGCTCCTCATTCTATATCCCTGCGTACCAGGAATAGCCATAGGCAGCGCCCACGGCGCCGGTGCCGTCTTCAACGTCGTCCAGGCGATCGGTAACGTCGATCCGGCTCACGTATTTCAGACTCTTGTAGCCGAGCTGACGTTCGACTCGAAGCCGCACGGGAGCGCCATGCGCGACGGGAAGCTCGCGGCCATTCATTCCATAAGCCAGCAGCGTCTGCGGATGAAGTGCGTCGAACATGTCGAGGCTGTCCCACCATCCGTCGACGGTGTGGAACACGACGTAGCGGGCTTGCGGCAGCATTCCCACTTCTTGTAGCACCCGTCCAAGCGGAACTCCGGTCCATTCGGCGATCGCGGACCAGCCTTGCTCGCAGTTGTGCTGGGTGACTTGCGTCCGAGAGGGGAAGCTCTTCAGGGTCGCGAGCGACAACTCAGTGGGCTTCGCCACCAGACCTTCGATAGGGAGCCGCCATTCGGCGAAGCCGCCTGCAAGCAGTTGCTGATAGCGATCGCTTTTGGGATTAGTCTCGTTGATGGCCGGAAAGTTTTTCGTGATCCTCTCGCGCCCGAATTCGCGGACAAGAGGCTGGTTGCGGAGCAGAAATCGATGGGCGGCGAACGTCAGAGCGTTGCTGGCATCGAACAGACTGCCGTAGGTGGGAGGCAGCGAGTCCTTGCACGCGGTGAGAAGCAGACTGCCCGCTGCGGGAATACCGGCAATCCATTTCCGCCGCGAGATCATTTTGCCTCGGCCCTGATCATGGTGTTGACCAACCCACTGCGGATTGTCAGGATGACGTGACCGATCAAGAAGAGCACGAGTAAGTCAGCGGCGAAAAAGTGGATGGTTCGGGCAGACTGCCTTCCGCCGAACATCGTAAACAGCACCGGATATGCCGCCGTGACTGCTGGCGACAGCGTCAGACCGGTCAAGATCATTAAAGGCAGCAGCCCGAAGACCACGCTTAGGTAAGCGAGCCGTTGCAGGACTCCATAGTCTTTGTATCGAAAGTGGCGCGAGAACAACCCCCACACGACGTAGATGAACCCGTTGAGCACGGCGATCCAGGCAGCCAGGAAATGCAGACTCCGGCCCCAGCCGGTTTGGTCGAGATTCACGGTCAAGGGGAATTCGAAAGCGGCCGGCGTATCGAAGTAGCCGGATTCGCCCCAGTAGAAGCGCGGGTGGGCGATGAGAATCGCCACGCCGCTGACGGCTAGTGCCAGGAAACTCAGGAAGTTGATCCAGTGCGTGGTGCGGACCAGGATTGTATGACGCATCCTACTTAACGTCGTTCTTGATGACTTTCCCGCCTTTCATCACGAACTTGACGCGTTGCAGCTCGGTGATGTCGGCCAGCGGGTCGCCCGATACAGCCACCAGATCCGCGTATTTACCCTTGTCGATGGATCCGATCTGGTCCTGCCATCCCAGCGCTTCGGCGTTAATCATCGTGCCGCCTTGAAGAGCCCGCACCGGAGTCAGGCCGCCATGTTTGACCAGCATCTCGAAGTCGAGCGCCTGCGTCCCATGAGCGTAGGTTGAGCCGTCGGCTCCACTGCCCACCATGATCTTCATCCCTTTGGTGGCAGCGGCCATCGCCACGGCGTGCTCGAAAATGGGGATCATCCGATACTTACCGCCGGTGTTCTTGGCGTCATTATCGTCCATGTACGGCTCGATGTAACGCTGGAGCGTGGGATCGTAGTACAGCCCTTTCGCGACCATCATGTTGGCCTGTTCCTGATCGAGCCCGTAGGCGTGCTCGATGGTGTCGCACCCGGCGACGATAGCGTTCTTCTGCCCTTCGCCTCCAAGTACGTGGCAGGCGGCCTTCTTGCCGAGGCGATGGGTCTCGTCAATCAGCGCCTGCAAAACAGGCAACGGATAGGTCACAACATAGTGGGCCTGGCCAGTGGCGTCGAAAGAGTACGCGTCGGTGGGGAAAAGCTTGATCCAGTCGGCGCCATGTACGATTTGTTCCCGGACGGCGGCGCGTCCTTCCTCAGCCGAGCGAATCACAGTGCTTGCCAGCGGGTTGTCCGGAGCGGACGGATTCGCTGGCGCACTTCCCCAGACGATGCCCAACGTCGAGACTTGATACCGCGGGCCGTCGATGCGCCCTTGATTGATCGCGTCGCGGACCGCGATGTCGCCGTACCCATTCCCGTGCGAGCTCATATCGCGCGCCGTGGTGAAACCCGCCCGCAGGTCGGCCTGCACGTTCTGCACGGCGATCAGCATGGAGGCTTCCGTAGTTCCCTTTGGTCCACGCGTGTTGAACATGTGCGTGTGGGCGTCGATCAGGCCGGGCAGGACCGTCGCCTGGCTGAGGTCGATCACCTGCGCGCCAGCGGGAATCTTGACTTGACCCTCCGGCCCGACCTCGGAGATCCGTTCGCCCGCGAGAACGACCACCTGGTTGGTCAACATCTGGCCGGTCTTGCTGTTAAACATTCGTCCGGCGCGGACCGCGATCACGCGCGCCGGCGGAGGGCATTGCAAGACGCCGCCGTCAGACCCGACGCACGGCGTGGGTCCCGCGCCTCGCCAGGGTGCCGGTGGGGGCTGGACCTGGGCTGAAAGGGTGATCGCGCTCAGTAGCGCGAACACAAGTCGCATGGTCATGCTTTTTGCTGGAACATCTTGAAGGTCTCGAAGTCGCCGTTCAGCAACTGGTGTGTGTCGTGGAGTCCCAGCCATCCGTCGATCATGGTCGCGTAGACTCGACGGAAGTCAGTGGTGTGGATCAGGTTTCCGCCCGGGTCAAGCTTCGTCAGGCTGGGAATGTCGCCATATTGACCGCCTTTGACATCCTTCCCGGCGACGAACATGAGGTTAGCGGCGCCGTGATCCGTGCCGAGATTGACGTTCTCGGGAACCCGCCGGCCGAATTCCGAGAAGATCATGACGACGACGTCATCCGCTCGTCCGATCCGTTCCAGATCCTTGAGGAACGCCGAAACGGCGTCGGAAGCGTACGTGAGCAGCCGCTTGTGCGTGTCGTTCTGATAGACGTGCGTATCGAACGCGTTGTTGCGATAGGACGTGTAATAGAGGCGCGTGGGCATGCCGGCCGCGATCAGCGCCGCGACCTTGGGCAGATCGAGACCAGTGATTCCGTAATCCACCGGCGAATGGTACTTCGCCCAGGCTTCGCGAACCAGCACGGATGCATCCTTGGCGCTTTGGGCCGTTTCCAAAAGGAATTTGCGCGAGGGATTATCTACTTGTTTGGCGATTCCGGCGGATTCCAGAATTTCCTTCTCCTCGTAGAATTTCTCTTGCGTGAACTTATTGGGATCGTCGAAGACCACCGGCACATGACGGCGGCTGCGAACGGCCAGTGACTGCCGCGCGGCGATGTTCACCAAAAAGTTCGCCGGCGCATCGGGAGCCATGGAATCCGCCAGACGGCCGACCCATCCATACTCCTCGCCGCTATTGGGAGCCGCAGTGTGCCAGTACGCCATCGACGTGAAGTGTGAGAACGAAGGATTCTCGTATCCGCAGCCGTGGACGATGGCCAGCTTTCCGTCCTTATATAAATGTTCGAACCCGGCCATGCCGCCGCTGAAACCGAAGTGGTCGTCGATCGGCCGGAGTTCCTTCTTGGGGACGCCAATATGCGGGCGATGCTTATAGTAGGCGTCGTCGCCGTAGGGAACGAGCGTGTTGAGCCCGTCGTTGCCGCCGGACAGCTCAAGGACGACGAGTATTTTCCCGTCGTGCTTGCCCTGACCGGCCAGTGCTGCGTTCGCCTGCGCGAACAAAGGCAGAGGAAGAGCGCCTGTGGTGACGCCGACGCCATACATGCCGGCTCGCAAGAGATCCCGCCGGGAGAGTTTCGAAAACGAAAATTTGCTCGTCATGGTATGCGCTCCTTTAATCCAACTGGTATTCGGGCTGACTCATGATCAGGTGAAGGACCAGTCGTAATGAGTCCTCCATATACGTCTGGGCGACGGCGATATCGCTGGTTCCCAGGTCTTTGTTGAGAAACGTAATCAGTTTCTGGCGCGCTTCATCGCTGGGTGGAACGCGCATGAAGCGATGAATCAGATAATCGACCACCTGGGTGGTGTTCGCGAGGTGCTCGACCAGCACCATCTGAGCCAGATTAATTTGCGCCGTGTCGCGCGGAATGGGCTTGACCCGCTGGATGGCCATTTGCGATCCGCGGAAGCTGCCGTAGCGCGTATTGAAATCTTCGTCGCGGTCGGCATTCTTGTTCGACTCGGCACGATCGCCGCTCTTGGTGTCATCCATGGTCGCGGTGGTGATGTCCATTCCTTGCCGGATACGTTCGGCGACCCTTCGGACCTCTCCACCGCCGGTGTACCGGTCCGGCGGCAGAAAGCTGATGTCAGGGAAAAGGATGTCGCGCGCGAGATTGCCGCGTTCGAGGAGAAGTCCCGGGGTAATCCAGCTCTGGCCCCCGGCCCATCCCGCCACGGTCGGCGGCGAAAATAGTTGCTGTCCGAGCGCCGACGTCGCCAAGTTAAAGTCCGGGACGCCTGGAATATTCTTTTGACCGAGTTTCTTGTAGGTCTCTACTGCCAGTTGAACGGGGCTCTTGATCTGCGTGCCCACCGACGCGGGGCTGTAGAAATCGCGCGACAGGAAGATGGTTTCGAGCAGCGGCGTGATCTCGTACTTGTTCTGGCGCAGAATCGCGCCCAGCTTCTTCTGAAGCTCGGGCGAAAGCTCTTCCCGGACGAAGTAGCGGTAGATCTTCCCGGCGATGTAGTCCGCCGTCGCGGGCTGTTGCATGATGATGTCGATCACATCGACGCCGTCCAGGTGGCCGGTGTGTCCCAGAAACGTTTTTTCGCCATCGTCGTGCTGGTCTTTGTTCACCACGAATTTCGTGTCGACGAAGTTCCATCCGGTGAAGGCGCGAGCGGCCTCGCGAATGTCCGTCTCGGTGTAGTGGCCGACGCCCATGGTGAAAATCTCCATGATTTCCCGGGCGAAATTCTCGTTGGAAGCGCCTTTGACGTTGACGCCCGCATCCAGGAACGAAAGCATGGCCGGATCTTGGGCCACGGCGACGGTGAGATCGCGGAAATTACCCATCCCCTGTTTCTGGAACAGCTCCAGTTGTCCGAGGAGTTTGCGGTAATCGCGGACTTTAGCCTCGTTCGACGCGAAATGGCCGTGCCAGAACAATGCCATTTTTTCCCGCAGTGGCTGGGGGCTGGTTAGCATCCGGTTCGCCCACCAGTAGGACACGCGATTGGTCTCGAGAACGCTGGCACGCAGCCAGTAGAAGAATTCGTCAACGACGGGCTGGAGCCGGCGATTGCCGGTCGGTTTGACCTTGATTCCGAGCGCCTCGCCTTTCTCCTTGGCCAAGTCGGTTACAGCCGGCCGGGTCGGAGGAAATGGTTCGAGTCCGGGATCGTGAATTCCGGAATGATCGAAGGGAGGCAATTGGCTGATATCGGTGCCTTCAAAGCGGATCAGGCGGGCGATAGCTTGCGCCGGCGTAAGTTTCGCCAGAGCATCGATTTCCTGAGGCGTGCCGCCGAATCCCGCACGTTCAAGCAGATGTGCGGCGAAATCGTAATTCCAATCCGCGGGGGCGATTGCGGTGAGATCGTTTTGCCACTTCGCCGGTCCGGCGGATTGCGCTGCTGCTACGACGGCGCACAGAACGCTAAGAAGCGCTACTCTTCGAAGCATGCTTGGAACTCCTTATGAGGCTTCTCAGAAGATGTTCCCACGAATGCCATTCCGATGCCACGGGGTCCGCACCGGGCCGTGATATTGTAGCTTCCAGTATGTCGACCATAATTCGCGCGATTCGCTCGCTATTACCACTGGCAGTCATCGGGATATCCGTGGCTCAACAGCCGCGTCAAGTGGACGACGCCGCCCTCAGAACCGGCAGCAAGACGGGGGAAGAATGGATCAGCTATGGCGTGAATTGGTCCGAGCAGCGCTATAGCCCGCTCAACCAGATCAACGCGGATAACGTGAGCCGGCTGGGGCTGGCCTGGTCCTTCGATATTCCGCTGGCGCCCGGAAATGCCCAAACTCATCAGGAAGGAACGCCGCTGGTGTTCAACGGCGTGCTGTACAGCATCGCGCCCTGGAGCGTCGTCTACTCGGTGGACTTGCGAACCGGCAAAGAACTGTGGCGTTCCGATCCGGAAGTGAACCAACAGGTGTGGCAATCGCGCATCTGCTGCGGCGTGGTGAACCGCGGGATCGCGCTCTATCAGGGCAAGGTGATCGCACCGGTCGTCGACGGAAGACTGAGGGCTTTGGATGCCGCCACCGGCAAAATCCTGTGGGAAACCCGCGTCTCGCCGGAAAACATGCCGTACACCATCACCATGGCGCCGCGGGTGATCCAGGGCGGCAAAATCGTCATCGGCGTGAGCGGCGGCGAGTACGCGATTCGCGGTTTCTTTTCGGCCTACGATGTCAACACCGGAAAGATGGCGTGGCGGTTTTACACGGTCCCCGGCGACCCCTCGAAGCCGTTCGAACAGCCCGAGCTGGAGGCGGCCGCCAAGACTTGGAGCAACGAGTGGTGGAAGACCGGTGGCGGCGCGGCGGTCTGGAACGGCATGGCCTACGATCCCGACAACGACATCGTGTACGTGGGCACAGGGCAGCCCGGTCCCTGGACCGATGTGCATCGCGGCCCCGGCGACAACCTGTATTCGTGCAGCATTCTGGCCGTCCGCGGCGCGACGGGCAAGCTGGTTTGGTATTACCAGGAAGTGCCCGGCGACGACTGGGACTACGATTCGATTGCGGACCTGATGCTCGCCGATCTGAGGATCAACGGCCGGGTACGCAAGGTGATCATGCACGCGCCGAAGGATGCGTTCTTCTATGTTCTGGATCGCGTCACTGGCGAACTGATTTCCGCCGATCCCATTACCAAGGTGTCGTGGGCTTCGGGCGTCGACCTGAAGACGGGCCGGGCCAATGTCAATCCCGGGGCGCGCTACAGTACCACCTCCGTTACCGTGATGCCGGGTCCATCGGGAGGGCACGTGTGGCCGCCGTGGTCCTACAATCCGAATCTGGGTCTGGTTTTCATTCCCGGCACGGCCGGCGGAAGCTCCAACTATCAGGCCGATCCGAACTTTGTTCGAAATCCTACCGACGTCGGGCCGACGGGGCGCGGCCTGATGAACATGGGAGCCGGATTAGGAGGAGGACGCGGCAATCAGGGCAAGGCTGCGGATCTGCCACCGGCCGTGGCTGCGGCGACGCCTGGCGTCGCTCCGCCAGCTCCGGCTGCTAAACCCGAACCGCTTCCAGTGATCGGACCCGACGGTCCCGCCGGGAATGTTTTGTACGCCTGGGATCCTGTGGCGAAGAAGGAACGCTGGAGGGCGGCGGGCGCGGGTGCTGGTCCGTTTGCCGGCGGCAGCATCGCGACTGCGGGAAACCTGGTCTTTTCGAGCGTCAACAACAAGCTGATGGCGTTTCGCGCCGACACCGGCGAGAAACTGCTCGACCTGGATCTGGGCACATCACAAATGGGACCACCCATCACTTTCATGGTGGACGGGAAACAATATATCAGCGTTGCCGGCGGTCCTCCAGGCGGCGGAGCTTTCGGTGGTGGAGGCGGTGCAACACCCGCGGGGTCTACGCCGAAACCCGCCCATCTGCTGGTTCTGGCGGTCGACGGCAAGGCGCCACTGCCGGGTGCGGCAAAGAACTAGAAGCTACTTCTTGGCGGGGATCTTGACGATCCGGTCGCCCTGGAACGCCCCGATGTAGATGGAATCTCCGACCTGGAGCGCCTCGGAGACGCCTGAAATCAGCGCGCCTTTGCCCTCCGAATCGAAAACCGTCTTCGCCGCGAACTTCCCGGGGTCGATTTCGGCGATGCCGAAACTCTGGATGCAGGGAGTCCCGCTGCCGGGCGGACAATCGCCACCCGCGCCCTTCACGCCGGCGGCGAGCATGGTTTTCTTGCTGGTCCAGGAGATGTTGTCGGGCATGAAATCCAGCTTGATCATGGCAATTTCCTTGCCTTCCTTGAGATCGTACTTGTGGACTTCTTTAGCGGTCCACGCATTGAAGTACATGTACCGTCCGTCGGAGCTCACCAGCACGCCGTTGGGGTATCCGGCGCGCGTACCGGGCAGTTCACTTTCGCGCTTTCCCGGAATCCAGCGTGAGACGTAGCCGCTGGCCTGACCGCTGAAAAGGTTAAACGTTGGCGCGCCTTTTCCCTGACCACCGGCAGGGGCAGGAGGCTGAAGCGCGGTGGGATGCGTCGCGATGAATCCGCCGTCGGGCTGCGCCGCGACATCGTTAAAGGCTTGCGTCGAGACCACGCAGCCGTGCCAGACAAGATTCGAAGTTCTCCCGACCTGCTTTAGCTCGAACATTTCGATGGACTCGCGGCCGCCGTGGTTGACGACATAGACCTGGACCGCGCCGTCCTTGCGTTTCAGCAGCGAGATCCCATGCGGCCTGAGCGCGTCGCCAATGGGGCCGGGACAGGCGGGGTCGCCCCAGTCCTTGCGCGGCTCAGCGCTCACAGCCAACCGGGTGAACGTCTTCTTGGCCGAATCGAACAGCATGAGCCCCGCGATCCCCGCGCCTGCCGGGCCTTGCACAAATTGGCTCACGATGAGCGACTTGCCATCCGGCGCCAGCTCCAGATCCTCGGGCGACCGCGTGCCGCAGATGATATCGATGTCGCCGTGTACACCGCACTCCATCAGAGGCGGTGCAGGCGGCCCGCCTTTCCCTTGCGCGAACGCGACCGAGGCGGCCATAAACGCGGCCATCACTACCAATGCTGGTTTCATTACTGTTTCTCCGTAAACGGTTCCATGCGCATCAGCGCGCCATTGGTCTCGGCGGTCAACAGGTATAAGAAGCCGTCGGGACCCTGCCGAACGTCCCGAATGCGCTGCTGGAGCTCGCGTAGCATGCCCTCCCGGTGAAGCTCCTCCCACTTGTCGTTGAAATCGATGCGCTCGAGATGGCCGGAGCGCGGAACCTCGCCCTGCCGCATGCCGCCCACGAAGACGTTGTTCTTCCAGTTGGGGAACTTGTCGCCGGTGTAGAAGGTCATGCCGGAAATGGCGATGGCCGGGACCCAGAACACCACCGGCAGTTCCATCCCTTCGCGCCACGGATTGTCCGATACACGCGGTCCGAGATAAAACCGGCCGAAGCTGACCAGCGGCCAGCCGTAATTCTTGCCCGGCTGCAGAATGTTGATCTCGTCGCCGCCGTTGGGGCCGTTTTCGCATTCCCAAATGGCTCCGGTGTCGGGCTGGACCGCGAGGCCCAACGCATTGCGATGACCCAGCGTATAGATCTCCGGCCGATAGCCCGCGCGGCCGACAAAAGGGTTATCCGGGGGAACGGTCCCATCGTCGCGCAACCGCAGCACCTTGCCCGAGAGATTGTTCGGATCCTGCGCAGCGGCCGCGGCTGGCGGATCTCCGACGCCGACGGTCATGTAAACCATCCCGTCTCGTCCAAATATGATCCTCGATGCGTTGCCGTTCTGAGCCGCGGAAAAGAGGTCGTGGACATCCGTAAGTGCGGCGCCATCCCATCGTCCTCGGGCGAGCGTGATGATTCCGGCGTTGTTACCAGGGGCCGCTGCCGCGCCCGCAGGCTTGTGATACGTGAAGTAGATCAACTGGTTCTCGCTGAAGCGCGGATGCAGCGCCAAGTCCATCAGCCCGGCCAGGCCTTGCGCCTGCACTTGCGGCACGCCGGCGACCGGATTTGGATCGAGCACGCCGTTCCGGACGATGCGCAGGCGTCCGGGACGCTCGGTGATCAGGATGCCGCCGTCCGGAAGAAACGCCATGCTCCAAGGCTGGTTGAGTCCCTTGGTCACGATCAGCCGGATTTGATGCTGGATACCGGTGTCGAGAACGATCGGACCGTCGGCCAGGGGCGGCGACGGCCAATTGATGGCAGGCGGCGCGGTCGGCGCTTTTCCCTTACCTTTAGCGGGGGCAGGCTGCTGCGCACGGCCTGCGACGGCCGCAAGAACCAGCATCAAACCGATGGAAAATGTCCATATGCAGACGCGCGTTTTCATGGATGGATTCCCTCAATACCGTTGGCAAGTATAGCGCGGGGCGCGACAATAAAACCGTGATCTATACACCGCCACACACACGCCGCGATTTCGTTTCCGGGCTCACTGCAGGAATGGGCCTGGCCTTGAGCGGCTGCAATCGGGTCGGCCCCCAGCCGGCCGCCACGCCTGACGCCGGCAAGGCCGATATAACATTGCGGATTGGCCCGGTCCTGGTCGATATCGCCAAGGACCATACCATCAGCACCATCGGGTATAACGGCACTGTTCCGGGTCCGCTGATCCGGATGCGCGAAGGCGTGCCGATCACGGTGGACCTGTTTAACGACACTGACGCGCCGGAGCTGGTCCATTGGCATGGCCAGATCATTCCTACCGACGTCGATGGCGCGGCGGAAGAAAAGAGCCTGGTGGTGCCGGCCAACGGGCACGTGCGGTATCGGCTGACTCCGCAGCCGGCGGGAGCACGCTGGGTGCACTCTCACGTCATGGCGATGTCGGATCTGAGCCGTGGAACCTACACCGGCCAGTTTGGATTTGTCTACGTCGAGCCCAAGAGCGAGCCCGGCGCATACGATCAGGAAATCTTCCTGGCGACGCACGAATGGGAGCCCTTCTACACGTCGGCGGAAGATGCTGAGGAGATGGATCCGCAGCAGAAGGCCAGAATGGCCGAGCTGGCGGCCGAGCTGAAGAAGAATGACAAGCCGAACGGGTGGGAGATCGGTTATCAGCGCTTCACCATCAACGGCAAGTGTCTCGGTTTTGGGGAGCCGATTCGCGTGAAGGAGGGCCAACGCGTCCTGTTTCACTTCCTGAATGCGAGCGCCACGGAGAACATCCAGCTCGCATTGCCGGGCCACCTGTTTCAGGTTGTCGCGCTGGATGGCAATCCGGTGCCGCGCCCGCAGGCCGTGGAAGTTCTCGACCTGGGAACAGCCGAGCGGATCGATGCCGTGGTGGAGATGAAGAATCCGGGCATCTGGATTCTGGGGACTCCCAAAGACGACGATCGCCGCGACGGCATGGGGATCGTGATTGAGTATGCCAACAAGACGGGTCAGCCGCGCTGGATCAAGCCTCCGAAGAAGGCTTGGGATTACACTCTTTTCGGCGACCAACGGACGGCGGCGGTTCCCGATGAGGTCATTCCGATCGCGATCGGGAAGATCAACGGCGGGACCGGAGGCTTTAACCAGTGGACCCTCAACGGCAAGGTCTACGACGAAAAAGCGGAGCCCAAGATCCTGCACAAGGGAAAGCGATACCGCCTGGCCTTCGACAATCAGACCGACGATGCGCACCCCGTTCATCTGCATCGGAACAGCTTCGAGCTGACCAATGTGCACGGCAAAGCGACAGGCGGCGTGGTGAAGGACGTCGTGACTCTGAAGGGATTCAAGAAGATTGACGCGGACTTCACGCCAACCATGGACGGACTAGTACTATTCCATTGCCATCAACAACTCCACATGGACTATGGATTCAAATTGCTGTTTAAAGCGACGTGAGAAGTGCTATGATACTTGGTCACAACATAGCTGGAGTACGAAATGCTTGTGAGGTGCCTGCGAGCGTCGTTGTTGTTCGTCCTACTCCTGCTCCCTGCCCTGACATTCCAGTCCGACTTGACTGGCCCCAACATCGTTCCGATTCGTACCCGCGAGAGCACGCCGCGGGAGGGCTGGCCGGGTGACCCCAGTTTTCCGGAGCCGACTCTTCGCGTCGATAGTTCGCTGGTGCTGATTCCCGCGCAGGTCACCACTCGCGAGGGATCGCCCATCCTGGATCTCAAGCGGAAGGACTTCCGGATCTACGAGGACGGAGCGGAGCAGGAGATTGCCTATTTCGCCAAGGACGATGCCCCGGTTTCCATCGGCCTGCTGCTGGATTCGAGCGGCAGCATGAGGAACAAGAAGCAAAAGTCATCGGAAGCCGCGGCGGCGTTTTTCAAGACCGCTAATTCGGAAGACGAGTTTTTTCTGATCGAATTCGATGAACGCCCCAAACTGGCGGTCCCGTTTACCAAGGACATCGACCTGCTCTACCACGAAATCACCCACACCCGGCCCTACGGACGGACTTCTCTGTTTGACGCGATTCACATGGCGCTGGGTGTGATGAAGGGAGCCCGCCACGAGCGGAAGGCGCTGGTGATTGTTTCCGATGGCGGGGACAATCGCAGCCGTCACACGTTCACCGCAATCAAGAGTGACGTGCTGGAAGCCGACGTTCAACTCTATGCCATGGGCATCTTCGATCCGGAAGGCGCTTCGCGCAATTCTCGTGAGGAAGCGGAGGGTCCGCAAGTTCTCGACCATCTCGCGGAATTGACCGGCGGCCGGCACTTCCCGGTCTTGAATCTGGCGAGCCTGCCGGAGGTGAGCACGCGGATCGGCCAACTGCTGCGGAACCGATATCTGCTCGGGTATAACCCCACGAACGCGTCCAGAGACGGACGCTATCGGGGCGTCAAGCTCGATCTCGCGGCTCCCCTGGATGCCGGTGTGCGCGTTCAGTATCGCAAGGGTTACTACGCGCCGCAGCAATAACGTCTCTGAAAACGCCTCGTCACACCCTTTTCGCGCGACTGTAAGTCGTTTGTAACTTCCAGTCGCTATCATCACCTTCATTCAATCCAATCCAGGAGTGTCTTTGATGCGATCCATCCGTTCATCGTGGCTTGTACTAGCGGTGATCCTAGGTGCCCTCGGGCTACCGCAATCCCGCGCGGCGTCCCTCGCCGGAACCGTGTTCGATCAAGCCGGGAAGGCTGTCCCGAACGCGACTGTGGCGGTGAAGAACGAGGCTACGGGAGTTGTTCGCACTTTGACCACCGACTCGGATGGTCACTTTTCGGCGGCGGACCTAGCTGCCGGGAGTTATTCCATTGAGGCGTCCGCGTCTGGATTCGCTACCTCGCACCGGCCCGCGCAGCAGCTCGCCGAGAACGCAGCGGAGGACATCACGATTCCGTTGAGCGTGGGAAGCGTGTCCGAAACGATCACGGTCGAGGCAGTTGCTTCGGTCGCTGCGGAGCTAGCGCCCTCCGGAAACACTCTGGACGCCATATCGGCGAAGACGGAGATCAGCGGACACTTCATCCAGAACTTTTCGTCGCCGATCTCGGACTTCAGCGAAGTGGTTCAAATGGTGCCCGGCTCGTTCAGCGTCGATCAGAATGGCATCGGACTGGGCCAGGCGAAGACCTACTTCCGCGGATTCGCCGACACGAACTACACCATCGGGTTCGAGGGCATTCCGTTTCAGGACACCAATGATGGATCCCATCATTCCTGGGCCTTCTTCCCCTCGCAATGGCTCGGCGGCGCGGACTTCGACCGCAGTCCTGGAACGGCCTCGACCATCGGTCCTTCCAACTTCGGCGGTTCTATCAATCTGCTGGGCAAGGATCTTGCCCACGATATGGATATCCGTGCCAGCCTGTCCTACGGGTCCTTCAATACTCGCTTGCTCGATCTGACCATCGATTCCGGGGATTTCGGCAAGGACAAGAAATCCAGCCTGTGGGTCGACGTTCATCAGATGCTTTCAGACGGATACCAGACCTACAACTATCAGAAACGAGTCGCCGGAGCGATGAAGTATCAATACAGGCTCTCGGACCGGACCACGTTCACCGCGTTCTTCGGAGACCTTGATGACTGGAATAACACGCCGGACTGGGGCGGTCCGTTGCGCTCCCAAGTGGCGCAGTTCGGAGACAACTTCCTGATGAACAACGACCCGACCAGTCCGTTCTTCTATGGCTACAGCTTCTACCATATACAGACCGATTTCGGTTATATCGGCATGAAAACCGATCTGGGCAACGGTTGGAAGTTCGAGGACAGGGTCTTCACCTACCGGTATTGGAACAAGCAAAACCTGGAGAAAAACCTAACCGCGGTCAACTCCACGGCCGGAGTCGACAAGCTGAACGGCTATAATCACATCGGCGACATTGGGACGCTGAGCAAAGATATGCGGTGGGGCACCTTCCGCACGGGCTTCTGGTACGACTGGTCGTACACGGATCGCTACCAGGTCACTTCCAATCCCGTGAACTGGCAGGACCTCTCGACGCCGCTGTTCCATGAGCATTACATCCAGAACACCTTGCAGCCGTTCGCCGAGTACGAACTCCGGCCGACGCAAAGGCTGACCATCATCGTCGGCGTGAAGGACGCTCACTATGACATGGCGTTCAACCAGTATCAGGACAACAGCAAAGTCCTGTGCCTGGGAGGCACGTTGGTGGGCAAAACCAAGACCGGCACCTGCGTGGGCGGCGCAGACTTCGTCTCGCACAGCGTCGGATACAACTCATGGCTGCCCTCGGCTGCCGCGCGCTACCGGCTGAAGAATAACTGGTCGGCCTACGCGCAGTTCGGCGAAGGCACCCAAATTCCGCCCACTTCCGTATTCGATACTACGAACGGCGCCGTGGAGAAACCTCCGTCGGAGACACTGGCCAAAACGTACCAGATCGGTTCTGTCATGAAATTCAACCGCTGGACGCTCGACGTAGACGCCTATTACATCCACTATCAAGGCAGCTATGCGTTCGTGAACGATCAGAACAACCTGAACGAGCCCGTTTACTACAATGTCGGGCCCTCGAACACCAAGGGTATCGAGGCGGAGAGCAATATCGCGCTTACCCACGGAGTCAGCTTGTATCTGAACGGATCCATGGGCGCCGCCAAATACCAGACCACGGGTCTTTGGGTCGCCAACGCTCCGAAGAACACCGAAGCGATCGGTCTGACCTGGCGGCAGAAGAACTGGGATGAAGGAATCTTCCACAGACGCATCGGGCCAATGTATAACGACAATGGCAGCCTCAACGGCGCGATTCCCATCGACGCTTTCCAGCTCACCAACGTATTTCTCAACTACACGGTGAGGAATAATTCGTTCATGCGAGGCAGCAAGTTCAGCCTCAGCGTGAACAATCTTTTCGACAACCACAATATCGTTGCAGTTACGCCGGCCCTCGGCCCCACGGCAACCGCACCTTTCACTCCCAACGGCGGCGACATCCTGTCGCTGCTGCCGGGCCGCAGCGTGATGGTCACGATGACGGTCGGCTACGCGCCGAGGCGATAAGCCGTGCGGTTTCGCTGCACGGGTCTGGTCCTGCTGCTTGGCATCGGGACCTGGAATGCGCCCGCGGAGAGTCGAATTGCGCGCGACTGGGCGAAGTATCCGGCCATCGTGCAGATCGACACCAGCGAAGACATTTTCGCCATAGGTGATGTGCACGCCGACTACGACCGTCTGGTGAAACTGCTCACCGCGGCGAAGATCATCGAACGTCCCGCAGGCCCGGACACGGTCAAGTGGACCGCGGGCAAAGCCGTGCTGGTGTTCACCGGCGATTTGATCGACAAGGGACCGCATTCGGTCCAGGTACTCAAACTGGCGAGCTCTCTGAGCAAAGCGGCGGCCGGCAGCGGCGGTCGAGTCGTCACGCTGATGGGCAATCATGAAGCTGAATTCCTCGCGGATCCAACCGAAAAGAAGGTGCGGGACTTCGCTCAGGACCTTCGCGGCGCGGGCCTCATGCCCAAGGAGGTCGCGGCGTGCAGAGGAGAGGTGGGGCAGTTCCTGTGCTCGCTGCCTTTCGGCGCCCGGGTGGACGATTGGTTCTTTTCGCACGGCGGCAACACCGGCGGCCGAACCATCTCGCAACTCATTGCCGATTTCCAGAACGGCGTCGGCAACGATGGCTTCGGAAGCCAGCAGCTGCTCGATTCGAACTCGATGCTCGAGGCTCGCTTAGGCGAGGAAGGTCCGGCCGGAAAGTCCTGGTTCGAGGTCGAGCGTCCTCAACGAAGTGCCGAGCAGCTCTTAAGCCGTTACACACACGCTCTCGGCGTGAAGCACATTGTACAGGGCCATCAGCATCAAACGGTCCTCTTCGAGGACGGGCAACAGCGCAAAGCCGGCCAGATGTTTCAGTGGCACGGCCTGATCTTTCTTATCGATGTGGGCATGTCTGAAGGCGTCGGCGATAGCCTGGGCGCGGTTTTACACATCCGTTACAAACAGGGCGAGGAGGCTTTCGCGATGGGCGCCGACGGCAAGGAAACGAGCATTTGGAAGAGCCTGCACCTGACTGATACGGCGCCACGCTAGCCGGTGTGACCAGCAGCACGGGCTTCCAGCATTCGCTGATACGCTTCGTGCAGGGATTGTTTCACCTCGGGCGAAATCGCCGGTAGATCATCCGTCGGCCGGTAGGCGCGATGCAAGCCGACGCTCTTCTTCAAGCTTTCTACAAACTCCACGCATGGTGCGCAGTTCTGGATGTGACTCTCCAGCTCTTCGCAGGTCGCCGTGGGCAGCTCCTCATCCAGGTATTCCGACAAACGGGCGAAAATGGCTTCGCAGTCCTGATCTTTCATAGGTGTTTTACCGTTCCTTTGGCGGCGCGGAGATAATCGTCCAGCTCTCTGCGAAGAATCAGACGGGCGCGATGCAGACGCTGTTTAATCACATCCGCGCTGACGTCCAGAACCTCGGCGGCTTCTTCGGTGGATAGTCCCTCGACGTCCCGCAGCAGGAATACAGAGCGATACATCTCCGGCAGCAAGTGAACGCCGGTTCGGAGTCTTTCCCGCAACTCCGCGTCCATGGCGAGATGATCCGGCAATCCCGACCAGTCGGCGATTTCCAGCTTGCCGCCGTCACCGTCGCCGCTCTTCGCGGGGATCAATTGGTCGAGCGACACCTCCGCTTGCGGCGCAAAGACGCTCTTTCGCCGCTTCATCAGGCAAGCGTTTTTCGCGATCCGGAACACCCACGGTTTGAGCCGTTCGGGCTCACGGAGCTGATTCAGGTTTTCAAACACCTTCATGAGCGTTTCCTGCGCGACTTCTTCAGCATCCTCGCGCTGTCCGCACATCGCGTAGCTGTATCGAAAGAGCTTATCGTGGTACGCCGCGACGAAATGTTCGAAGGCCTCCGAGCTCCCGGCCAGCAATTCGCGCGCGAGCTGGACATCCGGGCTGGCCGGCTGAACTCCTTGATCCACGACGTGATCCACCACATTCATCCTAAGGGATGCAGAATCAGGTTGTTGGGTGACAGCTGTCACCAAACTCTCCGGACTGCATCTCCAGGAATAGAGGGATTATGAGAACCGAAGTGCTGGTGGATCATCTGGGAGAAGTTCAATTCGAAGTGAAAGCCCGGAATCACACCGTCATCTGCGACCAGCCCGTGGAAAATGGCGGATTTGACGAAGGTATGACGCCGCCCGAGTTGCTTCTGGCATCACTGGGCACCTGCGCCGGGTACTACGCAGTTCAGTACCTGAAGGCGCGAAATCTCCTTACAGAAGGCTTGCGCATCCGAACCACTGCCGAGAAGGCCAAAGCCCCGGCGCGTTTGACTGACTTCCGTATCGAGCTAGAATTCCCGGCTCAACTGGACGAACGTCACCGCGAAGGGATCGTGCGAGCGGTCCACGCATGCCTGATTCATAACACATTGCTCAATCCTCCGCGGATCGATGTGGAAGTTACAACTCCGGCAATTCGAGTGGCCGCGTAGGACTAGTTGCGGCGATCGCGGGACGTCATCAGCTCTTCGATGTTGATCAACTCGGTCGGATAGTTGCCGGTGTAGCAGGCGTAACAGTAGTCCTGTTGATTGTCCTGGACGGCCTCGCGCAAGGATCCAAGCGACAAATACCCCAGCGAGTCGGCTTCCACGAAACGGCGAATCTCTTCGACGGAATGATTGGCCGCGATCAGTTCGCCCAGGCTGGGTGTATCGACTCCGTAGAAACACGGCGAAACGGTCGGCGGGCACGAAATGCGCATATGCACTTCGCGCGCACCCGCGCCGCGCACCATGCGGACGATTTTGCGCGAAGTGGTCCCGCGAACCAGCGAGTCATCCACCAGGATCACGCGCTTGCCTTCCAGCAGGTGCCGGACCGGGTTGAGTTTCAGCTTGACGCCGAAATCGCGAATGGCCTGCGAAGGCTCAATAAAGGTGCGGCCAACGTAATGATTGCGGATCAGTCCATGCCGGAACGGTATGCCGGATTCGGAAGCGTATCCAATGGCGGCGGCGACGCCCGAATCGGGAACCGGAACCACGACGTCAGCGTCCACCGCATGTTCGCGCGCGAGCAAGCGCCCCAGCATCTCGCGCGATTGCTGCACGGGACGCCCAAAGACGATCGAATCCGGACGCGAAAAATAGACGTGTTCGAAAACGCAGTGCGCGTGGTCGCGGGCGGGAGCGTAGCGTTCGCGGGTCAGGCCCTCAGGTCCCACGATAACCATCTCGCCGGGTTCCACGTCGTTCAAATAAACGGCGTTGATCAGGTCGAACGCGCAGGTTTCCGATGCGAACACATTGCAGGTGCGGCCCCCGGACATTTCCATCTGGCCGATCGCGAGCGGCCGAAAACCATGCGGATCGCGGGCGACCAGAATCCGATCCTCGGCCAGAAAGACCAGAGAAAACGCGCCTTCCAGTTGCAGCAGTGCCTCGCGCAATGCGGCGGGCAGCGTCTTCTCGCGTGAACGCGCCACCAGGTGCAGGATCACTTCTGTATCGCTGTTGGCTTGAAAGATCGATCCGTCGCGTTCCAGTTCCCGGCGCAACTCAGCGGCATTGGTGATGTTGCCGTTGTGAGCAACCGCGATCCGGCCTTTGTTGCAGTTGACGGTAAAGGGCTGCGCGTTGAGCACCCCGCTATCGCCTGCGGTGGCATAGCGCGTGTGGCCGATGGCCATTTCACCGGGCAGGCCGCCCAACACTTCAGGAGTGAATAGATCTGCTACTTGTCCGATGCCGCGATGGGTGTGGATCGCTCGGCCGTCGCTGGATGCGATCCCGGCACTCTCCTGTCCGCGATGTTGCAGGGCGTAGAGACCGAGATATGCCAGGTTCGCGGCCTCGGGATGCCCATAGATCGCGAAGACGCCGCACTCTTCATGAAGCTTGTCGAACATTGACTCCTTCACCCAACTGCGAGTGGGCTCAATATATTCTCCAGAGCGTTTTCCCAAACTTCGCGAAGGCGATCGACGCGGCAATCGATCCACGTTTCCGAACTGTTACTGATTTGTAGCCGCTCCTTCATTGTAACGCCCAAACGAAGGCACTCGATCTTATTGTTACGCGCGATCGTTTCGACGGCGTCAGGCGCGCTGGTGGAAAGCAGGATTCGGGACGGGCCTTCGTGGAACAACGCGAACTCGCACCGCATTCCCGTCTCGAGCGTGATCGACGCGCCGACATTCTCTGAGCAACACTCAGCCAGCGCCACCGCCAGGCCGCCATCGCCCACATCGTGCGACGATTCGGCGAGCCCCTGCGCGATCACCTCGCGAATCGCGGCGTGGACCCGTTTTTCGTAGTCCATGTCCAGGGCGGGTGGCAGTCCCCACATCTTATTCAAGACCACCTTCGCGTATTGGGTGCCGCCGAAACGTGTCGCGTCCACTGCACCCAGCCCGCCGAGCAGCATCACGGTTCGGCCTTCCTCTTTAAAAGGAATGGTGACCGGCGGCGCGGTTTTCAAAAGGCCCACGATGCCCATCACAGGCGTCGGCCAGATGGCTTCGCCGAGAGTTTCGTTATACAGGCTCACATTGCCGCCGGTAATCGGAGTTTCGAAGTGTTTGCAAGCCTCGGCGATTCCCTCGATCGCCTCCACCAGTTGCGCCATGATCTCGGGGCGTTCCGGATTGCCGAAGTTCAGATTGTTGGTCGCGGCCACTGGCAGCGCACCCACCGCGGACAGGTTGCGGCAACATTCGGCCACTAGCAGTCGAGCACCTTCGCGCGGCGATAACGAGCAGTAGCGGCCGTTTCCGTCCACCGACATCGCGATGCTGGTTCCAGTCTCCTTAATGCGCACGATGGCCGCGTCGCCGCCCGGACCTTGCAGCGTGTTGGTGCGCACGGACTGGTCATACTGCTGCCAGACCCAGCGCTTGGAACACAAATCGCCCGAGGCAAGCAACTCCAGGAGATCGGAGTTCAAGTCGCGGCTGCGCGGGATCTCCGGAGCTTCCATCGGCGCTGGGCGATACGGCGCGACGCCATGCGGCCGGTCATATAAAGGAGCTTCGTCGGCCAGCTCGCGGTTGGGGATTTCGGCGACCACCACTCCGTGATCTTTGACGCGGAGTTTTCCATCGCCGGTCACTTCTCCGATGGTCACGGCGTCCAAGCCCCACTTGCGGAAGACAGCGAAGACTTCTTCCTCGCGACCTTTTTCGGCCACCAGCAACATGCGTTCCTGGGATTCGGACAGCATGATCTCATACGGCGTCATGCCGGATTCCCTCTGCGGCACGCGCGCCAGATCGATCTCGACGCCCGTTCCCGCGCGGCTGCCCATTTCGCAGGTGGAGCAAGTCAGGCCGGCAGCGCCCATATCCTGAATGCCGACCACCGCGCCCGTATGCATCGCCTCGATGCACGCTTCGAGCAGGAGTTTTTCCATGAACGGATCGCCCACCTGCACGTTGGGGCGCTTCTGCTTCGATTCCTCGGTGAATTCAGCGGAGGCCATGGACGCGCCATGAATCCCGTCGCGGCCCGTTTTGGCACCCACATAGATGACGGGATTGCCGAGTCCCGTGGCGCGCCCGAAGAATATTTCGTCGTGACGAAACACGCCCAGCGCGAACACGTTCACCAGCGGATTTCCGTTGTAGCATCGCTCGAAGACGCACTCGCCGCCGATGGTCGGCACACCGAAACAGTTGCCGTAGTGCGAGATGCCCTCGACCACGCCTTCCAGAATCCGGCGGTTGCGATCGCCGCACTCGGGATCGTCCAACGGGCCGAACCGGATGGCGTCCAGCACAGCGATGGGACGCGCGCCCATGGTGAAGATGTCGCGCAGGATTCCGCCGACGCCGGTGGCCGCACCCTGGAACGGTTCGATGAAGCTGGGGTGATTGTGCGATTCGATCTTGAAAGCGATGGCCCACCCGTCCCCGATATCGATGATCCCGGCGTTTTCTCCGGGTCCCACCAAGACACGATCGCTGCGCGTAGGCAGTTTCTTCAAGTGCAGGCGCGAGCTCTTGTAAGAGCAGTGCTCGCTCCACATTACCGTAAAGATGCCGGTTTCGGTTTGATTCGGCTCGCGACCGAGAATCGCGCGGACTTTCGCGAGCTCGGAAACCGGGAGGTCGCTCATGCGAAGTTACTCATACATGAGCCGCGACCATCGACCGGACCATCGATTCCAGAACCACTCGCCCATCGGTAGAACCCAGCAGCGGGTCAGAAGCTCGCTCCGGATGCGGCATCATGCCCATCACGTTGCGGCCTTCGCTGCAGATGCCGGCGATATCGCGCAGCGATCCGTTGGGGTTATCCATGTACCGGAACACCACCCGATCCTCAGCTTCGAGCGCATCGAGCGTGCGTGGATCGGCGAAGTAACATCCTTCGCCGTGGGCGACAGGCGCCTTGATCAGTTGTCCTTTCGTCGCGGCGCACGTGAACGGCGTATTCGTGGTTTCCACGCGCAGGGTGACGGTTCGGCAGACAAAGCGCAGACTTCGGTTGCGCAGCAGCGCGCCGGGAAGCAGGCCGCTCTCCACCAGAATCTGGAATCCGTTGCAGATGCCCAGCACCAGCCCGCCCTCGTGAGCGAATTTCTTCACCGCGGCCATCACCGGCGAAAATTTCGCAATGGCGCCGCAGCGCAAGTAATCGCCGTAAGAGAATCCGCCCGGCAGAATCACCGCATCGGCGTTGCCCAGCGAAGTGGAATCGTGCCAGATGAATTCGGCCTGATGGCCCAGGTTATGCGAGACCGCGTACCACGCGTCGTGGTCGCAATTGCTTCCCGGAAACACGACGACGCCGAATCGCATAGAGGGAAATCCAAGTGTAACATGAGAGACAAGTCCCACTATGAATCCTTTGGAAATCGCTCAGCAGTATTTCGATGCCTGGAACCGGCGCGATGCGGAAGCGGTACTCGCGACGTTCGCCGCTGATGGAACGTATTGCGATCCCGCGAGCGGCGGCCGCCTGCGCGGCGAAGCTCTCGCCGGTTATATGAATGGTTTGTGGGCGGCGTTCCCCGATCTTTCGTTTGAGATCGCGAGCGCGGGAGTCGCCGGCGGGGATCTGGTGGCCGCGCAATGGATCATGCACGGCACCAATACCGGATCGATGATGGGTCTGCCCCCCACGAACAAATCGGTCACGGTTTCGGGCGCCGATTTCATCCGCGTAGCGGGCGGCAAGATTCAAACGGTGGACGGCTATTTCGATTCGCGCGCTGTGCCGGAACAACTCGGGTTGCAGGTCCTGGTGCAGCCCAAGGAGATCGGTCCATTTGCGTTCGGCAATTCGACCAGAGTCTGGGGCGGCAAGAACATCAAGCCCGGCGCGTTCAGCGTGACGGTCTTGGAAGCCCGGTCACCCGAGGAGATTCAGGCGGTGGCGCGGCAGTCACAAGGGATCGTGCAGGAAATGCTCTCTATGAACGGCTTCCTGGGCTGGGTCGGCGTGACAGTAGGACAGAGGATGATGACGGTCACCGCCTGGGAGAACGCGAAGGACCCACGGCAACTGCTCGCCGGCGGTGCGCATGCGGAGGCGATGAAGAAGTTCTTCGGCACGGAGCTCGCCTCTGGTGGATTCACCAGCGTGTGGGTGCCGGACCGGATCAATGCGCGTTGGGTGCGCTGTGGCGCGTGCCATCGTATGGCGGATCATGAGCGAAGCGCTGGATCGTGCTCCTGCGGGAAGAAACTGCCCGAGCCGCTTCCCTATTGGTGATTAGGATTGGTGAGCAAGTGGAAGCTGTGGTAAGTTCAAAGAGTCTCACCGCGCGCGCCCGTAGCTCAGTTGGATAGAGCGTCTGGCTACGAACCAGAAGGTCGCATGTTCGAGTCATGCCGGGCGCACCACAAAACAACTCAGAATCAAGCAGTTGATGCGGTATCCCCTAATGCCTTCTGATGTTCAATTGACTTGGTATGCCCAGAAGTATGCCCACTCTGCGCCGCGTGAGCCTTGTCGATAGCAGCCCGGAGTGTGCCCTCTTGTGGGTGAACGTAACGCTTGGTGATGCTCATGTCACGGTGTCCTGCGAGGTATGCCAATGCCCATGGGTCCATGTGCGGTGCCCACCTGGTTAGACAAGTATGGCGGAGGGTGTAGAGCGGGAACGGGTCTACGTTCCACCTCTTCGCTTCACCGTTGGGCCGCTTTGCGTTCGCTAAGGCATTCTCTCTTCCCTCGCAAGCATGAAGGTGCTGCCGCTTTAGACTGCCTGGTTCAATGTGGCCGCTGCGCGTGGCGGCTGGGAAGACCCATTCGCTCTTGGAGTCCCCGCGGCGCATTTCAAGAATTGCCCCGACCCGCTGCGAAACGGGAATGCGGCGCCTCGCGTTGTCTGTCTTGCCGTACTGGATCTCGATGGAGCCGTTCCGAACGTTCTCCCACTTCAGCCTGAAGCACTCTTCGGGTCGAAGGCCGCAATCAACCAATACCGTCGCCACGTCCTGGAGCAGCGGCTCAGCTTCGTGCAAGTAGCGTTTCTCTTCGTCAGATGTCAAGATCCGTTCGCGGTGTCGTTCACCTGAAAGCATGCGTACCCGAGGAAGGACCTTCTCGACCTTGCCCCATTCTTGGGCGAGGTGGAACATTCGACGGAGTACTTGCAGCTCGCGGTTAATGCTTGCTACCTGAAGGCCTGCTTCTTGCCGTTTCGCGACATAGCCGGCAACCTTTTCCGAGGTGATGGTGTCCAAGGTCTCGCCTGAGAGCTTAGGGTAAGCCAGGAGACTCTTGACGCCGTTTTCGTAGTAGGACTTGGTCTTGATCTTCGCGGCGAACGTAGAGCGTACGTAGGGCAGGAAGTCATGCTCTGCAAAGTCTTTCAAGATCGGCACCGGCTTGCGTTCCCGAATTCCAACCTCACCGCGTGCGAGTGCGGTCCTATGGGCAGCTTCGATCTGTTCGGCGAAACGCTTATTGGTCTGTTTGGTGCTCTGCCGGATCACCCGGCCGTTCCAGGTGAACTTAAACCACCAATTTTTGCTCTTCGCTTGTTTATATACCATTACCCATAACCCCTTCCCTTTCAACAATACTTATGCGTTCGTCTTGCCCCTAAGTTTACTCAACGCCCATTTACGGTCAATGGCCTTCCGGTACCGGACGATTGAGCACCAGCCCTGCGGCCAGGGAGGTCCGCGTTTTTGCCCGAATCATCCATCGTTCCCCTGGCAGCTCTGGGCGTGCACTTTCGAGATCCGTGACTACTACGCCTTGGAACCCGTCCAACCACACAAAGGAAGGCAAATCCGGTTCGTACTAGCCTCCCGTCCCGTCCCAGCGTCCCAAACGTCTCGGGTCTTCTCTATCCGTTTCCAGCAATACCTTCTTATTCACATCTCCTTAAAGATAGTTGCGCTGTAAACCACTAGGACGCCAGGACGGATGAGACGGGTATTGACCCGTCCCTCCATCCCTGTAACCTACGAAGGCGCAGGGGCATCTAATGCGAGGCGAATCCCCTGATAGATCCACTCTCTGTTGCCACCTCCCTCTCGGATACGCTTCACCTTGGGGAACCTCCTCTTAACCTCTTTTCCGAAAGCCGGATTGTTCAAGTGTTTGTGCCCATTTGCGGCGCACCATTCCTGATAATCCTTGTATAGCTCTTGGGAGGACAGAGTCTCGCTTGGGTACGCTTCAATCT